>Ga0184627_10000057_pt1 | contig 59652 bp, 99 predicted proteins | sample PLM3_127_b1_FD_133150 | JGI IMG/M metagenome (GOLD analysis project Ga0184627, IMG submission 133150) | Groundwater sediment microbial communities from an aquifer in East River, Colorado, USA - PLM3_127_b1 | ecosystem: Environmental > Terrestrial > Soil > Riparian zone | place: USA: East River... | reverse complement strand
TTACATGGCTCAGTATCGGTGTGACCCTAGTCGCGGTGATTTACCTCTCCGCCGTCGCATACTGTGTGCAGAACTTTACTCTGTGGTCGCGTGCGGCGTGTTGGGGGAATTAGGTTAATTGCCGAAATTGGGTGAATTGAAGGAATGCCAATGAGAAATTTAATCGTTCTCGCGCTGTGCCTGCTCGTCGGCGGCTGCGCCCTTTTTCAAGAAAAAGCCCTGCTTGATTTGCGTCAAGCGGAAGCCATCGCGCGGAAGTACAAAGACCCAGCGGGAGAGCGGTGCTGGATATACATCGAAGCTGAGATAAACGCGGCCGGTATTCTCGACGAGGACGTAAAGGGCGTGGCGTCGATTGTTGAAGTGGCTCGGATCATCAGGCTCTATGGACCAGAGAGACGCAAGGAAATCGTAGCGGCCTGCGGTGAGGTCATTATGGACGTGATGATTGAGTTGGCGAAGCGAGCAAGGCGATGATGACAGACATACTTAGAGCTACCATTCTCGCGTTGTTTCTTTCCTCTCTAGGTTGTGCCACGACGGCTGTCAAGACTCCGACCCGTGCCGACATGGTTTCCCGACTTGAGCCATGGCGCGAGCTTTGGGACCGTGATCAAAAATTCAAGAAGGTGTTCGGGTGGCTTGCCGATGCCGAAGTCGCCATTAATCCCGCCAATATGGCGGAACTCCGCGATTCCGACGACCTGCTCTACTCATATCAAGCCGCCCTCGGCCCCGCGCTTCTAGTGGGCGACTTCGAAGCCTACGATCGGTACATCAAGGAAGCGAATAGCGAGCTTGACCGGATTATGGCGGTGCTACGCAAGACCGTCGAGGGGCAGACCAAAGAGTCGTCCTTTTAACCGCGTTCTCAAATCGGCTCACAAACGAATGGAGGATGTGCGCACAGCCGTAAGCGATAGCCCGACGGAGTGTCTTTTTTTGTCCGGCTGTTTTACGGTTTCAGTTTGACGCTATATGATCATTTACAACGAATCGATCAAGCTGAAGCCGAAGCAAAATTTGTATGTGGTTCCGATAGGCGACATTCAGGGTGACGAAGAGTTGGACAGGTTTAAGGAATTTATTCAGTGGTGCGTGGATCTTCAGAAGCAGGGGCACATGGTCCGGGTATTTGGCACGGGCGATTATTTCGAAACGTTTTCTCCATCGGAGAGGGCCGCTCTCGTTTCTGCGAAGGGCGGCTACGGGATGCACGAGACCACCGTGAAGAAAATGGACGCTGACGTACAGGCACAGTGTGATCAATTTTGCGAGATGGTCTGGCCGATCAGAAAGAACATCGCCGGGCTTCTCCGTGGGCATCACTACAAAGACCCATTCGTTCCGAAGGGCGCGAAGTTCGCGATTAGCACGGATCAGTACATGACCGAAAAGCTCGGGTGCCAATACTTCGGCGATGTACTTAATTATAGGTTGCTCATTAACGGCCTACCCTTTGAGATTTTTGCCAACCACGGATTCGGTGGTGGTTACTTGACTGGCGGGAAGGTCAACCGCCGTCTCAGGATGCGGGAGACATACTTGATGGCGAATTGGTACGTGTCCGGTCACGATAATGAAAAGATGGTCTTGGTCAAGGAGCCGATGATCAGGGATGAAACCGGAGTCGACGTTACCTATCTCAAGCAGTATTTTAGCGGCGTTGGGTGTTTTCAGCGCGCCTATACGATAGGCGAACCTCATGGCGGCTATGCGGAGCGGGCGCTTTATTCGCCAGCGGTGATTGGCGTTGTGGTCGGCAGAATTAGCGTTGCGGAAAAACACGGGCGTAAGCGACTCGACTATCATGTATCGACCTAGGAGAACGTCATGCCCTATGATCGCAACGCTTATAACCGGAGACACTATGCGAAGCTCCGTGCGTTGGGCTTACCGGCTTGGCGGGCTTCCCACAGAAAGCCGGATGAGAGGATTCAAAGGATCAGGGACGGCGTAATTCGCAATCGCAAGAACCCAAATTGGAAATCCGTCCAAGCGAGATACAGAGGCAAGATGTACGAAATGTACGGTGCTAGACCGGACAGCAACGCGGAGGCCCGAATGAGATGGCTAATCGCAAAGTCAAAATTTGTTCCTGGGGTTGTATCAACTGCGTCGTCCGGTACGCGCTCGCCTGCAAAGAAGCCCGACGCAAAAAGAGGCGCGGCGATTCGATCAAGTCGTTGAGGAAACCGAGGAATAAACGATGGAAAAGGAGTTCAGCATGGAACCCAAAAATCTGAAGGGCATAGAATATTGGCGTGAGTACGAATTTGGGGGTCGCGTGTACCGGATCGATAACCCCGTCTCGGTTTATATCGGAACAACGACTCACCGGGGCGTGGCCTCGGATGGCGTCGTACATTGCTTGCCAGCGCCCGGTTTTAACGGCTGTGTGCTTCGGTGGCGGAGTGTCGATCCCGACAGGCCGGTAGAGTTTTGATTTGGTGGCACTCACATAGATTTGACCCATCAGCGGTATCCTTGGCTGATCGACATTACAACCGACAAAAGGTGGGCTCGCCGCAATTTGTTCCACCGGGTCGCTGCCTTGTGTTTGTATCGCAGTGCGGGAAAGCCGTGTGGACGACATCCTGGCCATTCGCGCAGTACGTTAAGCACGCATGGGCCGGTGCTTGGGTGAACAGCATTTTCCGAAACGAAGGAGCCGGCTTGTCATCGGAGCTGATTCGGCAGGCGGTGGCTGCAACTTTGGCGGAATGGCCAGAGGTCCCCAATTTAGGGATGATCACTTTTGTTGACGCCGGGAAGGTTCGGCGGAAGCGCGACCCTGGCCGTTGTTATTTGCGGGCCGGTTTTAGGCAAGCTGGGGAAACTAAGGGCGGCTTGCTGGCCTTGCAGCTTTTACCGGCTGATATGCCGAAACCAGAGTCGGCGATGGGAAGACTTTTCTAGGAATAAGCGATGGATATCTATTCGCAAATAATGCGCGATGAAGGCAATCGGCGCCTACCTTACATGGATTGCTGTGGCGAGTTTTGGCGGGATTGTACGTGTACGCCGAAATTCAAGGGTAAATTAAGCGTGGGGGTCGGAAGGAATCTCGAAGACAACGGACTCTCCGCCGCTGAGGGCTTCGCGATGTTTCAAAACGACGTGGCCGTTGCCAAGAACGAACTGAGCACGCACCTCGCATGGACCGATATCCTCGACGAGCCCCGCTACGCTGTGTTCGTGAACCTCGTTTTCAACATGGGCATCGGTCGCCTGCTCGGGTTCAAGAAGATGCTGGCGGCGGCTCATGGCGAGCGTTGGGAAGAAGCGGCGAGGGAGCTGCTCGACTCGAAGTATGCGGAGCAGGTAGGTGAACGGGCTAAACGATTGGCCGATCAGCTCTTGACTGGGCAATGGAAGTGATTGGCGCACTGGCCTATCTCCGCAAATGTGGCGTAACCGATTCCTACATTGCCCGCTTTGTCGGGTGTAGTATATTTTCAATATGGTACTGGAAAACAGAAGGGCATTATCCGCAGAATTGGAAGCAGGTCAGATTGATAAAGCTCTGCGCTCAAATGTACGGCTATAAAGGAGAATCGAATGAAGAAAAACACGAAACTTGCGCTATGGGGCGCCGTCCTCGCGTTCTTGTTGTCAGTCTCGGAGGCGGATGCCGCAACCCTGACGTGGCAGGACAACAGTAACAACGAGGTGGGCTTTATCGTTCGTCGGAAATTAACTCAATTCCAGCCGGGAACGACAATCGTGGTTAACTCTGGGGCATTCGCGCAGTTGATTCAACTCTCCCAAGTCGATCAGGCTACCTACGTCGATAACATGGCGGTTGCCGATATCAACTTTGATAACGAGTATTGCTATCTCGTTTCGGCTTATAACTTTGCGGTTAGCGGCGCGCTTCAAGAATCGGGAAACTCGAATCAGGCTTGTTTGCGTATTCCCCGCCCCGTCCCGCCCGTGGTTGTACCGGCAGCGCCGGGAAATTTAGCGGTTGCGCCTTGACGCCAAAGAGAAAAGGTGAGATAAGGGAAGAGCTATGAAGACAAACCCGAAAAGAACGGAGGCCGCGCCAATGGTGATTCGCTAAGTGCCGCACCCGATTGTTAATTCCCAAAGGCCGGGGTGGCAACGCTCCGGCCTTTGCTTTTGTGAGCGTAGTGTAACTGGCAGCACGAGTGATTGTGGCTCACTAAGAATGGGTTCGAATCCCATCGCGCACCCCATGCCGCTGTAGCTCAATTTGGCAGAGCAACGCACCTGTAATGCGAAGGTTGTGGGTTCGATGCCTACCGGCGGCACCATTCTGAGTGTGGGATAATTGGCTGTCCTCGTGACTTGGGATCACGATCATGCAGGTTCGAGACCTGCCACTCAGACCATGGGGTAGTGGTGAAACTGCTATCATGCTCGGTCTGCACCCGAGCGTTCCGAGTTGGAATCTCGGCTACTCCACCAATCGGTTAAAAACACGCTTCACCGCTTCCGCAAGCCGAATACGCGCACCAGGGCCATTAAAATCACCACACACAGGACCGCTAGCACAAACGTCGCAACTAGGATTATACCGTCGATAATTACGTGTTCCATGTGGCCTCCGGGGTTCAATCTCTATGCGGTTGGTCGTGGCGTGTCAACTACTTCCTTCCCTTCTTCTTACCCTTGCTGTCATCTCCAAACAGCAACCAATCGACCGACACTTCCGCGCCTAGCGCAATCCTCATCAGGTTCTTCACATGCGGCCAATTAAGATGCCGCTGGTTTTTCCATTGGGACAATTGGCGGAGTGAGATGCCTGTTTTCTTCGAAAAGTTTATCAAGTTCTGTGTCTTCTCCAAATCCCCAATGAGCCCGTACATACGATCGGCAAAATCTTGGCGTAGCTGGTCCACTTCTTCTTGGGTTAGCATTTTGCGTCACCGCCCTTTCCGTGTTTTGTCATCTTAATCTGCTTTTGCAGTGAAGCGGTTAGCCTCTCGCAAGTAGCGAGATCACTAGCGGCGATGAGTTGTAAAAGCTTGACCAAGGGGCTGCCCTTCAACTCTCCGTGGCTTAATTCGAACCGCAACTTTAGAAGCGTGAGAAAAGTGTTGATATGTTGAACGAATTCGTGAGCATGGCCCATTTTTAAGTGGGATATACTTGATTGCGACAGTGCAAGTTTCTCGCCGAGCGCCGCTTGATTAGGCTCGGCTGTTAAAAGTTCCCTCACGATTTCAGTGATTTCCGCCGGTGTAACGAAATCCACAAAGATATTCCTTGACTTCCTATGCAATATCGATTAGAACGTAGCTCATAGAAACCGTTACCGTCACGTTACCGTTATACGCAAATTCAATGCCCGTCAAACGTAAAACATACCGCAAGTGTCCAGTGTGCAAGACCCGCTTCCCAGTCAAGAATCCCAAATCGAAGCGCGAGTACGATAGGAACGCCTGCAAGCAGGGTGCCTACCGGGAACGGCAGAGGACGATCATCGAGGATCTTCGGGCGATTGTCGGCGGCGCGCAAGCGGGAGGCCAATCATGACCAAACAATCAATCGATGAAAAGTGCCAGGAGCTTGTGGACGCGGCGCTACAGCCAGAGGTGATCTTTGCCTCCATCGACGCCGAACATGGCGACGCCCTAGAGGCAATCTGCACAATGATAAACCCCGACTATGAAAAGCTGCTCATGGGAGGTAGCCCCATTGTTGAATCGATTGAAGCGCAACTGCACTTGCATATCGGCGTCGCCATTGGTCGTCGGCTTAGGTAGTTTACGTTTTACGTCAACGGCGTGGACAATGGGCGTCCACAAAAGAATACTCAGGGAGATCCCAATGAAGTTTGAAATCAAAAATCGGTTTTCGGGTTCGGTAATTTTCAGCATTGAAACCGAAAGCTGGAAACTTGCGGTTGAAGCGGCGGTTAAAAGTTCCGCCGATCTGAGTTCCGCCGATCTGCGTTCCGCCAATCTGAGTTCCGCCGATCTGCGTTCCGCCAATCTGTGTTCCGCCGATCTGCGTTCCGCCAATCTGCGTTCCGCCAATCTGCGTTCCGCCAATCTGAGTTCCGCCGATCTGTGTTCCGCCGATCTGAGTTCCGCCGATCTGCGTTCCGCCAATCTGAGTTCCGCCGATCTGCGTTCCGCCAATCTGTGTTTCGCCGATCTGTGTTCCGCCGTGGGCATAGATAAGAATCGCTCTACGCCGCTCCGCATTCTTCTCGAACAACCTGGACCCGTTCGGGCGTACAAGCTCGTAAACGCTACGGGCGAAGGGCCGTTCAATGGCGGTATCAACTATCTCAAGCCGGAAGTAGAAGAATTCTCCGTCAAGAATTTCACTGCCGGCGAAAACGAACAGTGCGGCGCCGGGATCAATCTGGCTACCTTGGATTGGGTCATGCGGGAGTGGAAACCGGGATACCGCATTTTAATCATGGAGTTTTTCGTATCGGTGCCTCCGGGTAATTTGGTCATTCCAACCTGTACAGACGGGAAATTTAGAGTAAAAACATGCCGCCGAGTTGGGGAGAAGAACTTGAAAGAACTCGGGCTGGTCAAGGAGTGAGCGATGCTTAAAAACGTGACCGTAGCCGGCCAAGAAATCCTTCTCCGCTCCGTCAACGGGCGTGATTGGTTCAAGGCCCCTGCGGACCTCATAGCCTACAATCGCCAGCAGGCGAAGCTACGGGAAGAACTCAGGGGAGAGTGGAACGGGTCGCCGGAGCGCGAGCTTTGTTTACCTACTGACACGTTTCCGTGCGGGGTGAAGCTATGAAGCGGTTTCGCCGCTACCTCTGTGATCGCTACGGCCACAAGATCATCCGCGATTGGTGCGGTGAGTCGTTCGCCTGCTTAGAGACGTGCCCTCGGTGCGGTTATCACGGAGCAATCAAGTGGCGCAAACCGAGGTCGGGATTATTCTGGCGGATGTTCGAAGGGGGGTAGCGAAACTATTGAGCTTTGAATTCATCGGTCTGCGGCGTGGAAGGACACGCAAGGTTGACTGCATATACCAGACGCCGACCTGTGTGATAGCAGCCCACGGGTAAAAACAATGCAGCTGCGAAAGAGCGAGCCGGAATCTATCCCGGCCAGACCGATGAATTGAGAGCTTTTTAAAGGAGAAACGAATGGCAGAAGAACAGACGCAATCAGCGCAGGTTCCCACGACAACCGATAAGAGACAATGGACCATCGCGGTTAAAGACGACGCGATGGCATTCAAGCCGCGCACATGGCAGGAGATGGCCGACTTCGCCAAGCTCATCTGTGCGACCGAATTCGTACCAGACGCCTTTCGCGACAAGCCCGGAGCGGTGCTCGCCGCGTGGCAGACCGGGCATGAAGTCGGACTGCCGCCGATGGCTTCGCTCCGTTACATCGCCGTGATCAACGGGCGACCGCGCATTTGGGGAAACGGCTATTGGTCCCTCATTAAGAGCCATCCGCTGTGCGAGGACACCGAAGAATTAGCCGAACATGAAGCCCTAGAGAAGGGTTATGGCGAATGCACGATTAAGCGTAGGGGTTCCAAGAAACCCGTGACGGCGCGATTCACTAAGGAGATGGCCGAGAAGTCCGGCGTGTGGGGCGGCAAGGGTGCGACTCAGGAGAAGCGCGAACAGAGTCCGTGGTTCAAGCGGCCCGGTCGAATGCTTCAATGGATGGCCCGCAACTTGGCCGGCAACGATGCGATCCCCGAAGCCGTGATCGGTTTGGAGATAACCGAACTCGCCGAAGAGTTAGAGCCGCGCGACATTACTCCGGTTGCCGAGAAGCCCATCTCCCTACCGAAGCCCCTGAAGGAGAAGCCCGATGATCCCAAAGTTCCCGACACAGTGGTTTCACCAGCTACTAGGGGAACCACAGAACCCGCCGAGAAGGCGAACGCCGAGGGAAAAGGCCCGAGCGAAAACCCGCCGTCAAATGCAGAAGGAAAGCAGGCGGAAAAACCGAAGGTAGGTAGGCCGAAGAAGGAGAAGGCGGATGGGACGAAAGCCGTGGCGACCGATGGACCGTCAGCAAATCCTGAAGGATCTGAGGTTTCTCAACAGGGGAAAACTGAAGGCGCTGAAGATGCTGGCGACGAAACCTCCGAAACCCCCATCGCCGACAAGCTCATCGCCTGGATCGAAACGGCTACGCTTGAACAGCTCGACTCGAAAGACAACGAAGTCTACAAAAACTTCCGCTCGATAGAAGAGGGCAGGGGGCCTAGTGTCGTCAAGGCGTTCCACGCGCGGCGGAAGTTGCTGGAGAAGAAGTAGCGCCAATATATGTTCGACGCGAAAGACATCACGAGGTTTAAGAACAAGCACGCCCGCGATCTTGCGAGCGGTTGTTGGAACTGGCTGCCGCCGCTCATGCCCAATGGCTACGGCCAGTTCCATATAGGGTATAAATTTTTCTTAGCCCACAGACTCTCCTACATGCTCCATAGAGGCGACATCCCCGATGGGCTAGTAATCGACCACAAGTGTCGGAATAGGCGCTGCGTTAATCCAGACCACCTAGAGCCGGTCACTATGCACGTAAATGTGGTTATTCGCGGATTTGGGTTGACCGCTGAGAATTTTACCAAGACTCACTGTAAACGTGGTCACGCATACGATGAAACCAATACCTACGAGTGGGTAGGGTACACTGGAGTGGTACACCGGCATTGCCGGGAGTGTAGGCGCGAAGAAAAGCGAACAAGGAGAGTCCGTGAGCGTGCTACGATTTGACGAAGCGACGCATCGATATTGGGTTGGTGACATGGAGATCCCCTCTGTCACTCAAATCATCAAGCAGCAGGGCTTAATGAAGGGCGAGGGATTCTTTACTAAGCGCGGGCGAGAGCGAGGGGCGGCGGTTCACATGGCTTGCGCGTTATTAGCCTGGGACAACCTCGATTGGACCTCGGTTGATGACGAGATCAAGCCCTACGTCGAAAGCTACGGGCTGTTCAAGGAAGCGACTAAACTAAAGCCCCGCCGCACTGAGTTTATGTTCTGGCACCCGCGTTTACTCTTCGCCGGTACGTGGGATCAGGATTTCGATTGCCAGACGATTCAAGACGTTTTAGTTGATCTGAAATCCGGTGGTCCCCAAAAAACCGATGGTGTTCAAACAGCTATGTACCAAGAGGGCGCACTGGCCAACCACATCAGAATTCAACATCGCGCTGGTTTGTACCTACAGCCAGACGGCTCTATCGCAAAGTTACGCGAGTACAAAGATGCGAACGACCTAAAGATCGGTCTCTGTGCGCTTCGGCTATGCCAAGAGGAGGAGAAGTTCCAGCAGGTGTGCGCGCCGTACAGGGAAAATATCAGACGTTGGATGGAGGCGTAAATGAGGACATTTCTTGCCTACGCGGCGGCCTCGGTTATCGTGATGGGCGGCTTATTCGGGGCGTTGCTGATTGGTTCCTTAATCGCCGGGCTCCCTATCATTGTGGCGGGAATCGTACTCAAGGCATGCGGGGTGCTTTAATGAAACCGTCGGAGATTATCAGGGAGCGGGGATGGTGCCAGGGCGTTTCAACCGATATACACGGGCGTCATTGCCTGTGGGGGGCAGTACAAGAAGCGACTCAGCGCGACATCCCAACGGCTGACAAAATATTAGCTCAATTACGCGAAGCCGTAGGGAGCAATCCTATCATTTGGAATGATCGGAGGGGCCGCACCGCCGATGAAGTCATCGCGGTTCTTGAAAGCGTGGGGCTGTGATGGAACAAGAAGTCGCCGGTCTCCCCGACTTCCGCTACATCCCCGGCAGCGTATTCGCCAGGTGGATGCACAATGCGGAGGAAGATGAAAACGGGAAGTGGCTTGTATACCTAACCGATGCCTACTACTACGACCCCGATTTGCACTACGCGATGCGCGAAGGGTTGCAGAATGTTTGGCAGTAGGAGGGGAGATGATGGACAACAAAGCCGACAGGAAACTTGCGGAACTTCGACAACACTACATGTGGCTTGGGGTGGTAGGCACCCACATCAAGCCGCTGATATCCAGAAAGGCATGGGCGTGTTTCAAGATTGCGGTAGACATGATCTACCATGAAATAGGCATGCACGACGTGAAAGAACCGGGCGAGTGGCCCGACGATAACGCTCAAATATGGAGAGCGATGCTATGAAGATGAATCGTAAACCAATCTCCCTCACCCCTGCCGAAGTCATCAACCTATTTCACCTGAGCGTGGTGAACGGCGCGGAGTACAGGGAGCCGGAGCCGGTGTTTATCAAATTCCCGTCCGACACTTGGTTTCAGCGTCGGCAGAGGGAAGTCGCTGAGGGCAAGAGGGAGAGGGAGTAGCGTGGAATTAGAATTTTCAGGTGAAGTTTCGCTTGAGTGCGACAAATGCCACTCAAGCCTTGAGGGCTCGCCGCAACAGCGCCGAGGCGTCTGGCAAATCAGCGTTGCGCCATGTCGTGAATGCCTAGAAGCAGAATACGAAATGGGCAAGAAAGAAAATGAGTAGCCCATGAACCTATTCGAATCCTTCGCGTTCGTCATTACCATCACGCTGGTCTCCGGCTTTTGCGGCTCACTCGTGATCGACGCGCTCAGGTGGTGGTCGGGGTTGCCATGATCGTTGTCACCGTCGAGCTTTGGCCGTTAGGGGATGAGAGCCTCAAGAGGCATCTCGGGATCGCTGTCATCGCCAACGACGCCACGGGAACGCCTACGATCGGCAACTATCGTGTTGTTTTCTCGAAGGCTGGCAGACCGAAGGCTGAATGGAGACGCGCGGCGGTGTCTGGCTTTCCCCGCAAGCGACTTGGCGCATGGGACTTGCTCTATCGCTGTCTGAAGGTAGCCGTTGGAGATCGGAACGATCGAACGAATCCCTGACCCGCCGATGTGGTGGTCAAAGTGCCGCATGTGCGGAGTAGGTCTCGGGCCGTTCGCCACGGCAGACCAAGCGCGAAACGTGATTTGCGAACAGTGCGATGAGGATACGAGTAGGAAAGACGAAGACGAAGATTGAAAGGAGAATTCGATGAAAGCAGTTCACAAACGCAGACTCTTAAGGCTGGCCGAGTTCTTGAGGGAGACGGTTTCGAAGCTTCCGAAACGACGATTCAAGATGAAAGAATTCGGGCAAGACCTTCGGGGGAAAGAGGTTCCTGGGCGGTATAAAGCTCAGCCGAATGATGAATGCCACACGGCGGCCTGTGCGGCGGGCTGGGGAACGGCAATTTTCAAGGATCTGAGGCTGGAACGGTCTAAGAACGCCCGTTACGCCAGTCTCCTCCATGTCCCGACTGCCACGCGGCACTTATCTGCCTGCGAAATATTTTTTGGAACAGACGGCGATCAGACGAATTGGCTCTTTGGCCCTCTCCATCGCCGCACGGCCCTCACAGAAGCTGCGATCATTGAGAAGTTCGTGAAGGAGCAGGGGTAGCCACGGAAACCCCAACTCAAAAAAGACTCAGGGCCGCGCTACCCATGCCGGGGCCGCGCAGTCCAATCTTCGGCAAGTCGTTCCCGTTCAGGAACGTAGCCGAGCGCAGGGTCGTTATTCGCATCAGGAGCAAGCTGGCGGCAGAGCGAAGAAGTAGGAGATGGACATGATCACAGTTCGGTTCAGCAACGGCCAGGCGGTGCAATACAACGATGCGACCTATGTATCGCGACACACCGACTACAGCGATCTTCTCACAAAGAAAGACGGTCACTGGATCGCTCAGGTTCCCAATACCTGCATCATCGAAATACGCTCAGCTTGCCGTGTCTACAATGGGATGGCCGCCGAATCTGATCAGCGCATTGAAATGCTTGCTAAGGAGATTCGGTCGCTCAAGAGAAAGATTAAGTAGGCCCTTGACCTAGCGATCCGTTGCGTGAATGCGCGAAGCTCAGGCGCGAAGCGGGATAGGGCGACATCCCAATAGGCCGTTACAGCTTTAGCCCACCGGGTCGCTAGATGAAGGGCAAAGGAGAGCACATGGAAATGGAAATTACACTAACTCCCGAGGAAGTTACTGAGGCCGTGCGCGGATGGGTCAGCGATCATGTACTTGGCGGTACAGATTTGTCGATCATCTCTATTGCGTTCCCCAAATACCAGACCCCGTGCGGCTATATCGTCACGGTCAACAAAACCGAAAGCGGCAAGGTGAAATAATGGACCAACCCATCGAGCAAGACGAAAGCACGGCGCTGATCGAGCAGGCGAAGGCGATTCAGAAGATCGCGGATGCGAACGGATATCACACCGCCGTCAATCTGCGCGGGCTATTCAAGAAGGCTGTCCAATTCTTCGAGAAGCGCGCCAAGCCGAATTTGGACAATCTGAAGAAAGCACTCAAGGACGCGCAGGCCGATCTGGCGAGAGACGTTGACCCTATAGAAGCGGAGTATCGACGCCTCGGCGGTCTGATAGTGGACTTCGACAATGAGCAGGAGCGGCTTAAGCGGCAGCGCGAGCGAGAGCAGCAAATCGAAGAGGCCAGACAGCGGCAAGAAGCCGAAGACGAGAAGAAGCGCCTCGTGGCGCTCGCCACGGAACTCGGCTACAAGAAACTCGCCAAGGAGATCAAGGCCGAACCGATCGAAGCGCCACCGCCGCAAGTTATCCTCAAGGAAACTCCTTCATCGAAAGAGACGGGCGTTTCGTTTCGTGAAGATTTCAAGTTTCGCATCAAAGATGAACAGGCGATCCCCCGAACATACCTGATGGCGGACGAAGTGAAAATCGGTAAGGTCGTGCGGGCATTGAAGCTCTTAGCGAATATACCGGGTATCGAGGTCTATTCAGTCAGGATTCCAGTTCAGAGGACTTAATTATGGGGCGTTGGACGAATAAACCTTCGATAGAAACCCGTTTCTGGCAAAGGGTCCAGAAGACCGAAACCTGTTGGCTTTGGACCGGCGCTATTGATCACGGTTATGGCCTGCTTTGGGAAACAACCCCAAATGGGCCAAGGCGCGGTCACAACGTTCCGGCTCATAGATTCTCTTATCAACTCCACAATGGTCCGATTCCTAACGGCTTGAAACTTGATCATACCTGTCACAACGGAACGGGATGCCTACACGGAGACAAATGCCCACACCGCCGTTGCGTAAGGCCGGATCACTTAGAACCCGCTACCTGTCGTCAGAATATCTTGAGGGGCGAAAGCCTCCCGGCGCAGAACGCGAGACGCCGTAACTGCGTGCATGGTCATCCGTTAACCGGAGACAATCTTCTGATTGAGCACGGGAAACGTAGGTGCGTCAAGTGTAAGAAGCGTCGGATTGCGGCTTGGAAGCGGCAAAACCGTGGACATTGCAACGCCTATTTGCGTAAGTGGTTGGCGAAGAAAAGCGTCGAGGTGTGGGGGGAGAAGGGTGCCAGGCAATGAAGTGTAGCTACTGCAAAGAACCTGCGATCTTTGCGGTGTCGGGAAAGGGCAGGAGTGTGAAACGTTTTTGCGAGGATTGCCTGTTGGTCCTAGTGACTGAGGCTATTAGGGTTATAGGTGATCGGCTCAAAGATTTATTAGCCAGCTAACCCCATGCGCCATCCCGAAAAAACAGCTTGGGAATCCGGTGAGATCATCGAGCCGCCGCGAATCTGCATGCCCACTTCGGCAGACGGCTTTCTCAACATCGACAAGATGAACAAGGCGACCCGCGAGCTAGACCCCGAAAAGAAACTCATGGTCGCCGTGCTCGAAGAGGCTGTCGATAGTTTCGCCTCTGACGATATCGGCCGGCACGAAGCGGCAAGGGCATGGCTCGAAGAAGGCGACAGCCTATGGCCTTTCTGTTTCGTGAACATTTGCGAGAGCCTTGGCTTTGACCCTGACTATGTTCGCAAGGGCATAGAGAGCCGTCCGGCAAAGGCAAAGAGGGTTCGGTCGCATAAGACCAGACAGCTTCGGTATACGCACCGTAAGCCATTGAGAACCGACATCCCCGACATTCCAGGTCAGACCTACAGCCACAAGTATGCGGAGTGCCGCGAATGGATGACGGTGAGAGATTGCAACGAGTGCAAGTCGCGGTACGACGCCTGGTACTTTACCGAGAAACGGAATCTAACCCAGCTACAACTGAAGCGCGCAAACGAAAAGAGATGGAGCAAAAGAAGGGAAAAGCAAAATGGAAACAGTCACGACGATGAAGCAGTTCATAGAGGCGGTGCATGAGGGGGAAGGGATTGAGGCAGTAGGAACGGTGGAACCGGACGAACCGAATGCTAAACAACCCGGCAAGACACCGACACTGCCGGGGATGGAGGATCAATTCGTCCGTATCCCTGAGGTCAGCGATGCCCTGGAAAAGTTGAAGGAGATTCGCAAGATGCGGATGGACTTCACGAAGCAGGAAACCGCCGCGCAGGACTTGGCGCTCCAGCTTATGCACGCGCATGGAATCGAGTCGTACAAGGACGACAGCTTCGACCCTCCACTTACCGGCAAGATCGTGAAGGGCAAAGAGAAGTGCAAGGTCACCATGAAGGATGACGACGACGGGGAAGACGAGGATTGATGCTAACCCACATCGACCTATTCAGCGGCATCGGCGGCTTCGCTTTAGCCGCACAGTGGGCGGGATTCAAGACAGTGGCATTTGTAGAGATTGAGCCTTATGCGCAGGAAGTCATCAAACAGAACTTCGGGGCTATATCCGACAATGACAAAGAGTCACGGTGCGACGGGCGTGCTACGCAATCCAGAGAATATAAAGAACGGGCACAAGAGCAGGCTAGAAGACTTTGTTGCTCTCGATTCTATTCCGACATCTTCACCTTCGACGGAACCCCCTACCGAGGCGCAACCCTACTTACCGGAGGGTTTCCTTGCCAGCCATTTTCCCAAGCCGGGAAGCGTAGAGGCAAGGAAGATGACCGTTATCTCTGGCCGGAAATGCTCAGGGTTATATCGGAAGCCCGGCCCGCTTGGGTGCTTGGTGAGAACGTTGCTGGAATCGTCACGATGGAACTCGACCGAGTGCTTTCTGACCTGGAAGGTGAAGGGTACGCCGTCCAATCGATTATTATTCCAGCTTGCGCCGTCGATGCCAAACACCGACGAGACAGAGTTTGGATTGTGGCCAACAATACAAAGCCGCGATTGGAAAGGCCCGCAAGGCAGGGCTTATGCGGAACAAGCGATAGATTTACCGCAAGCGGTGAAGATGTGGCCGACGCCATCGACTCACGTAGGCCATCACGGCGGGACAGGCTATCAAGCAGCGGTGAACAGGAAAACGAAAGGGAAGCAAATCGACTTGCACGAGCAAGTTCTAATCAATCAGGGTCATGGTGGCTCCCTGAACCCGACGTGGGTCGAAGCTCTGATGGGCTACCCAGTTGGTTGGACCGACATTACGGAAAAGGAATGAGCTATGAGGAAAATATTAGAAGCATCAAAACCCTGCGAGAATTGTGGAACGCCAATGTTTCGCAAGCGTTATGGCAGGCAGCTAGAGGATTTGACCGCATTCAACAAGCGGAGATTTTGTTCTCTTTCGTGCGCGAATACTCGAACGGTTCTGACGAAGCACGGCTACTCGTGGCGGGCAAGGAAGTATCTGAAGACTTCCTGCGAGGCTTGCGGCGAACGGCGACAGCTCAACGCTCATCACGTCGATCAAAACAAGGCAAACAACGACTCGATGAATATTCAGACGCTATGCAAATGGTGCCACAACTTCCTGCATTCGACGGCGAAGCGGCTTGGCCTTCCTACGGCTGGGAAGATGGCTTGCCTAGAGTTGCGACAGGAGTACCGGATCGAGTCAGTAGGTTAAAAGGACTCGGCAACGCGATTGTCCCGCAAGTCGCCTATGAGATTGTCAAAGGCATCGCGGAAATTGAAAGAGGATTAAATGAACCTAACCAAATCGATCCGCGCCCTCATCGTTGACCGCTTCATTGTTGGTGCCACCATTTCGGAGTGCGCGCTGTGGTACGGCCAGAAGCCGGAGAAGGTCGAGGCGGTGCTGAGGGAAGAGTTGAAGATCCTAGTCGAACAGATGGCGGAGGAACGACGGTTGAAGGGAGACGCCGATGGAACCAGCGAAAAAGCTTAACGAAGATAAGATACCCGCGTTGAGTTTCGACGCAGCTCACCGCGCCCTTCTTTTCGAATCCCTTTACCTCCGCGCCCGTATCGAGATCGCCAACGCCAACAAGGGCATCCGGCGACTTCAGCGTGTCGTCGAGGCGCGGGACAAGGTGATTCAGATGCTAGAAGCGGAATTGGAAAGGAGAAGCCGATATGAAATTTAGGAAAAAACCAGTGGTGGTTGAGGCTGTTCAATATACCGGCCACAACATGAGCGAGATTATGAGATTCGCCAAGGGTGCCACGGAATTTGAAGAAGACTTCACCGGCGATAGCATCTCAATCAAAACACTCGAAGGCACCATGACAGCCTCCAAAGGAGACTGGATTATCAGAGGCGTCATGGGCGAGTTTTACCCGTGTAAACCAGACGTTTTCAACGCTACCTACGAGTCTGTTTAACGTTTTACGTTTGCCGCTTTACACAGCCCGCGATTCGGGTTATAGTGCCTGCATCGTGGGCAAGGATAGTGTCCATTGAAATCCTCCGTTTTTTCGAATTTAGAGCAAGGTCGGCAACCGTTCCCCCCGAGCGGCGATGCGCGCCTATCCCGCGTGCCGGCCTTGCTGTGGGTTCGGGAAGGGTCGCATGAAACTGGAGGGTCGTTTTATCAATCCCTATAAGGCATGGGTCGGTTCGTTCGTTCCGAACTGGCTGTTAAGTAGGACCGAGGTCTCCCAGGGGGCCAAGCTGGCCTACGCGCGGCTCGCGCAGTACGCGGGCGACCACGGCGTAGCATGGCCAAAGCGTGAGACTATAGCCGCCGAGTTGGGAATCTCTGAAAGCCAATTTGATAGGTACATCAAGGAATTGGAGTCGAAGCACGCTCTCGTCGAAGTCGAGCAACTAGGGTTCGGCAAGGCCAACCGCTACCGATTCTTGATGCACCAGTGGATTTCCGAGGTGATGACGATTCAGGACTCCGCATATATGCAGACTCATGAGTCGCCACATACGCAGAGTCAGGAGTCAGCGGATATGCGGACTCCTCTTAAGAGAATCAGTAGAAGAGAATCAAAGGAAGAAGAGACGCTAACGCTTCCTGATTTCATCCCTAAAGACTCTTGGGAAGAGTTTCTAGCACATAGAAAGCGCAAGAGAGCGCCGACGACTAAGGAAGTGGCAGAGCGCCTTTTCGAGCGCCTTCGAATACTAAGGGGTATCGGCTACGACCCGAAGAAGGTCATAGAGGATGCCATCGACCGCAACTGGACCACGATCAAGGTCGAGTGGGTTCACAAGCCGCAGAACGGCAACGGCGACGAATTCAACCCGGATGGCACGGTCAAGGCGCCGGAGCGAACCGGAGTTTGGGCGCGACGGTTGGGGGAAGATTGAGCCTTGCCCGACTCTCCCGACATCCGCATCGCGCAGGCGATAGAAATTGAGAAGGTCTTACTTGGTGCCATGCTAGTTGACCCCTCGATAATCCCGATAGTGAGCGCGGGCCTGGAGCTTGGGGACTGGTACGGTCCGCTACATCGGCGTGTCTACCAGAGGATTTTAGAGTTGCAAGCCTTCAGTATGCCGATTGGCGTGGTTCAAGTTTACGACTATTGCGAAGACAAAGAAATGCCGTTTGATTTCTTCGCCGACTTGGCCGAGAAGGCGATGCCGGGCTCGGTGGAATATAGCGTTAGAAAAATCAAAGATTATTCGAAGCGCCGTACCGCTCAAAAGGCCCTCATGGAATCCATCGAGCAGATGGGAGCCAACCCGCTCACCGACCTGGGTGAGCAGTACGCCAATCTTTCGCAAACCTTTACTCAGCTACTTCAAGAAGAAAAGACGCTGATCACTGTGCGGGAGCAGATTATTCAAACGCTCAAGAAAATTGAGTCGCACAACGAGGCGGATTTTATGAAGATCGGTTTCCCGTCTATCGACCGGATAATTGGGGGAATGTGCAAGGGGGAACTGTGGATCGTGGCCGGCAGGAGCAGCATGGGCAAGTCTGCATTCGCCGCTAATTGCTGTCTGAACATGGCGCGCGCGAACGTATCCGTAGCGTATATCTCTGTCGAGGGTACGAACCATTCGCTCATGTGCCGGATGCTCTCTATGTATTCAGGGGTTCCGCTTCGTTTGATCAGAACCGGCGCGCTTGAAGGTCCAGAAGTCAATCAGGTGGCGCATGCTGCGAATGTTATCTCCGATCTTGAAATGTTTCGCATCGCCGATAAGGAAAGCCGATGGCCGAAGATCAAGGCGAATATTCAGCAATTAAAGATCCGGGAACCGAACCTTGGCGCGGCGTTCGTCGATTACCTTGGCCTGGTAGACGCATACGACAAACCCTCACGATCAATAGGCGAAAGGCAATCCGAGGTGGCCTACATGAGCGCCGACGCGAAGCGCCTTGCCGTGTCTTTGAACATCGGCATGGTTTTCCTGAACCAACTAAACCGAGATGTTGAGAAGCGGAAAGACCACCGGCCTATGCTATCGGACCTGCGAGAATCGGGCGCCCTCGAACAGAACGCCGACGTGGTTTTGATGCTTTATCGCCCGGCTTACTACGGCGAGAAGAACCGGCACGGGGTCATCGATAACACGGTCGCTGAGGTCGCTATAAGCAAGAACAGGGAAGGCGCCGTGGGCGTCGTGGATCTCCATTTCAAGGCCGACTGTGTGCGGTTCTCCGAAAGGATTAGCTAATGCGTAGAATCAGTTTTGCCTTGACCACTGATCAGGTTATGGCCGGCACAAAGACCGTAACCCGTCGTCTCGGCTGGATGAGTCTCCAACCCGGCGAACTATTGCTGCCGGTCAAGAAGTGCATGGGCATCAAGAAAGGCGAAAAACAGAGCGTGCTCCGCGATCCTATCCGCATCGTGAGCGTTCGTCGGGAGCCGTTAAACCGGATGCAAGCCGACTTGGATTATGGCTTTGAAGAGTGCGCTAAGGAAGGCTTCGGAAATCATCCGGCCTATAGATTCCCCTCTGAATTCGTGAGTTTTTTCTGCGCGACTCATAGGGGCTGCACGCCAGAAACGGAAATCACAAGGATTGAGTTTTCTTACGAGGCGGACACATGACCGGCAACCCCAACGTCACCCCGAAGGGCATCATCGTCAACGCGCTGCGGATGCTCTGGCTACATTCCAGGGAGCGGAGAGCTGCGCTCAAGAGGGATTTTTATACGTGCTGTGACTGCCACAAGAAACAATCGACCGCGAAGGGCAAGGAGTTCAAGGTTACTGTCGATCATCTTGATAAAAACATCCCGTGGGATTTGCTCGTAGATGTTGTTCGCCGGCATCTCTTAGTGGACCACGCGCGCCTTGAAACGGTGTGCCCAGAAGATCACAAGACCCGAACCGAGCTTCGAAAACAGATAGAAAGGGCGGGGTTATGAGAATCCTCTGTCGGTTCTACGGTTGCGAGGACGAATACCACAGTTGCATGCGGTGCGGGACCGATCTTTACGATGCCGACTTTATTCAAGGGCCGTGCTTTATTGTGTGGCGTTGGCGATACTTTCGTTACTGGCTTCTCAGGACGTTTTACGTGTGGCGATGTTGGGAATGCAACAAGCGACTGAAATGGAAGGGCGAACCGGAGCACTTCTGTTCATTGGAATGTGCCGACAGGTGGGTGCCGTTCTGATGACCGAATTCCTAACTCTCACCGAAGCTGCCGCCCTTCTCCGAATCGAGCCCGGCACGCTCTCGAACAAGATGCGCTCTGGCGTGATCCCGCGCGGCAAGGTGTGGTTTCGACGGGAAGGGGAGATCCACGCCTTGTTCGATCAAGATGAGCTTGTGAAGTGGGTAAAAGAGGGCTCCGGGGAGCCGAAGGGAATTCCGATGGCGAAAGGATACACGGCGGGAACATGAGAAAAACCGAACTTGTTGACATTTACCTGCGGGCTGCGGAGAAAATCGCCACCAGGCGCGAGATGTTTTCATGCTGTGCCGTTGAACGCACAAGCCGGCCCGCAATGGGGCTTTATAAAGAGGTGATGGGCATAGGGAATTGTATCCCATACGAAGCCGATCACACCGCCGAAACACGGAGGAACCTCCGCGTCCTCCTGCTCTGCCTGATGGCAGAATGGGTCAAAAGTGATTACTTGGAGGAATTATGAGTGAGCAGAAAAAGATTGACCAGGGCGGATTTGCAAATCCAGTACCCCATCGACTGCGCAATGTTGATACCGGCGACACATTTGAGTTTGATAGTTGGCCTAGCGAGACCCGGCGCCAGAAGTTGGCGGGACTGGCGATGCAGGGGTTGCTGGCATCTTGGATACAAGATGACAATGTAAAGTTTCAATCTTTAACGACCGATGACCGCATGAAAATGTTTGCCCTTCATGCTCATCAAATGGCCGACGCCATGATCGCCTACGAGCGCGCCGAGGCGGAGGTAAAATGAACCAAACGTACAATGGTCACGAAATTCAAGTTACCAAAGAGATGCGCTTCGACGTGGTTGGCGAGGATCGAAACTTCGCGAGCTATCTTGAGGCAACGGAATTCATCGACAAGATCGCCAAGGTCAAACAATCGAAGGCCAAGGAAAAACTCAGTCTCGAAGTCTTAACCGAATCCGGCACCGTTGAGCACATCACCGGCGTTCACATGAATAAGCGGAGTTTCCTCGGAATCTCAAAGATTCGTGAGTTATTCGGAGAGCGCACACAGGACGTTTACCCCAATGTGCCGTGGGTGAAGCTTTGTTTGGCGCGGTTCAAGCAATTGAATGACGAGTTGGGCACGCTCAAAAAGCAACTTGACGCCCACGAGATAAGACTTCTCCTTCGCTACGGACGTATCGACCCGGAAGATTATCAAGGCGTGATCGACGCCCTGAAGGTCACGCACGCAAATAAGCTAAAAGCCGCACTTGACCTCGCCAACCCAAAGGAATAAAACCCGTGGGCATGAGTGCACGCATATCCGTATCAAGGCATAAAGCCCTCGTGATTCGCCTTTACCATCCCTCGTTCCCCAACGGTGAATCGTGGGAAGGCACGAAATGGAAGGACACCCTGGCAAACCGCAAGGAAGCGGAAGCCTTCGCCGAGAAGATCACGGCGGAGATGAAAGCCGGCACGTTCGACTATTTGCGCCACTTTCCGGCCGGCAACCGCGCCAAACTGTTTGCACAGCAAAACTCGAAGATGGTTCCACAAACCATCCGCCAGCGATACGATGCAACGAAAAAGGACAAAATGCCGCCGTTCGTGCGCCGAAGTTATTGGCTGAAGTGGCAATCGCACTTCACCTATCACATTTTATCGATGCACGGAGACCGTTTACTGAATACCTACACCGTAGCGGATATCCGGGAGCTTCGAGCCGCCTTGATCGAGGGCAGGGAAGGTCGGGAGCCGGTGCAAATGCGGACGGCACGGAATGTCATCAATTCCAGCCTTCGCGCCATGTTTAGAGACGCGCAGGCTGAGGGATTGGTCGAGAAGAATCCCTTTCTATCACTACCGCCAAAGTGGTGGCCACCAGGCCCGCGTGAGCAGCCAGACCCATTTACAGAAGAGGAACGAGATGAAATCCTCGCGTACTTTGACAAAAAATACCGGCAAACATGGGCACGGGGTAGTGCGTTTATGTTCAGTTTGTTCTGGACAGGTGCGAGACCTTCTGAACTTACCGCGCGGCGATTTTCGGATTACGACCAACGTTCAGGAAGTCTCACAATTTCCAGTTCGCGCACGGAGGGCGAAGACGGCGAAACCAAAACGTCGAAAAGCAATAGAACGATCAAGCTTTTCCCGCCTGTCATGGAACGGTTTGAAGAGATACGACCCTTGAGGGCTGGCCCCGACGATTACATCTTTACCACCAAAAAAGGGGAGCCGATCGGGCAAGCGGTCTTTGCACAGAGCTATTTCTGGCCGGCACTCACCGCGCTGAAGATCCGGCATCGGCCATTCTACAACACGCGGCACACATGGATATCGGTCATGCTGCTCCACGGCGAGCACCCCAAGGCCATCGCAGACTATGCGGGCAATTCGCCTGCGGTGATTTACGAAAACTACGCGCGCTGGCTCGGCGATACTTCCAAGTTCGGGGAAGCGGCGCTGAATGCAGTGGTGACAAAGAAGGAGGCTTCTCATGGCTAACCGTTGGATTCTTGCTGATATTCACCCCGCGATGAGCGCGGATTGCAGGGCGAGAAGAGATACATGAAAACATTGGTCCACGGTATATACAACTGGCTGTTTCCGATCTGTCCGAAGTGCCAACGGACAAACAGGGTCTATTACGATTACTGGTGGGCAGCGTCGAGTGTCAGGCGTTGCATCGATTGTGGCGCTGTCAATTTAAGGTTCCGATAACCGTGACCTTCCCGTGCCCGACTCTGTAACTACCTAGAATTCCTTAGTAGTACATGGATTTCAATGTCGTACATTAAAAAATCTCTTCGCCGGGAACTTTATGAGAGGCAAAACGGACTCTGCCACTGGTGCGGTAGGAAGATGTTGCTAATCTTTCATGGCAACGGGAAAAATCCTCCGTCTGCTTGCACGATAGATCATATTTATTCGAAGCTCCATCCTCTGCGAAAGAATTATAATCCCCGAGTTGCGGCGTGCCACCAGTGCAACCTTAATCGTAATCGGAATGACCTGGAAAGGTTCAAGGAAGAACAAAAACGCAAAACACTTGCGGGGCACGATTGGTCGCATTCTTGCTGAAGAATCCCGTGACCCAGGCGTGCCCACCGTTGTAAGTATCGAGAATCACACGGTAGTCTCTGGGTTTACGGGAACACGCGGATACCGCTAAATCATTGAAAAATATCATTACCAGACACCACGTTATGCTGATTTATATCATAAAACATATCGGGTCACGGCCATAGTCACGGTTGCCGGGCTCAAGAATGACGGGATTAATTTGGAGGATTAGATGAGTACTGGAATGGTTATTTGCAGCGAGTGTTTGAGGGAAGTGCATCAAGATGGCCCTAATCGTACCTGGACGCACTGTGAGGATAAAACGCCACGATGTGAAAATGCCGACTCAGTGTATCCGCTCATGGGGCACATGAAGGGGTCTTGGTGCGGAAGGGACGGAACGCCATGAGCACAATCGACGCCATCAAAAAGGCGCTGGCAACAGCACAGAGAAATAGAACTGACTATATAGAGATTCCGGTCGAATGGTTTTCGGCGCTGGTGGAATTTTGGGACGCCGTAACCGATGTGGATGATTGGGAAGAAGTAACCGAAGAACAGTTTGCGCGTCTCCAAGCCGCCCGAAAGAGGCTTGAATCATGAGCACCGACTTTGAAATTACGGACGAGGTGCGGGAGGCGTGGCAATTTATATTGACGTTTACCGATCCAAAGTGGGGATGTCCGGCGATGATAACGCTTATTGGTGCCTTCCGCGACTGCCTGGCCGCGAAGCTGAGGGCGGAGTTTGAGAAAGATCATGTCGTGATTTTAATGCGGATAAAAGATTCTGCTCCCAAATTAGGCGATCACTGTAAAAAATGCGGCTTTATCGATGACGCGATTGCATACCGTCAGGTTGACCCCCGCCACTCCTGGCAATGGGCCAAGTGGCAAGCGGAGGCGAACAAGGAATTGGAGGGGAAGTCATGACCACAACCGGCGCGCAAAAAGAGGCCGAGGAATTGCTACGTTCACTGAGGTATCAAAGCAGCGTAATAGCGGGCAATGAACGCAAGCTGGCAGAGCATCATATTCAAGCCTTTATTCCCGCCGTCGCCGCCCGGCTCGCAGAGAGGGATGGGCTGGCTAAAGCCTGGGAAGAAACGGCTGCTCAACATTGTAGGAACGAGTTTTTCTATCGCGGATTACTCGATCAAATCGCCGTGCATCTTGGACCGAATGTTTATGTGTCGGATGACGGTTCGATCCAAGATTCGCCTTTAAGGTTGAAGATACCGGAGATGGTAGCCGACCTGCGCGCCAAGTTGGAAGCGGCGGAGAAGGAACTGGCGGGAATACATCAACGCTCCGATGCCCTCATCCCTACAATCGATAAGGCGCGAGAAACTATTGATGGGCTCAGGAAAGACAACGCCTTTCTGAACGACGCTTTAACCGCCGCACTCAAGGATAGAGATTATTTTAGTGACAAGCTCGCCGCCGCCGAGAAGCGGGCCGAGGCGCGGTATGTGGAGGGGTTAGAGCGGGCCAAAGCAATGGCGGTAGTGCATTGTAACCACGACGGATCGATACAGAATATACCGTGTGTATTGCAGCTATGCGATGAACTTACCGCCGCCATTAAGCGCATCAATGTGGCAGGCTGTAGCCCTCGACTTCGACGGCCGTAAAGAAATCCCGCCATTCTGTTAGCTGGGGGCTCGCTTCCATTCGGCGTAATGCTTCACGGCCGGCATCAATGTGACCGAACCCTTGCTTTTTGAGCTGGGTCATTATTTCGTAGTGGAGTCGGCGCGTTGCTGTTATTCTGTGTTCGTTTTCCATTTCAGTCTCCTTTTTTGGCCTGAGCGATTGTGGCGCGGACTTCTTGATCCATTTTTTCTAGGTCCCATTCTTTCAAGAAGTCCGGCTTGAGTTGATCGAGGTTGTCGCGAACAAAGTGAAGTGTTGCCAGCATCGCCTCATTATCGCGGGTGAGCTTGGCGTGCTGGTTGACGGCGGTAATTAGTTCATCGCCTAGTTTGCTTGCAGCAAGAACGTCCTGGCGTGTCCCATCATGTTGAATCCGGATGCGGCGGGCTTCGCCGTTGCTCATCAAACCGGCGCCATGAATACCTATGGCCTTTGCGTCTATATCGCGGCTGTCGGTGTTATGAACCAGGTGGAGATCTAGCGTTGGCGTGTGTTTCGTTTCCATGTGTCCTCCAGGGTTCGGAGTTCGGAGTTAGGGGTTAATTTTTAGATCGTAATTGCTGTTCGAGTGGACAATGAGCGTCACTGTTCCGTTATCATTCAACCAACAGGCGCCGCTCTTGCTAGTGAAATCGTGAGCGAACATGTAGCAGATTCCTTCTTTCCGGTCATGCCAATCCCGAGGTATGATCGCACACGGCATGGTTTTGTGTCCGCAGCTCTCACCATACATGTCATCAAAGTGATAGGTTGATACGGTTTCAACTTTGCCTTGCTCTACAAGCCTGCGGAGTTTGTCGCGTCTAAACGATTTCATGGTCATTCTCCTTTTGGGGGTTGAGGGGATTATTCCCAGTACGTTCCGCCCAATGCTCCGCGTACCTTGACGAGTCCACAGCTACGCAAGGCAGATTCCCTAGCCTTGCGGTTAAGTTTGCGGCGCTGATTGGCGAGTGCCTTCTTGTCGCCTTCGGCGTGGTCGCAGGCATCGCAAAGATTATCGCCATCGCGCGTTCCGATTTCTGCTGAACAGTTTTCACAGAATTTCATTTTCGTTCCTCCTTTGCTGAGTTAATATCCAAGCCAATCCAGGACTTCCCACCCTGCATATTCCAGCTTGTCGCCTACGTCTTGAAGGAATTGATAGAACCCCTCGCAGTCATGCTTTGCTATTTCGCGGCGTGCCTGTTCGCGGCTAACCATTGCTTCTATTGCTTCGTCGTAATCCATTTTCTTCTCCATTAGTCATTCGCTAAACACAATTTTAAAAAAAGGGCTATACTCCACGTTCGGTCAAAACCCTGTCGATAGCAATCTGCACAACTGGCGGAATCGCTCTGTCTTCTCGTTCGTAATCGGATAGCGTCACTGGGTGCAGGCCGATGAGCTTCCCGAGCTGCGCTTGCGTCAGCCCTGCTTGCTCGCGTCGCTGTTTTAGTTCGGTGGCGTTCATGGTCATGCCTTTAGATTGACGAGCTAAGAATAAACCCGTTTTCCCTTGCGCACGCCTTAAGGTCATCCCACCGATTATATCCGTTCGCCCAAGACAGACCGTTGAACTGGATAAAAACGGCGCTATCGCGTGCTAGGTCCGCGAATGAAACGGTTTTGGTTCGAACCTTTGTATAGACTGCGCCTAATTCAAATGCCTTTTCGACTACGGCTTTTTTGTTTTTCATTTTCTTTTCCTCCAGGCCTGCGTTCATAATTTTCTTGACCTTCTACCCTATTAAGGCGAAAGAATCGTGCCAAGCAATCGTAAACCAAGTTTACATAGTGAGCGAATACGGGCAGTTGAGCCCAAAAGAAAGTTAGCGTCACGCTAAAATTACTCACAAAGTCGTAGAGATTTCAACATGGCATTATTCCATACATCAAATATCGTGCAATTTGCACGTTTTACGGATTACGGTTGACGACAGAGGGGAATTGTGCGATAGGTGAAGCGTGGCGATTGGCCGTCGTTCACAATCTAAAGAACTTGGGGAACCACGGCGCTATGCCAGTCACATAGCGCCACCCCTTAGCCTTGACTGGGGGCAAAATGAATGTCACGACCGCAAATTGAGGAAGGATACACGCGCGTAGCCAATGAGCTTCTTGAGGCGCTGTGCAAGATTGATCTATCGCCCTATGAGTCGCGAGTCTTCTGGACTGTCGCCCGTATGACCTACGGATACAACAAGAGGGATGATACCATCGCCGGCTCTCAGTTCGTGACACGGACCGAGCTTGATCGGCGCAATGTGCAGCGAACCGTCAAGCGCTTGTGGCGTCGCAATTTGATAATCGTGCAGCGATTGAGCGCTCAGTCTGTCGCTTACGGAATCCAGAAGGATTACTCACGTTGGCTTAATCAACCTGCGTCTCCCAAGACGCACGATAGCCTGCGTCAGCAGAGACGCAGGTCGTTGGATATCCCCACAGACCAACCTGCGTCAATCGGTGCATCAACCTGCGTCAATCCAGTACCAAAACCTGCGTCAGTGGAGACGCACTCCAAAGACAGTAAAGACAATACAAAAGAAATAAGAGGCGAAAAATTCGACCTTGACGAGTTATTGAAACAGATGGAAGACGCCAACCAGCGTCACTTCGACGCCATCGGGTTTGACCCTAATCAACCGATGCCGGAAGAACCGGAAGACGACGACGAAGAACCGTGAATATACTCATCAGCGTATATCGCCGTCTTATACGCTTAAGCGCATATCGGTTGAACTGGCGACCGTTCAGGTTGAACCGCGCTATCTGCGCTTTCATCGACCGAGGTAGATAGTTTGACAAACTGCGCAAACTGTCGTAAAACGTAAAACGACGCCATACCATTGCAAATTGCAATTAACCCACGATTCGAGCCTTTAAATGCCAGCCCTACATGATCCTAATAAGCCGATCCTCCGAAGACCTCGAAAATATTGGATGGCTCTTAAGCGAAGACAACAAGAAGCTATCAAGTCGTTTGATACTTTGTGCAAGGTTAGGGATAATAGAGTATATGAACAGAAATTTGTGAAGAATAGTCAGGGCGAATGGGAAGAAGTCGAGGTTGTACCGTCAGTTCGAGTGGTGGTCGATGCGTGCTGTGAGATATTGGATCGTACGGTCGGGAAGGCAAAGCAGGAAATTGAGCTAACCAACCCTGGCGGCACGGGCAGCAGTATGGTTCTCGTGATCAATCGCCCGATCGGCACGGACGCCACCAAGGACCGCATGGTCGAGATATTCACGATTCCGGCGCAAATCGAGGCGCCCAAAGCCGACGAAACACCCGAGTCACCGTGACCCTGCGCCGCTCGGCGCGCCTAAGTATGCGAATATATTCAGCTTACACTAGCCAACCTCTGGGGATACAAGACCCAATGCCATCCGCCGAGCCCACGTCCCGCCGTCATCCGGCCTAAACAACCATCATGGAATTATCTAAGACCATTTTTGAAAAACCGACCTACCGGGGGGGGGTGTTTGCGCCCGCGATTTTTTGACCGTATGCGTTCGTATAAACCAAATTGAAAATTCAAGTTTGCCCTTTCTACCTATCAAAACACTATTTCGAATCTCAAGGGCGAGTAGGTTTAAATTTTTCAAATGAGGCTCCAGATATGAAGCCTAAACGCCGTCCGAAACCAAAGACTCATCCGCAGTACGCATGGTGGAAGGCGAAGAAGCAACCGCGATTTGGTGCTGGCCGACCTCCGCCCGGTGTTCGCGAGAGCAAGCCGATTCGGGATTTATGAGCTACCGCCCCCGTCCACGTCGTTACAATCACTGGAGCCATGAAGACCTGATGAGGCGTGCCGAGAAGTGGGGAAAGCCCAAACCTATGAACTTAACCGATAGCATGGCCGTTTTGCAACCACTGGTAGATTACCTTCAATTCAGCCCCGATCGTTCAGCCACGGCCCCAGGATTGCGAAATTTGCCGATTTTGAGAGAATCGTAAAACGGAAAGCGTAGAACATGACCGATGACCGGGTTCAAGGAAAGATTATGGCATTGTGGCAGATTTACACGGCGATCAATACGGCCACGGGTCAAGTGAAAGACGGTGAACCTTTGACTCACGGGCAAATCGAGGTGATCGGTCACTCCCTTATGCTTTTTTACAGAACCCTGCGGGAGTTGAGTATCGAGTTCGATATTCGGCTTGCCGATGCGGTCGAATGGAATGAGCAGTCGTAATGCCAATCATCACCGCCGGTGGTGCTGGCAGGAAGAAAGCGAGATGGCGGCTCAATGATGAATGACGGTAAGCAATACGAATGCACCCTATGCGGGAAGAGGATATCGGGCGAATTCTACCATTGGGTTTTCAGCAACTTCGGTCTTCCGCCTCGGTGTACCTGTTCACCGAATTATCTTGATGGCTCGCCCATGCCGGGTGTTTGGGAATTAGTATCTGAAGTGTCAGAGTTGGGATGGGAATGAAACCCGACTCCCGACCCGTTAAATGCCGAAAGTGTTATATCGATATGCAGAAGGTTGCGGATGGATGGTTGTGTAATAAGTGCGGATTGAAGTGGCTAACCGAGATTCCTGACCGATTGCGCTGGGTCTTATTGGCTAGGCCCGACCTTCTGGTTCGAATTTTAACCAGAAAGGCCGGCGAAATGTTTGGCCATTGATTTTACGTTTCATGTTTTACGTTCATCTGTGTTATATTAACGAACAAAATGCCTGAACACCGCTTCGAACTCGGTCGCATCATTTCGGAATTCGTCTACCAAATTAGCGTCGGGGGCGCCCGAGAGCTTGGTGCCTTCAGCGCCCGTGGAGAGGCAAAAACCACGGGAGCATTGGCCGGAATGTGGGCGCACAGTGTTCAGCACGAGAAGGCCGGGTATTCCATGACGGATCACGGGCAGAAGGTAAAGCACAAGCTTCCGGTGCCATGGATCGGGTTTACGGATTTTCACACATCCCATAAAAACAAGACCGTAAAGAGTTTAGAAGCGGACCATTGGCAGGGAGCTTGGCAAACCTTTGATGATTCCCATCTCGCCGTTCTAACGATTGACGGCATTGCCCGCGTCCGGCTCGAATTATTCGGAATCGAAGACAAGGGCGCCCATGATAAAGTCAGAACTGAATGCGTAGGCGTTTGGTGCGAAGAACCGGCGCCTGCCACTGAAGGCCCCGGTGTCGATGAAACCACATGGAATATTTCCCTTGGCTCTCAGCGCATCCCGACACATGCCCGCGTGGCTGTATTTACTACTAACTATCCCGACAAGTCTCACTGGACATGGAAACGGATGAATCCGGGCTTGACAAAACCATTCGGAGTCAATCCCGATGATGCGACCAGAATGTGGTTCCGCGTTCCCATTGGCGATAACCCATATGTCAGCCAAGCCCAACGGGACGAAACGCGCCACGCCCTTAGAGACCGGCCCGACCTTCTGGCTCGGCTCGTTGACGGCAGGCCCGGTGCCGTTGCGCTAGGTAGGGCCGTCGCGGTTGTCTACCACGAGGGGGTGCCGATGGGCTTTAACGAAGAGAAGCACACCGCACCGCAAAGGCTGAAGGTGGTGAAGGGTGTTCCGATCTACGTCGGACAAGATGGTGGGCACTGTTGCGATGATCAGACCGACGTATTAACCGACAAGGGGTGGTTTCTTTTTAAAGACCTTCCACCCATAGGAAGCATCAAATTTGCCACACTGAATCCTGAAACGAAAGAGATCAAATACCAAGGGGCGAGTCGTTATGTCCGCTTTGATTACGATGGGCCACTCTACGAGTGGTCCGGGCGACAGGGCGTGAATATGTGCGTGACTCCCGATCATCGCGTTCCCTGGTTCGACGATCACGATAGGGCGCGGAGGCTTCGGTGGGCGACAGCCGAAGAGGTTGCGTGCGCCCCGACAGATCACCAGTGCGTCTTTGTTGATGGAAGGTGGAATGGCGATGATGAGTGTGGCGGCCCTCTCCAGTGGAGCACGAAAACCTTTTGCCGATTTATGGGATGGTATCTCAGTGAGGGGTCAACGGAAGGTCGCGGCAGAATTCAAATTGCTCAACGCAACGAAAAGTACATGAACCAATTGTGGTCCGATATGATCGCGACCGGGCTCGAATGGCATCCGGGGAAGGATAGACTCCGCGCTTCCAACCAGGAACTGGCGGGATATTTAGAACAGTTCGGTTTGTCGGATGGTAAATTTGTTCCACAAGAAATCAAATCTGCATCTCGTGAAAACATCCTCGAATTCATCGATGCCTATTCACTCGGCGACGGGTATATCCGCAACCGCGAGGATCACGGAGAAGAGCATATTGTTTTTACCAAATCAAAAAAGATGGCCGACGATCTTCAAGAGCTTGCCCTTAAAGTCGGCTGGTGGAGTTCTATTAACTGGGAACCGCCCGACGACAGGTATTATGCGGCAGAAGATCGAATTGTACACGGCTCCGGCGGATACAGAGTGAGATTTAAAAAGGGCGAGCACAACATCCACTTGCTAAGGAAAAACCTAAACAAGATCGATTATTGCGGCGAAGTATTTTGTGTCACCGTTCCGAATGGAATTATATATACCAGACGCAGGGGTAGACCATCTTGGACTGGTAATTGCCCCGCCACTACTATCGGCCAGCCTATACGCGGGAGGCTCAACGTGCTTGCATCCCTCACTCCACCGGAGCACGCCGGGATGAAGCAGCAATACGAATACAACGTTGTACCGTGGTTCCAGGAGCATGCGCCATGGGCGCTAAAACAGAACGATCTCGTTGTCGGTATCTACGATCCCGCGCTCCCGGACGACGAGAGCGACAGCGACAAGAACCCCCTTGATGTTTGTCAGCAAAAGATTGGCGGATACTGGGAGCCTGGGCCGGTCGATTGGTTCCAAAGAAAAGAGGCGCTGTTTAACGCGCTAACTAAAACCGCGCCGGGGTCAGGCTTCGAAGCTGCGCTCCAAATCGATCCGGTCGAAGGACAGCCGCTAATCGAAGCGCTAGGCGGGCGGTGGTACATCGCCACCGATAGAAACGGGAATGTCACGAGCGACAGGCCGAAGAAGCCCAACATGCCGTGGTGCGATCTCGGAGATTCGGCTTGTTATCTTTTCGTCGCAATGCTCGCCGGCTCGAATCGTGAGAAGCCGAAAGATCAAGATCAACAGTTCTCCCGTTTCGACGCCAGATTTCTCGATGATCCAAGAGTCAGTGGCGGGCAAGAACAGTTTGACCCACGACTATGAGAAGGAGGCAGTTATGGCTGGTTTGATGAAAAGTCTCTTTGTGCCGTCGAAGGAACCAAAGAAGCCGAAACTGGCTCCTGCGGCGGGCGCAGAGAAGCAAGCAGAGACTCAGAAGTCCCGACAGGGGCGCGGCTTGGCCTCGACGGATCTTTCTGGCATGCGACAGATGGGTGCGTATAACGGCGGCAAGAGCACTTTGGGCGCGGGATGAACGAACTATCTGAGTGTAAACGGCTTTGGATTACTCACGAAGGCGCGGGGCTGGAAATTCTTATCAAACGTCAACCGATAGTCGAGCACCCTTATGTTTCGTTCGGCCTGTTTCACAAGAACGGAGAGGGGCGCGTCGTGGCAATATCGAACGCTGACGTGAAAGCTATTCGCGACTTCTTGAATACGGAATTAGAGAAATAGATGCCTCGCCTACGTCCAACCGAACAGCTCGACGAAATCGGCAAGAAGGTCTGTCTCCGATACGATGAAGGCTTGCGCTACGCGGCCAACTTTCGCCAGCGCATCGATTTGCTCGCGCCGTATATCGAGCCCACGCGGTCCAACGTGCAATCATCGCAGGCGCCCGGGCAAGCGTTGCTTTCCCGCATGTACGATTCTGAAGGTATCAGCGCAGCCGACTTGGCCGTGCGGCAGATCAGCAGCTATCTCCATGGTCCCAATACTCACTGGCACGGGCTCGAAGATGCAAATGATTTCGTAAACCTAGATGATGACGCACGGGAATGGTACGAGGAATGCAACGGCAAGATGTTGAAGCAAGCCGAGCATGGGGCGTTCTATCCTGAGTCCTACGAAGCGGACATGGATTGGATGGGGTTTGGCACCGGCTTTATGATGATCGAGGAGCGCCCGGTCACTCACGGACAGAGCCCGTTTGGTTTCAGAGGGTCACGATTCACGCATCACAAAGCTGGCCGGTTCGTCGTCTTTGAAAACGGCATTGGTCAAGTAGACGAAAGCTACGTTGAGCTGAAAAAAACCGCCAAAGCCGCAAAGGAGTTATGGGGAATTGAAAATCTGCCGGAGGATGTTCAACAAGCTTATAATAACGGCAAGGTCGATGAGTTTCGATTCATTCATGGCATCTACCCCCGGCAATCCAAAGAGCAAACGTATGGCAACAAGGCGATGCCGTGGGCTTCGTGCTACGTCCACTACGATAAAAAGAAGGTCGTCTTCGAGAGCGGCTACGAAGAATTTCCAGCGGTCTGTGATCGGTGGACCAGATGCCACGGGGAACCCTACGGGCGCGGCCTGGGTGAAATCGCGCTGAACGCGCTCATTACTATAAACGCTTCTTATAAACTCGATCTTGAATCCGCCGCACTTTCTTCGAAGCCCGCGTTGGCGCAACGGCACGATGCCGTGATTGGCGCCAAGCGGTTTTCTCCGTGGGGTGTCACGGTGGTCCGCGTGGCGCATGGCGAATCAGTTCAAAACGCCATCGCACCGATCAATACGTTAGGCGATTATAAATTTGGGCAGATCAAGGAAGAGGAACTCAGAAAAATGGTCCGCCGCATTTTCTACGCTGATGCCCTTGAGCAGTTAATGGCTCTCGAAGGCCAGCAGGAAATGCGCGTTTACGTCTTCCAGCAAAAGCAGAACATAGTCCAGAAAATGCTTGGGCCGACTTATGGGCGGTGGCAGTCCGACTTCGGTATTCCTTACGTGGCCCGGCTGTTTAACATGATGTATCGGAAGAAGCAGTTCTCCCCACCGCCCGATATTATCCTCCAATACGGCGGCCAGCCACAAGCGAGATTCGATAGTCCGCTTGCCCGCGCGCAACGCATGGAAGAAATCGACTCGATGAATCAGGCTATGTCGGCCTTGACACCGATCGTTCAGTTGCAACTACAGGAATGGGAGAAGACCGGAAAGCGCCCGCGGCAGTTTGTTCTCGATCACTACGACTATGATAAATACGCATCGCGGGTGAACCGGAATTATGGCGTCCCCGCTGCCGTGACCCTCGGCGAGCGGGAACTGAAGGCGCTACGCGGCTCTTACGCTGAGGCGGAGCAGCAGCAGGGGCAGACTCAGGAGTTGGTGCAGGCGGCTGAAAGCGCCGGGAAGGCGGCTCCCGCATTGAAATTGTTGACGGAAAGTAAGAAGGCGGCGTAGCGTGGCAGAGTCTTGGAGTAGCGTCGAGCGTATTCCGGGTCGGCGGTTCAGCTTCGATGGCCGCGTGGTAAGGGTTGAGTGCGGAACGGAATATCAGAGCAGCGTCGAAGTAGGCGACGTGATCAAAATTCTCGATAATCACACTGCTGACTTCAGGCAGGCCGTTTACGAGCATCTCTATAAATCGGGTTGTCGGATCTACAGGGAGTAGACGCGATTGAAGTCTACATTTACTCAGTTTGACGAGCGGTGGTTTATCGCTACCGTCATGGAGAATGCGCGGCATCGATGCCAAGGTTATCTCGGAGATTTCAAACTCCAGATAAACCGAAGCCTCATAGACTTCGGCTACAATGTTTTGATCACGGGCATAGACGACTGCGGGTTACTCTACAACGCCGCTTGGCACGTCGATGATGTCGATGAGTTAAAAAGGCTCACCGACCCACAATCGAAAGAATGGGACAATCTAGCGGAGCAGTTGATTTCGAAAAAGCGCACGTTCGACGAAGACCGAAGCGTGAATTTGACGCCATGAAGAATATCGTTTCCGATCGGTTCGTGAAGTCGTATGACGGCCTTCTCAACCAACTCAAGGCATGGCGTCTTCGCTGGCGCCCGCTGCCGGAAGACGAGGACCACGATCAGCTTATCAACCGCTACTGCGCCGAGACGTTTAACGACCAGGCGGGGAAGGCGTTTCTCGACTACTTAATTGAGACGTACTACAAGCCGTTGCAGTCGGGTTCGACGCCGTTGACCACTACAGACCTTGCTGAGAACAACGGCAAGCAACTCGTAGTCGTTGATATTCTCGTGCGCTTCGATATGGGCATGCATCCGATGGCGTTCATACCGGCAGAGTTGAGAGAAGAAGAGAAGCCGATGGATGTGAGGCAATGATTCTTGTGTTAATCCCCGACGATGCCGTGGCGTGGTATGTCTGTAGTTGCGAATCTCTTATGATTTCGCGTGACGGCACGCATTTTAAATGTGCAGGCTGCGGCGACAGATGCGATTATGTCGATGGTGGAGCAGTATACTACCCAAACAACGCGCGCGTATTGACGGAAATCAAAAGACAACAGTTCGAGTCGGTAGACGTGAGGCAATAATGACTTGGAACGAATTTCTTGAGGGTTCACGCAAGATTGACGATCTGTCCCGTGATGAAATCCTCGAACTATTGCGAGACCCGAAGATCCCGATGCCTATCCATGACGTGCTGACGTTGAGATTTTTTAAGCACAAAGGATTTTAGGCTCCAGCATGGAACCCCAAGCCCAACTACTCATCACGCTCATGGTTGACGGCACGGTCCAAGTTAGCGGCCCAATCGACAACAAGCTGTTGTGCTACGGGCTTCTCGGCTGCGCCCAAGACGCGATTCGTGAGTACAAAGCAAAACAGACCACAAATATTATTTCCTTGCCACAGATGGGGATGACACAATGAGCATAGATGACCAATCATTTAGTTTTCTCGAATTTTGCGACAGCGAGTTCCACGTCAAAGACGTATGGACTAGAACGTTGGTTCGCTGGATGCGGAGCGGGGAGTTGACTTCTGCTCAGTACAGTGCTGTCCAGGCAGAAGTGATAAAGCGGAAAGGATTCTATGCCTAACCCGAACCGAGCGAAGCGCACCATTGATCTTCGTATCACCATGGCTGGCCTTGCCCGCGTTCATGATCGCTATCTGCGAGGGATGCAACATGGCTTGGTTCTCGGCGATGCGCTGGAAAAAGATTATCGTTGGATCAGTGAGATCGAACAGATTCTTCTTGGTAGTGAGTATTTGAGCGTCGAAGAAATTCATAAGCGGCATCTACTTGTCAACGTGCATTGGAAGCCGGAGTTTGATCATAAGGAGTTTGATGGATGATACCTAAAAGACTTTTGCTCACAGCGGAAGCGGGTACGGAAGTCGCCCCAGCGGCGGTCGGTGGCGGCACGGTCGAAACCCAGCCGGCCGTTATTACCCCGGCATGGTACGCGCCTGCCGAAACGCTGAAGACGAGCGACCCGGCGACCTGGGAATCGTTTGAGAAGGGGGTCAAGGCGGGCAATCATAAAGACCTGCCTACGGTGCTCAGCCACATGGTTGGCCTAGAAAAGAAATTAGGCACTGCCCTCACCCTACCCAACAAGGATAAGCCGGAAGAGGTTGCGGCGTTCAAGCAGAAGATGATCGATGCCGGTATCATCGCGAAGCCGCCGGTGCTTCCAGGGTCGGCGGATCAATACGAAGTCAAGCTTGATGCCATACCCGAGCCGATGCGATCGGAGCCCACGGTTAAGGCTCTCAAGGAATGGGCGCACAAGAACGGAATCACCAATGAGGCAGTCAATGAATTGATCGCCCTTGAGGCGCAGCGTTATACCGAGGTCGTTGAGCCAGCGCTGAAGTACACCGCTGAGCAGGGGCTAAAGGCTGTGGCGGATTTTGCCGCGTCTATAGGCAAGGAACCTAAAGAAGTAGAAGCCTATGGCGCCGCCTGGCTGACAAAGAATTTTACCGAAGAAGAAGTCCAAGCCATGGAAGCATCGGGGTTTGCCAATAGCCCGGTGGCGCTCAAGTACGCTGCGCGCGCCGGACTGGACACGGGGGAGGATATCAGCGTGATCAGTGGAATGGGGTCAGCGGTTGACACTGAGTTTAACGACTTTATGAAGAATCTCAGCGATCCGAAACACCCCGACAATGCGCTGTATATGAAGGGTGACCCACAAGACCCGAAGCGTGTCGCGTTGATGGCAAAGCGCGAGACGCTTCTAAAAGCAAAGTATGGAACCGGGGAGGCTAAATGATCAAAGAGGAAAAAATCACCAAAGATGGCCAGGGGATATCGCGGCGACTTAACGAGCTGGGAATCAAGTTGAAGGATGTCGAGTTCTTCGACTGGAATCCGATGTTTGTCATTATGCTCTACGAAGCACCGGACCAAACCCAGGAGCAGATTGCCAAGCTCGAACAGGACAACGCGCAGCTTCGGGCGCGCAAAACTGGATAGGTATGGTAAACGTAAAAAGAAAAGTGTAATATGGCGAAGAAAGGATCAGCCATAAGCGAAGGGTTGACGCTTGAAAAGATACGGCGCGCTGCGGCGATTATGGAGTCGGAGAGCATTCCGTTTCCGTATCTGCCATTTTTGCGCGTCGAGGAGAAGAAGTTGCTTACTATGGCCAAGAAGAAGAAATCAAAACCAAAGAAGCCGCAGTATTAGAACACTGCGTTGATTAGATGATCGGTGCTCACGGGTCAAGTGGCGGGCTCGCCGGCGATCCGGCGCCGATCATCTAATCACCGGAGCGTTCTGCTCCATTCCGGGCCACAACCTTTCGGTTGTCCGGTGACGTGTAAGCCAAATGGCTTACCGCTGACCTCGTAAGGTCAGGTGAGTCCGCGCAAGCGGGGCACTTACCGAGACAGATCCCCTTCCTGCTAATGAGGGGAAAAAAGACCGAAGGGACAATTCTAAAAATCGGGCAACTTCTAGCACTCTGCAAGAGTGGGCACGACCTAGCTCAAACGCGGCTCTATAAACAGGGCCGTCCGAAGGGCTGTGGTGTCTGCATCAAGAGAAGAGAAAAGGAATGGCAGAAGTTGCACTCGGGAAGCGAAGCGGAAAAAAGCAAACGCTGGCGCGAAGCGAACCCGGAAAAATACAAAGAATGCAATCGCAATTCGATGCTGAAGCGCAAATACGGCATCACCGTCGCGCAGTACGAGAAGCTCCTCGTTGCCCAAAATTATGTTTGCGCGATTTGTAAACGCGGCGAGACGGCGCGGAAGGAAACCCGGCTGTCAGTGGATCATCGCCACGGTACGAAGAAAGTTCGCGGATTGCTTTGTACGAAATGCAACACGGCAATTGGGTTATTGGACGAGAGTCCGGGAATCGTTTTGGAATTACTAAACTACCTAAAAAGGCATTGCCAGCTTCAGCTTCACCTTCCAAGTAAAACATGAGATATAAGGTGTAAGTTATGGCACTAGAAACAGAATCTTGGTTTATTCATGGGGTCAGTGAAACAGTCCATCAGCTCTCGCAACAGCGCAGGGCGATGGTAGACGGAGCCGTCCGTCTAAAAACTAACTGCAAGGGGAAAACGGAACCCTTCAACCGTATCGGCTCGCAGGACATGATGGCTATCACGACCTCCGATGCCGTCACGGTCTATGCGAATCCTCCGCAGAGCAAAAGGCGGGCGCAGCTCTACGACTTCGGTCTCGCCGTTCTTATCGACGAATTCGACGAACTGAAAACCCTAACCGATCCCACCTCAGAGCTTTCGCAAATTCTCGGCTACGGCTTGGAGCGAAAGAAAGACGACCTCGTATTGGCGCAAGGCACGACCAATATCGGCGGGGCGCTCGGAACTGCTGAGACCGTTGACGAGGGTGCGAATACGTCCAGTCAGACGACCATCGATGCCGGCTCTCAGGTCGCTAACGGTGGGTCTGGGCTCACGATGGCGAAGATTCGCCAGAGCAAGCGGATCATGGGCGACAACTCGGTGCTCATCGAAGACCAGTATTTTTTCCACAGCCCGAAGGGGATGGAGCAACTACTGAGCGATCCCACGGCGACCAGCTCGGACTATTCGAGCATTAACGCGCTTCAATCGGGCGGCTTCCCGCAGGACGCCACTTGGTACGGCGCGAAATGGCGCGAGTCTGTGAAGCTTTTCAAGACCGGCAACATCCGCTCCTGTCTGCGCATTCAGAAAATGGGAGTGGGTATGGCGTTGGGCTTGGTCAAGCAGGTGGAACTCGGGAAAGACCCGAGCCACTGGAACAACACCTTCGCGATGGTCAAGTTGAGCGGCGGATCGGTGCGGATCGACGATACTTGCGTAATCCAGGTAGACATCGACGAGTCCGTGTAAGGGAGGTATCCACTAATGGCAGTAACGGCAACCGAAGGCAAAGTAGTTCAGCGCTTTAAGAAGAGTGCCATAGATGCGACCACGATCACGCTCGTTCCCAGCACGGCCCATGAAAGCGAGGCGAGGCCGACGCATCTTAAGGCAACGCAGGCCGTTATCACCTATGCGGCGACACCGGAGAATTTGTACGGAACGATAGCGGCCAGTCTCGGATTGGCCGACGATCAAGAATATTTGATAACGATCGAGCGCGTGAGCTAACAAATTAACGTTCTCAATTTACCAGGGTCAATGCTCGCGAAAGCGGGGACCGGAAAGAGGCAATTAACATGAAAAAGATTCTAATGCCTTCTCAAAAGAAGGCTTTCAAACTCGGTGGGGGTTGGTTCGCAAAGGAAGCGGCTAACGGGGCGCGCGGTCTGTATCAGGCAGGGGTATTCGCTCCGCGTGCCAAGAATCCCAGTTGGGAAGATGTGGCGTTGGCTATCAGGGCGCAAAGCTCTCTATTGGTCGCGGGCGGCGCGACGGTCTACAGCGATGCCTGGACACTGGCCCGCGCAGGCCGCCGCCACAATCCCAACATCGCCGGTGGGCGTCAGCGCGCTCTCTACTGGGAATTCCTTTCTCTTCCTGTCGGTAACATTGGTGATGTTTTGGTGTGCGGCAAGATGTTCAAGGGCGAGCGCTTCGTTGGCGGGCTTGAACGTCACAGCGCCTTGACCAGCGGTGGTGGTACAGCCACCGGCGCGGTCGGGACTTACGCCGTGGCAACCGATGGGATCACGCTAGGCGCGATCATCGATGTGGATGAGTATCTCGCCGCAGCCGACTGGGAGGCGGCTGCCGGTTCTGCTCTTGGAGCGACCGTGGCCCTGAGCTTCGGCTTGGTATCCACGGCGGATCAATTCCTGTGCGTCACGAACACCACAGAGGCGTTCGCGACCGCTGGGACAGTCATGGGCGTAGTGAATCTCTTGGCTACATAGTAACTGATTTTTAAACCTCTCCGGGCGGGTCGGAGGCGGCCCGCCCAAGAGACTCCGCTGGAGAATTATTATGATTCTATCGGCTCAAGATGACAAAATCCAAGTCATCAGTGCATCCGCCGTTACCCTCGACGCTGTTGTCTCTTATAGAGATTATAATTCCTTTAATGGTTTCGAAGTGCCCGGCCGAGTCGCAACGGCGATCATTGCAGCGGCGACCTACGATATTCTGACCATGCCGGGCGGCTCCGCGCAGCGCTTCGTCCATTCCATAACGATCCGCAACAAACACGCCTCCAGCTCGAATCTGATAACAGTTCAAATGTCTATCGGCGGCGTGGTCTACGAGGTCTACAAGACAACGCTCAATGCTGGAGATACGCTGTCGTACATCCCGGAACTTGGGTTCGCCAATTTCCCGGCTGCGCCGGTATTGAATTACCCCGTCGAGGCTCTTACGGCAACAAAGGTACTGGTAGCTACCGACTCCGGCAAGCTCCTGACCCTTGGGACTGCTGGCGGCTTCGATACCAAGTTGCCAGTGCCCGCCGCCGGCCTATTCTTCACTATCGTCGTCAAGGTGGCGCCTACTACGGCGTACACGATCACGACCAATGGAACCACTCAGAATATTATTCATGGGCAGGTTTATACCGGCGACGTGAACAGCGCGACCGACCCCGACTTGACCAACGGCACGGCTGTTGACGTGATCACGTTTGTCGCGACCAAGGCAGTGATTGGTGACCGCGTAGAGATAGTCTGTGACGGGACGCTTTGGTATGCGAAGGCATTCGCTACCGTATTTGATGGCATCACCTTCGATTAAGGCTTGACCGGGAAGGGGTCGTGACAATCGGCCCCGTCTCTTTATCCGGGGGTTAATCCGTTGGCAATTACTTTCAATGTTTCGCCGGTCGATGTGGCCAATGAAGCGTTGGGCCAGCTTGGCAAGGATTTTTTAACCGACCTGGACGACACCGCCGACCCTGTAGCTGTTAAGGCGAAACAATATTTCGGCTCGCTTCTTCGAACCATGCTCCGCGATCATATCTGGAACTTCGCCAAGTTTCGCGTCGAGCTTGTGGCGAGTGCTGCCGCGCCAATCTCAGATTGGACCTATCAGTACCCCTTACCGGCTGACTGTTTCCGGGTCGTGCGAGTGAACAACAGCGACAGGTCAATCTGGGAACTTGAGGGCCGGAATCTCATGAGCGACGAGTCATCGGTCATCATTCAGGGCATCAAATGGGAGATCGATCCGAACATCTGGGATGGGGCATTCTACCAAGCCTTCGTGACTTATCTTGCTGTCCGTTTCGCGCCCGCATTCCATACCGACGTGGCGAAGTCCAGCGATCTCTACAAGCTCTATCAGATGCAATTATTGGACGCGAAGGCGGTCGATGGGCAAGAGGGCTCGCAGGAGCAGATGACCGCCACTGAATTGACCGACGATATACGGGAAGAATAAGTGTCGAAAAAGGCTCCTAACTATCAGACCAACTTTTCGCAAGGCGAGGTGAGCGATTATGTCGAGGCTCGACCCGACGTTGCAAAAAGGGCCAACGGAATTCTCGTATTTGAAAACTGGTGGGGTCTGCCCGAAGGCGGTGGCACCAGGAGACCAGGATTGATGTTTGGCGGTGAGGTTCAAGACTCGAACGAATTTACGATGATGATCCCGTTTGAACGTTCAGTCGATGACGCCTTCGTGCTTTTGTTCGGCGACGGGAAGATTCGATTTATCAAGAATCGGGCCTATATCGAAAGTTCGCCGGGCGTTCCTTATGAACTCGTCCAGCCCTACGCCACCGCAGACTTGCGGGATATCCACTACGAACAGGCATCGGATTTTCTTTTCATGACAAGTCTAAACTCGGCGCTAGATATTCAAAAACTCGCGCGCGTAGCGGACAATAATTGGACAATCGGCAATTTCAACGCAGATCCTCCGCCGTCTTTCGAGGCGGATGAAAGCCTTGGGGTGATAGGGGCACCGAACGCGAACACTGGGGCAGCTATTAAATTCAGAGTCGGTACGGATCAATTTCTTGCCGGCGATGTGGGTCGGCAGCTCATCGCGGGAACTGGCCGGGGAATAATTACGGCGCTAGATTCGGCGCGACAAGTTACGGTCAATGTTTTAGACGCCTTCGCGGCGACCATTACGGCGAGCGGCAAGACCTTGACGAGCGTAGGCACGGCGGTCACGAGCACCGGCCACGGGCGCAGCGTCAATCAATTCGTGATTCTCACAGCCGGGGCTCAGGCGACAGAAATTCGCCAGATAACCGCAGTAGGCGGAGCCGATACTTTCACCATCGATGCCGCTTTCAGCGTCGATCAGGCCGCGCCGGTTGCGTATGATTGGACCGCCGGATTCGCCGCCGGGGCATGGCTGCTGCATTTGTCGCCTCGGACCACCCTAGACGTGGACAGAAAAGAGCCCGTAGGAACCCAGGTTGCCATAGTGGCCGGGGTGAATGCGTTCAGAGCTGCCTATGTAAGCAAATTTATCAAAGTCTATGGCGGCCTAATAAAAATTACCGCCTGGAACAGTGCAACCAGCATGACGGGAACCATTTTGAGCGTGCTCGATGAATCGCCCGACGCTAATCCGGCTGCCGCGCCCGAGGGATCGTGGCGATTGGAGGAATCGTCTTGGAGCGCAACGAGGGGAAGACCTCGTACATTGACGATTCATGGCGGTAGACTTGTGTTTGGCGGCCCCCCGAGTCAGCCCACCACTTTCAACGGATCAGATATCGACAACATATACAATTTTGCTGTTGGCTCTATCGCGGACAACGCCTACGAGTACACGATTCAAGGCGGGCAGCAGAACCCGATTCAATGGCTAGTCTCACTCATTTCTCTTTATATCGGCGATGCGAAAAAAGAGCATGCCGCGCGCGGGCAGGGAGTCGATAAGCCTATCGGTGGCAGCGAGACCCCGTTCGTCGCTCCCATTGATCAAGTAGGGTCCGCGCACGTTCAACCGCTTGTCGTGGACAACGCGATTTTGCTGCTTCAGAGATTCGGTCAAGACGTTGTGCAGATGGCCTATTCGCTGAACGACTCACCAGACGCAAGCGCGTTCGTCTCAACCGACTTAACTTTGTTCTCCCGGCATATCGGAGACATGGGATTCGCGGTGCATCGACCCGCCTATGCGAAAAAGCCCTTCTCGCTCGTCTTTACTCCCCTGGAGAATGGGCAACTCGCCAACTTGACCTTCAAGCCGCGCGAAGAAGTAAAATCGTGGTCACGAACGAAAACTAGAGCAGGCGATGAGATTGAAAGCGTGGCTGTTGTGCCGCACGAGGACGGGAAACGCCTTACGGTTTATGTCGTGGTGAAGCGGACGATCAACGCGGTTGTAAAACGGTTTTGGGAATACTTCGAAGACGATTCTCCCGCTTTACAGACTAGAGTAACACAGAGCAAAAACGCCAGTGGCGTACTCTCCGATGTGAAATGGGCCGGTCTGCAAACCGATTGCGCCAAGGTGGGAACGCTTCTTGCGGGCGCGACCACGATTACCGGCATCACGCATCTACCCAACACGGTCGTTGATGTCATTATCGGTGATACCGCGATAGCACAAAAAACTGTGTCAGCCGGTGGCGTCATAACGCTCGATGCCGACGCCGGGGAAGTACCCGACGCCGATACGATCTATGAGGTCGGCTTGCACTACGATTCGACCCTTACACCACTCCGGCCCGTTGTCGCTGGCGAAGTAACGGAAGGGCTCAAACGCTCATGGCCGTATGTTCATGTCAGGGTAAAAAATACCATCGGCGGCAAAATTGACGGCAAACCTCTAAAGAAGCGGGAAGGTGGCTCACGAATGTATACGGGCCTTCTCAAGATGGAGAACCTTGAAACAGATGACCCATATGACGGCGCATTCACGATTCTACAGGATCGACCCTACCCTATGACCATTTTGGGGATTTCCGGTCAAGTAGCGTTTGGAGACGCGGCAAGTTGAACACCGTGGTCGCGCCGCTGAGCGTTTACCAACTTGAGCGCATGGGGCAGATGGACAGCCTGTTGAACTCACGGCGGCTGTCGGGTCCGGGCTACGTCTACTTGCTAAATGACGAACCCGTTGCCGCCGCTGGCTTAGGCCGCGTAACGGGGCGTGAGTTCTTTGCATGGGTTGTGATGATGCCCGAGGTTAGGCAAAGCAAGCTTTTGATGCGCAAACTGACACGCGAAATCAAATGGCGATACCCGATAATCAGGGATTTGATCAAGGCTGAAATAGTACAAGCCGAGACGAGCGACGATCCCAAGTTCTGCCGGTGGCTGGAAATGTTGGGATTTGAACGACTACCGATAGCTCGTTACGGGTGGGCAAAGAATGGGTGACTACGGCGCGTCGTTTCTTACCAGCTTGGGGGAATGGGCCAGTGAGTATGGCGCCACAACGCTACAGGCTGTTGGTACAGCCGCGCAGGTTGGTAGTGCGATCCAGCAAGCCGACGCGCAGGCGAAACTGGGCGAAGAGCAAGCCGCTCTTATCAATGAAGAGACTCGGCTGACGCGCGAAGCGAGCCAAAGGCGATATCGACAAGTTATCGGGCGCAACAGAGCCGTAGCCGCTGGGGCCGGTGTCGATCCGTTTTCCGGGAGTCCCCTGGAAATCGAACTAGCGAATGCGTTTGAGCAGGGCATGAACGAAGAACTAGAGACGTATTCTGGAAAATCGCGTGCGTACCAAGCGAGATTAGGCGCGCATTTTCAGCGGCGAGCGATTCCGGGTATGGCGATTGGTGGCGCGGCGCAAATCGGCTCGTCGGTGATGGGCGACTGGTACAAGAAAACAAGGGGCACCGGGACATATAAATTCCCCAGCATGAAGGATCTCGAATCGAGTTGGACGTAACCATGAGAAATCTATTCTTGGCGTTGTTCCTAAGTTTTTGCATCCCGCTTTTTCCTACTTTGGCACCCGCCACGGTGGTTTTCGATGGCAGCGAAGATCGCTACGTCGGCAATGGCAGCGCGACGGCCTACACCTACAATTTCAAAATTCTCTCGTCAGCCGACATCAAGGTTCTTGTCAACGGCGTTGTTCAAACTCTATCGACTCATTACTCGGTGTCAGGGGTAGGCGCATCCAACGGCGGAACCGTTACTTTTGTCACCGCACCCGCGAACGGTTTGCCTGTGACGCTAATGCGCAATCAGCCGGTCTCTCAGCTTACCAACTACACGGCCAATTCTGCCTATAACGCGCTCACCGTCATGCGCGATTTCGACAAGCAGACGATGGTCGGGCAAATGCTCGCCGAGCGCGCTCAGCGGACTCTTTTGCTTGGAGAGAAATCTACCTATTCGGCTTTGACGATCCCCGATCCGGTATCGGGTAACTTTGTTCGCTGGAAGTCCGACCTCACAGGGTTGGAAAATGTCACTCTAGTAAACATTGTCGGCACGGGATTGTCGAGCGGGCAAGTGGCTTTTGGCGCTGGCACAACTACTCCGCTTGTGGGCTCCGAGGCTTTCAAGTTCGCGAATAATAGACTGACGATCACCACGCCGACGCCGAGCTATGATTTACTCTCCAACGCTCACAGCGCGAGCCAATACATCAACTTAGGTGCCGTCACGTCGATTACCGATACCAAGGCCGTCGATGGGATGCTGATCGAAGGTACGCTAGCAACGACAACCTCAGGCGCGGCGCAGCGCAATCTGACTGGAATCTATGTTCGTCTCACGGACAGCGATAACGGCGATGGTGATCATCGGGTACGGGGCATCCTGGTCAACGTCGATACCACGGCAACGGCGGGAACGTTCAGCCACATCCTACGCGGTATCCATGCTCACGCGGCGGCGGTAGGGACTTCCGATGCCAATATCAACGCGATCTTGGGGCAAGTAACCACTATCGCCACAACGCCAGCCCTTCAGGCGTACTCCTTTTCAGCAACTCAGACAGGAACAGCGGGGCTTGCCGTGGGGTACAGCTTAGGCGGCGGCGATTGGGCAGCGGGCTTGGATTTCGCTACTTTTCCGACGACGATCAGCGATGCGGCACTGATTCTTAAAGCTGGGGCAACGACAGGTAAAATCCGGTGGAACGATGCCAATAGTTCCTATATTCGCGTCGGGGCCACCAGCGGGCAAATTGAAAGCAATGCGCTCCGCCTTGCCCTAACAACGCCAGGTTCTGGGCTTTCTATCGGAGTCATCCCAGCGGCGACGGGTGATATCAGATTGGCAACCGGGGTAACGATCAAGAGCCGTAATAGCGGTGACAGCGCGGATATAGTCATCGCGGACACAGGGAGCGACCAGGTGAACATCGGGAACACAGGGAGCGTGCTTCAATTCAGGGGCACGTTAAGCATTAACGCGGCAGCGACGATCAATGCGACTAAAACCGTGCGAGCCGCAGGCGGGGCCTCCGATTGCACGCTCATTTTTTCTCATGGGCTTTTGACGGGCGGGAGTTGCTGATGAAATCTGTAGTTGAAAATATTTGCTTTACTATAGTCACTTTGTCGCTCTTGGCCTTGATTGGCTTTTTGATGAGTCCCGCTTTCGCTCAAAGCGAAGTGGACAAGCTCCGCCTTGAAAATCTGAATCTTAAAATGCGGCTTGTGGAAATCGAATACATCGAAATGAAAAAAGAGCGGGATGTTTTGCAGGCAAAGGTAGAAGCCGAACAAGAGAAAGTGAAGACCGAAAAGAAAGACGGGCACCATAAGTGAGTAGACCCAGATTTTATAATGCGCAGCAACTGTCCCGAAAGTTAGATTTATTATCGATGTCGGCTGTACCCGAAGGAACAATAGTAGCTTGGGGAAAACCCCTTAATCAGATTCCGAGTCGTTGGTTTTTATGCGACGGCACGAACGGAACGCCAGACTTGAGAGATAAATTTATCAAAAACGTAGGGGCCGCTGAAAATCCCGGCGCAACGGGAGGCGGGGTGACTCATACACATACGACTCACCCGGATCATGTCGTTGTAGGTCCAGGGGATCATACAACTGGTGTTTTTAATCTACTTATCGGTCTAGTCAATGCCGTGACAGGGCACACTCACGGCGTCATTACGGTTGATTCTCATGGTGCGCATAATTCTGCAAATCATGAACCGGCGTTCTATAAATCGGCTTGGATTATGAAAGGGCCTTAGTAATGCCCGAATTGCTTCGCATACAGCCACAAGTCCCAAGACTCGATTCCGGGCAGCTCCGCGTGCCGACGCCGGGCGCAAGCTATATCGGCAAGGGGTTGGAGCATCTTGGCGAGAAGTTTGAGCACCTACAGGACGGAGCCGACAAGGCCGAAGCTACGCGCTCCGTACTCGATGGCCAGGCGGAGTTAAACGCGCACTTGCAGAACTCCGTAGACACGATCTCCGACCCGGCGGAGTTCAAAGAAACGACAATTACGAAAGCCCGCGAGCTGTACCAAACGCGCTTAGAATCGGCGAGCAATCCGAGAGCGCGCCGACTCGTAGAGGCTGGGCTTTCCAACGATTTGATCAAGATCAATGGCAATATCGGGCATCAATACAATCTCAAAATTAAAGACAAAGCCGCAGGAGACTACACCGTCGCCAAAGATCAATTACTTCGATCCGCGATCGGAGCGGACGATGAGAATCAGCGGGGCGCAGGCCGGATGTTTGGCGATTTGGTGGCAGGCATGGCGCGCAATCGTTATCTCACGAGGGAAAAGGCGGCGGATGAGTTAGTGGATTTCAACCGCAAGGTCGAAGCGGAGAGCATGAATCTCGAAGCGGCGACTCAACCGGCTGAGTTCATCCGTAAGCAGCAAGAAGGGGCGTACAAAGGGCGTGATTCGACCGCCGTCAATCGGGCGCTAGAAATTTCGATCCGCGTCGGCGATGCGCGCGCACGGAAAGACGCCCAAGAAATGAGAGTCATTTCGGAGGCGGCGGAACGCAGCTACGAACTTCAGGCTTCGGAGCGCCGGCTGGATATCGCCGAGTTGAAAGACACCGCGCGGTATTACGGCTGGAACGATGAGAAGGTCAACGGTCTCATCAAAATGCAGATCGGGCTCAAGGCCGCGAATCCCTACGAGACGGCCGTCGTCGAAGATGCGATGTCGCCCGTTTACAGGGGCGCACGGTACACGCTTAGCGATGTTGCCGAGGCTGAGCGGAAACTTACTGCGGCGTCGAAGGGTGGACAAGTAGACGTGCGGACCCCAGACTATCGAGCTGCGGTTCGAGAACTCCGATTCTTGCGGGACCGGCTGACTACGACCTCGGATATCAAAGAGCGGCAGTCAACGTTCGACGCGCGCCAAGAAGTCCAGGATCTCTATCGGGAGTTTTTCCCGCGCGCGAGTAGTAAGCAGCTTGAGGCCGATAGAGCTAGGAGTTTGCGCGAAGTGTCCGATATGTCGCCGGAGCGCCAACGAGCGTTTGTGACCGGGTTGCGGACCAAGTTCGAAAAGCAACGAGTTGAAAATCAGCAACGTCAAGTGCCGGTGGAAGATTTGCGCGGAATTAAACGCTAATGCCCTACGTTCCCAGATTTAAACCGGCAGATTTGCAGAGAGTGCTGGAAAAGATGAAGCAGGTTCCAGTGAGTGAGATTGACCGGCGATATCGCACCGGCGAAATTACGCTCGCTACGAAAATCGAGGTTCTGTCTCTCTACGGAGACGCCGAGAGGGAAGCGGCGATGTTGGGCGCGCAGGCGGAATCGCAAGCGAAGACTTCGCAGGTAGGAAAATCGGGCGGAGGCTTGACGGGACCGATCGTTGGCGAGGCAAAATTTTACGCGCAAAACGTCATGAACGAATTCAAGGCGTCTTGGGATGCCGCGAACGCAGAAGGTGGCGCTAAGAAATCCGAAGCGGTTCTACACGGGCTTATGGGCTCACTGAAGGCGCTCGATGCTCTTAATATCCCAGGTGATGTCGTCGAAAGGTGGGCGTTGGAGATATTTCCCGAATCTCCCGGTTTTGCGCGGTTGGCGAATTGGGCGATGTGGATACCAACGAATTTCTTCGGCATCAGCACGCTTCTCAAGGCTCCATTCAAAGCAGCGGAGGTTGCTGCCAAGGCCGGGATAAAGGCCGGTGCTAAACTCGCCGACGAGTTGGCATTTATCAAAGATCCGGTGGGGCACGCGATCAGGCAATCGCAGGCCCTAGAGGCCGCGACGGCAACGAAGTTGGCGAAAGCCAGTGCGGAGAATGTGACGCGCAAGGGTCAAGGCGTAGCGAGCGCAGCGGCAGAGGCGGAAGGCATTAAGGGCACTCAGGTATTCCGTGGCGACCGCGCCGGTCAACCCTTCGATCCGGCTAAAGTTACCGATAAGGGCGTGTCCGTCACTACGTCTCGGGATTATGCTGAAACCTTCGGAACGCCAGAGAACTTTAATCTGTTGCCGTCAACCAAGATGCTCGAATATGACCAAATCCCTCCAAACATAGCGAAATTACCGGAGTTTCGGATTGTCGAATACGCGAGAGCGCAGGGGTTCGATGCCGTAGAGGTGGCGAAGAAAACGGCTCCACTCAATATAGACGATATTAGAATCATCAATCCTGATGTTTTAGCACCCGGAGTCACTGGCGGGAAACAGGCTTTCAAAACCGCCGAACCGGCGCCGCTCACGGGTCCAACGCAAGCCGCGATGCCAATAGAACAGATGGCAACCCCGCAAGACCTGGAAGCGATGACAGTGACGCAGCTTATTAAGCACTACACCGAACGGTCCGAGAAGACGATTCGAAGTAGCACCGAGCCGTTTAAATATAAGGGCGTCTCCCATGCCGAGACCAAAGCCGCTGCGTCGGCCAAGCCTCTTTCGTTTGACGAGATAATCGCGCGTGGTCCCGATGCGCCGATCTCCGCGACCGAACTGGAGGCGATCGGGCGGGTCCATGAAAAGATTGCCGACGCTTTCAATTCAGTCGTTGACGATGCCGCCCAGCACTTAGGCGATATCCGCTCCGGTGCGCGTCCCGATTTGGTGGAATCCTATAAGGCCCACTTGGCTGCGATGGAATTGACCAACCCGGCGTTTCTAAGCGGTCGCGGGCAAGCCGGACGTGGATTGGAATATCTGACGACCATGCAAGACCTCGTACGCGAATCCCTGACGTTCGACACGATCACGCGCGCGCTGGGCGCAGAGAAGTTCCTGAACGGTTCGAACGAGGCCATGGCCTACACGATTCAGAAAGTCGCGAATCTTAGCAAGAATTCCCGCGCCAGGCTTCTCGAAGAGGCCGGGAAGTCCACGGCTGAAGCGAGCACGCTCAGGCTCTTTTACAAATCCTTGCTTTTTGCGAATCCGGGCACGCACGTTGCCAACATGGTCGGAAATACCAGCTCGATCCTGCTCAATGGAGTCAATAAAACCGCGTCGTCGCTGATACCAGGCTCTAGTGTGACGATGCGCGAAGCTGCGGCGAATTGGTCGGGCATGTTCGAAGCGCGGCATAAGCTCTTTGAGATTCATCGAAACGCAGTCGAAAATGCCGGGAAGTCGCTTGAGAAAGCAGGGATCGAGGGCACGGCAACCGGCTCGATGGTCAAATATGGTCCGTTGGGCTGGCTTGGCTACGAAGACGAGTTCATGGCTGGCGTCGTCAATAACGGGCTCGCCAAAGGCAGAGCGACCGTAGAGGTGCTGTCCAAGTGGGATGAGATGCAGGATGCGGTCAGGGCTGGCGCGTTTACGATGCCAGCAGGCACGCAAAAAAGGAAATGGACCGCCGATTACGTCGATTCGGCCATGAACAACCCTGAAAACTATAAGCGGCTCGTTGCCGACGTGGAACAGGAATCAGACAAGATTCTCTTTCGAAGCCCGCTATCAAGGGCCGGTGAGTTGATTGCCCGAGGAATACGGCAAGGTCCGTTGGATTATTATTTGCCCGTCATCAAGTTCCCGATCAACGCTATGAAGATGGCGCGCGATTGGACGCCGGGCTTTAACATGATCAGCAAGGAATTCGTTGAAGCCTTGGCCGAGGGCGGCGCAAAAGAAGCGGCGGCGCGTTCGCGCATGACCCTCTCGTGGATGATGGCCAGCCAGATATATGAAGCAGCGAAGATGGGCTACATCACGGGCGGCGGTCCCACCGATCCGAAGGCACAGGACGCATGGAGAAAGGCGGGGAATACGCCTTACGCGATTCATGGCGTGCCGATCCGATGGTTTGAGCCGGTCGGGAGCATTGTTGGTTTCATATCCGACCTTGCGCATGTCTCGGGCGAGATGGACATGGACAAATTGGAGGGCGCAACATCAACGCTGATGTTCAGTATGTACCGCTTCGTAGAAAACAATTATTGGCTGCGCCTCATGGAAGGGCTGACCAACGCGGTGAGCGATGTCAAAAACATCGGAGATTTTCAGGACAACCTCCATGCGATCGCAAAGGTCGCGATGCTGCCGTTGAAGAATCTATCAATCGGAGGCTCGCCAATCGGTCGCCGCGTCGGTGAAATGATGGACCCGAAAGCACCCGACACGCGCTCATACGGCGAACTAGAAGATTTGAAAACATATTTCTTCGCAGGGACACCGTTCGGCGCTGGCGGTCGCCCACGGCTCAACTATTCAGGGAAGCCGCACTTTATCCCGCCGATCCTTGGAACCGAATGGGTCAAAGAGAATCTTGGCGCTCCTGATTGGCTCGCGCGCGGCATTGGCTTTTTCACTCCGCCGATGCGCCAGAATCAGCCAAGCGAAGACCCGGTAGCCGAGTTCATGACGAAGCACGAATTGACGCTTCATAATAATTGGAAGCACTACGGCGGCACGAGCGACCCGGATAGTCCCGTTGAAATCATGAAGGGCAAGCCCCGAGTGAATCTAAACGGCGACGAGGCTTACGACTGGGAGTTTCTGGCGAAGAACCATGCACGGCAGTATGGAACGAGTCGAACATGGAACGAAGCTATCGCCGCACTCGATGCAGAGCCGGAGTTCAATAAGCTGCCGAGGCCGGAAAAACAAAAAGAACTAAATCAACTCTATATCGAGTTTCGTGAGACGGCCAAAGATGAGATGCGCAAAGTCAACCCAGAGATTCAACGCAAAGAAGCCGAGCGCGATGCCCTGGAAGCGAGCGGACAGCCTAATCCGGGTATCATTCCGGGCATAGAAAGGGTGATATTCGGCGCGGAGCAGCCACAAACCGGGCTCCCGGAGGGGCAACCAACGGAGCAGCGTCCGGTGGAAGTGCAACCGTTACCGACCGAAGCCATAGGCCCGTAATTTTTTGTCCAGTGGTTTTACGCTTTACGTTTTAATGAGATAGGAATATTATGGCACTCAACCCTAAACTGTCCGTTCTGACGATACTTAACGGAGCAACCACTTCGGAAATCTTGGATCTGTCCGAATTGGGCTACCCGAGGGCCGTGATGGCTTCGATTATTACCCCGGCAACACTAACGGAGACGATCAATATCGAATGTTCGCCGAATGTAGCTTTTACCGCAGGGGAAACGGGGTTATTGACCTCTGGCGGCACGGTCGTCGATATAGCCGTGGCTTCCAGGGCAACGCCGCTCTACCCCATTTGTTCTCGCTACGTGAGGTTAAAGGCGACCGTGGCCCTTGCCGGCGGGAATCGCCTGTTTCAATGGCAATCTCAGCCTGTTATCGAAAGATTGAGTTTGTGAGGTACAAAATGCGGATCATTAAATCTCTAGTTCTTGCGCTTCTCTTGCTCGCCCAGCCGGTCTATGCAATGACGGGCCACTTCACGGTTACATTCTTCAGCGATCTAACTGGCCAGACTGCATCAACCCAAGATACCGGCTTCACCACGTTCGACAAGAAATGGTACGTCTACGACGGCGCCAATTGGATCGACTGCCCCAACGGCGCTTGCGCTCTAGCCGTCAAATCATTCTGCGATCCGCAATATACGACAAGCGTTGGCATCACCGGCGCTACGGCTGCGGACCAGCTTATTGTTGCCGGAGTAGCCGGTAAAAAGATCACGTCTTGCGGCGGCTACATACTCGCGGCGGGCACGGTAAGCGTGAAGTTTGTCAAATCATCGGGCGCAACCTGCGCGGGGACCGACGCCAACATATCGGAGGCCGTGCCGCTGATTGCTCAAGTCGGCCATATTCTTCCTGCCGGGATGAAAACCTCGCTCGGCGATTCATTTTGCATGAATCTTGCTCAAGCCATAGCTGTAACGGGTGAGTTTATTTATAGGCAAGAGCCATGAACCGCCTCTTACTCTCACTTCTTTTTGTTCTCTTGCTCGCCTTTCAAGTTAGGGCCGAGGATATCCATGTTGACGGAACCCTTGGAGCAAACTGCACAACCGGGAATTACTCTATCACCAACCGAAACTGCACCGGCAGCGATGGCGATGCTTATCAGACCATCCAAGGTGCTTTTGACGACGCCACACTTGGGGCCGACGATGAAATCATCATCCGCGCCGGCACTTACACCGCAGTCTCAAATCTGACGGTAAGCGGATCGGTTGGCAGTCCCATCACCATTAGGCCCTTCACCGGCGAGACTCCAATACTGCGCAACTCCGGGGCTTCGTCCAACAGCACGGCTTCGATTGAAATAACCGACGCCTCGCATGTCACGATAAGCAATCTTCTATTTGATGGAACCGGAGTACAGACGAGCGATGCCGCGATTCTACTCTCGGCGGTGACGGCCAATATGATCGGCATTACCATCACCGGAAACAGTTTCGACGATTGGGGGGGAACCGGAAGTAATACTAGTGGAACCAATGTAATTCGGACTAATGGGGTCACAAGCGGCGGAACGGCAACCAAAACGATTACAACGACAATCTCTAGCAACGCTTTTACCAACAATTCCCATAGTATAATCCGGATTTCCGAAGGGTTAAACGTACTGATCGAAAATAACACCATTTCCTCTATGCGGTGTGGGCTTTTCAGCGACGGAAGACGCGGCATACAGGTTATCAAAGATGCGCAGGACAGCAGCGGAACGATTATCCGCAATAACGAAGTAAACGGTTCCGGTATCAACGGCGTAGCGTGCGACAACGATAGTCTTGTTGGCACAGATGACGATCTATTTGTTGGTTTATATTGTGACACCGGAGCCGAGAACGGCATCATAGAGAACAACCGTGTTCACAATATTGATTATCCAACTTTTGCAACAGTCAACTCAGATTCAGCCGGAATATTTATTGAGAGTCAGTGTCATAATTGGACTGTAAGAAATAATCTCGTCTATGACGTTGGGCGAAAGGGCATTCGATTAGGCTCCCCAAGCACCGGCGATCCCAACGATCCAAAGTTTTTTAACAACACCATTGTTCGAGTAAAAGAGCGATGTTTTCATGCTTTTCGCGGACCTCGCGCTGTTTTTCAGAACAATATTTGTCACACTGAGAGCGGTGGCATTGTCCCGTTTGAGGGGACCGCGACTTTCATTACTCAAGGCGCTCATGTCATTAGCCACAACAATCTTTTAGAGCAGGGTTCGACTGATGTTTGTCGTTGGGGTGATACTACTAACCGGACTCTTGCGTCTTGCCAATCGGTCTCGGGGCTTTTTGGTAGCACCCTAAACACCGATCCGCTTTTGACTTCTCCATCAACGGGCGACTTAACTCACACGGTTTCTACGTTTGAAAATAGCGGCACAGCGGTTTCCGGTGTAGGCTGCAACGCTCCGGCTTGTGCGATTGGGGCTTACGAGGCGTCGATAGTTCCAGCAAATAACTGCGTCGTCGGAATCGTTTCCGCACTTCAACTGATTTGCACTCCCGAGAACAATCGCTACCCTGGCCTACTCGCTAGCAATTTTACTACGGGTTGGTCAGTCAAAAAGGCTGGCGTCGATAATCCTGTAACGTCGGTAACAGAAGGCGGCGGCATTCTTACAATCAACCTGACTAATGCTTTTGCCGCTGGAAACGCTTGTCTCGACTCCTACAATTCAGCAACAGGCTCATTGACGGACAATGCGCCTAGTGCATTCAGTTTTAAACAAAAAATGTTGTCCATCACGGACCAAACTTGCTCTGTTCAAGTTGGCACTGGTGGCGCGATCACTTTTGTCGCGGCGGGAACGGCGGGAAACATTGTAGACAATTCTAGCCCTGCGCCCGGATTGCCAGCAGGGCTCGCAACGGACGACATTATTATTGCCGGGCTGGCGGGTCGTGATACCAATTTCACGGCTTCAATCAGTGCGGGCTGGACAGCGATACTCACCCCGACTCAGGATACTGGCCGGATGCTCGGGTTATGGTATTGCTTCTATCCGTCATGTAGCGTAGCACCGACCTGGACCATAGGCTCTAACAACGGTGAGATCGTCACGCAGCTTGCAGCCTATCGCGGTGTAAGCGGGACAACGCCTATATCAGAGGTTACAACGCCAAGCCTCAATATTACTGGCAACGACATTGGACCAATTACCGGATTGTCCCTTGCAGCGAACAACGTTGTCCTTGTAGTTGGGATGAAGCGCCGTGCTTGGACTTCAGTTACTACGCTGACAGGCGACTCGTTGACCTGGATTGAAATTGGAGAGCCGGATCACGATGCGGGCGCTGGCACTGTTGGCCTGGTTTGGAATCATGCAATAAATGGAGCGAGTCCCGTTACCGTTACATCGAAAACCTTCGACGTGGTTGGCGGGACCGACGACACCGGCAAGGGCGTAATGTTTGAGTTAAATGCTGGAACAACCCCGCCTGTAGTAACTCGTCCCGACGGTGCGAGCGTGATGCTGACTGGGGCGGGGAAGTAGAAAGACGTTTATGGCGATACATCTAAATCTCTGGCGGCCTGACACCTGCGAACATCCGCCGTGCGAGATTGAATATTCGTGGGATGATTCAGTAGCGGCGGATCAACGAACACACTCATTGAGTAAGGTTATGAGCCGCTGTACCGCACATACGGCATTGCCTGATGACGCTGCGGTATATGCGGCGCTTCGAGACGAGAACACGACTAAAAACCTTGCCGTCAATGCCGCTAAAGCAGGAGTAATGCACAATCTTACACCACAAGAAAAATTGCTAATTGGTTTAATGATGCGAGCTTTAGGCGCACCGGACGATATTCCATTAAAGATTCCCGATCAAATATTGCAGCCCGACAAGGGGGTAGCGTGGTCTCTTGATAGTCAGCGTAAAGTTAATGTTGGATTGAATGGGTTTACTGTTTCAGAACAAGTAACAGCGTCGAACGCCGTGAATGTAGCGGTTGGCGCGGGGAAAGTCGTCATTCTGTGAAATGGGTTATCTGGTTACTCATCGTGGCAACGATTAACATCACCGGCGCTCGCAGCAGCGGGGCGACCATTGACCAGCTTGGTTGGTTTCCCGGCGGACGTATGCAAACGTTCTCCGGCAATGGCCGCACGATGCGGAGCGCCGGAACGTTCAGCAATCTATACATGCGAGTTACTGCGAATGCGGTTACTGGCAGTTCTGTCGTTGATTTCAGAATAAATCTCGTCGATACGTTGATTTTGTTGACCGTTCCTGCGACTACGACGGGTGAATTTGAAGGAACAGATTCCGCGTCGGTTGCCGCGGGCGACGAAGTTAGAATAGACCTAGATCACGGCGATCTCACCAACGCCATCACGTTTTCTGCTGTCAATATCCTCTTTGCCGCTACTACCAATACCGTCTGTGTCCCGTTGATGTGCAACTCCGGCAGCTTGAGCACTAACAATACAAACTTTTTTTATCCTATCGCCGGTTTTGGCGGAGGCGGCGGCGATTCAACGGAGGCCAATAGTCAATACAAAGCCAAGACCGCTGGCACGGCCAAGAATCTATTTGTTAATGTTGATACGAATAGCCGAAGTCAGGCAACCACTGCCGACTTACGCAAGGGCGCGGCGAGCACAGCGCTCACCATTTCAATCACCGCTTCAACGACCGGATTTTTTGAAGATACCGCCAATACTGACTCCGTAGCCGTAGATGCCTTAATAAATTATCGCATCAGGACGGCCGGCGGCACGGGAAGTATAAGGGTATCGCATTTTTCAGTTGAGTTTGAAACCACTAACACGGCATGGCCGCTCATTGGCGGCGAAACGCTCGGCCACGCTCTCGCCACTTCTACTACTTATTTTTACACCGTCGGAGGCGGTTTCTTCCAATCCACTACCGAACTGAATACGCGCGCCGACGCGGATGTCGCATTTACTTGGTCGAAGTTGACGGCTTATGTCAGCGCCAACGGCATCACGGCGACTACCACAGTTCGCAACCGGATCAACGGTGCAAACGGAAATCAGTCTCTGTCTATTGGATCGGGAGCCACGGGAAATTTTGAAGACGCATCGAACACCGATAGCGTAGTAGCTAGCGATGAGATGAATTATTCCATCGTTACTGGCGGAACCGGAACAACGCTCACGCTAAATCAGCTTGCAAGCTTGGGGCAGATAACCGTTTCGGCTGCCGCGCGAAAACCCTCAATGACTTTACTTGGAGTAGGAATCTAATGGCTGGGCTAGGTTGGCTTTTAAATTTGGATTTTGCGGGTAGCGGAGTACCCGATTCTGGCGTTGGGCCGGCGATTGGTTCTTTGTTATTATTAGGCGTAGGACGCGGCTGGTGGGTGCCTTTGATTTGGCCTTGGATTACGGGTGCGACTTATGGAGGCGAAATGGATTTAGCGATTGAAATAGTGTCTTACCTATCGGCAATCGGTGCGGGTGCGTTAGGGTTGTATGGGTTTAATCGCTATCGTGAATATCAGAAAAAGAAACACGCGCCACCGCCGAAGCCGTTTGTCGATGACAAAGTAAGACCGCATGTTATTGGTTCTGTTGGTGGACCAAGTAGGGTTTGTCCGACTTGCGGGAGTAAGGGAAAAACGCTGCAAGTTCTTTCTAATGGACACCGCGCTTGCAATGAATGTCTAAAGGCAGCGCAGGAGTAAAAAATGGCAGACAATGTAATTCTTAACGTCGGCGCGGGCGGCGCCACTCTAGCTACCGACGAAATCGCCGGCCCGCGCCATGTCCAGTTCGTCAAATTGATGAATGGCACGGCGGACGCGGCTGATGTTATCGCAGGTGAAGCAACCAATGGCTTGGATGTTGACGTAACCCGGCTTCCCGCCGATCTCGTTATTACTGATACCATTACGGCTGATGAAGACACCGTTGTTCTGAACATTGCTCGCGGCGAAGGGGCCGTAGGCGTTCAAATCACAGGAACGTGGGTAGCGACTCTTGTTTTTGAGGCAACCATTGACGATACAAACTGGTTTGCCATCTCGGCGCATGACGGCTCTAACCGAGTAGCAAACACGACGGCGAATGGAAACTTTCTGCTTGGGGGCGGTGGCTATTCTCAAATACGTGTGCGCGCCGACTTGTTCACGTCGGGCACGGCGACCGTCACGATCATTGCGAGCCGTGGAGCGCACGTTGTCTGTCTTGTTTTGCCACTCCCGGCTGGCGCAAATGCAATCGGCAAACTCGCGGCAAACTCAGGCGTGGATATCGGTGATGTTGATGTTTTGACCTTACCGGCGATCACCGGAACGGTCACGGCGAATGCCGGCACTAATTTAAATACCTCAGCCTTAGCACTTGAAGCCGGCGGAAATCTCGCTGGCGCCGCGACTTCTCTTGCTATCCTTGATGACTGGGACGAAACCGACCGAGCGAAGGTCAACATCATCGTTGGTCAAGCGGGCATCACGGCAGGCGCGGGAGCTGTTGCTGTAAATACCCCACGGGTTACTCTAGCATCTGATGATCCGGCAGTAGTGGCATTACAGATTCTCGACAATGTTGTGGCCGGTAGCGAAGCGCAAGTTGATGTTATAACCTCGGCCCTCCCAACGGGTGCGGCTACGCTTGCAGAGCAACAAACACAGACTACAGCTCTCCAGCTCATAGATGATTGGGACAACGGCGCGAGCGACGGGGCGAGCGTATCTGGTGATGTTGCTCACGATGCCGCCGATGCAGGGGAGCCGGTAAAGATTGGCGGCAAGGCCAACCTGGATGAACCCACAGCGGTTGCAGAGAATGATCGCGTCAATGCTTGGTTCGATCTGCATGGGCGTCAGGTGGTTCTGTTGGGACACGGCGACCCCGAGCCCCCGGTAACAGCCAACGGTACAGCGGCGGGTTTGAGCGTTATAGCTGCTCCCGGCGCCAGTTTGAGCCTCTATATCTGTAAGGGTAGCGTCATCAATGCAGCGGCGGCGGAGAACATCATCAGCCTGAGGGATGGCGCGGCGGGGACGATTCGTTGGACCGTCAATGCCGCTGCTGATGGAGGTGGCGCGATATTCGATTTTGGGGTTCGCGGCTGGAAGTTGACGGCGAATACGGCGCTAGTGGCCGACATTGCGGCGGCTACTGGGTACATCAACGTAACTGAGTATTACATCGCGGCTTAGAATGCTGGGTTGGATAATTAACTTAGATTTTGCGGCATCAGCAGCGGGGGCGCCGCCCGGTCCTGCCGCTCATCGAAAACTCATCGACGTAAACACGATTGACAAAATCGATGTGGTTTTAGGGGAAATTATTTTGTGGCTGATACTTGGACTGAGCCATTGAGCGGCAAGGCGACTCTCCAATGACCTCGGTTTAAAAGGAGATCACATGGACGTTGAGAAATGGAGCGAGGCTACGAGGCCCTTAGTCACTGCAATCGTTGTCACCACGTTTTGCGCAATGGCGCTGTATCTGGGTTGGGTTCATGCCGAGAAGATGAGTTCCGATCAGGTGCTTACAGTTCTTGTCGCCTTTGTCGGGTTTGCTACCACGATTTGCCAATATTGGTTCAAAGAGAAGGGCGACCAGAGGGCCAATGACCAGATGGTGAATACCATGAAGGCGCTGGGAGCCGGATCGGCCAACGGCGGCACGGGAACGCAAGCGAAATAATGGCCCCCTAGCGTCAATAAACTTGACGCCCTACACTGAGGGGCAAAAAGGGGGAGTCGATGACGCGGTTTGTTACATGGCTCAGTATCGGTGTGACCCTAGTCGCGGTGATTTACCTCTCCGCCGTCGCATACTGTGTGCAGAACTTTACTCTGTGGTCGCGTGCGGCGTGTTGGGGGAATTAGGTTAATTGCC
>Ga0184627_10000055_pt1 | contig 64293 bp, 47 predicted proteins | sample PLM3_127_b1_FD_133150 | JGI IMG/M metagenome (GOLD analysis project Ga0184627, IMG submission 133150) | Groundwater sediment microbial communities from an aquifer in East River, Colorado, USA - PLM3_127_b1 | ecosystem: Environmental > Terrestrial > Soil > Riparian zone | place: USA: East River... | reverse complement strand
TTCTTCCTATCGCCAGTTTGACGAGCTTCCTTAAGGGGAGCTGAAAAACCAGCACTATTGTCCTATAAATAATCTTATAAAGGGGAATTGAGGCTGTTGTTCTCACCGTACCGGAGATCGACCCGCCATTCCAATTGGGGACAAACTTGAAATGTTCACCGATAAACGGGACGGCTGCAATTGAAGCTTGATAGTAACCGAAGGCCATTCCGGTCAGATGCGGCTCAGGGAATCCGGCCTTTATTTCAACTTCGAATTCTTCAAGAACGACGCTTTTAATAAGCGAATAGATGTATTCTGTTACAGCGCGGAAACTGTCGGGGAGTATCTCAAGGATTTGGCCGAAAGGTCTGGTTCGTGCGGGTTTCTTTTTTGGCTTTTTCTCTTTGGTAATTGTTGAAGTTTCAATAGTCCGTCCGGCAATGAGAATTGAGCGAGTGTTGTCTGTTAAATTGATTAGAATTCCGGTTCGCCCTCGACCAATAAACAGTGTTTTTAGGTCAGAGTGAATCGAGATTCTTATTCTCACATGCAAAAGTGTAATAAGGCCGAGGATTAGTATGATAAACAGAAATGTAATGCCTATTGCGGACATAATACCCGGTTACGGCTTCTTCAGTCCCAACACGTCCCACATCAGAGTGGGTGGGACGGAGCCTTCGGCCAAAAGTTTGTCGTGAAACGCTTGCAAAGAAAAGGCGCTTCCTTGATTTAACATCATGGCATCGCGAAGTTTCATTATTTCCAGTTTACCCATTAAATATGCCATTTGATATGCCGGTGAAACGGTGTAACGGCGAACTTCAGTCTCAATATACTTTTTATCAGAATCTGTTTTAGATTGAACAGCATCCTGCATCCACTTGACGCACTCATCATAAGTCATCCGTCCGGTGTGAAGGGAAACATCGGCCACGATACGGGCCGCTCGGAAACGAATGCCGCCAAGCACTCCCAACCATTGAGCAGCGTCTTCATTCCCATAGAGTCCCTTTTCGTACATCATCTGTTCGCAGTAAAGCGCCCAGCCTTCGATCATCATTATATTAAACTGCCACTTGCGAACCGGGTCAGGATTCATTCCGGCAATCTGCAGTTGCAAATGATGTCCGGGAAAGGCTTCATGCACAACGGAACCTTTGAAACCGCGGCGATGGACATATTTGTAGCGGGATTCAAGAAGTGTGCGGTCGGCCAAGTCACCAAGGGGACGCACATAAAAGTAGCCATGCTGAACGGTGTCAAACGGTCCGGCGGGTTGATAGGCGATGCCGCCAATCATCGTCCGCAAAAACTCTGGCGTTTCAATGACAGTTACCGGAGCGATATTCGGAGGAACAGTAATAATGTTTTTCTCCTGTAGAAACCTTCTGACCTGTTCGGGTTCCCAGTTGTAGTAATCCATTATATCCGCCCTGGCAAAAGTAGCAGGCACAAAAACAGAGTCGTTTACGGATTTATGATTGGTCTCGACTAATCCCGAATAGTCGTTATAGGCTTTCTGGGCCGATTCGAGCAGTGACTGGCCGAGTTTCAACAGAGAATCGGAATCGATATCAAGAAAGTATTCATTTTTGAGTTTGTAATCGAAATTTTCTTTGCCGATGGCGAACGCTTTATCATCGCCCGGTTTGAGACCTGACAAATATCCGGCGAAGTCATTCATGGCTTCGCGTGCTTGCGTTGAAATCTTGATTATTTCATTGGCTCGTTCAGGGAACTGCTTGGAAAGCTCACCGGTGATTTGTTTGTAGAAATTCATGCCCGATTCCAGAGTCTCGAGTGCGGCGTCGATATATACTTTGGGAGGACTGGGCAGATTCTTTTTGGCGGTCTCAAAAAGCTTGGGCACTGCTTTCATCCGGCCCAGTATGGATAGGAGCCGTTCGCCCATGGGCTCATTTTCTGACAGCATCAAAAAGTAGATGCCGTTGACTGCTTCATCGACATAAAGCTGCGGTGAGCGCTGGTGCCACCGGATTCGTTTTATGTCCAGAAGGGCAATATCTACGTTTGATTTCAAAAGTTCCAAGTTGAGGCGTTCATGTTCAGACAATGAGGCGCCTTTATATTTATAAAGTTTTTTCTCAAAGCCGGTCAATTCATCTGCAAATTTATTGACTGAAGAGCTGGAATAATCAGCAAAGTGGTGGTCATAGGCGTGGATACCCATTTCCGTGGCGCGTACCGGATAAAAAGACTGCAGAGATTCGAGAATGGTGTTGGAAAGTTTCGTAAACTCCGGGTTCATGTTTTGAGCAGATAGAGTGGCAACGTTGATGAATAAGAGTAATAAAGCAGTTGCACTGATGTTGACCTGTCGTTTCATGCTTCCTCCGTGAAGTAGTAGGCTTGTTGGCTCATTCTTTGTAAAATACAGCCGCCAATTCGATATGACGAGTGTGGGGGAACATATCTACCGGCTGCACTTGCGGCAGTGTGTAACCGGATGCCACAAATTCTTTGGCATCGCGGGCGAATGTCGCCGGATTACAGGAAATATACATAATCTTTTCTGGTGCCATTTCAATCAGTCGCTTGAGAACTTTCGGATGCATTCCGGAGCGGGGCGGGTCGGTAATGACTATGTCGAACTGCTTCGCATTATCGCCCGATTGTGTCAGATAATCTTTCACATCGGATTCTACAAATGAAACATTGGAGCAATTATTCAACGTGGCATTCTCATTGGCCATTTTAATGGAATCTGACACCTGTTCGACACCCAATACCTCGCCCACATTCGGTGCCACGCAAATGGATATAGTGCCGGTCCCGCTGTACAAATCGAGGACACGGGCTTCCTTTCTCGGGTGCAGCATTTCAAAAGCAGTCTGATAAAGGTTTTCGGCCTGAAGGCTGTTGGTCTGGAAAAATGAATTGGCGCGAATGCGGAAGCTCTGTGCCATTACTTTTTCGGTAATATAACCGGTGCCGTATAACACAGTTTCTTTTTCACCAACAGCGATATTAGACCTTTGGCCGTTTTGGTTGTGAACAATGGTCGTGATTTCCGGGAACTGTGATGTCATTTCACTCTCCAGCCCGTCGGGATTTGGAAACTCGCCATAATTGGTTACGATGTTTATCATCAAATCGTTTGTTTTTTTGGCCTGTCTAATAACTAAGAACCGCATGAATCCATCATGATTTTCTACGTCATAAACGGATATTTGGTTTCTCTTTACATATTCTCGAAACCATTGGACGATAGTGCCAAAAGTTTCCGATGGCAGGTGGCATTCTGTCAAATCAAATATATCGGCATAGGAGTTCCGTTTGTGCAGGCCGAGCGTGAAGCCGGATTCGGGATGAACGTTAAATGAGAACTCCATCTTGTTGCGGTAGCCGAAAATTTCCGGCGAGGCGAGCACATCACCGATTTGAACATTCCCAAGCTCACCAATACGCTCGATACAACTGACCACGTGCTGCTTTTTAATCTGCAGTTGTTTCTCATATCGCAAATCCTGCCAGCTGCAGCCGCCGCAGTATGTAAAATGTTTGCAAATGGCATCGATACGCTCATCGGATTTCGTCAGAATATCCAGCACGACCGCTTCATTAAAATTTCGTTTGGAGCGTACTAGTCTGGCGCGGACAGTTTCGCCGGGAAGTCCGGCATTTAGAAATACGACTTTGCCGTTCAGGCGGGCGACAGCTTTACCATCGAACGCCAGGTCGGTAATATTCAATTCAACTATTTTGTCCATGAAGTTTCTGATGATGCTGATCGCCGGGGCCGCACAGAACATCGGTGCGGTGGCAGTCATCGATTTCCAATTGAATTGTGCCGTGCCCGATTTTGAATCTTTCGTTAAGCATGGCGTTAATCTGAACAATCATGGCCGGGCCGTGCGAGTAATCTTCTTTTTCAACACTGACATGACAGGACAAAGCAATTTCGTTCGAAGACAATGACCAAATATGCAAATCGTGGACATCTTTGACACGCGGCATCGCTGAAATAGCCTGAAGCACCTCATCAAATTTAATTCCCTCCGGAACGGCTTCGAGAAAAATTATTACCGCTTCTTTGATGACCAAATAGGATGAATATAAAATCATAATTCCTATAAAAGTCGAAAGAATGACATCGAGCATATACCAGCCAGTCTGCAAGATGACAATACCACCAATTACGACTGCTACTGAAGACAACGCATCATAGGCCATGTGCAGAAAGGCCGTTTTCATGTTCAAGGATTTTCCTTTTTCACTATGAAGCAGCCAGATAGAAAAAACGTTGCCCACTAATCCAACCAGCGCCACGCTGATGAATATGAATGGTTTTGAGATTGGTTGAGGAGTGACAAATCTTTCATATGCTTCTTGAAATATGAAAAAAGCAATCACTACTAACGCGACCGCCGAAATAAAAGCGGTCATGACTTCAACCCGCTTGTAGCCGTATGTCGATGTTTTGGACGCCGGCAGTTCAGAGCCTTTGACTCCCAGCCACGCCAGACCAAGCGCTGCCACATCGGAAAGATTATGCACGGCATCGGCAATCAATGCCAGGTAGCCGGTCATTAAGCCGCCGATAAACTCCGTTGCAGTAATAATGGCGTTAAAGACTATGGTCCAAAATAGACGGCTGCGGGAAACCCCTTTATGTATATGACCGTGTGCCATAATGCCAATTTAAACAAAATCGGCAGTATTACAACTTCGATAAGGGCAAAACCCCTCCCCTTATCCCTCCCCGAAGCGGAGGGGGGAAGAGAAATTAAATTGAAAGTGGTGTCAGGTGTCCTCACCTGACACCTGGTCGAGAACAAAGAAGCTGTCGGGTGGGGACTCCCGACAGAACCATACTCGTTTTATGGAAGAAAAGATTCGACTAGTTAGTACGTATTATACGCCGTCTCGTAGACCATCTTTTGCAGCAGCTCAATTCTCTTTTCGACAGGCGGATGAGTTGAGAACAAAGTCGTGAAGCCTTTTCCGGAAAGCGGATTGGCGATCATCAGATGCGCGGTGGCCGGTCTGTCATCCAGATTAAGACGAATGGGAGCAGTATGAATCTTTTTTAGTGCCGCTGCCAGCGCCAGCGGCTTACCGGAAACTTTGGCTCCAATTCTATCAGCTTTATATTCGCGCTGGCGAGAGATGGCCATTTGTATTAACATTGCCGCAATTGGCGCCACGATGACGGCTATCAAAAGTCCGATGGCATTGTTGCTGCGATTGTCGCTGCGTCCATAACCTCCGAAAATGGCGCCCCAGCGAGCCATTGAGGCCAGAATTCCTACGGCACCAGCAAATGTCGCTGCAATGGTGCCGACCAGCATATCTTTATTCATTATGTGGGCAATCTCGTGACCGATGACACCTTCAAGTTCGTCATCGTTCAATAATTCCAAAAGCCCTTCGGTAGCAGCGACAGCGGCGTGCTCCACATTGCGACCGGTAGCAAATGCATTGGGAGCTTTGCTGGGCACTATGTACACTCTGGGTATTGGAATCATAGCCTGTGTCGCCACGCGCTTGGCGATGCGGTATAGGCGCGGGTGGTCGGCTTCGGAGATTTCTCGCGCACGATACATGCGCAATACCATCTTGTCAGAAAACCAGTAAGCGAAAAAGTTCATCACGGCCGCAATGACAAAGGCCATTATCATTCCATTTTGGCCGCCGACCAAATACCCGACCCACATGAAAAGTAGCATCAGGCCAAGCATCATCATGGTAACTTTTATTCCGTTCATATTCTTATTATTTCACCTTTTCGATTTTGGTTCGTGCAATCATTATTTCAATCTATATAGCGAAAATATAAACAAAAAGTTCCGGAAATCGGAGACAAATCGCCACCAAACTTGATTAGAAGATTCAATTAGACAATGACTTGCAGGAATCGACCACTGTTATTAGGTGCTTTTCTTTTTTTTGATGGTGCGGCCGAATTCCTGCTCTTTGGTCGAATAGGACTCGGCTTCTTCGACCGGTTTGAGCGGCTCGTCGGATTTAGGACGAATTCCTTTGCGCTGTGGTGCGCGGCCAAATAAAGAAGTCTGCATTTCATCCGTTTCGTTTTCTTTCGATTCCGCGACCTCACGAACTTCGTTCTGTTCGGGTGGTTCGGCAAAACTTTCTTTGGGACTTTCAATTTCCCGAATCAACGGCGGGGGTGGAACTATTCTTGGGGCAGAAATCGCCGGTGCCGGTTTTTCTATTTCCGGCAATTCTTCCGATGGACTTGGTCTGACCGGGGCTTCTCTTTTGGTGACATCATGTCCGTGCGAGAAATGCTTTCTTTCCCTTAGCTTGCGTCGGTCATCACGCTCGGTCTCTGACACTACTTTTTTGGGAAATGGCGGCTTCAGTGGCGCCCGCTCGACGGTCTTGACGGCTTCCGGGTTAAATGTCTTGACGGCTTCCGGCTTGAGCTCGAAAGGTGAAACTGCTGATCGTTCCGGTCGCATCGGTCGTTCGGAAAGTGCCGCTGGTTTTGGCACCGGCTTGTGTGTTGGCACCGGTTCTCGTTCGGGCCTGGTATAGGGTCGTTGGGGACGTTCGGGCCGGTCAGGACGAAAGTCCGGACGCTTGCGGTCATCTCTGCCTTGGCGCGGCGGAAAATCGCGGCGCTCTCGGCCTCTCTCAAATCTTCGTTCAGGCTCTCTTACCATTGGTTCTTTTCGTTCCGGTCGGGTGATTTCGCTCGTAACATTCTCCTCGACCACAACTGCAACGGCCGCATTTGACCAGACATCAAGCGCCGCAAAAATTCTTCCCCAAAACCAATCCAGAACAAATATGATTCCGATTCCGGCATAAGCAGGTGAGGGGAATCCGGCTGAATCAAAAACGGAAACCAAAGTCAGCATTCCGGCAAACGGGACAGTGGCAGTTCCCAGTGAGAAGAACATTGCTGCCACTGCGACATATAATGTACCGGTAAAACCCAGATTCAGTTCAAAAGCTTGGGCAATAAATAGTGCACTCACGGTGACATAAAAAGCTCTTCCGTTGACATTCAAGCTGCTTCCCACCGGAAGCACCAGGGCGGCTATGCGATTATCGATCTTGTTACGCTCGACACTGTTCTCGTAAGTGACTGGCAGAGCCACTGTCGGTGAAGACGTGACCAGTGCTGTTTTCAGAGCGGGGAAAATGTTTATGAAATATTCAAGCGGTGACCTTTGTCCGAAAAACTTGAGCAAGATTGGGATTACAACCAGGGCGTGAAGCATAAATCCGATTAAGAGCACCAGCGAAAATTTCCCAAGACCGTCAGTAAGAAAACTGATATTCCCGGAATTGCGCGCCGTTACTGTACCAATCAAAAAGAAAATACCGACCGGAACTAAATTCATCACTACGGCCAAAACTTTTTGAACTACTGCATAAATCGTATCGAAAAAGTCCATAACCGGTTTAGCCTTTTGTCCGAGTGTGCCGAGAATTGCCGCTAGCACTGTCAGCACAATCATCCAACCCAAAAACTTTCCGTGCGTGACGGCATTGACGATGTTGGAAGGAATCAGCTCACCCAGGAAATCCAGCGATTGCGTTACCGGTGCATTAACAATCTCTCCCGGGATGAAACCCGTACCCGTGTTCACGCCAACTCCCGGCCTAATAATGATTGTCAGTATTAATCCAATCAGGACGGCAACAATCGTAGTTCCTAGAAAAAGTGTGAGTGTTGCCAACGCCGCCTTGGCGACTTGTCTTCGATTCGCGAAAGCGGATACACCCGTAATAATGGCCGATGCCACCAGCGGAATGAAAAGTATTTGCAGGATATTAACGAAAAGATCACCAACAAACGCCAGCGCCAGCATCAACCCGGGCAAAAACAACCCGAACAAAACGCCCAACACCAAAGCAGCAAGCGTATAAATCAATAACTTATTAGATGACATTGTACTCATAAGAGTTAAAGGCTAATGGATTCGGGGAGGGGAGGCAATAGGAAAGATGTAGTCGAATCAGGCATTTCTGAAGCTTTATCAATGTATTTGTTCGGTTGCCACCGACCTCGCTACTTCATAGATTCTTTCAATGTCAACGCTCGATGGGCTAAAGGCCTTCCGGGCATAACCGATATAACCAATACGTATGGATCAGGATTTCCTGATAAAAGATATCCAGCGGGAAGAAGCCCAAAAGCATGCCCGCAAAGTCCGCAATTTCCGCGTTCGCAAGCCCCTATGGCGCGAATATGTGGAAACGGCGCTCATTGCTTTGGTGGCGGCAGTACTGCTTCGTATCTTTGTAGTCTCCGCTTACAAAGTAACTTCGTCTTCGATGGAAGATGCACTTTACGAAGGCGACTATATCTTCGTCAACAAGCTGGCTTTCAAATACGGCGGCGCTCCCAAGCCGGGCGATATTATCGTTTTCAAATATCCCATGAACCCCGAAAAGGATTATATCAAGCGGATCGTGGCCTTGCCCGGACAGGAAGTACAGATAGCCGACAAAGTCGTTTATATCGACGGTCAGGTAGCGCCGATTCCGGTGCCATCCAAAAACATTGACCGCAAGATCATTCCCGGCGATTTGTCATACCGTGACAATTTCGGGCCGTATGTTGTTCCTGTCGGTGAGTACTTTGTGATGGGAGATAACCGCGATGACAGCCGCGACAGCCGTTTCTGGGGCTCGGTACCCGAAGAAAACATTCTCGGTAAAGCGGTTTTTGTCTACTGGTCCTGGGAACCGGATCCTGATGCGCCCGGCTGGGGCTTTCCATACGTCATCGATGCCATCCAGTGGCTCGGCTACGGGATTTTCAATTTTCCGACTCACGTACGCTGGGACCGCCTTGGCGCATCCATTTAAATGTCCATAGGACTCTACGTCCATTTCCCTTTTTGCCCCTATCTCTGCAACTACTGCGACTATTTCAAAGTGCTGCATTTGAGCGCCCTTGAAGAAAAATACTTTGCCGCGCTCACAACTGAAACCAGATTAGTTGCTAAAGAGTTTTCAAATGATGTTCAGATTGACACTCTGTTTATTGGAGGCGGGACGCCATCGCTGGCTAACTTGAATCTTTTGGAAAAGTGGCTAAACGTAACCAGGGCGTCCTTCAATTTTTCAGACAAGATTGAATTCTCGTTTGAATGCAACATCGATTCGGTCGATGTCGACAAACTATCGGCCTTGAAAGAACTGGGTGTCACCCGGCCGAATCTGGGCATGCAGTCATTTAACGAGCAGCTCTTGAGAGTAATTACTCGTCCCCACAGTCCGCGAACGGGGCATCAGGTAGTTTATCATGCTCATGTCCTGGGATTTAAATCGTTTGGAATCGATTTGTTGTTTGGACTTCCCGGCCAGTCCAGCAATATGTTTTTGGGAGACATCGGACAGGTAGTCGATATGGAGCCGCCGCATGTTTCATTGTATCAATTGGTGGTGGAACCGGAAACACCTCTGGGGAAAAGCGTTGAATCGGGAGAAGCAACAGTTCCCGATGAACCAACAATCGCAGCCATGTATTGCTCCGGTGCGGGAACATTGGTCAATTCCGGGTATGCGCATTATGAAATATCGTCGTTTGCGCTCCCCGGTCACGAATGCCGACACAATTTGAATTATTGGCAGGGTGGTGAGTATATCGGGCTGGGACCATCGGCGCATTCATATTTCAAAGGGAGAAGTTACGCCAATGTGGAAAGTGTCGGCGATTATATCAAAGCACTTTCCAAAAATGAAATTCCCAGAGTGATAAATGAATCGGCGCTGTTGCAAAGAGCTGATGACACAATCTTATCAGGTTTGCGTTTAAAACTCGGTATCGATCGCGGCTTATTCGTGGAGAGATTCGGCATTCCACTGGATGAACGGATTAATCAAAGTGAATATGAAATATTCGTGAAGTCGGCGATGCTTATCGATGACGGGCATACTTTGCGCACTTCAGACGCCGGTTTCTTTCAGGCGGATGCAATTGGGCGGAGATTAATTAAGTAGCGCGTAGAACCACGTCATTGCGGGCTCCGACTTGATGGGGCGTGGGAATCTGTATGCTTAGTGTGCAAGTGGTGTCAGGTGTCCTCACCTGACACCCTGCTAGATTTAAAGGCTGTCGGGTGGGGACACCCGACAGCACATAGCAATAATAAATTGAAAGTGCAAGAAGTTGTTGATATATTACGACAATGCACTCCGATCAATTCGAAGATTTTATGCGCCTGGCCATCAACGAAGCCGCCGAAGCTTATGAAGCCGATGAAGTGCCTATCGGCGCCATTGTAATTTACAAAAATAAAATAGTCGGGCGCGGGCACAATCAGACTGAATCTCTCAAAGATGCCACCGCCCACGCCGAAATGATTGCATTATCTGCGGCATATAATCAAAGAGGGGACTGGCGGCTGGATGATTGCTATCTTTTTTCAACTATCGAGCCCTGCACGATGTGTTCCGGAGCGGCTGTGTTATCACGAATTAAAACTATAGTATTTGGTGCAAATGACCCAAAATTTGGCGCCTGCGGTTCAATATTTAACGTCCCGACCGAAAAAAAACTGAATCATCGAATTGAAGTTGTCGGTGGAATTCTAAATGATGAAATCGCCGAGATGATGCAGGCATTTTTCAAGCAGATTAGGTTGCAGAAAGATAAAATAAATTGATTTTGCAAAAAGATTTTAACGGCGAACCGATAGAGCTCCACCGCATTGTGGCCAAACCATTATACTTTGGGTTGCTTTGCAATGTGATAATTCCCATGGGACTGCTCTTGGCGTGCTATTACTATGACAAGGGGCACGATTTGGAAAACAAGTTGGGTGAACTGGCCAATCCTTTATTCTATGTCTTTCTGGTTTTGGCCGCCACTGAAGGAGCGTTTGCATATTGGTGGCGAGGGAAACTGCTGGAAAAGCCGATGATTCGCCGCAAAGAAACATTTCAGCAAGATGTCATGTTCGGTCTGTTGCGCGCTTCTAGGCCTGTGTTCATTTTAATTGCTGCAATTTCATTCTATGGTTTCCTCTATTATTTCTTGACCGGCCGGTTTACCGAAGCAGTTTTTATGGTTTTGTTTTCGTTCATAGTTTTTCAGTTTGTCCGTCCGCGCTTTGGCGCAGTCAACAAACTCATCGAACGACAGTACAAAATGGCTGAAGAGGGGGAGTTTTACACAGGGAATTTTGATCAGGCTGACGGAAGCGCATAAAAAAAGCGGAGAGGCAGGGATTCTCCGACAGCATTTTTGTATAACTTCTTAATATACTTGAAATTAGCCCTAATTCATTGAAATAAAATAGGTTAAGTTGAGTGAAGTTTGTTGAAGTTGGATGCAGTTGGTTGAAGTTAGATGAAGTTCGCGGTTAGAAAATTGTTAGAAAACTTTGACATAATAATACGGTTAAATTTGTGAATTTGGGCACAATGCTTCTCCTGAAAAGGATTCACTGGTTCATCTCACCCGTTGCCATAACAAGTGTCAACAGATTATGCAAAGCTGTTTCGGAAAGCGGCGGATTCTTTTTCAGAACACTCTGCAGATAGTCGATATCCATATGGGCTATGACTGACGCGTGCCGCTTAGTGATTTGTTCTTCCAACATGTCGACAAGATATGATGCCTTGTTTGTTGTCACAAACGCTCCTGACTTTAAGCGCCGCTTGAAGAAACTAAGTAGTCGCGGATTCCTTTCAAGCAACCCTATTGCGGCGAAGCGCAGCCAATACTTGTGAGAAGCAATGGGTAGACCTCTGTTTGCATCGGGAATTTCCGCCATGTCTCTGTTCATGCGCGTTAAAAATCGTCGATAAAATCGATGATACTGCTTCTTCCGCTGCGAGATTTCCATAGCTGCCCTAAAAAAAGGAAGTGAATAGAAGGGTGTACAAACCCAAAGCAATGACCGATTGCGGTCTTCGCCTTCAAAAAGCCAGTTAAAGCCCCGCTCATAAATGCGAAAGTGAGCAACTTTTTCGGAAAGATTTGTTTCTGGATAGGTACTTAATGTGTAGCCGATGTTTGACTCGATCGTCGTACGGTCCAACCCGCAAATCTGTGCTACAATTTCAATATCGCAGATCGACTCTCTCTCGATTATAAAGGATACAACCTGGTCAGTTGAATGAAATTTCCGCAATGGCGCGATGGCAGGAAGAACCTTGTCACCACCATCGCCTGAAAAATAAACCGATGCGCGAGAACTGGTCTCAAGAATGGTGTTGAAAAAAGGAAAAGCAAAGCCAGTCGATGTCGGTACAAGACCAAGTTTTAGACGTACCACCCATGCCATGTCTGCTTTCTCAATGGACGAACCTCGCATCGTTTCCAATGGAAATTCTAGCTTCTTAGCGACAATTCGGGCACAGGCAGTCTCCATGCTGTCACTTGCCTCTTCTCCAATCCACGTGTACGCAAGAGCAGGAACGTGCGCGCGATGTAAAGCAGCAGCTACAACACGGGAATCGTGTCCGCCGCTGAGACCGATGACCGCTTGTTTGCCCACCGCAGCACGTGCTTTGCACGCTTGCACGAATAATTCCACCAAACCATCTTCTTTTTCTACAGTTGACCCTTCAATCTGATCAAAGGCAAATGTAGTCAGGGTTGTCTTTGTAGTGATCGAGCCATTATCACCAAATCGTATTACGGTCGAGCCTCTAAGACGATCAACACCTTCAAACATTGTAGTTGAACCAAGAGTAAACCCAAAAAGTAAATACTGGGCCAGCGCTTGTTGCGAAAGCGTCTTCCGACGCGTCGATTCTATCGCAATCTTTATTTCTCGCGTCACGCAGATTTCTTCCCTACCATCAACATAATATATTGGAAGACGAGACAGCGCATCATTGAGGCAGTACCAGAAGCCGGTGTCGTTATCCCTAATAAACAACACAAAGTCTCCATCTACAGTTAGAAGCCAAGCTCGGATTTCATTATCCTGAGCGCTCGACTCTTGAACGTTTCGACAAAGTATCATAGCTAACGCGTTCAACGCACTCGAATGAGAATTGCCGTATATGTACCCTTCCAGGTAAAAAGAAAACCGATCCGTCCGAAACGTCTCGACTGGATACGCACTATATCGAGTTGAGCAAAGTAGGCAATTATCGTCCTGGAATAAAGTGTGGGACGAGTAGTCAGCAAAGTGGATAACCTGCTTGCACAATTGCAATTTTTGAATCGTGTGATCTGGATTCTGAAAATTTCGAGAGAAAAAGAAGTGCAATCCCGGCATACTACATCCTTCACGGCAGAGGCATGCTCTTCTATTACAAACAGTATGCCTAGGAATCAAACACCTCCCGGTTAATGAGTAATCCACCGGCTTACCGGGAAGATTCGAAAACGCTATTTCACGAGAACCATTTTTCTTGTAACTGTCATTCCGCTCGATTCCAACTTATAAAAATACACACCCGAGGACAACATGTTCCCTTGTGCTGTCTTCCCATCAAAAAGAACCACATAATTGCCGGCAGGCATGGTTTCATTGACCAGACTTATGACCTTTCTACCGAGAATATCGTAAATAGTAAGACTGACATGAGAAGCGGAGGGTATACTAAAGCTAATTTCTGTAGACGGGTTAAACGGATTTGGATAATTCTGATAGAGTATAAATTGATTCGGCAATATCCCGTAGACCTGGTCGTCAGGCTCATATCTACCGGCTACTCGTAAAACATAATCGCGTTTGAACCCGGTGTCTGGCATAGCGGGCATGTCAAAGGTAAGGTCTAAGAAATCACCATTTCTCAATACTGTCACGTCACCTCCCGCTGCAACATTTATAGAAGTCAATTTGCCATCCGATTGTGACAAATAGGCCTCTGGTGGTGGCACAGCTTGGAACATTCCTTGCTTAGAAAGTGGAATCACCTGCTCTACAAAATCACACTGATAGCCATTGCTCCAACTTAGTCTGGCAGTTATTGTATCAGAACCTGTTAGAATTGGATCAAGAAAAAGCAACTGCTCAGTCGGCTGCTGGCGCGATGACACAGTAGAAAGTGGATACCATTCTCCATCAGTTGATTGAATTTCACTAAAGAAAAGCCCTTCACCCACTTCAGGCTCACTTATGGGCCCTTCACCAGCAAGCAGTGCCGATGGAGGTGGTGGACAATCTGCCTTCTGAGCCGTAGTCACTATAAGGCCGAAATTCTCTCTGCCAGGATTAAGAAACTTCAGTATCATGTATCCACCACTCTGGGATATAAAAAGTAAAGAATCACGTTTTTGTATTTGTGGGAGAATGTCATTCCCTTGATCGTCAGTCGCAGAAATGGGCGTTCCCGTATGCTCATATACTACGATCTTATCATCATCACCGCAAACGACCTTTGAGTTCTTTGGATGATCAACAATAATTAACGATATTTCCTTCAGGTACGTAATTTCATTTTCCATTTCTCGTATTTGGAATCTGGCCGTGGTTCCAGAAGCTGCAACAGTGTTCCTCACAAGGTATTGATCAGTTACATCCAATTTATAACCAAACTGCTCGCTGGCAGTTAACAGAGTATTATCTTGTTCAAACTCGTTGCCGTTCCAGGTAAACAAGACCGGGCAAGATGGTGGTGGTGGTGGTGGTGGTGGATTGACAATGGAAAGAGCATTTTCATCCGGAAAGTAATCATACTTACTCGCCACAATAGAAGCGGATCCAGTAGTCGGGAAATTGATCGACGTGAAAGTCGCGACACCTGAAGCATCAGTAACCCTTGTTTCATGTACATCGGAATTTTTGTACACACACACCAAGGCACCTTGCACTGCAACTCCCAAACTTTTAACTGTCACAGTAAAAGTTCTTACTCCTGTATATAAACTTGTCGGTGCAGAATAAATGTCGATGGCCTTCGGTGTAGCGGTCCAGAGATTAAGCTGCGGATCACCAAGCAAGAGATTTGAAAGTACAGAAAGCCTGCTCGCATTATCGAGCCATGACACCTGAGGGATATTGATGCTTCTTGCCATTGCAAAGGCCGCACCTACTCTAGGCTCTCCAAGAGAAAAAATTTGCTGAAAAAAGGCCTGATGCATTGGAGCCGCTCCAGAGGATCGGTTATATATCGTTGATCCAAGATAACCTATTCCTCCTCCGTTAGGATTAAGTATGAAAGAACGCCCCACGCTTACCGTGTCCCCTGTGGCGTTCGTGTGTAACAGATTGTTGTTAGCGCATGTCGAATTCAAGAAGAATCCGTACTTAAGCGAATTTGATAATGCCCCTATCTCATGATAATAAACTCTCTGTCTATCACCTGGGTAGGTACCATTGTATGCCAAGAAACACTCTGCCCCACAGGCAGAGTGACTATAGTTGCTGATAATGCCGTATCCCGAATTCAACTCTGTGAGTAGTCCAGACTTTGGTTGCTCATATCGTTCAACAATAGTAAAGGTGGCGGGAATCTTTGATTGCAGTGCTTCACTCAAGAGAAGAAATTCATTGAGAATTGGATATGCAGGGTCGTCATGAAAATGGGTGCTGGTAAACAAAGCCCGGGTCTGATAATTTGTGAACGTTTGGTTCTTTTCATAGTTGAGCAATTTTGTAACCACAGCTTGTGCTTCAGCCAATGTATTGGCTGGCAGACGCCCAACAAACACCTCTGGGTAGAAATCCACGGTGTCACCATAAGCCTCCGGACGTCCAAATTTACCGTCGTGATTTTCATCCCAATAATAATCAAGGCAACTGTAATAGAGATCTGATGGATAGAAACCGTTGAAATAAACACTCGTGTCAACCATCGTGTACATAACTGCAGTTGGAATGATGTTGATATCACCTCCCAAAATCACCCATTCAGCATTCTTGTTTAAATACACGTCTTTAATGTACGCACGAATTTTGTGCAATAGGCTGTCACCAGAATATGAAGCGGCGATACTTTCAACTGTCTTTATTTCAACCCAAAATCCTTTTTTGGTTTTCCAATCGGCCAATTGCTGGAATGCACTCGACATTTGCAAATTGGTAATTATTATGCATGGGAAATCAATTACGCTGGAAGATGCAAATTGCTGCTCTTGGACTTTTTCGGAGATCTCTTGAGGATTCAAAACCATGTGCTTAATTGTCTTTTCAAATTCTTCGCTAAGACGCGGTCCAAGCGGAGATCCTTTAGAATTCGCATCAAGCTCAAGCGAAAACCTAATTCTGTTTATTAAGAAAAGCTCGCCATTCTCCGGACGATATAATACCGGGTGAAACCAGAGAGAAGCAATATGGCGTCCGCGCATCTTCCCTTGATTAGCCAACTCGAGAATAGAACTTGGATATAGTGACACGGGATCTAGTGCCGCTGGGGGTTCAACGACTGGCACATCGAGTATCGTTAATGAGTTGAGGAAGTTCTCTTTCGCTTTGATCCGGACACCAGTTGCAAGCAATACTGTATCCGCTTCAAGTATTCTAATCCCTGTCACGCGTTGACCGGAAGGAATGAGATAAGTTAGCGACCGAGCCGGCAAATCCGGATATCCGGGTTCCGAGGCAGAAAATGCGCCCTCTAAGACGACTGTGGTCAGGTTTCCATCGTTTAAAAGTTTGATATTATCTTTAGCGATTTCATAGTCAAATGTCATAGATGCTACGGCTAGGTCCATCAAGGCGAGGCCCCAACAGACCACGGTTATTATCAATACTCTTTTGTACAACATGCTTAGGTTCTCCTTGACAGTCATATTTATTTAATGAGCATCATCTTTTTAGCAATAGGAATTGCATCTATCGCAACCCTGTAGAAATACACACCCGAGACCGCAGGAGTGCCTTCTCTTGTCCTACCGTCCCACTCTACGGAATAACTCCCCGGGGCAAGCTTCGTATCCCGCAAAACTGCAACGACCTGACCCAATATATTGATAATATCAACGTTAACGTTCCGTGGAGAGTGAGCGGCGTCAACTGGCGGAATATCGAATGGAATCACCGTGCCGGCGTTAAAAGGATTCGGGTAATTTTGCGAAACACTAAAGGTGTTTGGTATCACAATTTCCTCTTCCCCTTCAATACCATCATTCGCACATTGCACCGCAAGTTCCGCGTCTACCTTGCCCTGTGCGTCGGTACTGTTGATGATACAGTTCTTAATCTGCTCAAAGGTCAATGTCGGCTTCAAATCCAACATCAGAGCGACCAAGCCAGTGATATGGGGCGCGGCCATACTGGTGCCCTGAGTCGCATAATGCTCCTGACCAGTTGTTAAAAGCCATAGCTCATCGGGTGGAAAAGTGGTTTGAGACGGCTTGGAGGATAAAATCATGCTCCCCGCAGCGAGACAATCCGGCTTCGGTCGTCCGTCCCTTGTCGGACCACGCGATGAAAAATAGCTTTCGCTCCCTAAAGTCCAGTACGTACCATCACCGGGGTGACATTCATCTGGGTTACCCGGTATTCGGCTTGGCCAACAAGGACGCGTATTATATGAACCTACGGTAATGATATTCTCTGCATTTGCAGGTTCAGTAATACGTCGAGTGTTATCGTTATCTGCATCACTAAAAGCGGCTAATTGGTCTGTAATATTAGCATCTGTGATGTACGTATCCCACCTTCCGCTTCCGTTACTCAACTGGATTTGCCAGTTCCCCGAAGCAAGATGGTACCAATATCCTGATTGTTGTAACTGTATATCCGCCAAAATTATCATAATTTGTCTATCCCGTGAAAGGGGATGAGGGTTTGCGTATCCTCCAGACGCCGCCCAGTGTTCATTATGAACGAAGACAAAACCATCCGTGTTAACGGTATCATTCAAATTGTTTGGATCGTAAACCAATGCACCTTCATCCGGTCCAAACGTTCCTTGTCCCGGACCGTACGGTCCGTATAGGCGGCCACTCGGCGCGATCAATGAAATCTCGTAATTGGCAGAGTTAGGATACCAAATCTCAAGCCAGGTATATTCGCTGCGCACTATGTTGCTTGAACCGCTACCGAAAGGAAGGGTACCTGCAGAGTTTCTGGATGCATGATTCCTACCCTCACGACCGTGAGCGAGGGGGTCATAGTTTTCATTTCCAGCGGCTACAACAATGACGTTACCTCCGCCACCGTACACATTCCTGATGCCACCAACGAACTGTTCAAAGGTGCTTGTACCATCTCTCGGACCCCACCATCCTCCAAGGCTCATATTCGTTACCCACGGCTTGCCCAATGAGACAGCTTTATCCGCTATGTAAAGCAAGCCATCAATGATCCGGTCCGAGGCGAAATCCGTTCTTACGAAAACGATATCAGCCGTGGGAGCAACACCGGCATATTGTCCAAGAGTCACATAAGTATTGGTATTTCTGCCGTTACCCGCTGCAATTCCAGTTACATGCGTACCATGGTTATCACCAGACCCCGGAGCAGAACCGCATGTGCTTTGATTGATGGATAGTTGCGTACATTCATGCCCGTACGCATAGCCAAATGGTGGTGTACCGCTCATCGTGTGATCCCAAAGCGACAGTACTCGCGTACTACCGCTTGCGTCTTTGAAGTCAGAGTTGGTCAAATCAAGTGCATCATCGATAACGCCCACGACCACTCCTGAACCATTTACACCAAATCTGGTCTGAGCAGTATTTATCTTCATATTTGGAATGCTCACATCCAAGAGCGGCCTGACGAGAGTTGCGGGCTCAATCAAAACAACTTCTTCATCGGCGGCCAAAATATCTAACTGCTCGAACGTAATCCGTGCGGTGTGAAGCCTTCCCAATTTGCTGTTTATTGCAATGGAGTGCTTATGAGTGAGATTCACGGTGCCATCTTTCGTCGTTATAAACACCGGCAAAACAGTTTGCCCATTCTCAGTAGTTATCGGATAAATCTTCTGGAATGTTATTGCCGGCAAGGTGAACCCGTACATTCCTGGAGCCGACTGGAGTATTTGTGGAGATTGAAAGCCTTTGGTTACGACTTCTTTTCGCACGATCTCAAGCAGTGGGTGGACATGCGCAGAGAAAGATTGGCTGAAACAAAGTAATAGTCCTAGTAACAACAGCAAGTATGCGTACTTCCAGCAGTGTTTTTTGTCTTTAATAACCATGTTAGCTCCTATCATTGAGTATCATAATGCGGTTCCCACTTTCGTGCCCAATGGGTGACTTGAATAATCTGATTAATCTGTCGAATATCTACCAACGATATGCTGTCTGACGCGACTCTAACAAAATCAATAGCGGAAGTTCCGCAAACGGGCATGCCGAGTATACTTGGTTTTTCTCCCCAGACAACAATTTGATAATAGTCACAAGGCAGGTTGTCGATGCGAAAGACCCCCATGGAATCGGCGTTCGTCGAACGTAAGGAACCTTCTTCCGTATAGAGTCGCATTTCACCATGATGTTCACTCTCGGGATCTAGTGAATCGGGCATAGCGTATAAGATTATTCTGGCAAAAGGAATCGGGGAATCATTGCGACACGAAAAAGCCTTGCCTCTAATGCTTCCAAACTTAGCAGATTTAGGTTCTGCCCTTGAGGAAGCAGAATTCTGAGTTTCTAAAGAGGAAAAGGTATTGCGATTACTACAGGAAATTATAGCGAAGACTAGTAACCAAAAAAGATAAGTTTTGTTGAGTACACACACAACCACACCACTCTTGTCATGTACCTATTTGCACGTCAAAAAACTTTAACGATCAATGGCAGTTTATGAAATGAACAAACGACTGTCAAGAGAAAAGGTGCGTCGAGAAGCACAATTCGCAAAAAAAAATTTGTCAATTTAAATCGGGCGTCGAAGACGCCGGTATTCACTCTGAAATTGTATTACATTGCACACATCATATCAAGAAGTGTTATGGGCATTACTTCGAACAGGAATGCGATGTGCGCGATTCTCGTGTTGAGTGGCAATCGCTTCTATCGCCGATAGGTGAGTATTTCTCTAAGAGTTGAACGCGTATGCCGTTAGCGTGCTTTGGCTTCAGGTTCTCAAACTGGTGAATTACCGGCCACAATTGGGAACGTTGATGGGGGGGACCCCGAAAACGGTCAAGTTCGTGCAGGGTATCCGGCGTGGTCGATTGTTTGCCGAATGAGCTCAAATAGAGGAGCAGAGTTGCTCAAATGAAATACAATTATCATCGGAGGAATCAAGCGTCTCTGAAGCCTCGGTAAAAAGGTAACATCTTACATTTAGTTCTTCCAAATCTGTTTCCATTTCCGTTTCCCAGCTCTATAATTACTCCTCTCTCAACCTAATTCCTTAATAATCAATCACTTAATCCCAGAATCCGCCATTACGATTGGAAATCGTTAGTTTCAGACGATTGTCCGCCTTTCCCCGCCCGAAGGGCGGGGTTCACCCTATCACCCTTCCGAAGGATGGACAAACTTTCACTCCCATTCTATCAATTCTTTAGACACCCCAAATCCAATCCCTTTGACTAGTTGTTCCCTTCGCTGTCCGAATCTAGTTTTCTCAAAACAGTATTAGACCCTTTTCCTGTCGGTTCTCGGAACTACTCGGCCATTTCTTCTTGTTTTTGCTTTAACGACAATAATAGTCTCATAAACCCTTTTCCTGCCTTGATCGATTCAAGTTCATCTCTTAAGAGCGCTAACTCTTTTGAGATGCGTTCCTGTCTTTGAACATATAACTTTTCTCTTTGCCTACTTTCCTCCAGCTCATTTTTAACATCTTGTAAAGTGTTATCATAGTGATCCTTTATAACGCGCTTCCTGTTGACTGCAAGATAGTTTACATATGCCACTAACCATTTGCTTTGCGGAGAGTGACCTAGTCTCATATTTATATCTTCAACATGCCAACCCTGGGCAAATAAATGACAGGCCATCCCGCTTCTAAGATCCTTCCAAGATGGCTTTTCGCCGTTCGGCTCACATTTGACGCCCGACCGTTTAACCACACTGTCGAAAATCTGTAAGGCCTGCCTATACTTAAATGAAAACAGCAAATCGTTTTCTTTGTATGGTATGGATTTCCTCCTAAATCTACCCTCATGATCTTTGTATTCCACTTCCCGCCCGAACTTAAAAAGCGCATCGAGATATTGCGATGTTTCAGAATATATCGTGGGTTCACTTCTAGTCTGTCTACTTCTCTTCAAGGTGTCTTTAGGCAAGTAAATTAAGTACTCTGGTTCTTTCGTCTCTTTATTAACTTGTTTCTTAAAGTGGTTAACTCTAAGTTCTAGAAGTGAAGTGATATTCTCTCCTATGTCCCACGCGAGCCAGAATAAAACGAAATGTGACGGTTTTTGCAGAAAGCCCAACATCTTCCTAAGGCCTTCTTCATTTACAAATCTCACTTCTTTCTTATGTTTATCTGTGAAAAACTCCAAAGCATTTTCAGTTTTTTCGCGAAGTCCTGCAAGTTGGAAAGGCTTTGCTTTAAATATTTTGTTGTAGTAACTGCGCCTATCTTCGAAACGCCTACCCATACGATTAATGATTTTCCCATCTTCCAAATCGTTGTAGACTTGTTTGATTTCGTCTTCGCTGAGCTTATTCCAGGGTTTGTTCTTGAACCACTGATTAACATTTCTAAGAAAATTAATGTAGCCGCAAAGCGTTTTGTGTGATGATTCATCCAATCGTGCAAGTCCGTTCTGTCTTTTCAGTTTTTCTTCTTCCCATGCGAAGAATCTCCTGAACAAGTCACGGTTATATTTGACGATACTGGAATCAATAAGAAGCTTATCCTTACTTTGTTCGTATCTGTGTTTAAAAGTCATTCGGATTTAAAGGAATTCTCATATATAAACCTTTTGTAGGTGCAGGAATCCACGCAACGCCCCGACCGAGCAATGCGTAATTTTCTGCACTTTCTTGGGGCGCCAATTATGGTGAGTGAAACTGCTGGACAAGAAACCGTTGAATTATGTTACATCTTTGATCTAATCACTTGCGCCCTTTTTTTGTAACAGAATCGTTCAATGGCCCCGGAGGCCTAAGAATAATTCCGTGACTTTTAAGTGTATTGATTTCGATCGCCCTCCTTTGTAACAGAAAAATCCTACGCCCCGACCGGACATAGAACTAATTTGTTACAGTTCTAGAGCAATGAAATTTCGGAATGTGACTATTTTCCGTCGGTAATTCTAAATCTTAAGATGTTTAAGTATTTAAGCTTTTCGGATTCAATGACATAGAACACTATGTCTGTTTTTGAAGACGCCGAAAGCATAACCAGAATTAAATTTCTGTTGAGTAAATACTTTACAGAGTTGAGATAACTCCTATATTGTTTTTATCGAGGGTGGTTCTCTGCTGTCCACGGGTAGTTTTCTAGCCCCCTCTACCCAACCAGAGTAACACCCTCTTTATTATAGCAGTAAAGATGTATGGCCACGCCGGAAGGGAAAATTTTCCGTTACATTTCAGAGCAAAGCAATTTTCGGAGTGTGACTCTTTTCTTTCGGTATTTTGATTTCCAAGTGCTTGAAGTATTTAAGTTTCTCGACACGCAATAAGATTAATTGAAACAACGCTTGCTAAATAAATTCTTTTCGTTCTCCCCTTCCGTAGCTTTCGCCACGCAAGGCTCTGGCGACAAAATTCCAGAATCTTTGAATAAATGTTGCAATAATTGCGGACACAAAAGACGCTCCAGTAATGATTATCAATTGTTGATCTTCCATACGAGCTTCAGCACCTTGTAGCATGACTGGAATGTTGTAAAATTTCAAATAATGACCAACCAAAATCCCTACCATCGTACATAACGTCGGTAACAGTACATAATGAAACACCTGTCTGATTATCCACCAAAAGAAATTAAATAACCACATAATTCCCCTCCCAAGAAGACAATTGAAAAAAGCGTTTAGCGATTCTCAAGTCATTACGATCGTTTGGGCAATAATAGATAGTAAGTTATAAAAATTCAATAGAGATATAGTTATTAATGGCTCAAAAGTATTTCAGCCCATCACCCGCGTATTTAGGAATGCATTCATTAATGCTCGCCCTTACAAGTGGCCTCTTTCTATTCTACTTGGTGTTTGTTGATATCCACAGCTTTGGAACGGAGCACTTTATCGACGTAAACAAAATTCACAGGGTTCCAATGTCTGGAAAGAATTCCGCATTATACCTAATGGCGATTTACTTCACGTCTGCAACTTTCGTTTTTTTGCTCTTTCTGACACTTTTTCTTTTGAAAAGCCCCATCCTCCGACTAATCATGAAAAAAATAAAAGAATAATTAAAAGGTTAGGAGGAAACTCAAGTCAATTCACTTAAACTGGTCATCAAGCTTCTGTTCATTCTTGAACAGCGTGATTCGGTTTCCAAGCACTATTGACAAGTAGGGCTTGCCGTCGTTGTCTGTGTTAACCCAGGCAGCAACTTCGAGCCTTCCTTTGAAGTCAGGCTTAGTACCTTTGAATTCTTGTTCCATTTTCATGCACCTCCTTTCATTTTTGTGAATGTGATTTTTCATAGCGTCTCTGATTTTTTTGATTTATATGACTTTGATTGGCTCGAGCGGAACCTCGAGAAAATCTCACCTGCCTGAAAGCGCAGGGAAAATCTTATAATGGCAAGAAAAATAGCGTTAAGTGAAAAATCACAGCGAAATGTGGAGTGCGAAAGTGAAGAACAATTTATATAGGACAAGCGAGTTTAGTGTTTTAAAAGGAACCGTGGGACAAATTTAAGCAAGAAGTGGTTTCACAAATGTGAAAAAAACAATTGAAAATTCAAAAGAACTAGTTAAAATATAGAACATGAGTACAATATTCGAGGTTGCTGCCGAAGATTTGTCTCGGTTGGACTCAACTCGAGCTGTAAACTTATTTCGGAATCTGCTTTGGTTAGAAGCTCGTGAAGTCGGGGTGGCGACTAGCTTAATATCTGTTCCAAGTGCGATATACGTGAGCGATGGTGGAGTAGACGCACAAGTGGATGTACCTTTAGCGGTCGGGGGCCAAGGCATTATCAAAGAAGGTATTAACCGATTTCAAATAAAGACAGGGGATTTTGCATTAAACGACAGTCATTTTTCGGAACTATTAGGTCGTTACAGTAATCATAATGAATTGAATACAAGAATAAAATCGTGCTTAGATTCCAATGGTCGTTTTGTAGTAGTACTATTTGGTTGGGACAATCCAGATAAAACAGATGATGAATGTCGTAAAGCGGTTTCTGATTTCATAACTCGAAAATGGGGATATGCGAATCCGAACGTGGAAATTTGGCGACAAAATCAGATTTGCGCGTTTCTTTCTCAGTATCCAACCCTTGCACTAGAAGTAAAACAATTGGACACCGTCCAATTTGAAAGAATTACAACATGGTCCAATCACACGGATATGAAAGTTGAATATGTTCGTGGAAAACACCAGGACATTCTATTGTCGCAAATACGTGAACATTTACGAGTAACTAATACTCCTGTCCACATTCATCTAAATGGAGAACCCGGCATCGGGAAGACACGCCTGGCATTAGAAGTACTGAATGCAGACGATCTTAGGCCATTTGTGCTTTATATAGACAGTCCAACGAAACTCTTGAACGGCGGTTTAATCGAAGTGCTAATAAGAGAGGACAATCATTATAGATGCATATTAGTGGTCGATGAATGTTCGCCTCAAGAACGAGCCCACATATGGAACAAACTCAAAGCAGTCGGCGAAAGGATAAGACTTTTTACACTTTACAGCGATTTCAAATTAGAAGGTGGCGACACAATTTTCCTCGAGGTACCCCTTCTTGAAGACGTACAGGTGAAAGCGATTTTGCAACAATACGGACTTGACAGTGCTGGTGCGGGCCGTTGGTCCGAATTTTGCGGAGGCTCACCCCGAGTAGCCCATCTTTTGGGGAGTAATCTTAGGAACAATCCCGAAGATATACTAAGAGATTCCGACCATGTGAGAGTTTGGGATCGTTATCTTATAGGCGGACAAGATCCAAATAACGTCGAAGTAATCCGACGGAATTTAATACTCAGATGCATTTCACTTTTCAGAAGCTTTGGTTTTTCGGACGTATTTAAGCATCATAAATTGGCAATCCTTACGAGAATAAACGAGATAGATAATACAATTTCAGAAGGTCAGCTTTCAGAAGCAATAGCTGAACTAAGGAGACGGCACATTCTTCAAGGTGAATACATCTTATACATAAGCCCTAAGCTTTTACACCTTTATCTACTTTCTGAGTGGTTCCGAATGCACGGTTCCTCTTACGATGGGAAGAAGTTTGTCGAAGGCTTACCGACTGATTTGGCTGATTGGCATCGTGAAATGTTTCAATATGCAGGTGAAAGACCTGAGGTCGCGACTCTTATTAAGAAGTTTCTAGACTCGGGTGGGGAATTTACAAACATTAATGACCTGAATAATTCAAGTGGTTCCCATTTTTTTTTCGCTCTGACAAACGCTGATTTTGAATCGGCATGCTCGTGTTTAGAACGAATCTTTGCGCCGTTGAATAACGAAGACCTACTTAGATTTCAAGATGGCCGGAGATACATTGTTTGGGCATTAGAGAGGATAGTAATATGGAAGAAGACTTTTGAAAGAGGCGCCAGGTTGCTCTTGAGACTTGCGAAGGCCGAAATAGAAAGTTACGCCAATAATGCGACCGGCGTTTTCATTGATCTCTTTTCTCCAGGGTTTGGAAGGCTGGCGCCAACCGAAATGCCTCCAATTGAGAGACTTCCATTACTAAAAGAACTGTTGTCCTCTAAAGAACCCATCGAAGTCACAATTGCGATTTCTGCATGTAACAAAGCACTTGAAACGAATAGCATATATAGGTCTATCGGGGCAGAATATCAGGGATTAAAAAAACAGCCAGAGTTCTGGGTTCCTAAAACATATGGAGAACTTTACGATTATTATAAATCAGTTTGGGTATTGCTGAGTGAAGCCATAGAAAAATATGAAGATCAATTGGCAAAAGAAGGCGCTAAGGTCTTAATAGATCAAGCAAGAGGTCTTACCAGAATTGAATATTTGGCACCGCTTGTTGAGGACACTTTGGAAACGCTCGCCGAAAAGAACTATGTTGATAAGAAAGAATTGATTGAAGCCATTACTAGAATTATTCACTACGATCAGAAAACATTGCCGGAGACTGTCTTCAAGAGGTGGGAAGAGATTAGAGATAAGATTGTGGGATCAGACTATTCATCTTTGATTAGCCGCTATGTTGGCATGCATCTCTATGAAGATCATATCGACGAAGACGGAGATAGGACAGATATTTCGCGAAACAAAATAACTGAACTCGCCAAGCAATCTCTTTTAGATCGGAATGGACTGAAAAATGAATATCCGTTGCTATTTTCAGAGAATGCCGTTCGGGGCGTCGAATTTGGCTTCGATTTGGGTTCATTGGACGAAGAAAATTCATTCCTCGATGAGTTTACAGAAAACCAAAAAAGTGCGAAAAGTGCCGCGTTTCTAGGTGGATATTTTGCGGCACTTCAAAAGCGGAATCCACAGTTATGGGAGCAGACGTTAGATAAGTATGCATCAGATCGTGTCCTCTGCCAATGGGTTCCCGAGCTAACATGGCGGTCAAACGTCACAGAACTGGCTGCGTCTAGAATTCTCGAGCTTGCGAGGGAATCGAAGATAGCTCCTTCTCATTTTGAAATGTTTGCAAGAGGAGGATCATCAAGAGGAATTGGCGAGCCGATTTTTGTCAAATGGATTGAGTATCTCTTGGAATACGGTGACCGCAAATCCGTAACAATCGCATTACAATTATTCTACTACCACTACTGCTATCCTAAAGAAGACAATAAACTCCCTAAAGATTTGACCATGTCTTTGCTTATTCACAAATCCTTATTTGACCAAGAAGGAAGTAAAGTCTCTTTTCAGCCCTTAGCAGATCACATTTGGGAAATGATCAGTCTGCAGTTTATTGACCAATATCCCGAGTTCTCATTAAAAATAGCTGAACAATACGTTTCTAATTTCGGTACAGACAACACTATTGTGGGAAGTCACCATTCGAGTTCGCAGAATGTTATCAATAAAATGGCAAAACTTTATTCGGATGAAGTGTGGCAAATGGTGGCCAAGGAATTAGGCCCACCTGCCAGCGAAAGAGCTTTCAGTATTGGTTTGTGGCTTCGGGGAGGGGAGTTTTATCCTGCCAAAGACGGAGCGCTACTATTTTTTGACAGGGAAACTATCTGGAAATGGATAGATGACAATCCAGAAATGCGCACAAGATTTATTGCGTACTTTGTCCCCCCAAGACTCGCCTACAACAATTCTCAACCTAGCCTAGCTATTGAGTTGTTAACAAGGTATGGCGACTCTAAATCTGTCCGCAATGAGTTTCACGCTAATTTCGGAACTGAAGGATTTGTGGGTCCTGGAAGTGTTCATTTCCAGAATAAGAGAAATGCGCTTGAAGAATTGAGATCAAAGGAAAAAAATAAGAATGTTCTGCACTGGATTGATGACGAGATTAAATCCCTTGATTATTCAATTGAAAGAGAGAAAATTGACGAAGAGCACCGAGGCTTTTAGGCAACTTGTGTCTACCATGCCGCCACTCTTTTGCGTCCTTATAGGATAACTTTTCATGTGCGGAAGATTCGCGCTGGCTCAAGAACAAAAGGAACTCATCATGAAGTACGGGCTTCTAGATGATCCGACATCTTCATTTAAAGATTCACCAAGATACAATATCGCACCAACGCAGATCGCCGCTGTGGTAACCAACGGACAGATCAAAAAACTTTGCGGAATGAAATGGGGGCTAGTTCTTCCTTGGGCCAAGGATTTTTCCATAGGCAATAAGCTGATAAATGCCCACGTCAACTTTCAGTCAAATTGCAATGCACTCAGAAGCCATCTCTAATAGGGATAATATTGACACTTATTCCTTTATCTTCTTCGATATCTTGAATTGTTAAGATAATTTGATCATGAAGCTCGCCTTGTGTTTCCTTTGCGAGTTTTTTTAAGCGAGGCAAAGCACACCGACCGTCTTTACCGAGCATTCCAAGTAACTGAACAAAATACATTGAACTTTCAAAATCATCTCGACCTATAGCCGCGATTGCGCTATCTGTCGCTTCCTTTCCTGCTTCTTTTGAGGTGGAATTATTTATCAATTTTTGAAGAGATTCCGTTGTCGTTGCTCCATCAATGTGCTTTTGAATGTCACGTCCTGCTCGCCAATTCTGAATGTAATACGGTCTAGGGTCACCAGATTCATTATAAGAAACAATGGAAGAAGGCGGGAAAGCGAGTAAAATTATGTCATGTAGCTCAAGTGATTTATTATTCTCGTCGTAGATTAGCTCCAAGTCAAACCAAAAAACGAATGATGCAAAAGCTAACTGATAAGGCGCATCATTGCTAATGGTCAACACAAACCTATCAGTTTTGCCCTCGCCAATCTCTTGAGAAAGTGGGATAGACATTCTGTAAGGGGCATCATAAATCGTCAGATTGACATCGTAATCTTTTGAAATCTCTAATGCGTCAGCATACTTTCTTCGCATGAAGATCCACACTTTTTTTACGTGGAAGTCAGCACGTTTTAATACGGAAACTGGCCCAGTATTTCTCAATTTGACATCTAGAGTAGGTAATCGCCATTCCCCCTCGCGACTAAGGGAGCTACGACCATCTTCGAGGATAACATCGACAATCTTAAGATCCGGAGGGTCAATAAGTTCATCTATCGATTTTACAATGCTTTCAAGAGCATTCGTAAATGTCGCCAATGCAATGACAATTGCCCCAAAAGCCAACAACCAACTTAACCATTTGTTGTTTTTCAAATACTGTATTAGTTCGTTAAATCTTGTTTTGTCGTGGGTATTCACTAAAATCGATACTCTTTCGACGAATGTATTAAATCTTTCATCGCCATGATAATTAGGATTGTGTTTCGAATACAAACCACTGGTGGTGTCCAAATAGTGTCTATAAACCGCCCAAAACAATACAAATTAATCCAAACTGGTGCAAAGAGAATTTTGGAATAACTTCCTACCCTGCAATCAAATACGTTGTTATTCAATCACTTCCAGAATTTTTGAGAATGCGCCCTGAACACAGCGCGTCTACCAATTCCACTTCTTCGACATCTGGCAAAAACAAGATCTCAGGCTTTACAAAAACTCCATTTATTCATATATATCTATTGAGGGTGACTCTCTGCTGTCCCTGGGTAGTTTTCTAGCCCCCTCTACCCAACCAGTGTAGCGCCCTCTTATTTATTCGGCTCTAATGGATAAAGTTAACCGTTCATAACATAAAAACGGGAAAGATTCGTTTGAACTGGTCATCTGGCATGTGTAATTTTTTCAAAAACTTGAATTTGAATCTAAATTGAAGTCAATGATCTGGTGTAATTGACAAGCTCTATAAGCGGTTTAGTATTTAAAGAAATCTTCGATGCTTCTGATCTTGCTTCTGCGGCTATGGAGTCTAAATATGCACTGGCATCTGGCAATGCCGCTCGCAGATTGCTCGTTATAAGCATTTTGTCCTTATTTGAACCAGTACGAAATCTTACTGCCACTGCCGGGTCGCGAATTGCAATTGCGACTGGTAAAGTGAGGATACCGTCACGCACGTCTTCTTCACCGCCACCGTCAAGCGCCTCATTATGCTGGAGATCACATACATCATCACATCCGTGATAAAGAATGCCTAGAAGATTGCCGAATCTGCGAAAGCTCTCACTACGGGCCCCTAAGCATGCACAGATTTCAAACATCGAGCCGGTATCTTCTCCCGCGATACTACGCCAGTCCTCAACACCAAGTGGTTGTCGCCTGAGCCGCCATTGAACGCATTCCGCAATGCCCAGACGCTCAACCAGTTCCGAAAGGCACCTTATTGCAAACGGACTGTCGCTTATCAGCCTGAAGCCCGAAGCGGTAATGAAACCAGCGGTCATTAGTGCCGGGAGAAATCCAAACCGACAATGGAGTGATTGTCGGTTCCTCCTTGTTCGGGAACGATCTAAAATATCATCTACAATAAGCGACATATTGTGAAACAACTCTATAACTGCTGCGATTCTAATCAATTCTTCATCTATTCGTTTGGAAGACACCGCACGATGACAGGCAAAAATTGTGAAGGGACGATAGTATTTGGACCGTCCAAGAAATTGCCAACGAAGATATTGTCTCATTACCTGGTCGCTGGAATCAATCCACTCACGAATTAACTCTAACGTCAGATCCAGTTCTTTCGCGTAGACAACCGAACTCTCAAAAACTTCTGATGTTGGCAATTAAATATCTCACTTTTCAAGAATCGGACAGTTTATCGTTACAAGAGTTTATGATCTTCAATGCCAAAAGAGCAGCCGGTACTAAATTAGCCGTCGGCAACGCCTGGAATTGATATTTTAGAATTCAGTTTGATGGCAATTGTCAATTCTTTATGCGTGCGTTTCTACTTTTTTCCCGATTAGTTTTGGATTTTCGCTTCGCCGCTTTACCATTTTTGCTGTTTCTGTCCATGTGTTTGATAAAACTCTCGGCAAATTCCCTAGGCAAACTCATCATGGACCTGAAATGAGTTTTACTGTCGTCTGCCATTTTCACGAAAATCTTTCCGGAATTATCTGGATCGCTTTTCACATCCTTAAGTCCTTTACTCAAAACGCTACTAATCTTCAAGGACTCAGCGAGCCACTTGGTCCAAAAATCAATGCTTGCGTCGAATGCGGCCAACTGAACTTCTGCAGCTTCAATCAGAAATTGTTCAATATTGGCCCTTTGTTTCGAGCGGTTTCTAACCATTTGTAATCCCTTCTTGTTTAAGCTGAACTATAGAAACAATCGTTATAATTTCTTTAGTTCCAAGATTGCAATTTACAACTCATATTTATTAGTTAAATAGTGAATTTAAATTACAAGCTAATGTTTCCTTGAGTCAGACTTTTCTGGACAAGGTAAGTCAAATTCTCTAAGGAAAGTGACAGTGCACCGTGCCGATTAAAATATAAAGTCAATCCGCGCCCGAAGTATTACTCTTTCAAAAAAATGATTAATCCTTTCGTTACGATTGTGAATTTATTACAGAATGCGAATTCGGTTTGCGGGCGGCGGTCGATTTACACATCAAGTACTTGTCAAACGGAAGGGAACTTCACCGCCCACAAATCCAAGTGTCAGATTACGATGGGCAGGAACCGCATCCTATCTGATGGCATCCACAAGCGTAAGGACCCTCACATTCCCATGTCGGAGGATTATACTGATAGCATTTAACGATAGGATATCCGCCAACAGGCGGAGGTGGACAACTGCCGGGGCCGCAATCAATCCGATAGCAGTCCCTGTTACAAGGATCTTCATCTGCCAAAGACGGAGTTGGAGCAACTAGCACAACCGCTAATCCTGCGATAAAACAGACTGCAAAAACCGTTGTAAACAACTTTAGTGCCTTCATGCACACCTCCTTGTCTTAAATTGTTATCTTCAATGTAAGGATGCAGTTTTTCCTCACAAAGTTTTGGCAAAAACTATCTCGGCAGTATTGGAAAGTGGGCGGTAAACCCCTTTACTCTACACTTCGAAAACTTGTCAAACTGTAGGCAACTTCACCGCCCTCAAATCCAAGTACGATATTACTAGCAGTTGTATGTGCAACCAATCTGGTAGCAACCGCAATTAAACGGCCCCTCGCAATCAAACAACCCGGCAGGCTGATAGCATCTTCTGATTGATGTTTGACCAGGCGGACAAGTGCCAGGGCCGGCGCACTCGAAATCAAAGTAACAATTCCGGTTGCAAGGATCCTCTTCCGCTAAAGACGGCGTCGGAGAAACGGCTGCAATAACCAAACCCATTGCAAAGCAGACCGTGAATGCAGCCACAAAAAACTTTAGTGCCTTCATGCACACCTCCATGTGTTAAAATGTTATGTCCAATATGAGGACGAAGTTACTCCTCACACCGTTTCGGCAAAAAACAACTCGGCAACTCCATTGCCCACAAATTCAAGTATTACAATATTACCAGCAGCCAGCCTGGCATCCAATCTGAACGGCTTTGCAATCAAACGGCCCTTCGCATATGCCCAGATAATGCTCATAGTATCTGTAGGTTCCTAATTGACCAGGCGGACAAGTACCTTGTGGGCCGCAATCTACTACGTAACACTGCCCACAGTCAATCGCCAAAGACGAAGTTGGAGTAACCAGTACAACCGCCAGTCCTGCCACAAAGCAGACTGCAAAAACTCCTGCAAACAACTTTAGTGCCTTCATGCACACCTCCATGTGTTAAAATGTTATTTCCCTGTGAGGGCAGTTCACCTCACACAGTTTTGGCCGAAATTTTTCGGCAGTTTTAGCTCGTTATCGAAAACTAAACTTAATAACAATCGAACCCTCCACGTGCCAACTATGCAAAGACTTTGTTTTCTAAACCTACTTGGAAAAAAAATACTCCGCTAATTCGTGATCTATTTCTCTTGCATATGTGATCTGAATATGACGGATAATGCCGCTACTGTCGATCCCAATTATAGTTGGCCAGATGGACAAACCATAAAAAGTATCCCAATGTGCCATGTCTACTGAAATAATTGTCAACCCCTTAACGAGGTGAGTGTATTCAGGTGGAATATCTGGCTGGTTGCCATCCGTAACAATTACCACTTGAGTTCCAGGAATTAAATGAGAAATCATTTTTTCGCGTGTATCTTGCAAAAGATCGTTACATGGCCCACAGCCCCAAAGCGTAAAAATCAATATTGTATTCTTGCCACCAAGAAGCACATCGAAATTGTGAGTCGCTCCGGTATTGTCGTGATATGATTCAATTGGGAAAGCCTCTCCCGGTACAATCTTTAATGCAAAGTCTGCCGAGCTGTTTCTGCTCGAAGGTGAAAATTTTTGGTCCTTTGATCCATTACCCGAGAATGCAAAGCCTACATAGACACCTGACGCAATTCCTACGAAAGCAACCACGCCACCAATCAAGATTTTGGCATAAGTTGAATGTAACCATCTGAAATGCATATCATTCGCCCTTTCAAATGCCTAGTGCGCCATTGACATCTCTGTCCAACGCAAACATACGTCGTGGACGGATATTTGAAACTTTTGTGAACTAAGCCCTGCTAATAGGACTTTAGTTATTTAATATCCTAAAGTCAAGAAGATTTTTATGGTTCTTTAAGAACTACCTTAGCGCTGATAAGGATCTAGCAAATCGGTGGATTGGCGTCAATGAGTTGCTTTCGCCGTCCCATACCATTTTTAGCTTTGTATTGAAAAAACAAATTTAAGAAAAACAACAAATAAATAATGAATTAATTCTTACTAACCCAACCAGCTCACTTGAACTGGTCATCAAGCTTCTGTTCGTTTTTGAGCAGAGTGATGCGGTTTCCTAGCACTATTGACAGATAGGCCTTGCCATCGTTGTCAGTGTTGACCCAGGTAACAACTTCGAGCCTTCCTTTGAAATCAGGCTTAGTACCCTTGAATTCTTGTTCCATTTTCTTGCACCTCCTTTCATTTTGGTTTGAGTGATTTTTCATAGCGTCTCTGATTTTTCTGATTTATATGATTTTGATTGAGTCGAGCGGAACCTCGAGGCTATCTCACCTGCGCCGCAGGGAAAATCTTATAATGGCAAGAAAAATAGCGTTAAGTAAAAAATCACCTAGCTTGAATGTGTGTGATAAAACAAGAAAATGAAACAGATGATTTGTCAAGATAGAGTTAAAGGTTCAAGTCCGTCCTGTCACACGATCTATATTCGGTCCTGTTAATTACACTTTGAGGTCTTTTGAATCGATATCTGGCATTCCCTTCCGACACGTCCAAAACTGGTTTGCTATCAACTTTGATTGCATTGAACCCGTTAGAATCCTTCCAATTAGGAAACCACGTAACTTACAATTAAGTTCCATACTTCTCTCCAGCTTACTACACCCAAATAATCGAGTATAGTGATAACCATGGCTATCGGTATTATTAACTGCAAAAAGGTTAGGAAGAGCGCCAATGCTGATAAGACGAAGACTGGAATTCTGCGCGGAGTCTTGTCCTCGAGAATTTCTTTTCCATAAGTTCGAGAAAGGATAAACCGCAATGGTTTAGGGTCTGACCAATATGCCATGTGAGCCCACCCCGGCAGATGAAAAATACCAATATGCTCATTGATTGGAGGTATATTTCCACATATGAATTCACTCTCAAGCGACCCGGAGACTGGGTCTAATTGATGATAGTAGTTTACCCACCAATCTTTTGACCCATCAGCTCCCGCATCGAGTAACTTTCGTCGCTCTCCATCTGGCCAAGGTGTGATCGCCTTCTGCCGAAACAAATACGCAACCTTATCAAGAGGGCTGCCAAGCGTCACAAAGCGTCTTAGGGTGCTCCTAAACTTTCTCACTCCATCTAGTTGTTCTCGATCGATTGCGCTGCCTTGTCTTGATTCTATTTCCTTTGCTCGCTGGAAGAGGTCTGAAAGTACATTATAACTTATAACAGTGCCCAAACTGTGTCCGACCCATACAATACGGTCGAATTCCAGGGGCTTATCTCGAAACGAGAGCCTCTGTTCATCTGGAATTTTTGATTCAATTGGCAGAGGACGAAATTCCCAATTGAGGCCAAGCATTCTCAGAAACCGCTTGCCGACACGATAGTCAATTTGCTGAACGATAGCACGTTCAGTGACACCTTGTGGGTCAACATAAAGTCTTACATCTGCGAGAAAATCTGAAACTATTTCGCGACGAATAAGCATCGCGAGCGTGAGTGTCACAAAACTCGTAATTTGAAAGGGCCAATACATTAGCCAAGCTAACAGACCCACTTCGAATATGACAAGGGGATTGAGAAGTCGCAGCTGTTGCCATAGAAACCAGCGATACGTTCGTCCAGTTGATTTTACTCGACGTTTCCAGAGATTTTCAAAAAAGTCCTGTGCCTCTTCATCATGCTCGAACAAATCCCAATCAGATTTGAACGTTGCCGCAATATCTGGGTAATTGGCCCAGTACCCTTCATAAGTGTAAGGTGGTGGCACATAGTCGTCATCAGAAATCGTTCTCTTGTCATGCCATATCTGCCACTTTTCAATTCGCGAAAGAGCATCGTCAAAACCTGATCGAAGCAGGGCAGCGGTCTCTGTAAACTCCTGCCTACCGATTCCGTGAACGACAAACACTGCTGATTTTAGTGCTGGATGCGGGAGTTTCTTGCCTTTGATTTCCAACGTCTCTCGAATAAGACCAATATGCCAGGGAAACACGTTTCGCTCATATGCCCGCCTCCGCCGCCAACGTGGCAGGAACTCCCAAAGTATCCGGATTCTGGATTTAGAGAATGAACGAACTAAAGAAACCAACTTCTTTGAGACTTTTCGTTTCATGGAAGTTCCCAATCCCAATTACTTTTTTTCAAGCTGTCCAAATGGTGTCTATAATCCGCCCAAAACAATACAAAATAATGCAACCTGCTACTAAGAGAATCCCGATACAACTCTCTACTCGGCAATAAGATACGCTGATACTCAATCACTTCCCCACCTTCAATAATTATATCTTGAGGTTTTCCACGTTCTCAAAAAAAGGCTCTTGAGCAGGTCCTCAAATAGTTTAAATTCTGTCGGGGATAAGTCGTCAATTATAAATCCGGAGTCGCATTCGTCCGTACCCGGAATTATGTCACTCCATACACAAGTGGCCCCAAAGTTAAAATCATTTCGCGAATTAACTTGTGATTCAAATTGCAACCTAAGTTGATAAAAGTAACCCGAATCCAGTTGCACCTTGCCTCTTATCCTTAATCCTTGAGCTGTCAAATCAATTAATAGGCCAACCTCCTGTTGATTGGTTCTATCATAGACAACAATGACAGTAGTCGGTCGTTGCCGATTGAGCTTCCTTTTATCTTCTGAATTGATCTCCATTTCCTTTGCTATATCGGACTACTTGATCCGTCTCTAAGAGATACTAATAAGCTGAATTTCCATATGACACTATTCCTTCTATCCAATTCTTCTTCACCGTAATTTTACTCGCTTTTTTGAATACTTTCTGTGTAAATACACTTGGTTCGAAGTTCCAGTTATTAACTAAACGCGTCCTTGGTCATTGCCTCAATTAAGCATCGAGAGTAAGATCGCTGCTCCGACAACTGTTATTAGCAGTGGTCGCCAGCAACCCTTCAAATCAAAAAGTCCATATATCACTGCAATTGGTGGAACAAATGCATTCAATAGGGCTAAAACGTTTTGATTTCTCAAAGCTGCTATTCTGCCAATCCAAATGCCTCCTCCCCAGGTCGCAACCAACGCAGCACCGACAATTACGTCAGAGATTTTCATTCGATCCCCAGATTGCTCTCTTTGTACATTTTGGTTGGGTCCCCTGAAGTCATTAAAACCTGATACTTAAATTCTGATTCTCCAAAACCTTCCCGGGTGAATCATGGAATTGACAATTCGTCATACTGATTCCCTGAAGCCTTTCCAGTTCAATGCCGAGGACATCCTCGGGATTATCATTAAAGACAATCAAGGTGGCGCTATTATCTTTAAACCTGATCCCAACAGGAATGAGCGGATTTGATTTCTTGAAGTTCCCTTTTTCAAGCAGTCGAATTTTGTTTTTGCTGAACAGCGCCAGCATAAACTTTTCTATGTATTCCAAGTATTCGTTCGCCAGCCCCTTAAAAGAAGTCTCAAACTGAAATACCAAATAGTTTTCAGTTCCCCGGAGGTTTACAAATTCATTTTCTAGCAAGGCCTTCACAGCCATCAACCTCTTCCTGAAATAAGGACTTTGATTCAATGGATTGTTGTGAAGGCAAAATGAAATCAGTTCTGCATCTTTTTTGTCCATTTTTCTCCACTCAATACTTATGTTCGGCGGCAACGTCAACCACTTATCAAAAGAAGTTTGAGTTGGCACATTTATTGGCAATATCGCTTAAAGCTCTGCCTCGGTTTCACACAAGAAAGGCTATTGGCTTTAACCACTTCAATTACCGTTATTTTAGTGCTCTTCCTTCCTTAGAAAAGCTAACCAAGCTTTTAACCAGGCAGCGGCCATAGAAATGAGGGTCTCTGCTGTCACTATCCTCCACAACCGCTGCCGGTTTAACAATCCCCCTCGTCCACGCAGAGACTCAAAACATTAGTTTTACAGCTTCCCAAAACAATTCAAGAAGACTAGTACTTAACTCCTCTGTTTGAACTTCGCTATCTTGAGAAGTAGTTGAGCTTACGGTACTGTCCCCGGAAGAATCATTCTGTACAATCGGCCATCCTCCTGCCCCATCTGCCTCGCCTTGTGACGGCATAAGGAAGAAGCTGGTCAATGTCGCCAGAACAATTAGGTAAATAATCCCACTAGCCCCCACTTGGCGTCTTTGAAGCATCGCTGTACACCTCCTTTCAGGTGCACAGTTAGTTCAATTTCGATGCCGGAGTTCTGGCACATTGGTGCTTTTGATATTGCTATGTGAATCAACGGGATATGAAATTCCAGCGACTAAGCTGCGCAGAAAAGTTGCGCAAAGAAACAAGCAAGAAATCAGACTATTTGGTAAGTGATTGGAAATTAAGAGCTTAGAGTGCGCAAACTAACACTATTAAGTCTTCAAGAATTTGCAGATTTGCGCATTATGCCCGGAGTTTTTTAGGAAGCGGCTCGATGTTGAGCTTTTTCATTTGATATCTTAGTGTGGACTCCGGTACCTGAATTAATCGCGCAGCTTCTCTTATATTAAAATTGCTTTTTCTTAGTGTTGAAAGTAGCTGCTCTTTATTCATAGTTCTACCGGGAAGGTTCACTACGTTTTCATTTTGTGAAATCTCTAACAGTGCGTCTCTAACGCATTCTGGGAATGCATCCACTGAATTCAATGATCCATCTGAAAAAGCAACTAAGTTGTGAACAATCTTGGACAATTCCCGAATTCCGCCTGGCCAGTGGTATTTCAAGAAAGCACCCATTAATATGTCTGGGAAAGGAACAGATTTTACATTCAGTTTATTTTGGAAAAAGCTGAAATAATGATAAGCTAATAGTTCAATATCTTTAGGTCTTTCAGAAAGGTCTGGTATTCTAATTAAAAGGTCATTTATCCTATGGTATAAATCCTCTCGGAATCTACCATCTGATACAAGCTGTTTGATATTTTTATTAGTAGCCGAAATTAGTCTGAATGAAACCTTTTTTGTCGCACCGCCTCCACCAACTTGCTCAACTTCCTGAGTTTCAATCACTCTTAACAATTTGGCTTGAAGGTTTAATGGCATTTCAGCTATTTCATCAAAGAAGATGGTTCCATCGTGAGCCAACTCAAACTTGCCTTGTCTTTGTGCGACATCCGTAAATGCCTTGCCTGCGACTCCGAATAATTCAGACTCTAAATGCTCCGACGGAATTGCAGAACAATTGATTGCCACATACCTGCTGGAGTTCACTTCAGAATTCTCATGAATCATTCTTGCCAAAACATCTTTACCACTTCCCGTTTGTCCCAACAGTAAAACCGGGAAGTTCGTTTTTGAGATTTTGAAGACCAGTTTATAGATCTCCTGCATCTCAGGGCTGGGCAAAAAAAGTCCTTCCGAGCTTCTCAATCCTATCTCGCAATCTGGCTTAAGAGCATTTTGATAGTCTAAATTAAGCTTTTGCAACCTATGGGATGTGTTTATTCCGCCAGATATAATTGCTCCGAAAGTGTCCAGGAAAGATTTATCAAAGTCTTCAAACAGAGTTGAAAAATGAAGGCTGTCTACATAAACTGCACCGAATACTTCTTTGTCCTTTTTCAGAGGAATGCAAATTGCTGACTTAATGTTTTTAGCTACCAATGATTGAAGTTGATCATACTTACTCTCAGAGGCAGTATTCCTAATAAAAATAGAATTTCCGCCGAGAGCATGCCTTAACAACGACTTGCTGATATTTTTGATGTCTGAAATTTCATCGTCTTTGCAGCCGCTAGTTCCAAGTATCTCAATTTCTTCGGAAAACTTGCTGGAAATGAATATTGCTCCCCGCGATGCCCCCAAAGCCTTAACTGTCAGGTCCAAAACTTTAGTAACATATTCGTCAACATTTTTGCTTTGGTCGACTAATCCAGCGATCTGCCTTATGACTTCAAATCGCATCAAAACAGAACTGTTCTGAATGTTTTGCTCTTTCTGGTTTTGCGTTGTTTCGGCATTATTCTTAGAGTCCTCTGTTTTCATAAACCTGCCCTCAATTTGCATTTCTTTAATTAATAGCATTAATCCCCTTTTGTCACTAAGGATATTTGCGCCTTCATGTATCAATCCGGAAATCATTGCCCTGTTGTCCCGGAAAGAGTCAGCTCCTCGCCTTTTAAGTAAATGTAGGAACGATCCTCTGGAGTTATCGACATCGTCTTGAATAGGAGTTTTTTTGAATTGGTCGCATACGGACTTCAAGAAGTTCATATCTTCCAATACGTTTCGCGACACCGTTCTCTTAGAAAGCTGTGACATTTTCTTAAAAACTTGGCTGACATTCTCCCAGTTTCTGTTTGATAGGTGATAAATTGCTAAGAGCCAAAGCGTGTGATAGCTACCCCAAACATGATTCGCATCCTGGTATTCCCGGAGGAGTTTTCTGATCTCACTTGACTTGAAGGCATCAGGTTTAGCGTACATCAATTTCAACAATTCTGACTCGCAGCACCCAAGTTTATGACCAGCCCTTGTAAATAATTGCTCAGCTAACTTCAAAAACCTGAGGGCCTTCGTTGAGTTGTCTGAAAGAAAGTTGATTTCAGCTAGGTTTTGAATGCATTTGCCAGCTAAATAAACATTTCCAATCTTAAGCAATCCGTGCGCAGCGAGTTTCCAAGCAGTGGAAGCCTTTGTCAGGTCATTTGCACGCATGCAGATATTTCCTAAAAGCGACAAAAGATGTGGCACATCTGTCATTGACTCACCATGTGCCAACGCTAAAGCATATGACCTTTGAATTGAAGACAAAGCACTATCTATTTCACCCGAGCGAAAACAGAAAGCCGCGATATTGTGAAGATAACTTATAATAATTGGTAGTGAGTTCACCGTCGCCATTTTCTCATGTAAAGTCATTTGTGATTCTTTCTCTGCAACAAGATTACCTGATTCACCAAAGTACATGCAACGATTGAGTAAGATTGGGACTGCAATCTCATCCTTACCAATTCTCAAAGCATATTCAAGGGCTTTCTCATTGTATCTAATTGCGGAATCCATACCTTCAGTTAACCATTTCACAGAAGCCAATCTATTGTAAACAACAGCCTTTGATAAATCAGTGACCCAACTGGCGTGGTTCATAATCTCTAAGGCTTGCTCTAAATGGGAGAGTGCTTTTCTGCTGTTTCCGGTTAAGAACAAGTAAGAGCCAAAACAAGAATGATATTCAGCTATGGCGTGTGAATTGGCTTTCTGTAAATGACTTTCTTCTATTGAATCAAAAATCTTTCTAGCTTTTTCTGCTTTTCCTAGACAAACCAGAAAGTAGCCTTGATTAGCAATCAGGATGAGTATTTCATCTTGGCTCAGATTTGCCCTAGCCAATGACAATTCAACCAGTCTCAACCCTTCAGCATATCGCCTAGACAAAGCAAGCTCATTCAAAAGGTCAATGTTCATTGTAACATCCGAGTGTTCGATGACGTGACTTTCAGAAACTGTATTTTGATTAGAGTAGCAGAAATGAAAATCATAATTTAATTTCAAGTTATCTAAACCATAATTGTTCGTATGATTATTATTAAAACCGACTGAGCTCGGAATACATGCTTCCTTAGGCATGACTCGCGGAATGTGACCACTAAAATATTTTCCCCGGCAGACAGAGATTCCACTTAGACCAAGCTCCAATTGTCCAGCTGGAGTCTTTTTATCACGAGTGAATTTATTGATTAACTCAAAGTTGTGTGTAAACGAAGAAAGACAGCCCGAGTGGCAGTTCTTGATCCTAATGGTTGAATCCCTGGTCTTCCTGAAGAGTCTATTGTTTTGACGAATCCAATGTGTTCGACCGATGTAATGAGAAAGAGCCGTGATAATCAGTTCATCGTATTGCTCAACGGTCCAATTTGTTTCTCCGGCTTTAATTAAAACTTCGGCTATTTCCCTGCCTGATTTTGGCCTATCCAAGGGGGAGTAGGAGATCATTCTCTTTAAGGAATGAACTAAAGCACTCGAACCATCAAAAGAAGCCTTAACTGAGCGTGCATCTTCTGAAGTCCAGGGCTTGAGATTTGAGCCATACTTATCGATAAGCTGTCGCCCTGTGTCATTCTGGAAACGCATCTCAATGAAGGCCAATCCCAGAGAAAAGAAATCAGATTGAATTGAATATCCGTAATTCCAGAAAAGCTCAGGAGCTAGGTAAGCACTTGTGCCAATTAATACTTTTTTAGAAAGTGAAAATACCTGTGCGTAATCAATTAAAACTAAATTCCCATTTTCATCGCGAAGTAAATGCTCTGGCTTTATATCTCCATGTGCCAAGCCCAAAAATGCTAAAAAGTCCAGGATATTGAGAAGCGAAACCAGGTCATCAGCAACCATCTTCGGTTGATTAACTGATTCAAGATTTGATGGGCTATGAGGAGTTAGCTTTTCAGTTGTTATAAAGGCCTTAGCGTTGTCATCTACTCCACAATCGACAAACTTAACAACATGCGGGTGCATTACCCTGGACAGGAATAACGATTCGTTTAAAAATAGTTCGCGTTCTTCAAGACTTGTTGTTTTGGATATTTTTGTGTGGGTTGATTGTAATTTTTTGAACGATATTAAAATATGACTGTCTGAAACCGACACGGCAGAGACCCTTTTGGACTTAACGTTGTGAAAGTTATAGACTTATGATAATAGCTTTGTGAGGGCACGTCAACGGCCAATATTGGACGAAAGGAAAGAGTCGAAGTAAATGGGTCAAGATTTTGGAACTTTATAGAATTTGCTTTAAGAAAATACCATGATCTTAAAAAAAGGACTTAAAGTGTCAACTAAGGAATTACAACTGTTTGATTTTAACGCATTTCGTTTAAGTATAAGACTCTAGCAATTTCAATTTAAATCGCAGCCTAGTTTGACCCGGTGTTGATTTAGTTGACTTCTTTCGAATTTTGGACACGACTACCGTAAGTCAATGATTGAGAACATAAGTTTTCAGTTCGATTTTCTGGAGCACTATCAATATCATAGGACGATAGTGTGATCATTGGACGCAGCGACTAATCGTGCCGTGTGTAGGACGACTTCTCTGCAACCAACGTTTCCACGTTAGTATCCAATTGGGCGGGAACTTCGAAGATCTTTTGTGATCAGAGGTCCGCCGCCGAGGAGTTCACTCAGAAAATTTCCACATCTACATTTTCGCTCACCTCAGTAGCCGCAAAGGGTCGAACTCTACACCGACACGAAGCTCGTAAACTGGTAATGTAAATTTAGAACCAAAGTTCCATTCAGACTTGACCTGTAAAGCCAGACTCGCAAAATCAGACAATCGGATTGGCAAATCGAGACGAAAATACAATCGCCCCAGGCCGACGATAGTTGTTTCTTGAAAAGAACCGGGTACACTGCGCGGAGCTAGGCCTAATTCGATGCTTTCTTGCAGTATCTCATATTTCTTTGATCGACTCTCCATTCTCAACCCAAAGACAATGCGTCGAAAGACATCACTTGAAGACTCTAACGAAACGACTTCGAATCTGGCAAACGCCCCGAGCGACCCGTAATCTGTAAAACGATACTTCCACGGGACAAAGTAGAGTACGCTCGAAAGACTAAAGTTCTTGCTTGAGGCACGGTCTGGTTCTATAATGCCGCCAACCACAGTGGATTGATATTGCGATGTGATTGAGATCAGTGTAATTTCCAGAAACAGATCCAAAAATCTGCCCTCTGGAATATCACCGATGTCTCGTATCTTGATGGTTCTGTTCGGCACACGCCAGTCTTTCAATCGTGTTCTGGCTGTGATCTCTACTGACAAATGACTTGATATTGCGTTCTCATTTAAATGGATAAGCTTGTATCCGGGTAACAAGCGGCAGCCAGTGAGATGCTTGATGATTTCAGGGTCCGTAGTTACGACTGCTCCTGACTCTCGAAAGAGATTTCGTAGATACGTGTCTATAATAACTTCCCAAGGCAGGTGTGCATCGCCAACTATGGAGTCATTGGCGTACGTGATGTACGCCGATAGCATTTCTTCTAGCTTTTCTCCCTGTCCACACTCCCAGGTGTAGTTGTCGGTTGCCGCAAACTCGATAGATTTCCTTGAAAGAGCTTTGAGCGCAAAGTGACGCACCTCCTCTTTCGTGAGGACTGTGAACTCAGGCTGTCGCGACTTGGTTTGACTCGAAATCTGACTCAAAAGCGAGTCATACACGGCCAAGCGCAGAGTCGAGTAGACTCGAGATTTGGCGTCGATTCTTTCACAACGCGAAGTGTCCGCAATACAAATGGACATGATTGATACCTGCATGGACAATGCAACAAGTGAGCAAACAAGTGCTCTGCGCAAGTGCCTGTTCACCCCTTTCAGCTTCCTTGGTACATGCATGGTAATTTCAGGATTGCCCACTAATTATGAAGTTGAAGTGTACGCAAAAAGTCGTTTGCGAATACGGCTCGCAACTCGTCTGAATCTAACAAAGTTCGCCTCGCCTTTTGCCAGTCATTTATTTTAGTACTTTCGAATCTTGAATTGATATTTTTTGCAGAGAGATTGTTGATTTTTCCCCAGTGGAATGTATATGGAATTTTATTGTCATCTAATTTCTTCCAAACACGCGCCGCAAGATCCTGCACTTTGTTAGATCGAGGACCGTCAATTTCGAGAATACAAGTTGTAGGCGAATAGGCGGTGAAAGCGAACGTCGCCTGTGACGAGCGAACGAATCTCAAAGAGACAATGGCGGGAGCCCAGTCTTTGTCATACTCGTCAAACACGATATTCAGGGCCTCTCTTACCCTTTCTAGTGGAATGCCCATTGCAGTACTGAATGCTTTGCCTCGAGTAGTTGTATCGGAGAATGTCTCTCCGATTGTTCCGCATACACCTGAGATCTCCTTATAGAACGACCGAAACAAACCTGAAATGATGTCTTTGGTTGCGCCTACAATATCCGTTACCGCGGCCAACAGTGTAAACACTTCGTCTGCTTGCCCCGATCTGGCTGCGGGTTCGGCATCATCGCAAGCTGGTATCGGTTCATCCATTGAATACTTGTACATCATTTCTGCGGAAACCTTGTCCCGCTTGTTCGGATCTATCACGACTTTGAAGTGATACGGATTGCGGTCCTGTATCGGGCGTTTGATACCAGAAAAGTCGAGTGTCGTGATAGCCTTCCACATTTCTTCGTCAAAGTCAATAAATGACCTGGACGTATGCAAGTAAAAGAGATCTGTTGATTCAATTACGACGCCATGAATTATTCCAAAGGAGCCAAAACTAACAAGCGCTGCGTTAAAGAGGCTATCATCACGCTTAATCTTATCGGCAAACTTCCTTGCAAAGATGTCCGAAATCGCGGGAGCGCTCTTTCGTTCAAGCCAGACACTTTTGGTCGGAGAAGTAATAAGGTGGATCGAACGAATGTAGTCTTGGATTGCACCAACCTCAATTGCCGAACCGTGCGTACCAGTAGACATCGCTCCTGCAATTGTTTGTCCGTTGCTCGCTCCCGTGGTTTTCAAGGACTTGTCCAATTTATAGAGATACTTATTGATTGATGAAATTGAATTACCACACTGCACGAAGTGTAGATCCCTTTCGCTTCCTGCGTATGATGAATGCTTTTGTGTGCGACTCACAGTGAAGCGGTATGTCAAGGGCCACGTGTCTATGAGAAATCCAGTTGTGGCCGCCACTTCAGAAAAGGACCACGCGCCCCCGAGGGCTCTTACTTCACTACCGTTCTGAATAGCTTCCGCAATTACTTCCTTCAACGCTTGAGTTGTCATATGATAGTTTATAAGCGTGCTTTTGTTCGGGTTCGCATTCAATGCAACTATGCGCTTACGAACTTGTTTGTTTACCGTTTCGTGCCAGTTACTGAAAAGCGTGTTGGTGAGAGTCCTGAATCTGTTTTCGAACCCAATTGATGGCATTTTAATCGACATCCGCGCTATCAACACGTACTGTGTCGCAATGCTTCTTACCACAGAGAATAGTATACGTGACACAACAGAAAATGTTGCCACTATTCAATGTATCACAAGAGGAATCTGCAGTCGTGTCGCAACCTAGATCTGTTGCTGATTCCGGCACCACCCCAGGCGTTGAATTGGGCGAAGCACAATGCCATTGCACGATCTTTGGTGACGCGAACCCGAGTGTTGCAACTGAGATGAGATCGAAGAGTAAGTTGCTTTTTACAGTTACTTCGCCAAGGCCTTGTCCAAAACACTCATCTGAGTCGGTAATCGGGTTTTTTGCAGTCTCAATGCCCCAAAAAAAGGACCATACAACCCTACTCTGGTCAACTCTCTTCGTTGCGAGCGTTTGCTGTGGAATATTTGTCCTATACGTTGCGCATCCATAAAAAGTGCAACACGCTACTAGGCCAATGACGGCAAGTACGCAAACTCTTCTTCTCGCTTCCCTCATAGAAGATGACATGCGATCCTTAGTTATCATCGTTGTTCCCCTAATCTTCCTTGTTCGGCTATAGGATTTGTAGACTACACGTTTCTAATCCAAATGTTGGCAACCGCTCCCTATGGCTCCAGCGGCAGTAGAAACGCAGGTGGGCTGGGCCAGTTTGCTACGCAGTTGGAAATACTCTCACCGTACGTTCAACGAGCGGTCTACCCACAGGTGTACATCACTGTTCGCAACTAATATGCCACCGGTTGTTATGTGGCACAACCGATCTCCGCAAAAAAGTTTTGAAGCAGTTCGCACGTATTTGTCTAAAATTCAGAAAATGCGCATCCACCAGCAATAGCGCCTTTCTCGCACGATCCCTTTCTCCCAAAGCAATTAAACACCAGGCATAAGCCAGGTAATACTGGCAGTAGGCTGCAGTTGAAGCCCAATCCAACTCCGCGATTGTGACCTTTGAAAGTATGGCTTCAGCTTTATTTGGATTCTCGAGATAGCAAATGCAGTATGCTAGAAATGACAACAGAGTGATTTTTGATTCATTATCCTGTGATTTTCCCGGCAGTGCTAGTCGAATAAGTTCTATTGCCATACTGAACCATCTTTGTTCAACGAGCATTTCAACCGATTTAATATTTTCAGAGTATTCGCACTTGTGTTTTGCCTGATCCTCTTCTGATTGCGTCATTACAGCATAAGGAATGTTAAAATTATAATCACACTTTAACACAGTTCTACTTTTGAATTATTTATCATGCGCCGACATCACCTCTCCATCGATTTTGAAGTGGGGTCAGAAGTCTCGAAACCAGTGAGCGTGCTGTACCAACTGGCGAACGAACTGTCGACTTGAGGCATTGACTGGCCTACCACGGTTGAGATTGCACTGGCTTGCAATTGGTTGAGAGAATCGAAGTTTTGGGAACTAGAAACTTGCATTGCCTGGATAGTGCTGTAAACTGCAGACAACTTACCAATTTCTTGCAAGTAGAACATGAAGTACCGTGCTTCTGCCTCATTTACCGCTTGTCTTATGCCGGTAGAGTCTGCATCGCCTTTGAATTTCGGCCAGTCCATCGTTACCAATTCGGAGAGCGGTGCGCGCACCGCCCAGTACTTGGAGAGCACATTTTCTCTCCACGGATTTCGCCCCCCTAAAAGTGAATCGCTTCCGACGCGTTCGCTAACTTCGTACAGAGCCGCCAATCCTTCATCGAGCCACGGAGGGATATCTCCGAAATTCGTGCGCACCAAGAGGTGGCACAACTCGTGCATGAGCGTCCCGTAGCTTGACTGCTCACCACCTGTTATGCCCACAACGCTCGCATCGTCTTGAAAGGAGTAGCCTAAGGTCCTGGCAGGAAACGCCAAGCCGTGAACTTTGAGTGCAATGTCTTGAAATTGACGGCTGTCCGGGGCAATATATACGGAAATGTAGTGTTCTGGGAGAGGCACCTTGTAGAGCCTGACGAAACACTGCATCATGGTTTCAAAGTACAGTTCACGTCTCGTTGCATCCACGTACAAGTTTCGAAAATCAATGAATCGGAAGTGTGGCGAGTACTGGACATTAGGATGCGCAGGAAACGCGGCGACTATACTGTCGGGCGGTGTCGGGCCGTCTGCTATGTTGCGGAGCCTTCCGTGCAGTTCTGACTCAGCCACATTATGTACTACGACAAGAGAATCGACAAAACTCCGGCGCAGTGGATCTTCGACGTTGTAGAAACTCTTCGTCTCGCCGTGCGAACCTGCGCCTACCCAAGAGACTCCTGCCGAGATGGTCACTCCCGTCACTCTCAGGCTTGCGGTGACAGAGAGGCTAGTACCACAGTCAGCAACGAGACTATCCACAATTCGACGCGTTTGGGTCGGCAGATCAAATCTCTCCAACAGCCACCGGAGGCAGCACTTACCGTACTGCTGTTGACCGAGCTCACAATAACTCACCCCCAGCATATAGAATACTTCCGGCTCCCGTCCGTAGGGCTGATTAAGACAGTCCCGTAAGAGTGGCACAGCCTGTGTATAATCCCCTTGTTGCCAAAGCGCCCTTGCATCAGATCCGCACCCCTGAGATTGGGCCCCTTGGACGACTCCCAGACCTAACGCTGTCAAGGCTGTCAACAGATAGCACTCAAGACTAATTTTCATCTAAATTTCCTCCATTTCCAAATGTGCAGAATACTCGCCTGATCATAATGTAATGGACAGTGTGACGACCGCCGTCCACTCTGGAAGTTGCTTCCCCTTGTCACTTTTCTGATTTCTCCATCATGGAATCAAGAAAATCGGGTTTAAACGTAGGCAACTCATTCGACTTTGTGGAAAGCACTTGTTGAGTCTCCCCAAGGTACACTGCCGTGTCTCGCACGTCGACGGTCATCGTCTTGAGAATTGTTGCCATCATGAGTGCTGAACCCAGTATGGAGAGCAGCACGCCGGGCGACGCGTCGAGAAAGACTTCCCATTTCTCAAGTTTGCCACTCACCCGAGTACGGTCACTGTCAACCCGGTAGAGGACAAATAGTGAACCGATCAGAGTCAGGACCATACCCGTCGCAAAGCCGAGGAATCGAATGAAAGCGCCGTAACCCAAGATCGCCTCGGCATGACGGTATCGACGATCAAGAGCAGCAGCTTCCAAGACAGCAAGTACCCGGAGCCTCGCCAGGTCGGGTTGCACATTATCGAACAACTTTGATTCTTCTGCCGACGTGGTTTCGAGGAGTAGTGAGAGCGATTGTGTCTGATCCTCATACAAATACGTGCGAATCGCATGCATCTCCCACCAGGACACTCCGAAGAAGATGAGGATGGCAATCCACAGCGATCCTTTCATGTACTTCAGGAGCAGATGATGCCATTTGTCGAGCGCCTTAACGGCCGGATCATTCATTGCCATGGAAACCTCCTTCGATTGTCATCGCACACGTTCTGACACACTGCGGCATCTCTTGGAAATTGCAAAGTCCTAATTGAGTTCCACATCCTCGTCAAAAGTGATTGTCGGTTTTTCATTCATGCGCTGAGCCCTTTCTCGAAAGGGAATCCTTTCGGCGGCACTATCAATATATCAACGTGCTTTCTTATTGCCGCGTCAGAAATTGCGTAACCCCAATTAATCAATCTTTCTTGTGTGCCGTCAGACAATTTGCCCAGTCGCGTTGGAACTTCCGCTAATTCTAGTGTCTTTGATTTCGGACAGTCCAAACAATCCGCAACTTGGAAGTCTTCGATATGACTTCCAATTCCCCAATATGCTCCCTCATGCGGGTCTTCCGGACTTTTGAATCCTGCGATGACTTGCCTTTTCCGAAGGCTTCGCACTTGATTGTCTATTATCATCAAGACCCTATACGTTTGAAGTGGCCAGAACGTGATTGGGTGTGTCTGGGGGCTGAGGCGTCCGCCGCCATCGCTGACTAAAACCCTCTTGTAACGTTTCCATACCGTTTCCAAACCTAGATTGTCATAAATCCCGCCATCCGCTAACGTTGGATTTGTTGTGTACGGATGCTTTTGTAATTCAAGATTGCTGTCGCGAGTAAACGTTGCCTCGTCAATCAATAACTTCGCTGGTGATAGAATCGGCGGAAATGCAGATGAGGCCGCCACTACGAATGCCAAAGAGACCGCTGGATTGAGGACAACACCCACCTTATAGTCAGCCATGTATGGATTAGAAAAGCGCCAGAGATCACCGGTTTGAAGATTGGTAGAATTGTAAATGAACCTTGGTCCCTCTTCGTCATTCGGAAGGTCGCTTAGACTAGCTCCGCGGAAAAGAATCTTGTCGTATGTTTTTGCTAATGCGGCGCTGATACTTCCCGGGAGAAGCAAACCTCGAACAATAGCGCTGATGTCTATAGTCTTTGAGGCTATTTTTCTTAAAGGATCAACGACCATTGCTGCGAAATTCAGTGCAACTCCATTTTGAAACCGAAGAGATTTCCAAGCAAGTCCAAGTACTCCTGCAGTAATTGATCCCCCCGATACGCTTGAAATGCGCTTTAGTAGAGGTAGCAATCCCACTTCATTAAGGCGAATTAGTGCACCCAGATGAAATAGCATCGCCCTATAGCCACCTCCGGAAAGGCACAAAGCCATGTCGTCACTAAGCGGCTGTTCCTCTTTGTCACGATTGATTGGAGTTGCAGGTGAATCTGGGCTATGAAGCCAGTCTTTGTTTTTTGCGTTCATTCTAATAGATCGCGATTCGTCGACTTGTTGCTATAAACGGACCATATTTGTCATTCCAAGATTAGAAAGGTACAATCTCTGGCTACGATCATCCTCTTCCCGCATCTACCACCTGTTTTTTAGCTTCTTTAACCGTTCCTATCAAATCAATTATGTCGTGCCAAAAAGCTGATCCCCGGCTGGCCGCCAAACCACTGACAGTCCAACCCAATATCGGAAATCCAAACCAAATGGGCGAGGGAAATCCCAGAATGTCAAATGTGTCGACTTGTGTTAGTACTGCAAACATGATTCCAATGGGTATTGCCCAAACTCTGATATACCTTTTTCTGGCTTCTTCCTGCTTTTCTTGTTCTTTTTTTGCTTTTGAATCTGCATCTGACAGGTTGCTCCGGCGGACCAGTTTTTTATCGAACATCGTTTTCACAATGTCCATTATGCGCTCCACGCCAAGCGCCAATGCAGAAATCACTAGCACATAAATTCCTGCACTTGCCAACATTGAATCCATGGTCATAGAATCCTCCTATTCAAGTATTCACTCGAATTGTTTTGCACATGTTTAATCGTCGTCTGCCAGGTCTGTTCTAAACACCGCGTACACTGGAACATGATCAGAGACAAACTGCTTGGCATTTTCAAAAATGTCCGTTTCAAAAAAATCGTGCATATATTCGTAGTTACCACCAGTTCCTGTAAATTCGACAGTAAATTGTGATTGGAACCAAAGATTATCATATAGACTGCTCATCCCAGCTCTGCCAACAGTCGTCAGACTTGGCGGATTCACAACCCAAGTGATTCCAGTGAGGTTCTTCAAATCCTGCCAACCGAAATCCGTGGGTGGCAAGTTAAAATCCCCCATGAGAATCAGATCATTTTCATGACTGTCATCCTGCTGCAACTTTTGATAGACGTGCGCTACAGCTCTAGCTTCGTCTTGGCGCTCACTCAATTTATCGCCAAAAATGAAGTGAGCCGAAATCAGGGTGAAATCAAAATTCCCTGCCCTAAATGATGCCACAAAAGGTTCACGAATAAATTCATCGTTCCCATCAGAATAAACATGACTGGAATTGGGTTGAAGGTGGATGCGGTCGTTTTTCCAGATGAACGCGTAGGATTCTTTGTAGTTGTTTCTTCCCAGTTTTTCGCTCAAAATATAGCTCCAGTTCGAACCACTCCCCGATATCGGACTTGAAACTGAATCTAATCGAGCAATCAAGGTCTTTACAGCTTCTTCCTTCATCACTTCCTGTAACGCTACTATGTCGAATCGTGACAGAATTGACGCGACGATTCCGAAGTCTTTGTTTGAGCCCCACCCGAGGTGCAATGTGTTAAAGCTCGCTAACGAAATATCCTGAGCCGTTGCGTCGCCCTCGACATTCACCCACTTTGTGTATATCCACGCATCGACACCGCTGTATTTTATTGAATACCAATTATTTTCAGCCGTTTCTTTTTGAAGAACAAACCTTTCACCGGGTACTGCTCTTCCGAGTGATTTTGAGTATCCGTGGGGCCCGTCGCGAATAACAGCATTCTTTGTTACCACTACTTCAGAGGCAAACACAGTCAAGAACAGGGTCGGGACTAAAATTAATGAAAGCGTCAAATAGACGAGAACACTTTTACCAGTCACGGTTCATAGCCTCCTTTCTCGCCGTAAATAAGACAATGAAACTTGAATATGCTCATTGAGTGGAATTGAGCGACAATCATAAACATTGTTTGTAAATGATACGTGCCACCAATTCACTCCAGTGCACACTCATAAGTTCAATACATCTGAAAAAAACGCCTAGCGTAAGCATGTGCCCTTTGCTTATTGGTCAGAAAGAACGCAAGTTTTGTCAAGTGGTTTTTTATCCAGGCGCTAAGTGACATGTCTACCATAGAGGAAAGGCCTTGGATAGATGTTGAAGAGTTGACTACATAGTCAATTTGTTAATTTTTGCCAACAGAAGATGCAAGTCAGAGGAAACCAAATAAGCGAGCCAAATCTTCAATAGAGGCGTGAAAAGTGTTATGATGCAGTCCCATCGCGATTTGAATAGCTCCATTATGGCCGAACCTAGCAAATAATGCAAAAAGACGATTAAGAATTCAAGCTTTGAATCACTTTTGAAAGCCTTATATTTACTTGATACAATTTAAATCAATATCTCATTAACAAAAAAGAGGAGGCTACTTATATGCTCAAAAACACTTTAATAGTTCCTGAAACTGATTCTCTCCTTGCCGCAAAAATGATACGAGAATCCATTGATGCTCTTGATGTCATTTTGATGTTCATTTTTGGTAAATCGGCAGAGGCAAAGCAAGCTGTTGAATGGTCTGATAAACTCTGCGAAAAAACACGCATTTCCGAAATTCGAAACATGAGAAAAGTTGTATGGGTCAGAGATACTGAAGCTAGCCCAATTCGAAAAATGCTTGATCCAATTATTGGCACTGGAACCGCGCCCTTGGCAGTTGTACTCAACTTTTATGACAAAAAAATGGGGGAAATTCCTGTTGGCGCAGAATTCGACCCCCTAATTTTGGAGGCATTGTTCCTGAAAGGACATCAATCATGAAAGACTACAGAATTGTACGTTTTATGCTGTTTTTCTTGATGCCTTCGACGGGAGCTCATGCAATTAATTTCGAAAGTATACTGTTGTATCGCTTGGGCGAAAATGATTATCGACAAAGTCAGACAGACATTTTGGTAACGGAAATTGATGAGAAGATTGGAATCGAGTGGAATGAAGCTGATCTGTCGACCCAATTGGGTATTGAACGTGGGCTAATCGCAAAAGGTGAATCACTGCTGCAGCGAATTGATTTTTTGAGAAAAGTCACTTCCCATTTCTTCACTGCTAATGTCTATCTTCAGGAATTAAAAGCTGCAGATGCCCAGTTGCAGGTCGAAAGATCGGAGAAAAAAGCTTTAAATAAGATTTCAGAGTTAGAAGGTACAAGAGACGCCGCCAGCGATAAATTCTCCAGAGAAGCCCTCGCAGGGATTGAACTTGTAAAGGAGGGTAGTAAGAATCTCGATTTGTTGCAAGACAAAACGCTATCAATTAGTCTATATGATGCTCTAAATGATGCTGTATTCGTTGGCTATGAAGAAATAGCCAAGGTGACAGGCAGATTTCTTGCAGTGGAAATGGATCGTCTGAAAGAAGAGCTTTCCAAGCGAACAAAAGAAGGCGAATCGATAAATGTTTATATGTCCGCACAAATTCACAGCGCCGGGACGTTACGAGCCCTCCACTTAGAGGGTTATGATGACATCACCGTTGGCTTGCCAGTGCCGTTTGCGCGATTTCAAATAGCTGTGGCCGAAAGGACAAAACGTGAATTGGAAGCAGCAGAGTCACTTGGCAGCCTAATTAAAGACGGCAATAAACTCTTGAAAGAAGTTGAAGCTGCAGTACGTGCTGTGAGAGATCAGATCAGTGCACTAGGCAAAGCGATGAAAATCGAAGCTCTTGATGGCAATCTAAGAAATCTTGAGCAATCGCTACTAGAATCAGCAGATACAACAGTAGGTCCTTTAATTGAAAAAGTGAAGGAGGCGCGAAACAGAATTCAGCTACTTACAAAGGCTCCCGAATTCTCCGCTACTGGGGATGCCGCAATTCTAATTGAAATAGCCGGGCAATTACAGACTACGGTATGGGATCTGCGTTTTGTTGCACAAAGTGCCGCTCGGGAGATCACATCGCTGGTCGATGAACTTGAGCAACGAATCCAAGCCCTTCCTTCGGCAATAAGTTCACAGTCACTGACAATGCTCCGTTCGTTTTCAGAGAGCCTAAAGAATGACTCCGAAGTGGCGCAGGTATTCAAAAGAATGGATGAAATTGTGACAGCGCTTGGATTGTCCAATCAGGTTGCCACTAGCGTGCTCGAAACTAGCAAAGCTGGTCGGATTGCTTTGGCCGATGAACCACTGGACACTTGGCTTGACCTACTTACGGCCGGTGAGCGTCATCCAGGCGACATGATTCTTATCTATGCGAAGGTGACTTCAAAACATGAAAATGAAAAGGAAATTACGATATCAGAAACGAGGCAACGAATCCAGCTGCGAGTAGTTGGTTTCTATGTTGAGACCAGAGGCGCGCTTTTCTTTGTAGACCCACGCGGTGGCGGATTTGTGGGCCAAAATTTTGAGCCCGCTGTAAGCCTTTCCTATATGGGCCATGTCGGGAGTCGGCACGGCACATTTTGGAATTCCTGGTTAAATCCTGGACTTGGTGTATCTTTGACTTTGTTGGATTTTGAAGTCAACCACGACATTGAGCTGGGTCTAAGCGCCAGCTTAACCGTTCTCAACGATTTTTTGTATGTAGGGTATGGACGCAATCTCCAGGTGAAAACAGATTTCTTTTATTTTGGTATAAATCCGTTAGTATTTAGCGAATTACTTGGACAACGACGTAGTTCAAGATAAACTCGATAGTCCTAGTGACGTCAAGTTCCGGCAGATAGTTACTCCTTCGGAAATATTGATTGACTACATTTCATTGCATGCGCACCTTGATATTCGAATCAGGGAAATAGCGCTAACACTAAGTCAGCGATTGGTTAATGAAGAAATAGCTGCGGCTTGAAATTCGTTCATGCTGCCTACTTGTCGAGTTACTCTATATACTAAATGGACGGTACACTAGAAAAGCTCATCAAAAAAAATGAAGCGAGGTTTATTGCGAGAACATCGATGCACTGTGTGAATGCCGCAACAGGTCTTCAAAAAACAGTCTCAATGTTAACTTAACAGGGCGCAATTCGATATTCTGTACCTCGGAAGACATGGCCTATCAAAGCGCCTGCATCAGGGCGATTCGACTTGATAATGATTGCCAAGTTACAAAACAACTATTGACAATGGCACCTCTAGTTGCCTAATTTTAGTAGTTCGCCTTTCATCAGAAAAGTGAACCTTTGAGGTACGGGGGTTTCCCCTCAATCCCCGGCCCTTTTAGTTAATCCTCCTCGGAAGTTTCCAAATTACAATTCTTTCAAATCTTTGAGCGGACTGAAAACGCCTCTAAGCCAATAGCTTATTAAAGTCTGATTTCTACCCTTTCTTCATGCCTAACCTCGCTAACTTCGCGAAACTGATGAAATCTGTATTAGTTGCAACGCCTAAAAAAAAATCCAAGATCACATGGCTTGTCGACCAGAGCAAGTGTTTGAGCATGCCTGAAGTGGAAACACTCAGCAAAGCCGTTCAAGATTTAAAATCAGAGGGTCTAAAAGACAGGAGATTTGGTCTCATAAGGACATGGATGCTTATCGAACTCGGTCTTCAAGCAGGACTAAGAGTAGGTGAAATGGCATCTCTCAAACACGGAAGTTTGCTCATTGACGGAACGCGATCGTCAATTGTCGTCTTGGGAAAAGGAAACAAGAGGAGAGCAGTTTGGATTAGCTCAGAGCTAAAAGAAGTCTGCCTCGCCTATTTGGCTTACAAAGCTAAATTTGGTTTTCAAAATGGTAGTGATTCTTTCTTGTTAAACAATAGAAATGGACAACAGATTTCCAAACGCGAGCTCCAGAAAGCTTTCAAAGCAATCCTCGATAGAGCAGGCTTGTCTAGTCACTACTACGTTCATTGCCTGAGGCATACTTACGCGACATTTCTGCTAAAAGCCAGCAATTACAATTACAGATTTGTCCAACAACAACTCGGCCACTCATCAATTCGAACAACGCAAGTTTATGCAAGTGTTCTTGAATCCGACGGCAGAGAAGCGATAGAAAAGCTCTATAAATGATTTCTGAATAAAAGAAAAGAAATGAATTCATTTTGAAAGTGAGGAGTAATATGAAAAACATGAATTTTAAGTTTTGGGTTTTCCCATTCGCCCTATTTTTTCTTTCAGCCTGTGCATTGACTTGCAACAAGAAAGACAACGTGCTTTCAAATGAAAACACAGCTCCCAAAAAGCCAATTTTGGAAAATGTTTCCGGCACGCCGCCTCATGGCTCAACTGGACAATCAATAATACCTGTATTGCGTTGGACTTGTTCTGACCCAGATGGAGACAAACTAACTTATGACGTACACTTTGGTAAGACATCTAACCCTGTATTATTATCAGCAAGTCAAACACAAACAAGTTATTCTCCTGATACTTTGCAATACAGCACAAAGTATTATTGGAGAATCGTTGCAATTGATGAGTCTAATGCCAAAACCAGTTCCGACACTTGGGAATTTACAACTAAGGCTGCCCCTACAGAATCAATTACGTCCCCAACAAAACCAGTTGGTCCGGATAGTGGTCGAGTCAATCAGCTAATCTCTTTTGGAACTGGTGGCTCAAGCAGCAATTTGGGTCATGCTTTGGAGTATCGATTTGAGTGGGGAGATGGCACATACTCGAATTGGACGGCCTTGACAATTGGCTCTCACTCTTGGTCAGCCAGCGGAACGTTCAACATTAGAAGCCAGTCACGATGCGCCACACATACAAGTGCAATTTCAAACTGGTCGATTTCAAAATTGATAACGATTAACAACCCGCCAGAGACGGTTAGTGTTCCAAGCACACCTACAGGTCCGAATATTGGAACGACTGAACAGTCCATTTCGTATAGCACAGGCGGAGCGACGAGCAACTTGGGACATAGCGTGCAATATCGATTTGAATGGGGCAACGGCGATACCAGTGGTTGGTCATCATCTCCAACCGCATCCCATTCGTGGACTACCACAGGGACTTATAACATAAAAGCACAAAGTCGGTGCGCAATAAACAATAGTGTGACATCAATCTGGTCGACGTCCAAACAGGTTGATATAACCCAGCAGCCTTGCAGCATAAATGTTTCTATTCCTTCGACAGGGACGGTATGGGGAGAGGAAGAAAACCACACTATTACTTGGAATTCTTCCGGGAGTTGTGGATCAGACATGAGGATTGAACTTTATAAGGGAAGCTCCAGACTGTGCGATTTGTCATCTAGCACAGCAAACGATGGAAGTTATTCATGGACAGTTGATGACTGTGTTGGTGGCTCAGGCGACGATTATAGAATAAAGATTTTCTCTCTAAGCACAAGTGTATTTAGTTTCAGTGGCTACTTCACAATTGTGGCAAGACAATGTCTAATGGATATAACTTCTCCTACTTCAAGTGCTAATTGGACTAAAGGTGAAAGTCAAACAATAACATGGGCTTCGAGTATGAGCGGCATTTGTGGCTCAACAGTCTCAATAGAGCTACAAAATAGCAGCGGGAAAGTATGCGATATTTCTCTTAATACAACTAATGACGGTAGTTACATTTGGGTTGTTGACGAGTGCGGTAGTGGTGCAGCCAGTGATTATCGAATAAAAATCACCTCTTTAAGCACTGGTGCCTATTATTTCAGCAGTTGGTTTACAATCAATTTGCCGCCATGCGGTATTCAAGTGACTAGTCCAAATTCGGGGTCCGATTGGTTAGTAGGAGACAACCATATAATATCCTGGGGTTTGGCTGGCAATTGTGGGGCAGGCTTCAAGGTTCAATTATACAATGGTAGTACAAATCTTTGCACAATTTATCAAGACACTGATGTTAGCTTCATTTGGACTGTGACAGATTGCGGTGGAGGTACTTCAGCTTCCTATCGCGTTTTAGTGACTGATTTGACCTCGGGTGCCTACTATTACAGCGATTATTTTTTCATAACCGTACCCACGTGTGGCATTAATGTGACGAGCCCATCTTCGGGCACAGTTTGGACAGAAGGCCAAAATGGGACTGTTCGGTGGACTTCGGCCGGCCCGTGCGGTTCAGAAGTTCAAGCAGAGTTATACAACGGGTCTTCCAAGCTTTGCACTTATCACACTTCAACACCTAATGACGGCTTACAAACATATATTGTAAACGATTGCGGCGGAGGTACAGGGGCCAATTATCGGATCAAAGTAACAGACATAAGTACGGGAGTGTTTAATTACAGCAATTATTTTACTATAGACGCTGGACCGTGGACAACGGAATTTGCTGCCACCTCGGATGCATTCGTGATGGAATCAGCTCCAAGCAATAATTTAGGAACAATAGAATATTTGATTGTTGGGCGAGACAATGACAATACTAGGTTCGAATCTTTCATTAGATTTGGAACTCTATTGAGTGTATTACCAAGCAATGCAGTAATTGAACAGGCAGAATTAAGATTAGAGCGTGGACAGTTTCAAGGCACTGTTCAGATGTGGGTGTGGCTGGCATATCCAGGTTGGAGTGAAAACATGGTAAATTGGAATAACAGGCCTCTTGGTTTAGGATACTTCACTTCGATTAGTGCAACAACCGGGGCCGATACAAAATCTATAAATGTGACTTCACATGTCAGGGCTTGGATGAATGGAGAATGGGTCAACTATGGATTCTTTTTAGGTGAAGCATCCACGTCTTCTCCTGGATCTGTTGCAACTTTCAGGTCGCGAGAATTTTCCGATGCAACTAAAAGACCCAAGCTAATTGTGAGATATCATTTGGAATAGTTTACCTTAGAGGTGGTCGTTTGTAACGACGCAATTGGCTTTGGCTTTAATCGACTTCCTGCCCAGACACCTTTGGAGTTCTTCTTCCTTGAATCGAAGCAACTTTCCCAATTTGACATGGAGTATATATTCGAGGTGAGTCCATTGATTAATAGTTGATTTCTTAACGCCAAGTAACTCCGCCACTTCGTCGACATTCATAAGTTTGCACATTAAGCACTCCTTATTGCTTTAGAAAAGGGTTCTATGTAATCTAGTGGGACTAACTTCGCGCAAGGAGTTTGACAAAATAGTGATCTGCCAGACATTAAATCATGGAGTTCACGGGTGTTACGAGATCTCTATTTCATTTAGATTATTGTATGTGCTTGTGGTTTAGATTTTATTTATCGGTTTCTAGAATAGTAAATCTAACCCAAGGTCATTATATTCTCTTAGAAAGCAAGTGCCTGATACTGGTTTAATAGGCAAAAAAAACGATGGAGAATAGCGTTTCGCCAACTCTTAAGCAGAATCTGGCTCATTTTGTGTGGTGCGCTCTTGCGTTGGCAGCAGTCTCGCCTATTTGGATTGACGCATGGGGCTTTATCCTAGTTCTATCGACTTTCGTCATAGCTATTGCAATTCGGAGAATCCCCCCTCTTGTCGTTGTTTTAGCCGTAGCATGTGCTCTGGTCGGCGATAGTATGGAAGAGTCAATCTTATACCAATTTGCAGTTGTTGTTCCTAATACATTGTTTGCAAACGCGCTACCAGTGCCGCCCGGTAATGTTTGTATACTTTTGGCAACTAAACTTTTGCTACTTTCTGGAGGCGTCTTTCTTCTATCTCGAGAAAAAGTTGCAAAACTTTGGTTCTACTTGAATCTTGTCATTTTTTTATTGTCTTTTGCTGTGGTGGAGTTTTGCGCGTCATTTCTATCTGTAAGTCTGAACAATTTTGGAATTTATCTAAGTGTTTATTTAATGCTTGTTTTTGCAATCAATATATCCTTTGTCTTGAGGGAAATACATCTTGGATTAGATGTGTGCTTTCGAAGTTTCTTCCTGCTAGCAATCGTCACATCAGTCGCATTAAGTTCGGTAGTTTTGCATCTAATAAACAATTTTGGGTTGTATCGTGGAAAGGGTTCGGCAAAGAGTGATAAAGTGCTGATTTTTGAACCAAAATCAAGTCCAAATACTCTTGGTGATTTTACCTCATCTATATGGACAAGGGGCTTGTCAAGCATTGGACTTTATGGAGATCTAAAATTCTTTCTTTCCAGGATTGGTTACGAAACTGTCGCCGTGGATTCGCTATGCCATATTGCAATTGATAGTTTTCAATTAGTGATTTGTCCATCTTTTGGGCGGCCTCTTGCTAATTGTGAGACGCAGGCGCTAGGGGATTATGTCATATCCGGGGGAAACTTGATTGCCGTCGCTGAGCATACAAACTTGGATTCAAACTCAACGACTATTAATAAAATGTTTGGGGACTACGGTCTAAGGGTCAATTTTGATGTCACAGATGGCCTTTATGGTGAAGGTATACGAGGAACCATCACTCCCCCGTCTATAATAAGTGCTTCAATTCGAGGTAGCCCTTTTCTGACCTACAATCGGGGGGCTTCAATAGAAATAAATCCATTTCATGCAATACCGGTTCTTATAGGTGAGTATTGGTTTTCGGATTATGGGGATTCGCTCGCTAGTAATCGGGCCTTTATGAGTGACTACGTCTTATCAAAAGGCGATAGGTTGGGAGCAGTCAACCTAATTGGGCTGGCCCCAGTGGGAAAAGGAAAGCTGCTTTTGTTCGGCGACTCATCTCCTTTTCTAAATCAAAACTTGGTTTACAACGCGAGATTTCTGGCTGGCATTTGCAGAACCATGATTCAAGTTACTTTACTGGTCAGTCCCTTTCATCAAATCCTTTTGGAAATGCTCATTTTCGGATTTTTCCTTGCCGCATACTACTATTATAGGCCCCACAACAAGTCATTAACTTTGATGATCATCATCCTTTTGACAACCGTCCTAACACAGTTTGTAATCTCTATTATTGATATCAGTCCCTTCTCAAATGATTCATTTGCCAATTGGGTTGTAATAAGTAGCGGAGAGAACAATTCAATCTCGCGGGATCCTTTTTCACCGAATTCTATAACTGCCTTAGGCTTAGTAGCATTTAGAGAAGGTTTAGTCCCTGTACTATCTGATTGGCGAAGTATTCCAGGTCGACCACACGCCATTTTCATAATAAAACCAGAGGTAGCTTTGTCAAAGAGTGATATTGAGAAACTGAAGGAATACTCTTCTAATGGTACTGGCGTTGTATTGGCGGGAGATGGAGACAATGTAGCTTTCGTCAACACAGCCAAAAGACTGGGAATAGATGTAACCGATGATCCTTTGCCTTCCCTGTCAGATTCTAATTTATCTATGTTCACAGCATGGCGCATTGAGGATATACCAAATGACGCAGAAGCCATTCGGATTGGGGAATACTGTGTTGGCGCAAATCTTCGTAGTGACAACGGCAAATTGGTATTAATCGCTGATGGTGGATTCTTCCTTACTCGTAACTTAGAAAGTGATTTTGGTTACGACATAGAGAATAGCATTTTTCTAAGATCCCTTTTGGTCCAAATGAAAAAGTAGATTATTTTTTGCGGTGCTCCATTGATTCAATTCAGAAGAAGATTTGAACAAATTACTTCCACAATGACAAATACAGTTGTTCCGCTTGGGCTTACATTGACCTTGTGCGGCCTGGATTTCTTACCACTTTCGGGCTCATGGCAAGTGAGCTTAGGACTTACTTCGATATTCCTATTGTCGGTAGGGCTGCTTAGGGACACTCTTTTCAGTTGTCAAATTGAAACAAAAGATTTCTCAAAATCAAGAAAGGTGCTGCCTACTCAGATAATACTTAGGGCTATCCTAGCAGCTATTCTTGTTTTGACATCTATCCAACTGCACTCATCAGTATTGTTTGGTGCAGGCATCATGCAGGTCTTGTCGCTTGTGTTTTACAAGACTCATCGATTAAACAGTTTGCTCAGTGCTTACTCAAGTTTCGTGTTATTATTTGCATCAGCTCATTTACTCGTCTTGTCATTGTTTGCTTTGACAAATTCAGACTCTTTGCTAATTAAAGTACTTTCGCCAATGGCAAGTATTGCCAAATTGTCAGGCATCGCTATCGACACGTCGCGTGATGGTTTGATCTTTAATGGGCAGTTGATTCATGTTTCAACTTTTGTAAGGCCATTCATGCTTGCATTTCCATTTGCCTGCCTATTTTTTATCCTGCCTGGATCCATTAAAAATGTAATAATTCGTGTATCAACCCTGATCATTATCTCAATTGTTTTCATTGCGATTTGGATAATAGTTTCCAGCACCACAATTGGTTCGGTCGTGGATGAACCTTTGTTTGAATTTTCTGGCTGGGTGATCCTTTTTATATGTATTGGAGTGCTGATATCTATATCGAAAATGAATTCGTCCTCTTTGCCAATGAGTTCCTTGGGGGCATCAATAAGTTTATGTGCAATTCTGATTACTTCACAGGCTTACAAGTTAGTCCCCGAAGCGCCAATCAAGATGGGTGAAGTTTGGATTGATGAATCGCATGGGAAGTGGGAACCCAGCCTAGGAGAACTCGATACTCTGTCGTATGGGAGGATTTCCCAATACAATTACGTCTTACTGAGAAAAGAATTGGAAAAGCATCACCATGTCTCTGTTATTTCTGATTCGCTGCCATCTTCATTGACTTGTGATGTATTATTGCTGAAAGTGCCTGCGTACCCTTATTCAGAATCAGAACAAGAGAGAATTCGTAGGTTCGTTGTCGATGGAGGCACTTTATTTGTGATTGCTGACCACACGAATCTATTTTGGTCACAGAAGATATTGAATGATATTATCGGGACATTTGGTATCAGGCTTCGCGATGATGCCTCCATGCCAATAAAAGGGAGAGAGTACTTTTTTAAGCCCAACTATTGGAACTCAGGTTTTGGAAATCCTAGATCTTCGGATAGTATGCTAATTCAGACCGGCTGTAGTGTCTTCTCAAATTTCTTCAGGACAGTTCCGATATTAATTTGCACAGACGTTGCCTTTGAAAGAGCTGTCTATTCAAATGATCGTTTTTTTGGCGATCTAGTTATATCTCCTGATGATAGGCGTGGACCCGCATGTCTTTCTTCATGTGTACGAGTTGGGAGTGGGCTCATAGTAGTCTTCGGCGATTCGACTATGTGGTCGTCTTTTAGTTTTCACTTCCCGGGATACGTAGAGATGCTCAATTCTCTTATTTACGTTTCAATTGAGCGCACTGATAAACTTAGACTCGCATTCCTTCTTTTTTCCGTACTGTTAATAACAATTCCTACGCTTTTTCGTCCAAGGACGCAATGGCCAATTACTGTAATGGGATTATTATTTTTATCTGCCTGGCAGTTCGCACTTTTTCCATTGAAAACAGGACCGAATGCTGTCAGTACAGATTTAGATAAATTTATGTATGTAGATTCACAAAGATCAACTTTCGAGCTGTCAACGGATATTCGTTTGGGTGCGGAGTTTGACATTGATAATTTCTCATCTTTTTTTGCAACTTGCTCCCGCTTTGGTCTCAGTCCTAAGTTTGAGGAAATTGATTTCGATAAAGTGAGTACTGACCAGCCTATTCTAATTCTGAATCCCATTAAACCAATTTCAAGAAAAGAAATCCGCTCAATTGCTGACTATGTGCGCAGAGGCGGGACTTTACTCTTACTGTTAAATACAACTTCGGGTTGGCCCCCGGCAGGCTCTGATTTGGCAAGAGAATTCGGGATTAAAGTAGATTTGGAGAGAGTGCATAGCGGCTGGGGGAAACCTGGTTTGATTCAAGACGAGATCAGTTTGTTGGGGCAACCACTGGCATTGATTTATGGTAAGAAGAAGGGGCCTCCAAAAGACGTCGTGAATTCGCTTTCTGTTAAACCTTTAATTGTAAACGGCGAACCCCTATTAGTTGACAAGGATGGTTTTAGTTACTTCGCCGTTCAACATGTAGGGAACGGTCGCGTTTTTGTATATGTTGGAGCTGAAAAATTTTCTCAGTTCGTGTTTGGTGACGTTTGGAGTGGAAAATCAACTGACAAGTATAGGCGTGGAATTTATTCTGAGATTTATGTCGTTCTTTCTTCATTAAGGTAATCAAGATTATGAGTTTGCTTTTTGTAACGAAGATTGCGCAAAACCACTCAGCTTTTCTCGTTATTAATAGTTTTATACTGACTTTGGGTTTCTTTGCAGGTAGCGAAGTGACCTGCCAATCATTCACTTTGGGTGGGAGGGCCAAGGTGGGGGACGAGGAATTCAACGTCGTTATGGGGTTTAACTCAAAGTCTGACACGACAGAAGTCTATGTGGCCTGTAGCAGTGATTTTGGGTTTTCTGATAGCATAAGAATTGTTGGGCTGCAAAGTGGCACTATCGTGTTCAGGGATACTCAAAAGTTCGAAATCCCTTTTTCAGTCGGCATGCAGTGGGCCAAAGATGTGGAGACCCAATTCCTCAGTATTATTGACACAAGTTTATATGATTTAGAAGTTGGGCCAGATGGCAGGCAATTGATTTTCACTTCTCTTGAACCCGTTGATATTGCGGATTTTTTGAGTGCAAAAGTACGATTGACTTACGACTTAATCCAAGATAAATTGACAGATGATTCCTTAAATACAGTTCCGTTTATGGGGTACAATTGTATGTTGCACGAGATTCAGTTGTACGCAAGCACTGATTGGCTCAACGGTTTTGAACAATTGGTGTTTATGACATTAAAGCGCGTTAATCGTCAATAGGAGGTTGTAATATGAAAGTATCTGTAAGGATTAATACAGTGTTTTTGGTCTTAATGCTTCTCGGTCTTTTTCATCTTGTATGGTCGATGCCGTTGGATTGGGATTCGGATGAAGTAAAAAAGAGCAAGAAAAAGCTTTCTGCGTCAATCTATGAGGCTAGCCTTAATAATCTCTCTACAGAGGAAAACTTGTTTCTTGACCTGACGGAATATAGCGATTTTCAAGGACAAAT
>Ga0184627_10000053_pt1 | contig 64650 bp, 43 predicted proteins | sample PLM3_127_b1_FD_133150 | JGI IMG/M metagenome (GOLD analysis project Ga0184627, IMG submission 133150) | Groundwater sediment microbial communities from an aquifer in East River, Colorado, USA - PLM3_127_b1 | ecosystem: Environmental > Terrestrial > Soil > Riparian zone | place: USA: East River... | reverse complement strand
TGGCGTCAGAGCCGAGATCCGGAACGTCGGTCCTAAAAGTGTCGGTATAAACTGCAATAAAATCTTGCTCCGAGACGGCCTCTTCATAACCCGGTAAATCAGGATCGGCATTAGAACGATAAACGATGTCGCCGAACGGAGGTACATCAGGATTAAATTCCCGCAAGCTTATGTTGGCTTCGATAGCTGTTGAGACCAAAGTGTCGCGACCGACCACGGCGCCAACCCACAATCCGGCCCGGTATAAATGCACCGTTTTTGAACCCTTAGGGAATTCAGCCCTGAGCACTTTTTGATTGGTAAAGCAGTCCCTGGAAGGAGGACCTTCGAACGTGCCAAAATTGCTTATTCCGAATACCAGCTGACCAATATCATGTTGTCTCGTACAATAAACCGGTGTTTCTGCAATGGACTGGGTGGAACAAAACATCAGAATCAAAGAAACGACGATGAAATTGAGAATTGGCTTATTTAGAAGTCCCATAGCTGTCGAAATCAATCAAAATCCTTCGGCGACCAAAGTGATTTTCGGCCATTACGGCCTATCATAACGATTGTTTCGGGTAATGACAACTGCATTAAGTGGGGCTCAAATTTGCAGGTAATTTTTATTTATAATACGGGTTAGCACCTGCGGTATGGTCAGTTATGTCATGAATCTCTGTGACGTCCGGCAAAGCCGCTCGAATGGCCTTTTCAATACCTTGTCGCAAAGTAACTGTGGCGGATGAGCACCCTTGACAACCTCCGCCCAGTCGAAGATAAATCTTAGTCCCTTCAACGTCCGCCAATTCCACCCGACCGCCATGGGCTGCAATGGCGGGATTGACTTCCTCTTGAAATAATTTTTCGATAGTTTCGCGGATCTTTTCTTCCGACGGGAGTTTCTTTTTGATGTTGGGATCAATTAGCGGCCGGCCTGATTTGATAGTTTCCCTGATGGCAGTCCCGATTTTCTTGCCCATTTCCGGCCATGAATCGAAAGTATCTTTGGCAATTGTCAGAGCACTGCCGGTTATCATGATTTCCCGGACACCGTCGATATTGAAAAGCGCTTCCAAAATAGGAGATCCATCGGCCATTTCTTTATTGCGGCAAATAACGGTGCTGTCAGGTGAAATCTGGTGACTAATTATAAATTTGCAGACATTGGGGTCAAGAGTCGGCTGCCCGGTTATTTTGATTTCAGAGATTTCGGTTTTCATTGTATTACAATTCCAATTTATATTGAAAATGACCTTTGGTCAGCCTTGCTTTCAACGCATTTTTCACATTCGCAAATTTTGCGTAACCTATTAAACGCATAAATTCCGGTATTGTGCCCGTCGGAAAAAGCGATGGATAAACCATAGCGGCCGACCGGATTAACACCAGTTATTTTGATGTCCAGAGGCACCCGTTTTGGATCAACCAGTTTTCGCCCGGTATCCTCATCTTTACACTGGGCGCATTCGCAGTTTAGGCGCAATACATGGGGCGTATGTCGGCCGCGATGAGCATCCGGCCACAAAACGTTAATACTTCCTTCTTGATCAACTTGAATGGACTCCGGCTCATCGGCCGAAATGGTGGCTTCAATTTCGGCCACTTTCTTGATTACAACTCCGGCAAGATTCGTGAATGCGTTCGCAGCTACAGAATCATTTGTTTCGACCAATAGTGGGACACCTTTTTCTCCGCTGGACATAATAATAGGGTCCAATGGAAGAGAACCAAGGAATGGCACTTTCATTTCAATGGCCAGTTTTTCACCTCCGCCTTTGGCAAAAATGGCCGTCTCTTTGCCGCAGTGGCTGCAAATAAAGCCGCTCATGTTTTCGACGATGCCGATTATCGGGACATTGACCTGCTGAAACATCTTCAGGCCTTTTCTGGCGACTCCTAATGCGACTTCCTGCGGTGTGGTGACGATTACCGCTCCTGATAGCTGTGCCTGCTGGGCCAAAGTGAGTTGGACATCACCGGTTCCGGGAGGCAAATCAATAAACAAAAAATCAAGCTCGCCCCATTCGACCTGGTCCAAAAACTGATGAATCATTTTCATCGCCATTGGCGCCCGCCAGATGACTGGCGAATTTTTATCCAGAAGCAGACCCATGGACATGAATCTGACACCGAATCTTTCCAACGGCTTGAGGTAGCCCTGGCTAAAATCCGGTTTGGTATCGAGTGAACCCAGCATCCCCGGCTGACTGGGGCCGTAAATGTCGGCATCGAGCAGCCCGACTTTGTGTCCCAGCTTCTGAACCGCTACTGCCAGATTGGTTGAAACAGTGGATTTCCCCACACCGCCTTTGCCACTGGCAATGGCGATGCTGAATCTGACATTTGAAAGACCTAATTCCACATTACTCATAATTTATAGAAGAAGTTGCAGCCTGAATTGTTCCAAGCCTGGTAAAGGTAGCCGAAATTTGACAGAAAAACAACCCGACTGGAGTCAGATATAAAAAAGCCCCGCTTCAAAACGGGGCTTTTCGATTCGAATATAGACTCGATTAGCACACACCGGGTGGCGGGCCGCCGCGGAAGATTCTATTGACCAAATAATTAAGGTCGAGAATGTTGGTCGATACGTTGTCACTATTTACATCTCCTTCACGCGGACAGACTGGGAGCGGTCCGCCGCGGAATACTCTGTTCACCGCGAAATTCAAATCAAGAGTGTTAGCATTCATGCCATCATTGTTGAGGTCTCCGCGGATGTTGCGGCAGCAGGTGACCAGAGCTGATCTGCTAAACTCCGAAGTGTTATTGGCAGCATCAGTGGCAGTGGATGTTACTGAATCACCATTTACCAAGCCAGGCACAACAACGCTCCAAGTTCCGACCGCCACTGGGTTAACCGATGCCAAATAGGTCTCACCCTCTCCGAATCCGGTTGGATCAAGTCTGGCTTTGAACACTTCGACTGTGGCCGTGTTGGGCATGGGAGTGTCCAAGGTACCGTAAACTGTCGTAACTCCTCCCGAGATTTTGGCACTGTCGATAGCCGGGAAATTCATTTCTTCGTTGGCCATCACGTCGGGGTCTCCTGGATCATTAGGTGTAACACCGTTAATGTGGAGGTCAATTCCCAGACCGGCATTATCATATATGGAGTTCTGTGTTATCAAGTTTCGGTCGCCATTGAAAACGTTTATGGGGTCCTCCCAAACATAGACTCCATCCATCCCATTTCTTGCGATGCGGTTGTTGGGGCCGATGAAATTTCCTAATGCACAACCCCAGAAGGCCGGCCCATAGGTGCCAACAGCAACGCCATGAAACGAATTAGGTAGAGAGCCAAGGCCCGCGTTCAATCCGATTATGTTGTTGTCCACGCGATTGGCAACAGTTAGAATCGGCGGTCCAAAAAACATATTGTTAAAGCCCTGAATACCTACTCCATCGTAGTCATTGCCTGAAATGAGATTGTTATTCACAAAGTTGTCATGTGTCCCTTCAACCAGGCTCACACCATCGTGATCGTTTCCGAGGTCGGCCATTCCGAATCGGTCAGTGCCAATATAATTAGCGGCTATAGTGTTAAAGGCGACATCACCGGGGAGTATTGGTCCCCAAATTGTAGCACCGTCGGCATAATTGCCCGAAATCAAACATCCGGCTACTGTATTGCTAAAGGCGACACCTCCAGCAACATTTTTTATTCTTACACCACCGTATAAAGTTGCCAAGTTTGTGCCGTTACCCAGATCGGCGCCGCCCGGAATGTCTGTACCAATAAAACAACAGCGAATTACATTGAAGTTTGCCGAGGGGTTAGCTACACCACCCTCAATCAAAATACCATCTTGTTGAAAATTATTAATCACCAGTCCCAGGATAAAGTTGTTGTCCGATAGGATCCACAGCCCCGGGGTTGGCCCGGCCGCAAATCCAGAAATCTCGACCAAAAGAAATGTACCCGCGGGAGTCGGCCCGCAGGTAGCCCCTCCAGGTTGAGTGGTTCCGTCGATTGTCACACCCGCTGGATCAAGCAGTGGGGGAAGTGGTGACAATGGGACAATTAATTGCGGTCCCGCAGGAGCGATAGCAAAGACAATCATATCGTTCCCCGGCGTTCCATTGGCCGCCATTATAGCGTCTCTTAAACTTCCCGGGCCACCGTCAGCAGTGGTCGACACAGGGAATACAACAGCAGGTGCGTTAACTGCGGCCAACACAACCAACAGCAATGCACAGACAAGCGCTAAAGCCTTTTTGCTCATAGCTCCTCCTCAAATCTTGGTGTTAGTATATTTACGTAAGGCTATTCCATTTTAGCAGAGAGCAAAGAATCTAAGTGGTCAACCCAAGATGACATTTTTGCCAATCCCTGCAGGTAAATAGACAATAAAAATGTGAACTTTATTCAGGACTTAATAATATGAATTAAGCTTCTAACTTTCGAAGTGTCAAGCGATTTCTGCTTCCGAAGCAAAGAACTTGAATTGGAAATCAAAAAGCTAAGGGCCACTCTCGGAGCGGACTTCATCAATCTTCAATATTCAGAGAACGCTAGCACGCTCCCGGGGGCGGGCCGCCGCGGAAGATACGATTAACCAATAAGTTTAAGTCGAGAATGTTCGAAGTGGTTCCGTCAGAATTAACATCAGCTTCTACTGGACAAGCTGCCGCTGGCCCGCCGCGGAAAATCCTATTAACTGTGAAATTCAAATCAAGAATGTTGGCATCGGTGCCGTCGCCGTTAACATCGCCGCGATTTCCAATACAGCAGGCGGGTCCGCAGGCGGCAGATTGAGTCTCACCTTCCACCCAATAAATGGGGTATCCGGGTCGGGGAGCACCCCAAAAATCATACCATTCTGACCAGTCGCCCAGGCCGTATCCCCAGTTTTCACATTCCGGCACGGGTGCACTATTGTCAAAGAGAACTGATGGAAATGGCCCGGCGCCGTTGTCGGAATACTCAAAACCAATGTATACCGGCCCGATCACACAACAGGGCGATGGAAAAGTGGCAGTGCCGACGTGCGGCGTTCTGAAAATGGCCGAATCACAACTGACGGTAAATCGACATAACTCTGCATCCGGTCCGCCGCAACTGTCGGCGCCCGCGAGACCAAAAACTACTATGTCAATGTCAACCGGCCACTGGTAACCGCCGGCGTCAAAAAGAGTAATGCTTAAAGTTTGAATCTCAAATGGGAAAGTAGCCGAACTGCATTCGACGCCCGGATCAAAGTAAGTGACAATGCGGTCGCCCGGGTCAAACCCGGAGTAAAACGCGATCCCAGTGTCACTGTGTTTTTGAATAACGCAGGCTGCTCGTGAACTGAATTCATCTGGAATAGAAACTATAATTTCCTTATCCAGTAGTGTAAACTTGGGTCGAGTACCAATTTCGGTAAAAGTTGTACTCCAGATTACCAGAACCAATATTACTGATAAAATAATGATGCGCTTCGGCATATTCTGTACTTCCATGTTGCCACAAGAAACTGCGGGTTCAAAATGTTCCGCCTGTCAGACTTGGAATTTATTTAGAAATATAACTCGGCTATTGATGTTACCGAATCATACTTCCGGCACATCTTTCTGTCAAGCTTTTAGGCTGTTAGTATGGGGTTAAAAACCCTGTTCTTTGACGATTACTGGGCCGTGCCACGCTGGCTGGTAGGAGCCGTGGTTGGTGGCGGCCTTGTAAGCGGTTCCCTGGCTAAAGGTAAGAGTGTCGACGACTATTGAATCGGCACTTGTCCAGCTTGACAATGTAAAATAATATGAGGCCAAAAGCTGCTGTGAAGGAGCCGGAGGGATGCCGCTGAAAATCGTCTTATTGGCAACGAATAAGAACCGATTATGAGCGTTAGTAGAATCGATCACATCTGATTCGAGGGCTATGTTAATGGAAATACTGTCTTCAACGTAAGGAGAAAAGCGCATCGAATCCAACTGCATATTAGAATTATCCCAGCCGAATCCCGAAGCTAGCCCGTTAAAGACATTGCCGTCATTGAAAAGGTAAAGGTCGAGTTGCAGGCGAGGAGTTTCATCAGATACGCTGGGAGCCTGCGACACAGCAAATGCCAAGCTGTCCTGCGCCCCTAGGTCATTGTCAGGACTCATACACTTTTCGACACTTTCACATATTGACAGATTTTCGTTGATCAACCGTGTGTACAAATAGTCAACATCTGCAATATCAACACCGTCGCACAAATCGACGTTCAGAGCGTCGGGGAAAAGTGGCGCCGGGCCGTCACGATAGAGATAATCTATCATATTAGTCAGATCACCGACTCTTAATTGACAATCATTATTGAAATCACCGCACAGATATTGGCCGATTTCAAGCCCGACAGTGATCGATGTCGGTGAATTGACGGCGCTGTTGGATGTAATCGTAAGTATGCTTTCATATGTTCCGGTAGAAAGTTCATTGGCAAGAATATTGACTGTCACTACTGCGGGGGTAGTGCCATTAGCCGGACTTACCGACAGCCAGGAGACAGTATTAATGATTTCAAATGGTATGTTAAAGCCGCTCTTTTCGCTAATGGTAAACTGTTTTTGTCCAAGAACGCAATCACTTTCAACACCGTGGAACGATAGACTTGTGCGTCCCAGCAATAGCTCCACTGATGATATCGTAAAGTTTTCGGAATAATCAGAAGCGGGCTCATCCAAATCTCTTACCGATACATACCAATCATTGGCGTTGGTGATGCCAATCGGTATAGTAATACCGTGCTGGCCGTCGTTGTCAGTAGTGTCATGGACAAATTGTACTTTATCAGTTCTTGACAATGATATCTCGACAGGCCCGAAGATGCCGGTGCTGCTCCACTCGATTGAAATGGATGAATCCTGATAAAATGTCTCGCCGCCCTCCGGCCTTAGTACAACAATCCATTTGGGTATTTCACCGGTGACGTTAAAACAGGCTTCAATCAATGAATGAGAAGACGGATAAATCAAAGGCTGGTCAGTGACGGCAATTTCGCTGTTAACTTTCAGAGTAATTATATCGCTGGTTTCGCATCCTTCATCAATGGTTGTACTACCCTGGTCGTCCCGATATACATGCATAAAGCCGAAGGCGCCTTCAGTATGTACGACAAACCTGCCGCACAGAACGCCATCCGGGTCAAACGCCTCTATTACATCATTGGGTTGAATCAAATTACCGTGCACATAAGACGAATCACAGAATAAATCGACCCACTGGTCAGTGGGGGTAAAAGCAGGCGTGGCCAGAAGGGATATAAGGACATTAATGTCGGGTGTTTCGACTGAAACAATTTGCGGATAATAACCGTCCTTAAAAGCGTAAAGGTCAATATTCCCCGTGATGTCCGAGAATCTAAAGGACCCGTAGGAATCAGTGAATGCGGAATCAAGAAAATTGCCATTCGGGTAATCATCATAAGCAATAACCAAAACATCCGCTAACGCTTGTCCGCTGCCGTCTCTAACTACGCCGCTGATGCTGGGGAAGACGGTGTACTGAATGTATACATAAGCGTTTATGAAATTCTGATCTTCAGTTGACACAAAAATAGAGTCGAAGTAGACACCCGGGTCAAGAATGGTTGAAGTGATGTGGACAGTGACAGTATTTCCGGTTGTCCCGCCAAAATCAGTAAGATTCAGCCACGGAATAGATTCAGTGGCAGTAAAGAATGTCGGGTACAATGATGAGAAAACTTCAAATCTTTTTGGACTTGGAAGGGCTCCGTTTTCTTGCGCAGAAAAGTAAAGAGTTTGGGGTATGGGGACGAGACTGGGCCGTGGAACATAAACGATTTCTAACGTGACTTTGACATAAACAGGTGAATTTTCGGCCGACTCGGATGAAACCATTATCGAGTCAACGTACAGTCCGGAATCAAGTCCCGCACCGGCAAAATAAGCGGTAATAGTGTCTTCGGTAATGCCGCTGGTGTCAGATAAAAACAACCAGGGAATGTTTTCAACGGCGCTGAACGGAATGTTATATCCCTCGGATTCAAACACTCTGAATGTGGCCGTTGGGAAAGCATCACTGTACTGAATGTACTCAAGATGAATAGTATCAGGCTCAACTTCAATTGTTCTGGGTCCGACCGATACTCCCAGCGATACGACCACATAAATGGGCAAATTGTCGGCCTCTTCTGACATAATCTCAATGGAATCTCTATACATACCGGGGACAAGATCCAAAGATGTAATTCTTACTGTCACGGTGTCCGGCGTGGCTCCGCTCACGCCCGAAATAGAGAACCACGAGGCTTCTGTTGATGCAAAATAGTTGACAATATGTCCACCGGTTTCAAATACGAGGAAAGTTTTGGGGTCGGGCAAATCCCCGCTCTGCTGCATATTGAAATGCAGTGAGGTCGGTTCGGTCGCAAGAACTCTGGGACCGATTCTCAAGTCGAAGAGAACTGTCAATTTTTGAGGTGAATTTTTGGCATCTTCAGAGAAAATCATGATCGAATCTATGTATAATCCAGAATCAATGCTCGGATCGATATAGACTGTTAGAGTGTCCTCCGTAATGCCGTTATCATCTGAGAGTGAAAGCCAGGGGATGTTTTCCACGACTTCGAAAGGAATATGATATCCATCCGCCTCAAAAACTCGAAATTGACCCGTTGGGTTGTCGTCGCCGCTCTGTAAATATTCGAAATACAAATTGTCGGGTATGACTTGAAGCAGGAACTGATTCTCTTGAACTTCCAATGCTACGAAAACATAAAATGGTGAGTTTGGCAAAAAGTCAAAAGTAATCTTGATTGAATCAAAATATTGCCCCGGTTCCGGAATATTAGCTAAGTTCAAATTAGTTGCAATTGTATAGGGAGTGACGACATTATTATCGGAGAGATTAAGCCAAGGTACATTTTCTAAAAGGCTGAAAGGAGTATTGAATCCTGATGCCGATACTTCAAACTGGCCGTTTCCGATTACTTGATCCTTGTCTCGAATATAAATATAACTAATCGTGTCTGGTTCAATTCTTACACTGGCGGGGTTAACAGTTAATTCCAATGTTATTTGCAAATAAATTGGTGAATTGTCGGCCTCTTCTGATGAAATCCGAATAGAATCTCGATATAGCCCCGGAGATAGCTCAGTGGTTCTAACGGAGATTGAAACCGTGTCTTCAGTACTGCCGCTAGTTCTGGAAATTGCATACCATGAGATATCTTGAATCATTACGTACGGTATAGAATAACCACCTGCTTCAAATACAATGAACTCCTGCGATTCCCCCGGCGGCCCGTATGCTTGAGCAGTGAAATAAAGATTTTCGGGACTTACCTGCAAACTCCTGAAACCGCGATCCAATATTAAAATAACGACTATATCGAATGGAGCATTTGTTGCTTTTGCTGAGCTTACTTTAACTCTTCCTTCATAAGTTCCCGACTCAAATCCGGTCGTATCGACATCAATAAAGACGCTTCCCGGAGTGATACCGGCCACTACGGTGTTCAGGTCAATCCAGTCGTATTCGGTGGAAAGCGTGAACGGAATTTCATTGCCGCAGGAATCAGTTATGTCAACTTGCTTGAAATCGAGATTTAATCCTTCAACACCATGCCCAAATTGTAAGGTGTCGGGAGACACCATCAATCTGCCGCGATTTATCTTGGCCTGGCCGTCATCAATATAGATATCGCCAAGGGTCACCCCCGGAGCAGTCAAAGTCACAACGCCCAAATCGAAAATGGTAGAGTCAAGACACTTAATCGCTGAAGTCGGGCTGAAAAAGATTCTGGCAATTGTTGCATCGCCAGACGAGTCCACCATTGGGGAAGAATGAGATAAACTAATCTCAATTCCGCCCTCGTCACTATATGAAAAAACAGCCCCTTCAGGGAGATCAATACCGGCTCTAACGCTATCAAGCTCAATAACGGTGGAATTGAAATCCAGGGCCAGCTCAATGCCGCTTAACCCTGTGATGTTGTTAACTTTTATGTCACTCGTAAAGCTTTCCCCGAAATACTTGTTCACATAATGCGGAGAAACCCGAACGAGTTTAGCCACCGGCAGTAAAGTAACCACGGCATCAACTGTCTGCCCGGCGATAACTTCAATTACCACTGTGCCGCGATACAAAACCGTGCCATCCGCGGCCAGACCTTCTACAATTATCGTTCGGTTTGGTCCGGCTGGGACGTTTTCAATTAAGCTTGTTATATTCCCGTTAGAGTACTCGAGATTAGCGATAATGGTGTCTTCATCGGCGATGATGGTCACCCGAAAATTTGCCACGACTTCTGCGAGGGCTTGTTGATCTCCGGAAAATTTTAGCGGCATAGAAAACTCGACAGCATCAAAATCGCCGCTGTTAACAATTTTATCCGAACAAGTCAATAGAACCGCAGCTCCCACAAAGAGCAGAGCCAGAATCAGAATAGAGTATCTTTTATTTCTGACAGACATAATTGTTTGTGTTAGAAAGTGGCCGTGGCGCTGGTAAAGATTTGAATGCCGTCAATGGCAATGGCGCCGCTGTTGGCCGAGCCGACAAAATATTTTGAGCCGACACTTAAGGTCGGGCCGTTGCGAAGAGTTTTGGCTAACGTTGCGCCCAGTCCTACAAAATGTGAACTGCCTAATTCATTTACGCCGATACCTTCGTTTCTGGCAATAATTTTAATTTCCCACGATGGAGTAATCGCCCAGCCACTACCGAAAAACTTAGTCAGGTCAACCTGCGCCATGAATTCGTTCCCGAATAACTGGAATTGCTGCTCGATAGTCTCATCGCTGTCGTATTGCGTATTGCGGCCTCTCCAGAGGTAGCTAAAACGAATGTCACCCTGGAATTGGCCGCTGTGATAACGTCCACCGACTCGGAAAAACGCTTCCGGGCTCTGCTTAAATGTCTTTCTGTCCTCAAAACGGTCCGGAGTGTAGAGCGTGACAGTAACATCTCCATAAACAACGCCCTTGGTTTGTTTCCTGTCCAATCCGGCCGTGAAACTGACAAAATCTCCCGGGTCATATTTCCCCAATCCGCGATAAGGGTGATAATCTCCGGTGTATTCAAACAGTATTCCGGCGCCGCCTCTGAATTCTCCCAGCATGGTGGCGCCGCCAATTAAAGCATTAGCGCCAAAACCTTGCCCGAATCTACGCATAGAAAATTTTAAATAATTGCGCGAGAGAATCTGAAGCATGGTGGTATCGGTATTGTAATCCAGGCGGTGTTTTCCCGATGGAATATTTAAACCGAAACTCAATATCAGGTGGTCATCCTCAAGAGATTTGTTAGCTTGAAGGCGGACATCGCTGGCGCCGGTAAGTCCGGTTTTCTGGCCGATTGTTTCCAGGTCATTGACCGACCCGACAGCGTAAAACAAAACTTCAAAATTATCTTTAACCGGAACAAATCCGTTTATGGGCATGACCAACTGCGAAAAAGTGGTCTTGCCGGAGTTGCCGCCGTCAAGCCGCCAGTGATAGTAGGTTATTCCAGTGCCTACTGATGTTGGTGCGCCGAATGTCACTTGAGCTTCTGACGATCCGGCTAGGCACAAAATTAGCAGCAGAGCCGAAATGTAGTATCTCAATTTGTTAGTTGCCACCGACTGTCCCTTTAACGCGCACCGAGCCGGTTGGCACATGCGGAGGATTGGTAGTTGCTCCCTCATTATTACCGCCCGGCGGGTTGGGAATAGCTCCTGTATTTTCCAGGACATTTCCCAAAGTCGATTCCAAATCAGTCAGGCCACCAATGGTCTGCGTCTGAATAAAGCTTTCGAAATTAGATTGATCAAAGAGATTAGCAGTCAATTCCAACTGATGGCGGGCGTAAACAAAGTTGTTATCAAGATGAAGCGCCCGGCGGAATTCTTCAAGCGCCTTGTCATACTGCCCGTTCTTTTGATAGGCCAACCCCTGACAGAAGGCGAGAAAAGCGGCAAAGGAATCGGTGGGAAGAATATTCAGCGAATCAAGTTCTTCGGGCGAAAGTTCCACTCCCAGTTCCCGTACGATCTGACGCACAAATTCTTTCTGCATTTTGAAAATCTCATTCAAAATGGCTTCAGAACTGCCGGGATAAGCTTTGGTTGAATCGACAGTATTGACTATGACGCCACTTAAACGAAGATGATCCAGATTGGGACTGGTGACTCGGCCGGTAACAATATTGCGGCTGCCCAATATCCTTCCCACTTGGGGAGCCCGGGTAGTGTCAATAACGCCTGTTTCCGCCAGCGCCATTTCCTGAAGGAGAAAATTGAGCTTGGCGCGTTCCACCACAGTGAGCGATTTGATTTTGGATAAATCGATGGCAGTAAACTCGGATAGCCCCAAAGCCAGCGGGGCCATTTGGGCATCCAACGAAGAGCCGTCAAAATCATAAACAGCGATAGTATTGGGGGGGATAGAATCGGCATTGATAGTGGCTTCGGCGGCCAGAGCCTTTTCAATTTCTTTCCGGGAATTCAGCATCTCCAGCCGCCCATTAATTCTTTGAGCAAGTTCATCAGGCGGATTAAGACTCAATGCTGAAGTATAGGCTTCCGTAGCTTTATCCCATTCTTTTAACTTCTCGTGGGTAAGTCCCAAATACAGACGTGTGCGGTCATCGGCTTTGATTTTTTCGGCGCGTTGAAGTGCTTCCAGCACCTCGGAAAAATTGCCGTTGTGATAATAAGCAACTCCGAGCTCTCGCCAGCCCTGGTGGTCATTTGGTTTTTCGAGAACCAACGACTGGTATTTTTCAACCGCACCCTGGTATTGACCCTGCTCGGTCAATTTGCGCCCTTGTGTGTAAAGACTCTGGCTGCACCCCCCGGCAAGAAGCGAAAATAGAGTTAGTGGGAGAAGAGTTTTTGAATTATTCCATTTGAAAAACGACACGAACTACTGCCATACGCTTTAAGTTACCCTACGAGCGGACCATAAGTATCCATTTTTTGCTTGGCTTCAGTAAAGCTGTTATCAAGTTCATAAGCCTTCTTGAAATTCTCATAAGCTTTTTTATAATCGTACTGGTCCGTTTGCTCCAATCCTAAAGAGTAATAGTAAAGGGCATCCAATGACCCGGTACCGCCCTGCTGCAGCAGGTCTTTGGAGGAACCGCCAACTTCTACTGCCAACTCTTTAGCCAACTTCTCCACCAGTGATTTCTGCATCTTATTGAAATTCGGCGCGCCTTCTTCATCAACAGAGGTGACTATTCTCGATGTCTCCACTTCGACAACTCTGGCCACCATTCTGGCAGTGCGGTCATCAATTTGTGAAATAGTTCCAAAAACCATCAGCTTGGCGCCCAGCATTTTGCCTATTTTTACGGCGGCGGCATCACTGGTTATGCCGGCTTCGGTTCTTTTTAATTCATCTAATAGGTAATCCATCTTGTTGCGTTCGACAACTTCGAGCTGGCTGATTTTGCGAAAATCATGAGCGAAAAATTCAGCCAAGGCATTGCTGAACAGACCCAGTTTTTCCTGATAGTCTCCCATGGAAAAGTTGTCAAACGGCAGGAACGCGATAGTCGGCGCACCAGAATTGGTGCTGGAACAATTTAAAACCGAGCCGGCCTTTAAAACCGAATACCATTTATTGCATAGCTCTTTCGGCCAGAAATCCTGCGGCAGGGAATTTATGCAAGGTCCGATCGAAGCAATCTTGTTCAAGTACTCAAACGACCGGTCCATATACTCTTTACCTTTGGCGTAATTGCACAGGCCCAGGATTTCATAAACATTAATGCTGTCTTTTGAGGTCAAATTAGAGCGGTTGAGCAGGCCATCGGAAAGATTCATGGCATCTTCAAATTCAGCCAATGAATAAAGTTTGTAGGCTTTGCCCAATACAGCTGCGATGGGTTGATCATCCTGTGAAAAGACATTCGTTGGAATCATTAACGCCAATGACAATAAATTAACAAGAACTGTCCGCCCGATACCCTGCCTAAGTAAATCGCTTTTCATAACTTACTCCGAATTGAAGTAATCAACTGCCTGTAAGTGTGGACTAAAAAATATACCTACAAAATGGTTTGCAGTCAAGGGGATAGCACTATTCGAATTCAGGGGCAAACTTGACGGTTTCGCCGGGAATAACCACTAGTGTTGACTCGCGTGAAAGGCCCTGGGACTCAAGCCAAACCCTGATGCTATAAGTACCTGCGGGAAGATCGAATATACAGGGTGTCAAGCGGCTCTGTCTGTTCCCGTCGATAAACACCACTGCCTGGTTTGGTATGGAGCCTACCCGGAGCTCTCCCGTAATTGTCCTTTTTTTGAACACAAAGGAGTATTCTGAATTTTTTCCCGCGGCCACTTCGACTGTCTTTGTAATTGTCGAATCAAAATCCTGTGATTGATTTACCACTTTTAACACATGTTTGCCCGGACTGGCATTTAATGAAACGACTGCCTGCTCGCTGGCTTCTTTTTTGTCATCCAGATAAACATCACCTTTTGGCTCAATGTTCACTAAAAGCGAACCGGTCACAGCTGGTGTGGGAGGAACCGACATTTCGAAATTATGATTGATTTGAGAAAGCTGACCAGGGAGAATCGCGGCACTTTGCTCATATTGTTTTCCGACTTTAGCTTTTTTGTTCTCCAGTCGTATCTCGTAATCACCGGAATCTAAATCAAGCGTTTTTGAAGTTAAACCATTTCCAATAAGGCTGTCATTCAAATAGACGTCAGCGTCTGGAATGGCAGTTATTTGCAATTGCCCTTTGGCAGGAATCATTGCGGCTTTCTCCGGCTGGACAGATGACGAATCAATATTATTTGAAGTTTGAATAGAAGGGCTGTTTTGCTGCATCCCCAAAAACAATCCCATTCCGAAATACAAATATAAACCGGTAGGAACAACTGTCAACACAAGTACAATAGTAATAATTATTGCCTTTCTGGATTTTTTTGGTGCTGTAGCCGGAGCCGTTCCCCAGAGCGCTGAAGACGAAGAGGCCTGGGTCACTCCCGGATAATGGGCGACGTCTACCGTTTTGTCGAACTGGCTCGGCTCAATGACTTTTTCAGTTCTTAGTTTCTCAAAATCTTCCAGCATCTCACCCAGAGAAGCATATCGGTCCTGCGGCAGACGGGCGATTGACTTTAAAATTATCGTATCCAGTTTATTTGAAACTTCCGGATTAAAAGCGCTCGGCAAGTGCGGCTCGGCCAGTCTCTTGTTCTCGGCATATTCTTCCCAACTGTCGCCGTCAAAAGGCATCCGGCCGGTAATCATCAAATAGAGAGTTGTTCCCAGGGCGTAAATGTCTGTTTTCGCCCAATCAATCTGTCCCATCGGATTGAATTGTTCAACGGGAGCAAACAGAGGTGTGCCGGAAAAGATGCCGGCGGCTGTTTCGCTTGGGTCGGTGGCATCTTTGGCAATGCCGAAATCGATGACTTTGATTTCCCCCTGCTTATCCACCATGATGTTGCCGGGTTTTAAATCGCGATGGTACATCTTTCGGTCGTGGGCATATTTCATGATTCGAATTAGATCGATGCCCAGCTTCAAAAACAAATTCATAGGGAGACGCTTTTCGGATTCTATGACGTCTTTTAGCGTGGCGCCTTCAATATACTCCATAACAATAATGGTCCGGTCGCCATCGTTGAAATAATCATAAATGCGGCAGATATTGTGGTGGTCATTCAACTTGGCCAGATTGTTGGCTTCTTTTTTGAACTTCTCGCCATGGCGCGGATCTTTCAGTTGTTTAAGAATTACCCTGTGATCGGGGATTTCCTTATGATGGGCCAGATAGGCCACCGCCATGCCGCCTTCGCCGACTTTTCGGATGATCTTAAAATTCCCCAGAAATTCTTTTTCCATTACTGGGAAAGTATAATCAACAACCGGAGTTATTGCAATTTGAGTGTATTTACAAATTCCACGTCAATGCTTAACTTATAGGCACGTAGTGTCTCTTTATGGGCATGAAAGTATACGTTTTGGCGAATCGACGAGAGAACAAATCAAAATGTTAGTATTAAAAAATATCAGTTCGCCGGCAGGGGAAAGTAAATCACTGGAACCGGGACAATACACCATTGGCCGCAATCCGGACTGCGAGTTTTATCTGACGGACAAATCAGTGTCCAGAAAGCATGCACTCCTCGAACTGGATCGTTCCGGGCAGGTCTATCTGACTGATTTACAGAGCCGCAACGGGACCATGGTAAACGGCAGACCCATTTTCAGTAAAGCACTCTTAAAGCCTAAAGATGAAATTGCCTTTGGCGAAGTTCGATTTCGTCTCTCTGATGCAACCTCTCGTATAGCCACACCCACCACTGGGATGGTCACTTTGGTTGATTCCAAGCCAAGTTTGGGGTCGGCCACGGTTGTGGCGGCGAACGAGGTACGCCGGTTAAGCCCCGAAAGCAGCCTTTACAATCAGCAGACTTTTATGGCGCTATCATCGGTTGGGAAAATCCCTGTCGACCCTGACAATCTGGAAGGAGTACTATCCAGGTCATTGGAACTCCTACGCGAAACGATTCAGGCCGACCGGTTGGCGCTTATGTTTGTAAATGATTTAGGGAGTGCCGAAGTATCAATTGCCGCCAGTTGTGTCTCACAGAAAACTGGCAGCAATCAATTTGCAGTGTCACGCACAGTTGTGCGCGAAATCCTGAAAGACAAAGTAGCCATTTTGACCCAGGAAATTGACACCGACTCACGTTTCATGCATCGCACGATAGTATCAGGCGACCGAACCAAATCTATGATGGGGGTTCCATTAATGGACGGGGAAAGCATTATCGCCATTCTTTACAGTGAAACTCTTGAAAACGGCATCGCTTTCACTGAAGACCACATGCGGGTGCTGGCAACTTTTGGAGATATATTGGCCTCAAAGATTTTGAATCATCGTCTCATCACTGGCCGCCAGCAAAAAGCAGTTCTGGAAACTGAATTACGAATTACCAAAAGTAAACAGCTGGAACTGGAAACGGCTAATCGCATACTCCAGGAAACACAGGCCGAATTGGTGCAAACTCAAAAAATGGCCTCGCTTAAACATCTTGTGGCCGGTGTCGCACACGAAATGAATAATCCCCTGGGGGCGCTTCAATCCTGTGTCATGACCATGGAGAAAGCGTCAAACATAATTCTACAGTCCATTAAAAACGGCGGAATTTCTGACATTGCGGACAGTTCCACCAAGCCCGGCAAAGCTTTGTCGTTAATTCTGGATTCGGCCGGTATCAGTAAGAATCCGTTAACGAGAATTGCAGCTGTAGTCAAATCACTCAAGAGTTTTGCGCTTTTGGATCAAGCCGAAGTCAAAGAAGTAAATATTCACGATGGAATTGACTCCACCCTCGACCTTTTAAGCATGCATTTCAAGGACCGTATCAAAGTCATCCGCGAGTACGGCACGCTTCCACAAGTCAGTTGTTTTGCGCGCGACATAAATCAGGTCTTTATGAATGTTTTGACAAATGCCATCGAAGCCATTGATAAAAGCGGCGCCATTACGATTACAACCAGACACGAAGGTGGCCTGGTCTCGATTTCAATCAGCGACACTGGTCGCGGCATACCTCCCGAAAATCTTGCAAGAGTCTTTGACCCCGGATTTACCACCCGTGGTGTCGGTGTCGGCACCGGCTTGGGACTGGCGATAGTGCACAGCATTATAGAAACGCACCGGGGAACTATTGAAGTAAAGAGTGAAGTCGGATGCGGAACGGCATTCACTATCAAAATTCCTGCTAAGTTGTACCGAAAAGAAGTCGCCCCAAACTAAGCGCACAAAAAAAATCCCTCCTGGTTCAAGAGGGATTATCAAGCCAATATCAGACTATAAAACTTACTGGAGATTATCTTCTGAAGTTTCTACCGCCGCCGCGATCGTCTCTTTCTTTGGGCGGACGGGCCTCGTCTACTTTCAAAGTGCGGCCCTGGAATTCAAAACCATTCAAAGCCTCTCGGGCTTTTTCGGCCTCTTCGCCGGAACCCATTTCCACAAAACCAAAGCCCTTGCCGTCAATGATATTGACGCTTTTGACTTCTCCGTAGGTTGAGAAAAGTTCCTCAACCTGGGCGCTGGTAACCGAGTAAGTGATATTACCCACGTACAGTTTGTTGCCTGGCATTAGATCCTCCTTATGGTATTACTGCCCTGCCCGACGATGTTTCTAAAGGAAGTTTTTTCATCAATTAATTCCAAACCACCTGTGGGAAACATTGTTAAACAGCAGCTTAAATCTTGATTATTTATGTGATTGAATGGACTAGCAATTTAGAGTGTAATTGAAAACCTTTCGCAAACAAATTCCATAAAAAAACGACATAAACATTAACTGGTACCATTTTAAGTCAATACTGAAATGAATGTCAAGAGCAAAATATGTCTTACAGTACTTTTCGCACTTTTCTGGACTCTTTTGGCATTATTGTTGTTATATGGTTAGAGGTCTCTCGAACCGTATTTATTGGACTTAAACCGGGCGGTTTGACATTTATTAGAAAGTGATTAGATTTGACTAAAGTCGTTATGAAAGTCTTTTCCGGCCTTATTTTCCTGCTAATGCTCTGTGTCAGTTCCAATGGCGGGGAAATCCTGACAGCGTCCAGCTTGAACCCGATCGAGTACCAGAAACAACAGGCGCCTTGGACTGTTGACGATAGCGGCGTGACGCTGAAGCTCCCTTTTTTGGGCGGTTTTAACGACCCCAAGCCGTCGCTGGTTGATTTTGATAACGATGGCTTGATGGATTTAATGATTGGCCAGATCGACGGCAGTCTTTTGTATCTCAAAAATACCGGCACAGCGACGGTGCCGGAATGGACCCTAGTACAGGAGCGGCTGGGAGGAGTCGATATCGGCACCTGGCACACCTTCTGTGATATTGACGGCGACTCCGATCCGGATCTCTTTTGTGATTCACGAAGCGGCAAAATAATGTTTTATAGCAATGAATCCGCAGCAGGCAATATCCTGTTTCAGCTGGTAGATACGGCCCTAAGCAGTTTTAAAAACGGCGGCGATTCAGCATTGCAGACCGGTCTTAACAACACTCCCGCTTTTGCAGACATAGACGACGATAATGATTTTGACTATTTTTTCGGGGCATTGAGTGGTAAACTGGAATTTCATCGAAATGTGGGGGATTCATTAAATCACTCATTCGAATATGAAACGGACTACTATGACAGTGTGTTGGCATTTTCGGGCGGCCCGATCGAAACGGGTGAATCCGGTCATGGGTTTTCCTATATCAACTTTTCCGATGTCGACAATGACAATGATCTGGATTTGTTCTTCGGTGACATTTTCAACTTAAACGTTTATTACTTTCAAAACGATGGCACTCCGATAGTTTCCGATCTAAACCACGTTACCGATAGTTTTCTGCCTATGAACACCAGAGGCTTTAATCACCCGGTCCTGGCTGATTTGGATGATGACACCGACAAAGACATGATTCTGGGTGTGGCTCAAGCCGCGAATCTTGACAATCTAAGATTTCTGCGCAATGAGAGCAGTTTGTTCGTTGAAGAGACGCAAAACATGATTTCGCAAATTGATTTAGGCAATGAATCCATGCCCGCCCTGGCCGACCTGGACAATGACGGCGATATTGATATGCTGGTTGGAGGGAATTTGGGGAGTATGCAGTACTATCAGAATATCGGTACTGCTTTTAGCCCTTCATTGGAGTCGATTACAAACATTTTCGGCGGCATTGATGTCGGCGGTTATGCGGCGCCGGCCGTGGTTGATTGGGACAATGATAATGATTTTGATTTGCTCATAGGCAATGTGGTTGGACGAATCGAATACTGGCGCAACGACGGAAACGCCTCCAATTTTGTGCCGACTTTGGTAACAAATCAATTGGCTGCCAAGCCGGCCGACACTTTGCCAGCGACTGGAATCAAAGTTGACCAGCTGGCTATTCCGTTTCCAGTCGACTTGAACAATGACGGCTTGACCGATTTGGTTTTGGGTGAATGGGATTTTAACGGCTTGGCCAATGTGCTGCTATATAAGAATACGGGCAGCGTCGGCAATCCAATTTTGACATTGGTTACCAACCGACTTATCAAAAGAGAATCACGAGATTTCACCATACCGGTTGTTTATGACTGGGACGGGGATGGAAAAAAAGATTTAATAGTCGGCGGCAGGTACGGCGGATTGACACTCTTCGTAAATTCGGCGCCGAGCGGCCAGTTCCCGGACTCACTGACTTTGATCAAATCAGCCGATACCATTCCCGGTTTTGATGCCGGGCAATACCTGGCCATTGCCTTCTCCGACATTGATAATGATGCCGATGATGACGTGTTTGTCGGCGAAGAAAGCGGCGGCATGAATTTTTATCGTGCCATATCATCGACTTGCTGCATCGGCAGCTGCGGTGATTTGAACAATGACGGGGCAGAGGCAACTATACTCGACCTGAATTTCCTGGTCAATGATATTTTCAGGGGCGGGCCATCAGCGGTGTGTTCCGAAGAAGCCGATCTGAATAGCGACGGGCAGTCATCAACAATATTAGATTTGAATTATTTGGTTAACGATATATTCCGCGGAGGCCCCACGCCTCCTGCTTGTCCGTAAGAATTCTTCTCAATGCTCGTGCCAGTATAATCCGTAAGAATTTAAGCCCACATCAATAGAATCCAGCTTTATCAGATTTACTCCGTCTATGATGTAAACTTGTCCGGGCTGGTCTTGAACATTGGCGCAGGCTACATACACCCGCGAGCCATCATGATTGAGCTTAACACCGAATGGACGCTGGATGCTGAAAGGGATGTCCGCCAGAATTTGCCCATCCGATATTCTGGCCACAACCAAGCTGTTGCCGCATTGAGTTGTTACGAAGATTTTAGAGTCATCGTGAGCCAGAGCCGAAAGCGTCGGCCCTGCCGGAGCATTAGCACAGCCGACTGTATATGGAATAAGAATGGAATCAACGACTTTTCGCATAGCTAAATCAAATATTTTAACCTGACCGCTTTTAAGACAAGTAATATAGGCGAGGGAATCTTTATGGTCGATATGCACGCCATATGGCCAGTGAACGGGAGGGACGGGGCGAACGTTGTTAGTATCTAATGGGATGATTACTACTGAATCCCCGGGAAAATAAACTAAGGTAACATCATCAGTGTTGCGACTGCAGGCTACCAGCATCGAGCCAGTCGAGTTAAACATTATATCGTGCGACGCAGCGCCGTTGCTAAATGAAGAATCTACAAACGTCATAGTATTCAGATTGTACTTATGAATGTGTCCAGGAATAGAACTGGCGCTGTTAAAATCACATAAATACCCAAACATGCCGTTCTGTGTAATAGCCAGAGACGTTGGAAATACATTGCCGGCCATGGTAATCGTATCTAACAGGGCGTTAGTCAGTGCATCGAATTTGGCAATGTGACCCGGAGCAAAACGCGACACCACGTAATAATACTGTCCGCCCGGATCGTACTCCAACCAATGTGGTTCGGGAATAGCAGCTCCAAATGAATCTACTCGGGTCATGCTGGAGTCATTGTAAACGTAAATAGTCCGGGATGTTTGATTAAGAACATAAAGATGACCATAGGCATGCGTGTTATGGTCATCACCGGTTCCTTTTCGTTCGCAGCTGCCGAATACAAAAAAGGTCAAAAACCACAGCCAGGCATTTATCCGTAAGATGCTTTTTCTGGAATTCACCGGTTTCCTTTCATTTCAGGCGGGGGCGAGTCTGTCAATGCCCTGAATTTAGGCTTAACAGGGTTTAAGTCAAGTTGAATCCGGCCACTACTACCCTGAACAACTGATTTAGGCCGAAGTTTCGGCCTTAAACGGCGCTAAACTACTCTCTATTATTGTCGAAACATTATATGTCATTGGAAATTACGCTTTATGCATAACAAAAGAAGTCTCGAACGTAAAAAAACCGGCGTTTTCTTTGGCGTTTATAATCGTGATACCGCCAAATATGTCGGCCGCTTGGTTGACATCAACACCAAAGGGTTAATGATAATGGGCAAATCACAACTGAAAGTAGATGAAAGCCACAAGCTGAAAATGGATTTGCCGCAGGAAATCAACGGCAAGTCTCATCTGGAATTTGAAGCCAAAGTCAAATGGTGCGAAAAAAGCAAAAAGACAAAATTGTTCAGCGCCGGTTTTGAATTCACCAAAATTGAGCCCGAATACTCGCAGCTTATTGATGAGTTGATACACAACCCGGTGTTTAATGACCCCGCTGCCGCTTTGCCGCTTTCGGTCAATATTGTATCGAACAAGTAGTGTAATATTTATTTCAATTTTGCCGCATCAGGTATCATCGTCGGTCCCATATCCACAGAATGCAAGAATTCGTTGGATTGTACTATTTTATGTTATAACTTATCTGTAATTACGTCGCCAATAATTGAGCCACATAGATTGGAGAGATTATAAAAGGCATGATTACTCAAAAAATGATAGCAAAAGTGGCGATTGTCTCTTTTTTTGTGATGTTAATTTGTTCGGTTGCCAAGCCTTGTTCAATGTGCCTGTGCGGAGACAGATTATATTTATATGGACACGGGGATCAACTGCAGCCTGGCAAGTTCAGTGTTTCATTTGAAAGCCGCTATTTTAGCAAATCGAGCGGCGCAACCGAGGTGGGCAGCGAAGCCTTTGAGAAACAGCGTGAATATCGGCCTTCCTTCATTCTGGCTTATGGCCTCAAAAGCAATTTTACGCTGACGGCCAGTATGTGCGGTTCATTTAAGCATCTTGAAGAAACCGAAATGGCCGAGACTGAAATTAAAAATATCTCCGGGCTGGGTGATATGCAGATTGAGGGAATGTGGAATAATAAGATTTCGGAAAATCTGTCACGCTCCTATGTACTCGGAGTTTTTCTGGCTGTCAAAGCTCCCACTGGAGCTAATCACAAAGAGAAAGATGGAATTAGACTTGACGAGCACGGTCAGCCAGGAACCGGCAGCTGGGACTTTAATACCGGCCTCGGATTGACAAAGATAAACGAAACCAATTCGGGTTATATCACAGCCTTTTATCGCATCAACGGAACCAATGATTATGAGTATCACTTTGGAAATGTGTACTCTTTTAATGTTGGCGGTGATTACCGACCTAAACCAAATTATGCTCTGGCAATGGCCGTTAACGGTCGTTATGCGTCAAGGGATGAGGAAGACGCTGTAAGGCTGCCAAATACCGGCGGTTGGGTATTATATCTTACACCCGGTGTTAGATTCGATTTTCAAGCTGCTCTGGGAATTGTGGCCAATTTGCAAATTCCTGTTTACGAAGATCTATTTGAGAATCAAAACGAAAATACAGTCTTCAATCTGACTTTTCGTTATGACGTTCTTTAAGTCTGAACTACCCATTTACGCCGGCTTCATAAGGGACCACTTCGCCGCCTGCACCCTGCCAGGCAATAATTCCGCCGGCAACGTGAGAAACTTCAAAACCGGAATTCTTCAGAAAGCTGCACGCATATTCAGACCTGTTGCCGCTTCGACAATAGACGTAAATCCTGCGATCCTGAGGAATTTCATCTTTTTGAATTAGCAAGCGGGTGAAAGCGACATTTTGGGCCCCTTCAATCTGACCGGTCTCGGCCAGTTCCGAAACATTGCGCACATCGAGAATATGTCCACTCCCTTTCGATTGCGCTGCTTTCAGCTCCGACACGGATATTTCTTCAATGGAGTCCAGCGCCTTTTTCTTGTTGTGGTATTCAGCAAATTGTTCCGGTGTTATGAAGGCAGTAATTCTGTCATGACCAATTCGAGTGAGCGCTGTTACTGTTGGCACAACTAAATCTTCATCGGTAATCAAAGCGATTTCAGTTCCATGTTTTATATATGAACCAGTTACCATAATAAAGTATTTATCAAGCGGGGCGAATAGAGTCCCTTTGATGTGACCATGCTTAAATTCTGGCCAGTCCCGGCCATCAATAACCACGGAATTTTCTTGGCCGGCCAATTTTTCAATCTCTTCCGGTGAAACTTTTTTAGGTACAGGTAATCCCCTTAGAACAGCTGGGCCCTCTTTGTTCTCTTTTTTCATGCGGGCAAAATAATAAGGAGGTTCGGGTTGCCCGAATAAGATATAGTCAACGAATTCCTGTCTGCTTTTTGCCACCGCAATGGCCCGATTGAATTTGAGTTCCTGCTCCACCGTAGACATGGGCGATGTCCCCAGAGATTTTCCGCAGGCACTGCCGGACCCGTGGCTCGGCCAGACCATCAAATCTGGAGGTATTTTTTTGAACTGCTGAATGGAATCAAAAAGCTGATTGGCTGCCGTCTGGGCGGAGCCTTCAAAACCCGCGGCCGTCTCCAATAAATCCGGGCGGCCCACGTCACTGACAAACACAAAATCACCCGTGAGAATTCCAAGTTGTTTTTCAATTCCGTCTTTTGCTTCGGAGATAATGAACGAAATATGCTCCGGCGTATGCCCCGGTGTGTGAATGACTTTGAAGTTCACATGGCCGACCTTGAAAGTGTCACCGTTGCGAAGTAATTGGTGCTTATAGCTACCGTTTATCAGCCACTCGTATCTCCAATCGCTGCCGCCTTCGTCAGAAGCCATTACATTGATGCCAGATTCAGCCAATTGACGAAGTCCCGAAAGGTAGTCAGCATGAATGTGAGTTTCGGCCGCAGCAATTATCTTGTAGCCGTTCTTTTCGGCAAGCTTTAGATATCTGTCGATGTCTCGTTCCGGTTCAAATAGTATTGCTTCTTTGGTAGATTCGCACCCAATCAAATATGAATGTTGCGACAATAGCGGGTCAATTATCTGTCGAAAAAACATAGTTCTATTACCATTACATTTGTAACATTGCAGAAAATTTCAACGTATTATTCCCACAGTGAATAAAACTCTTTACAGGTCAAAAGAAAACCGAATTCTGGCAGGCGTTTGCGGCGGACTGGCCGAATATTTCGGCGCCAGCCCGACCTTGGTGAGAATAATCACGCTCTTGCTTTTCCTCTTGCCGGGGATTGGCATCCTAACCTATATCATTTTCTGGATGGTCATTCCTGAAAAGCCGGCAAGATTTCCGTAACAAGTCGTTCCAGAATGTAGTCCTGCTAAAAGGCCGACTTTAGGCCACTTTCCTCCCGTAAATCAGTTTCTTGCCATTTTTGGAACATTTCGTTTCAACATTCAATTACCAGGTCGGTGTTCCGATATAGGAATAACAGGAATTGCTATGTCAAAAAAGTCCATTATTTACGGTAAAATAGTCAGCGACCGCGAGCGGCAAAAAATCGAGAAAAGCCATCCGGGACTCTCCGAAAACATCCAGTGGCTGGACTCCCCCCAAATGATTGAACATCCCGGAACCGAAGCCCTGGTTTTGGTGGACCTGGACGACCCTAAATTTGCCGTCCCCGAATTCTTGGTTTCCATCGCTACCGCCGGACAAAACGTCAAAATCGTCGGCAAATCAGAAAACCCCTCTCAATCAGAAATCATGCGTGCGGCTAAACTGGGTGTCGCTGAAATTCTGAATTCAGAACAATGTTTGCAAAAGCTTCACGAATTCCTTGAAGAGCTGGAGGGTCTGCAAATTGCCGGCGGACAAAAAGAATCTAAGTTCGCAGCCGATGCTTTAATTGGAGTTTCTCCGGCGATGAGTAGCATACGCAAAACCGTCAGGCTTCTGGCCGATGTCGATTACCCCAGTGTCTTGATACTCGGTGAAACGGGGACCGGTAAGGGCCTGATTACTAAGATACTCCACCATACCGGCTGTCGGGCGAAATACAATCTGGTCGAAGTGAACTGCTCCGCCATTCCCGATGAATTATTTGAGTCGGAACTATTTGGCCATACCAAAGGCGCCTTTACCGACGCCAAGCAGGAGAAAATAGGCTTGTTCGAGTATGCCCAGAACGGGACCATTTTCCTCGACGAAGTGGGCAACCTCTCGCCGACAGCGCAGTCCAAGCTTTTGAAAATTCTGGAAGATAAAAAGCTCCGTAAAGTGGGCAGTGTCGAAGAAAAAGATATTAATGTCAGAGTAGTGGCCGCCACCAATCTGAACCTGCAGAAAACAATTTCTGCCGGGAAATTCAGAGAAGATCTGTTTTTTAGGCTAAATCTCTTGACGATAGAAATTCCCCCTCTGGAAAAACGACACGAAGACATTCCGGAGATTGTGGCTCACTATGTGGCGCATTTCGCCTCATTGTATAGCAAACCGAACCTGACCTTCGAAGATTTGGCCATAGCGGAAATGCAAAAATACAATTGGCCGGGGAATGTCAGGGAGCTTTGCAATGTCATTGAAAGGGCCGTCCTGCTTAACAATGGGAATAGAATTAAGAAAACCGATATTAAAGAAGTCCTGGATAAAAAGAAAATGGCGCCCTGGTCATCGAACTCTTTAAATATTGAGATACCCGCAACAGGAAAATCCCTGCGGGAAATTGAACAATCCATAATCCGGCAGGTTCTGGCAAGATTTGCCGGGAATAAATCGGAAACCGCCAAGTTTCTGGGAATTTCGCGCCCGCGCCTTCGCAGAATCATAGCCGGAACTTCCGATTCCCAAGAACAAGAATGACTCTATAAGCGGAACATTTCGTTCCAACTAGAGATACTCGCTTAATTACTTACTGCTTAAATCCTTAAATGCCTGTCTCCAATTAATATCCGTATCGAACTATTGCAGAGAAATCTTTTTCAGTCGGTTTGTTCCCATACTGTTTTTGACGTAAGTCATTCAATAATAAAGACATAACTTACCCGGCACCGCCTTTGCGATTTCAACTCACCATAAGCGATGAAAACAAGAATTAAAACATATTTCAGGAGGTTAGTGATGGTAAATCTCAAGTATTATCTCAAATTCGCCATTTTGATGGCTTTGCTGGCTTTGACAGTGCCGGCAACCATGGGCTGTTTTGAAAGCCCGTTGGGAAGCAGCGTCACAGAGAATTCGGGTGACCCGAATGTTCCGGGTCAAACTGATTCGCTTGCTGATCCCGGTCAACCGAGTGATTCGGGCGACCCCGGCACAGTTGATACGGTCGATCCAGGTCAGCTGAACAATCCCGATGATTTAGTAAAGGCGGTTGAGGTCAGGGTATTACAAAGAAACGCAGACATCATAAATTCAAATCCTCTGTTTAATTTGGTGAATTCAGTTCTCCGATTGGTAACAAGGCTATTGGGCGGAGTAGTTTCACTGCTTGATGTTACTCTTAAGATCCCGCCGTTGGCTCTAGACAGTAACACGCTAATCAGTATCGATATTCCTGACATAAACTTGTATGTATATGATTTTGGCCCGGACGGGCTTCAATTCAACAAACCGGCTACTATGATAATCTCTTACAAATACGCTGATATGAACGGTGTCGATGAATCAAAGATCAGATTGGCCTGGTGGGATGAAGGCGCTGGCAAATGGAGCGATATGCCCTGTGTAGTAGACCCAGTCGAAAACACTGTGACAGGTCCAGTTTATCACTTCTCATCTTATGGTCTAATTTCTGACTAAGGAGTACCGGGAACTATTAGCCAATGAAAAATGTGATGAGTAGTGCGATGAACGAACTCATGATAATAAAGACGGGAAACGAGACGGTACCCCAAGTTCACGACGGTTATACTCTCCTCGAATTAGCGCGCGGCTGGCTGAAACAGGGAAACTCCGTGGTAGCGCTGGAACTGCTTGAATCGGCCATCCAGTCGAAAGAAGTCGAAACCGATGTGGAGCTTCGGGCGAAGGTACTAAAAGAGACGGCTCGTTCTAAAATGATGCAGTCTGACGGGGACGAAGCGGACTCGTTGTACCTTGAAGCTCAAAGGCTCTTTAGCAGCATCAGTAACCATAAAGGCGCTGCGGAGTGCGCCCGCAACCGGGCCAACCTCTACTTCCAGAGAGGCATGTATCAGCATGTTGAACAATACTGCGAGCAGGCCCTTGATTGGGCGTCCCAGGCCGACGATTACGAACTTCGAGCCTCAATACTGAACACCATGGCTGCGGCCAAATCAGCCACCGGCAAGCTTAAAGAATCGCTGAAGATTTTTAATTTGTGCCTGTCTGATTTCCAAGCCGCCGGAAATGCTATTAGGCAGGGCTATGTGCTTTTAAATATCGGCCTGACCCAAATCGAATTGGAAGATTTCGGATGCGCCATCCAGAAACTTAACGAGGCCCTTTCAATCGCCTTAAAGGAAAAAGACTTGCATTTGGTGGAGATTTGTTATCAGAACATTTCCAAATGCTATTTACAGCAAAAAGAAGCCACTTTGGCAAAATCGGTGATAGATACTGCCCGCAAATTTTTGCCCGGATTGAATTCGAAAGCCGTCGAAGCGGAACTGAATTTGGTGGACGGCAAAATCTTGAGAACCATGGGCCACTTTGATGGAGCGCTGGAAATGCTTGAGAAAACGTTAATAATGACCCAGGAACACAAGCTGACGGCGCTAATGGCGGACGTGCTGTATGAGCAGGGACTGGTTGCCAGGGATATGGGCAGAATTGACATGGCCCGTTCTAAAATTGATACGGCCGCCGGCCAATATCAGAAGATTGGCATGGAGAAAAGTTTCAAGGAAGCGGTCGAAATGTTGAAGCAGTTAGAGAGGAACACCAATGCTCTCCAGCACACAACGAAATAATGCCAGACAGCAGAGTCTTGATGAACAGCTAAAGGAGATTTTCGGCCAGGATTTCCGTCAGAGCGAACCTGACTGGAAGTTGGCGATCGCCCACCTGATGGTGATGGCCGAAGAAGCTAACAAGACTTTTGAATTCGAAAAGGCCATAAATTTTCTCAATGCTATTGAACAAATTCGTGACACCCGCATTGCGCCCGAATTTTCCCAGGAGATTCTGCTAAAACTTTATCAGGAGAAGGGAAAAGCCTATTCATTTTTGGGCAAATATGATGAAGCCATAAGTGAATTTAAGAAAATTCTGGCTTCTAATGGTACCGCCGATCAAAGCGAAGTTCGTTCTGAAGTGTTCACCCAGATTGGACAGATTCTGGCCAAGCAGGGTGACCACGAACGGGCGCTGGGATATTTGCAGCGTGCTATCGGTGCTTACCGCCGCGGTAACAATCAAGCTGGGTTGTGCAAGGCGCTGCGAAATCTGGGAGTGGTCTTTGTGGAACTGGGCGACTTTGACGAAGCGCAGATTTCGTACTCGGAAGCTATCTCCATAGCGATATCGCTGAACGAAAAAGTTCTTTACGCCGACTTGACCAATAATCTCGGCGCCATTATGAACATGAAGGGAAATTGGCAAAGAGCACTGGAACTGTATAAAGAATCGCTTCACATATACCAAACCCACAACGAAATCCGCAAAGAAGCATACGCCAAGAATAACATTGGCATAACTCTGTCTGAAAGAGAATTGGATAACGACGCTTTCATATACTTTGTGAAGGCCCTGGAAATAGCGACTAAAATCAATGACAGTTCTCTTAAGCTAATTGTGGATATAAATCTCGCCGAACTCTACTTGAAGCGGGGAAGTTTGACCAACGCCCGGGAACACTTACGACACGCCGAACAGTATTTTTCCAAACTTAATCTGGTCAATGTCCATCTGGTCGAAACCAAAAAGCTGATAGGCAAGATTGCCTGCGCCGAGAACTCTCATCATGATGCCGCTACAGCTTTTAGCGAAGCTCTGAATCTTAGCCGGCAGATCGGCAGCAAATTTCACGAGGCGGAAGTATTACTGGAACGCGGCAAGCTGATGAGATCAGGTAAAAAACATTTTGAGGCCTTAAACGATCTGGAAAGCTCCTATCAGATATATAAAGATGTCAAGGCCGAAGGGAAAAAGGCACAGACGGAAAAGGTCATAAATTCCATCGAACATTTGTACCTCGAGATTTTTAATTCACTTGGCAAACAGGTTGACCATAAAGACAGCTATACCAAGGGTCATTCTGACCGCGTGGCCTCACTGGCACTGCTTTTGGCCAAGGAAATTAACCTCCCGACTCACATGTTAAAAACCGTGGTGGCGGCCGGATTACTTCATGATATCGGCAAAATCAAAATCAGTGATAATATACTTAAAAAGCCGGGGAAGCTTACCGATGAAGAATATGCGGAGATTAAAAAACACCCTGAATACGGCGTGGAAATGCTCCGCGGCATGGAATTCCCTTGGACCATTAAACCTCTGATTCTGCATCACCACGAAAGAGTCGACGGCTCCGGATATCCCCGGCGCATTAAAGGTGAAGACATTCCTCTGGGTGCGCGTATCTTATGTGTGTGCGACGTGTTTGAAGCTTTGACTTCTGACCGCCCTTATCGAGATGCTTATAGCGCCGCTGATGCTCTCAAGATAATGAAGAAAGAATCCGGGACCACTTTTGAGCCGATGCTTCTTAAGTGCTTCATTAAGCTGGTGAATCGGGGAGAGGTTGATGTCATAGTTAATGCCCGCACTCGCAACAACGAGTTGTATAGCATTTGGTCGCAGTGCATGGCCGATGGTGATACTAACTCAAATCAAATGCGGGACTTAGTGACCTCTTGAGCCGGCCATTATAAACTCCTTAAATAACTTCAACTGTCGCGACAACTTTCCATTGCGAAATCCATTCTGTCAGTATAGCTTTACTGCCGAAAGGAGATAAACATGAAAACAATCAAAACTCTGTTCTTGGTTTTAGCAGTTGCATTAATGTGTACTGCAGTTTTGGCCGGCGATGAAAAACCCTGGTTTGATCTTGAAACCTGCGCCTATTGCAAAAATTTCAACTTGGGCGAGGGTAACTACATCGTTGACCATATGAAGGGGAACTACCATACCATGCCAAATGGATTTTTGGCCATCATGACCATAGAAGATGATTACAAGGATGAATTTGCCAAAGCTGGCGAGGGAATGAAGAAAGTCGGCGAGGATATGGCCAAGACTGGCGTTGTTCCGCAAATGTGCGGGCATTGCACCACTTATGGAGAACTCATGATGGCCGGCGCCGCATCGCAGGAATTTAATAGCGATGTAGCCATGGCCTATATGATGACTTCAGATAATCCCGAAGTCGTCAAAAAGCTTCACGCTTTTGCCCAAAAGAATAACGAAGAAATGACCAAGTGGAAATCCGAAAAAGCCGCTGCCAAGGCCAAAGAAGCTGGCAAGTAGATTTCGAATTAGATTTACTGACTTAACTGAAAAATCGGCAGGACTATAGAAATATGGTTCTGCCGTTTGAATTTTAAACCATGAAATAACCAAATCTTGTATAATTCAATGCATCCAAACATGCCTTTCCCGTGTCTTTAAGCTGACGCCAATGATGAAAGAACTGTTCTGGGAACTACTTAGGCCGGAGCACCGGCGGGCGGAAGCGTTCTGTCGAAAGCTCTGCGGCTCCAAAGATGACGGCGATGACCTGTACCAGGAAGCGCTATTAGCTGCCTTCCAGGGATGTGAATCCCTGCGTGAACCACAAGCTTTTCGCAACTGGCTTTACAGTATAATCATCAGCCGCTATCGCAACCGCTTTCGGGAGCCTTGGTGGAAACGACGTACAACGTTGACTTTCGAAATCGCCGAAACCAGAAGTTTTGATCCCACCGGACAGTTCGATTCTCATCGCTGGCTGGAACGGGCGCTAAAAGCGCTCAAAACAGATGAAAGGGCTTTAATTGTTCTATTCGAAATTGAAGGCTGGGGAGTGGCAGAGCTAGCGAAGCTGCTCAACAAACCTGAAGGGACAATAAAAGCTAAACTTTCCCGGTCGCGAGCTAAAATGAGAAAGGCCCTTTCGGCTTTTTTCCTCGACCGAAAAAAGAACAGCAAATTGAGTGAGGCCGGATATGCGTTGTCAAAAAGCACAGCGGTTAATGAATGAAAAACCGTTGGCGGCAAATAATGATTTGGTAAATCTGGAACTGGTGGAGCATCTGCGAAACTGCCCAGCTTGCGCCAATCTGGCCGCTGCCAATGAGATTCTTAGCCGGGCGATTTCTCTGGAACGGGTAAAATCCACCGAAGCAGAGACGCCCTTGACATTTCTCAAGACTCGCATTGAAGCACGCGCCTCGCAAGCAATTGAAAAGGAGCATGCGGCAATGTCATCTTTGAAGAATAGAATTATGAATCATCCCATCGTGAGTTTCGGATTCCTGGGAGCAGTGGTGGTACTGTTTCTAATGGCTGTGATACCCGTGTCTTGCAGCCGTGATGTCGGCTACAATATGAATGTCGGTGATAGTTCTGACCCGATAGCAAATGCCATAACTTCTGACGCTGACGGCACCGCCAGTATTACTTTCCAGAAAAGCGCCGTCGGCGGTCCGCGATCGATTCTTCTTGATCCGCAGAATATGATAAAGGCGCTGAAAGCCATCGGTATCACAGATGCCAAACTCCAGGTTACGGCTAATAAAGACGGACAAACAATTACCGTGTCCGGCCTTGATACTCGTGAAGAAGCTCGCGAAGCGCTTTTGGCTTTAGTCGAAGCTTCAGGATTTGACGGAAAAGTCTCCATGACCCCGCGTGAAGCTTCAGTCGATGGCAGTCTTTTGGAACAAGCTATTAGCGGAATTAAAGAACTGGTCTTCTCAAGCGAAGGGAAGTCGGATGAGGAAATCAGGAACGAAATAACTGCGGCTTTAGAGGCCGCCGGTATGACAGGCGCCGAAGTTCAATACAACTCTACTCCGGATGGACGCAAAACAATATTTGTCGGCTCCGGCGCTGAAGGCGACAGCGTCCAAATTGAACAAGCCTTTAAGTGGGTTGCCGATTCAAACGGAGTGCTGAATGAGGGTATACCCGGCGACTCCAATGTCGTGATTGAAATAAACTCTGATGGCGATAAACAGACTATTACGGTCGATAAGAAAGTAACGGTTGGCGGCTCGGACGATTAATCGAAAGTCATTCTGGCATTTGGAAAGGCGGAAGCATAAAGTTTTCGCCTTTTTATTATTGCGACAACATATGTACCTCCCACAGCTCCCGGCTGGAACGGCGCAGGAATGGATGAATGGCCAATTTGGCGGTAGGGCCAATTCTCTCTTCGAGAACTTTAAGCTCATCAAACATGCTTCTAGTATGAACATCGGGCTGTGTGACCACACCCAGCTTTCGCGCCAGGAGAATTCCCTTAGCCTGCATTGATAATTCCAAATGTATTTTCAGATACTCAAATAAGTCAGCCACCACATTGTAAGGAAAATGGTCGTTAAGAGATTCCAAATATGTGCCAACTTTGGTCTCCAGAATTTTCCCTCGGGAGATAGCTTCGTAAGTTTGCAAATCAGTGTCCAATCCGGTCCCCAGCCAGTGTTCGGTGGCTTTTTCGCTTTGGCCGAAGAATAGAATAATCAGAAGCGGCTGAATAATTAATAAAACTGCCGTAGCAATCAATGGCGGCAGGAAAAAGTGATTGTAAATGGAATGGATTGCTGCAGCTGTAACCAATCCCGGCAAGACAACCCATAGAGAATTATTATAGCGATCGACAAAAAACTTGGTAATCATTGCCGCAATGGCAGTGGTACCGCCGTGCATTGCGGCCGTTCCAAATCCTCGGACTACCCAAAGTAGGATGTTGGCATCCTTTAAATTATTCAGGTAGTAAACGTTTTCAACAACGGCAAATCCGGCGCCTACGGCAAAGCCCAGTATAGCCGCATCCACTAGAAACCCGACTTTATGCGTTCGAATGAGATATACCATGAAAATAATCTTGAAAGTTTCTTCTACCAGGGGAGCCGGGTAGCGTACGAATGTTTTAAGAGGGAGTCCGGTCAATTTAATGAGCAGATAATTTATTATCAGGCTGGCCAGAGCCGCTATGGTGCCAATTACCAATGCCCGAACGACAAAATTTAGTTTTACCAGCTTATAACTGTCGAGAAAGATTAAGACGCCCAAAAAAGCCAGGACCGGCAAAAGTCCCAAAGCGGCATTTACTACAATCACAATACTTTCACCGAAAACATGAACTCATCAGCAGGGCGATAGCCTTCTTCAAAGGCCCGCGCGTATCCGGTGGAAAGAGTCAGATTAAGATGAGACAGTAAAGTTAATCTGAAATCCAGCTGTGCGCCGACATCGAACACCTGACTATCGAGTATGTCGCTGTCAATATTGGTATAAATTCCCGTTGTAAACAGCGCCAGCCGCGCCCAGGTGGCATAGAGCGACGGTGTACCAAAATGACGAAAGCGAAGCGGCGGCAGCGACCATTCGAGCATGGCTTTGACATAATTCGTCCCGCCAATTTCATTCAATTCCACTCCGGGGAAACTGTAATAATGGCGGTAGCGTTTTTCGGATTGATAATCGACATAGTTATTACCGAATCCGCCAAAAAAGAAATTGGCAAACGGCTCAAACCTGTCTCCGTCGGCATACCCCGCCGAGGTGCGCAGCCAGATTGAAGAATGATTGATGGGCAAGGGGAATCCGAAATCAAAATTAGTATGCACTTTTGGGAAAACAGTCTTCGTTACATATGTATTCGTCGATACCAATTGCCAGCTGACCCCTTTTTCATAGTCGACAGCGCCCAGCGACGCCTGCAGATTTGAATAATTCAGACTGATGCGGCCGGTGGCAAACTTGTCGCTCGATGTTGACACATTTTGATAGTCCGGAAGTATGTCCAGCTTGTTGTAACCGGTGATGTCAAACACCAGATTCATACTTTTGGGTGTATCGTAAATCAGTGTTTTGGTGTAACTAACTTGCAAAGAGTTCCCTTTGCGGCTGGATTTGGTCGGCCCGAATAAATCATAAAAATCAGCCGCATTGTGACTGGCATTTAGCTTCCAATTGCTGTGGTGGAAATTCCAGTTGACATGCAGCCGTTCTTCTTTGTCAATCGCAGTTTGTGGCGAATAAGATACTGTGATGTCGGTTTCGTCTAGCCCTCCGGGACTCTGGAGATTCAATCTTCCGCCCCAGGCAACATAATCGCCGTAACCCTCGACAATGGGATAAGCATTGGCCAGTTTCATATGCCAAAAGCTGTGATAATCTGATGTATCTATCTTCATGGTATCGAGATTAACAGACGATGGCGGCGATAATATCCAATCTTTCAATTGCGGATACTTTTCAGTGAGAGCATGGCCGAGATAGTTGATGGGATTAATATCTTCAAGCGGTGTTTCAGCGATTGCGCCCGGCAAAAACCCTTCACCGGTGTATTCAATTATTAAAAGCGAATCATTTCTCCACGGGACAGGACGGAAAAATCCGGTCTCGCAATTGGATAGAGCCTCCATCGAATCTCTGGCGAAGTCATATCGAAAGATGTTTGAGACTCCGGTGTAATACGATGAACCGTAGAGAAATTCTCCGCTTTCTGAAAATACAAAATTAGCCGCAATGCTGTTGCCGAAATCATAAAGTGTATCGGCGGAAGTATTTCCGTGTAGCAATGAATCAACGTCAAAAAGAATCAGCGTTTGTCGGCCGTTGATTTCGGCCAGTCCCGCCGAGAGGTTTTTCCCGTCACCGGAAATATCTATATCATAAACGTCGCTGCCATAGGGGAGGGCATAGACCCTGTTCCATTTGTCATAGGGGAATGGGATTCTTACGATAGTTGAAATGCCGAACGAATGCCGCACACCCCACAAAGAAGAATCTGCCTCACAAAACGCCAAATCACCTATCCGGCTGTCTTTCTGATTTTGTTTTTTCTTGCCTGTCTTAACGTTTATCGAGCAAATATCCCGCCAGTCGTTGTTATCCGTGGTGTAGAAAAGAGTTTTGGACCTTTCATCGTAGGCCAGCGACGCCACAAAATACAAAGCCGGTCCTTTAATGCCGCCAATCTTTCTCACACGCCCATCAGATACTTTAATTGCGGCAATGTAAGGTATCTGCCCCGGGTAATTCACTGCTACAATCAATTCATCCAGTTCATCATCGTAAATCGTTTGGGAAACCGACCCCAGGGCTTTCGTTGCCAGCGGCCGTGCTTGGGTTATCGGATATTGCCTTAATGATGTCAGATTTTCACTTTGAAATTGATATTCCCAATCGATCCAATTCTGCCAGGCATCTTCCAGCGAAAGGCCATATACTTTTTTGAACTGCGACATGAAATAGGTTTTCGAATCGGGCGTCCGATTAACCCATTCGATCAGTTTTTCCGGGCCATATTCATTGGCCATATAGCTCATGAAGCGCGTGCCGTACAGATAGGCGTTGACTCCGACCTGAAAGTCTACCCGGGATGCCTCTGATTCCAAACCTACTAAATCATAAATGCGACTGGAGTCGCGGACTTTGGTGCGGAAGACCATTTCATCCCATGGTCCTTGAGCCCGCCCCAATCCTCCGGCCATCCAGGTTTCCATGAACACGGCAATCCCTTCATGATACCAGCGCGATGCCGACCGTCTTGGTGATGTCAAGTAGCTGTAAAGGATGGTTAATGGATTATCGGAAGTTTCATAGACTTTTCCCCAAAAGATAGAACGAAAAAACTTGTCGCTTCCCGATGCTTTGTCTCCCGCCACCAGGTGAACGATTTCATGATTGAGTGTGGCATTCACTCTTTCGTTAGCGGGCGTCGTCTCAAAAACATAACTGGCCGGTGCAATGGCCAACGAAATTTTATTCCAAGGTGCGGTACTGGCGCCGGCATTGTTGTAATCAGAAAAATCGTGCATGAAGAGGGTGACTTTGTCCGACGGCTTGTAGTCAAAGAAATTCTGATGGTAAGTCAAGGCGTTTTCGTAACACGACACGACATGCGGCACCAAATAGGCAAACGCTTTGCCATAATAAATGAGACGAAGCCGCTCGGTCTCATATTTAAAAAGCTGGGCCTTGGAGGTAGTGCTAAATGTAGCTGTCAGAATCAGGGTCAAAAGGGCGAAATGAAAGTTTAACGGTATTTTAAAGTCTCTACAGTTCATTCAAAGTGCCGCGGTATGGGTGATTATTTTGCGGCAAGTATACGACAAAACGGCAAATCTGTAAACCCAGGATTAACTACAAAACAAAAGCGGGGAAGTAGCCTTGCGGCCGCTTCCCCGCCATGTTCGCTGACAAGCGAAACAAAAGCAACAAAACCTAGATTATTTCCTTCTCCTCTCAAGATCACCGGCTGCCGCTATGGCCCGGAACCTCTCACTGTTTAATGCCCTCTTGAATTCCGAGACGTTGGCAGCACGGGCCAGCGCCGAACCGCCAATTATGGCACGCATGTGTTCACCGGCCAACATGCGCGACAGTTCGCGGTGAGCAATGATTGCTCGGAAATTATCGTTAGCAATGGCATCAACCAATCCGGGCTTGCTCAAAGCATTACGGAACTGTTCATCCGCCAGGGCATTACGGAGCTGTGGGTCCGCCAGCAAATTACGGAGCTGTGGGTCCGCCAGCGCGTTACGGAACTGTGGGTCCGCTAACGCATTACGGAACTGTTCATCTGCCAGCGCATTACGGAACTGTGGGTCCGCCAGCGCATTACGGAGCTGTGGATCCGCCAACACATTACGGAGCTGTGGGTCCGCCAGCATATTACGGAGCTGTGGGTCCGCCAGAGCATTACGGAGCTGTGGGTCCGCCAGCGCATTACGGAACTGTGGGTCCGCTAGCGCATTACGGAACTGTGGGTCCGCCAGCATATTACGGAACTGTTCGTCCAACAGCGCATTGCGAAACTGTTCGTCTAACAGCAAGCTGACAATTTGGGGGCTGGCCAGCACTCTGGCCGCTTCGCCCTTCCAGAAACGGGAGACTTCCACCGCTTCGATTTTCTTGCGGAAATTCTCATCCGCCAATATTTCAACTACTTCCGGCGATGCCAATAGAGCGCGCATTTGGTCTTGGGCAATGACCGCGCGAAAGTCGGCATCCTCAATGGCTCTTTGGAATTCTTTGTCTTCAAGTACCGCCAGGACTTGATCGTCCTGCAGCAACGCCTGAAGTTCGGGATTGTCAAGATTGACATCAGCCTCACTGATTTGCTCGGCCTGATACTTCTTGGCAGCGCCTATAGCGCCGGTGGCATCGTCATCAGACGGCGGAAATCCAAGGTAATTGGATGTTACAATTGCCAGTGCGATGACCAATAATCCGATAATGACCCAACCTGTTTTTCCTATCCTTTTTGGCTGGTTTTCTGGACCTGACATAGTTACCTCCGTTTAATATTATTGTTTATTGCTTTCTAATTATTTCTTGAACTCTGCTTCTTTTTACTATACAAATTACAAATCTATTGGCTAAGGGTTGGTAGATGTTTCATTATTATCTGTTTTTGATGCATTTCTTTGAATAGCAACGGTTTCTCGGATTGACGAAGATTCAGTTTTTAATTCAATTTTCAGGGTTTCTGTGGTGCCGTCGGGGTCATCAAAGGCCAGCACCCAGCTGCCCGGACCGGCTATGGCGGCAGAAAAGAAATCGTTGCCGAAATTCGCATAAATCAAATTTGGGGCGCTGTATTCAAGGCCGTTAAATCTGAACTTTTCGGCTCCATCTGTTGACACCGCCAGCTGAACAACTTGGTTGGAAGCTGTTGCCAGATTTATGGTTGCGAAAACCGTTTGATTAGCACGCGTAGTTGTAATGTTAACTTTATAATCATCAATAGTGATTTCTCTGGAATCAATTGAATTGGCTGCCGAAATTTTATCCGGAGAAATAATCGTTCCCATCGCGCGTTCTGCCGGGGCGTTTTGCATGTCAGATAGATTTTGCGATACAACTAAAAACAATAGCGCCGCCGCCGCCCCTAACGAAAACATGCCGGCCATTTGGAAACGCGGCAGTTGCATTAAATCGATGATTTTTGACTTTAACGAAACCTCGTGCCTTGTAGTGGAATAGCGAACCACCGGCAACGCCTTCATAACGCTCTCTTTAAAATCTGCCGGTGCTTCAATTTCTTGAACGTCGTTGAGCTTTTTGTGCAGAAGTCGCAGCCTGGCCAAAAAATTTCTGGCCTCCTGGTCGGATTCCAGATACTTCTCGAACTGCACTTTGTCATTTTTAGAAAGGGTACCGTCGAGTTCCTGATTTATCAGATTTACAACTTTATCATTTATCATTGTAAGCTAACTCCTTTACTGAAAGGGACTTGGACAGAATCTGGCGGGCCGAATAAAGTCGCGATTTTACCTTCTTCTCCGGAATCCCGAGTACATAACTAATCTCATCGTAGGGAAGTTGGGCGAAGTAATAAAAAACCGTTACCATACGATAGTCCAACGGCAGTTTTGCCACTGCCGATTCGATTTTTTCTTCGACCTGAAGATTGTGAAGTCTCGCTTCGGGGTTTTCAGCGGATGCAATCTGGCACTCATCCAGATCCACTTTACTCTTTTGCTGTCGCAGCACATTTATCGCTTCGTTCACCACCATCCGGTAGATCCAGCTGAAAAACTTGAACTTTTGATTATAAGTATCCAGTTTTTCGTAGGCTCTTATGAAAGCTGTCTGCGTCACGTCTTTGGCCACATCCCTATCGTTTACTATCTTTAAAGCCGCATTGAATAAGGGTTTCTGGTATCGTTCAACTAATTCTCCAAATGCCCCCTTGTTTCCATTGAGGCATTGTTCAATAAGTTGAACGTCTTCTGCATTTGTCATAAATACAAGTCACCCCGGCCAAAGTTGGCGGCTTTTTGATTTAAAAGCCGATTTCTTGAATTGAATTTAGTTTGCAGAGATTTTCTTAAAATAGTAAACTCCCAATGCGCCTTTAGCGGCACCTTTTTACGTAAGTGCTTGACTAATCTATACATTATTGCCCACGAATACAAGGGAGAGATTTGAAGGGTCTGTGCGCGGCTCGCCGCGGCGGGACTATAGATTCGGTTAATGTCAAATGTGCTGTCAGGTGTCCTCACCTGACAGCCGTGTGGAATCAACAATTCTTTCGGGTGGGGACACCCTACCGCGCATAAATTGTCGAACAAAGTCATTGCGAGGGCCGACTTGTCGGCCCGTGGCAATCTCATCAACCGAAAGTCATCTTGAGCCTGCCTGCCCTGAGCGAAGTCGAATGAGTCGAGGTTGACTTTCGTTGGTCGAGGCGAAGCTATCTTAAATACACGCCCCCGGCGCCGCCCCGCCCCTGAAAATCCGATTCACCAAAAAATTCAAATCCAAAATATTTGACGACATCCCGTCAGAATTAACATCCGCTTCTATAGTGCATACTGCAGCCGGTCCGCCGCGAAAAATTTTGTTCACCAGAAAATTTAGATCGGTTACGTTGGCATCGATTCCGTCGTTGTTTACATCTCCGCGGTTTCCCACACAGCAGGATGAAGTTGTGGTTTTCGTCCAGCGCCCCAAATAAGCCGATGCTTTCCCGCCGGCAGTTGTAAATTCTCCTCCGGCAATAAGACTACTGTCATAGACAGTGAGGGCATAATCATCATAATTCATTCCTGAACCCAAGGCCGACCAGGAAGAACCATCCCAGGAAGCGACCCGACTAGCGGACACTCCACCGGCAGTGGTAAACCATCCCCCTGTAATCAGCTTGCCGTTATAGACGGTGAGAGCCCAAACAGGATCATTCATTCCTGACCCTAAGGCCGCCCAGGAAGAACCGTCCCAGGAAGCAATATTATTTGCAGCCACACCACCTGCTGTGGTAAACACTCCCCCGGAAATCAGTCTATTGTTATAGACTGTAAGGGCAAGAACATAATTATTTGTTCCTGACCCCAAGGCCGACCAGGAAGAACCGTCCCAGGAAGCTATATGATCGGCGGGCACGCCACCGGCAATGGTAAAAACTCCTCCGGCAATCAGTTTATTGTTAAAGACGGTAAAGGCATAAACAGGATAATCCATTCCTGACCCCAAGGCCGACCAGGATGAACCGCCCCAGGAAGCAATAAAATTAGCGGCCGGACCACCGGCAGTGGTAAACCATCCTCCGGCAATTAGTTTGTCGCCATAGACGGTGAGGGCCCTAACATCACTATTCATTCCTGTTCCTAAGCGTGACCATGACGAACCGTTCCAGGAAGCAATACGATTGGCGCTCACACCGCCGGCAGAACCAAACATGCCCCCGGCAATCAGATTATTGTTATAGACAGTGAGGGCTAAAACACGATCACTGATTCCTGGCCCCAAGGCCGACCAGGAAGAACCGTCCCAGGAAGCTATATGATTGGCGGACACACCATTGGCATCGGTAAAATCTCCCCCAGCAATTAGTTTATTGTCATAAACGGCGAGGGCATATACAAAATCATTCACTCCTGTACCTAAGGCCGACCAGGAAGAACCGTCCAACGAAGCTATATGATTGACGGCCTCGCCACCAGCATAGACAAAATAACCTCCGGCAATCAGTTTATTGTCATAGACTGCAAAGGCTTCAGTTTGAGCATCAAATCCAGACCCTATGTTAGACCAGGCAAATCCGTCCCACGAAGATAGCATACTATTCCCGGCAATCAGTTTATTGTCATGTACGGTTAGAGCCGTAACAGCCCCAACCCAGTCTCCCGACCCCATGGGCGACCAGGATGAACCGTCCCAGGAAGCAATACCATTGTCGACGGGCACTCCGGCAACTTCATAAATTGTTCCTCCTGCAATCAACTTGTTGTCATAGACCGTGAGGGCAAGAACCCAATTGCCAGAAGTAACTCCTTGTCCCAGGGCCGACCAGGAAGAACCGTCCCAGGCCGCTATTCGACTTGCGGCCGCACCGCCGGCTGTAGTAAAGTTCCCTCCCGCAATCAGTTTAGTGTTATAGACAGTGAGGTCCCTAACAATACCGTTAACTCCTGACCCTAAGGCCGACCAGGAAGAACCGTCCCAAGCCGCAACATGGTCGGCGGACACGCCACCGGCAGATTCAAACCTTCCTCCGACAATCAGCTTATTGTTATAGACGGCGAAAGCTTCAACCCAATAATTCACACCTGACCCTAAGGCTGACCAGGAAGAACCGTCCCAAGCCGCAATGTGATTAGCCGGCGCGCCACTTAAAGTGATAAACCTTCCTCCGGCTATCAATTTATTGTCATAGACGGTCAGGGCATGGACATAGCCCCAAGGTCCCATTCCTGACCCTAAGGGTGACCAGGAAGAACCGTCCCAGGCCGCGATGTAATTGACCAACGCACCACTGGCAAAAGCAAAAGCTCCTCCGGCAATCAGTTTATTGTCATAAATAACGAGAGCATAAACATCGCTGCTTACATCCGGAAGTGAAGGAGAAATAGCGTTATCCCAATAAATATCATCCGTGTCCGATGCTGCTGCAATCGAAGAGAATTGTACCAGCGGCTCGCCGCTTATGGGGTCAATTTGGACATTGACGCCTTCCATATCCAGCGCCCCCTGATAACCGCTCCGGAGCACCGCATTTAAATCAATGCGGCCATCGGGCGACGTAAATTCACTTACGTTTCTCCTTTTAATCCGGTCAACCTCTTCGCCCGCCTGCAATGAAGGGACAACAGTGAAGCACGCTATTAGAGTGAGATAAAACTTTGAACTCTTGAGATACATTTCATCCTCCCTGCGCTAGTTGTGGAGTCACAGTAGAATGTCATCTTGCGCAGCTAAATAAGAGTTAGTCGTGGTGAAGAGATATGAAAATAATATATTATTGCGTATAGAGTTAGCAAGAGAAATTTGTGCGCGAAGTAGGGACGGGTATTCCTCAATTCAAAACAGCTTGAATCAAAATTGCTACACAATCACTCTAAATTGCGTTATCCCCTACTTAAATGAAGGAATAAATATCAAAATGACCACTTACAATTGGGAATTCGATCTTGACCATCGAGATTTGTCTGTCCTCTCCATAATCACCACAAAACCTCTTACCCCAGATATAAAAATGACAAAACGAACCCAATTTCCTCTTCCCCTCTCCCTTCGGGGCTGCAAGTCCGCCCGCGGCGGGGAGGGGTCTCTCCGGGGGAAATCCGAAAAAATAAAGATGTTAAATATTGCAAAACGAACCCATTTTCCTGCAATTTTGAATCAATTTGAGGGGTGGCCCACCCCTCGACCTCGCTCGGGACTGAATTATGCAAAACTAATTCGGAGTAGTAGCGGCGCGATACAAAATTCCGACAAACTTTTCCGGCGTCATAAACCCGCTAAACTCCTGGTCAAATTCAGCGGTCGGTTTGGCCGCCACAATTTGTTCCAATGTTTTTCCCTGTTCTACCAGGTTTGAAACATTCTTAGAAGTTGTGACGAGCATATTATGATAACGCTCAAGTCCGGCCTTGTCTGTCAGATTGCCGTGGCCGGGTATTATCTTAGTCTGGTCGTTTGAAAGAGCCGTTATTTGTTCCGTTGCCTTTATCATGCCCGAGACAGACCCGCCGTTGTCCAGGTCAATGACGGGATAAGTTTGCATGAAAACTATGTCGCCGGCATGTATCACATTAGCTTTAGTAAAATGAACAATGGCATCGCCGTCGGTATGAGCCGGCCCGACATGAATCACGTTGACACTGTCACCATTTAAATGAAAAGTTACATCGTCGTTAAATGTAATTACCGGCAGCCCACTTTCCGGCATAGCCGGATTGCGACTGTTAAAAAGCGGCATGACCTGTTCCACCGAAAGCCGCTTGCGCACATTTTCGTGTGCCACGATCACAGCACCAGTTTTACCCATTAGTTCATTGCCGCCAGTATGGTCACGATGAAAATGAGTATTTATAATGAAGGTGATAGAATTGTCGGGGACAGTACCGGCTGTTATCTCTTTTATTTTCGCCACAATCTTTTCGTGCAATGGGGCAAACTGGTCATCGATGATAAATATGCCCTGATGTCCGAAGAACAATCCGATATTTCCGCCCTGCCCCTGGAGCATGTAGATATTTTCTGCCGCTTTGACGCCGGAAATCTGGATCTTGTCGAAGTCTTGAGCAATGGTCGCAACTGGAACAAATAGAGCTAAAATAATCAGAGCTTTTCTGAAGTTTTCAAACATTGTAACTTCTCCTTTTCAATGATGCCGGTTATCGACTAAAGTTGCCGGAAAGAAGTTGAAGAGTCAAGCTTAGATGAAATCGCGTATCGCAGGTATTCTAAAAAAGACATCGTGAACAAAGACGCCATTTATGTCATCGCCGGCGGGTTTGTCCGTTCAGTCGCCGTATCTCTCATCAGCGTGACTTACGGATTGTATCTGGCATTTCTAGGACTTTCACCCTTCGAATTGGGAATTCTGATTGCGGCAGGCCTTATAGGCATGGCCGCTGCCTCAGCCGTCGTTTTGTTTTGGGGCGACAGAATTGGAAGGCGCAAACTTCTGATCGTCTTGGCACTACTTGGCGCTGCCGGAGGCGTTGCCACATCGTTTTCGAGCAGTCTGGCAACATTTTTAGTGTCTGCTTTCGTAGGGATGATCAACGGTATGGGACGAGATCGCGGTCCCGCCGCAGCACTGGACCAGGCAATTCTGGCAACCGTTGTCTCGAACCAAAGCCGTACCAAACTTTTTGCTTTTTACACCTTCTCGCAGGATCTGGGTCATGCCCTTGGCAGCGCTTTAGCAGTCATGCCAGTTCTATTTCAGAAGTGGTTCTCTATTGACGAGGGGAGTGGTTATCAGGGAACCATAATTGTCTATGCGGCCATACTTTTGATATCTGCTTTATTTGCCGGAGGGATTTCCAAACAGGCAGAGAATCATCAATTAACAAGTGGATTTAAATTGGCGCCAGAAACGCGTAAACGCGTCTGGAGAATTTCGGCGCTTTTTGGAGTCGATGCACTCGGCGGCGGTTTTCTGACGGGAGCCTTGATTGCTTATTATTTTCACGAACGGTATGGCATCGGTGCCGCTGAAGTCAGCGGACTCATTGCCGCAGCCAGAGTGGCTAATGCTCTTTCACATTTCGGAGCCGCTTGGATTGCCAGTAAAATTGGACTTATACGAACTATGGTTTTCACTCATTTGCCGGCACACTTTTTACTGGTGGCAATGGCCTTCGCTCCGCAATTCTGGTTAGCGGCAGTTTTATACCTGATTCAGGAATCTCTCGTGGAAATGGACGTGCCAACCCGCCAATCGTATGTGATGGCCATTATCCAACCAAATGAACGAACGGCAGTGGCCGGAATTACACAATTGGTACGAGTAGCCGGCTGGGGATTAACGCCTATTTTTGCCGGCGCCTTGATGGGAAAACTATCTCTCAATATGCCGCTTTTCATGGGTGCCGGGATAAAATCACTTTATGATATAGGCTTGTATTTCAACTTCCGCAGCATTCCAGCCCCCGAAGAGGCCGGAACGAGGGAAGTATGATAGACTATACTAAACTAAGCGCTTTGTTCTTTTTGATTACTCTTTGCAGTCGTACGAGCCAATATCATTCGTTTCCGATATTCCAAAATCTGGTAACCCGCGCTAATCCAGAAAAGAAAAACAAACAACAGACTGAATATCAGGGGAAAGGGCCACGACACGAAGGCCAGGCCGAGAAAAACTATCGGGGCCATCGGAGAACGAGCGAACTTGTCAATGGCTTTACGATTATTCTTATAAAGATTGACGAGAACAGCCGTTCTATTTCCAATCCACTTTATAGGTGCTATAAAGCGTCTGCGATTCAGAAATAGCAATACAACTACTATCAGCGCCAATATCCATTTCAAAGTGGCTGTCACCCAGGAGCGGCTGTAAGTCACCGAAACAGTCAGAGGGTCTTCCGGTTTAATTATGGTCTTGGCAAAACGATAGACTTGTCCGGTAGTCGGGATCCGAATCTGAATCGGCAAAACACCGGTCGCAGTGCCGATTGAAACGGCGCCTTGAGGGGCATCCATTTGCGCCAGTCTCTCCATACGCCCGCCGAATTCAAGTTCGGCATTTAACTGCCCGACAATTTCATCGTCTTTTAGCGGGATATTTCTGAAAGTGCTGGCGAGCTCTTTTCCTTCGTAGACTTTTTTCATTTTCTCAATAAAGTCTGCGGCCGGTTCATTGGCCTGAAGCTGTGAAAGCTCTTTCATGGCTTCTTCATTATAGCGGCGGTCGTTAGTCGAAAGAATGTTCAGCGTACTGATCATTTCTTCCATCTCCAGCGTACTGGAAAAATGATGATATGAATAATCATTGGGCAAATACACCGACCAAATCAACTGGCTAACCAACAAATCCACAGCCGGCAGCGATGATTCACGTGAACTCATCCAGGCAAACTTGTCTTTCACCAGACAGTAGATTAGTTCAACTGGAAACGTATCAAGCTGTTCACCATTGACTCTTGATCTGACCAAGGGCACGAGAAGTCTGCCCTCACTGTTTATGGAAGACTCAACAGGTTTGCCGTCGACAAAGACGCTCCATACATCGGCATTCGAAGGTAAAGTGATTTCCAGAAATTGTTTGGCATTATTTCTAACTTGATACACCAGACGGTTTACGATTTTACCATCCTCGGTGAAAAGAGTGACTACGTTAGTCGAGCTGATTGTAGCCATCGGGACCGCGACTTTTCTATGTTTTTTGACGTCCAATACCAAACTGTAAGGCTGTTTCAGGTTCTTGAAGCCGAGCATTAACGGTTTGGTCGACTGATTTATTAATTGAGGCGGGAGTTTTTGTACCGCCACCGGCTCAAGTGACTTGCTTTCGGCCACGACCACTTCCGCACTGGTATTGAGTTCGACTCCGATAAATCCGGTTTCGCGAACAGCATCTAGAACCTGAATTCCGGAATACTCGTTAGTTAATCCGCTTTCAGTCAGGGCCGTTTCCAGCATTACTCTTAACCAGATATTCCCTTTTTTGCCGTAGGTGAAGGGAATGCGCAGAATGTGGCGGCCCTTAACTTGAGTTTCCTGCCATTCCCCGACACCTTCACCGGATACAGAGAGGACATTCACATTGGCCGGGATGGCCAGCTGCACTTCGTTTATTTCACTATAGAGAATATTGAGATTGACATCAGCTGAAACTTTGAGGGCATCCTCTTCAATTGAAATAAGATGATTCAGTTCGGCATAAAGTTTGGGTGGAATCTTGTCCGATGGGGCGGTTTTTTTGCGCCAGCGCACGCTGATACTATATCCTTGAGCCATTACGGCCGTGACATTAGTCGCATTGCCGGTTGAACTTGATTGCATTTTTTGTGCTTCGGGAATTTCGACATCGAGATTGGCCGTCGGGATTTCGATTTTAAGGAGCGTAATCGGTGTTGGAAGTATGGCCAAATCAATCCGGTTCGGCCCGGAATTGAGAGCCGATCTTACTGAAAAGGTGGCAGTGATATTGTATTCGCCAGACCCTGATAAAATAACATTGTGATAACCGTTATCACTGACGACCAGAGTTTGGACACCATCGACAGTCACGTTTTCCAACGCCATGGAAAGGGGGAGAATGGGAATCTTGATATAACTATTCTTCTTCAGAACGTGGACGACAAAACTGGCGCTAAAAGTAGAGCCGCCGTCCAGAATCTTTCCGGAATAAATTGATTTGGAAACCAGATAGTCAAAAGGGAGAGTACCGGCAATCGGCACCGGCGGTTTCATTTGATTCACCAAATTCGTGAACTCGGCGCATGACAGAATGACATTCCCGCCCTGCAGGCTATAAGGCGGGGCCGTGGTAATGCCGGTCTGCGCCAAAAGCTTTTGGAAAGTTTCCAGTGGGATGAGTATCTGGTCTTTGTCCAGATTCAGCAGATTCTTAAATTCGTCCCAAGGAATGGTTAGTGCACCATTTTTGTCTGTCGGGCTCTGCGCCAGTACTTCGGTAGTCTGGCTGCTGAACAAGAGAAGCATCAACATGCCCACAGCTAGTTTAACAAGTAACTTCGTCATGGTAAAAACCTCCGTGATATAGTTTTCGATTTAAGACCTGTCGATTGGCCGCCCATAGAACGGCACTGCTTAAGCTAATTACTATTTCAAGAAGTTTTTCTTCCCCGGGAATTCTAAAAGAAGCTCAAGGTTATAACTCCGATGTTAGTGGACTAATTTTAATGTAGCCTTAAAGGATTCGGCTGTGCAAAACTTGAACAAATACGAAATAGACCTGCTTGCTCGAACTATAACTTATAGATCTTTCCCATGATATAACATCGACACCGAAACGATCTGTTTGGCAAGTGATGGCCCGGCTATGGACATGCCCAGCGCCTCACCACCTTTGCATTGAAACATATAAGCTGAAATCGAATGATAACCCGACTTGAGGCCAATCAGACCGGTAATTTCAGAATCACCGTGCAACCCATCGTTGTCGACCACCAGTGAATCGGCTACAAATAAACGGCTGCCGTCATCCGAGTTGATGGAAAAAGCATAAACACCATCAATCGGCACTTTTATTACTCCCTTAAACGTCAATCCATAGTCTTCATCTCGGGCAAATTCCGGAATCGACACCGTGTCGGCGACCAGTGACTTTGCTACTGCCATCGTATCAAAGTTTGGCAGACTTTCCCACTCACCTTCATAATACTTGCAGGCCAGGCCGGGGAAAACATCTTCAACTTTTATGGGCTCGTATAATCCAATCTGGTTGACCGACATCGAAGCCACGTAGTGATCATCTTTCTCCGGATTGATTCCTCGAGCTTTTATCGTGGACGTTGAATTTACAGTTATCGGTTTGCTGTATCGCAGCGAATTGCCGGTCGGCTCGGAACCATCGAGAGTGTAATAGATATTTGTGTTCGGCACCGGACTGCTCAAAGTGATTGTAGAGGTATACGCGAAGGCGACACTATCGGTGGACAATCGAACCAACGTGCTATTTGTCACATCGAATAAAGGCTGGGCCGGCCTTGTCTCATCGTACGGAGTGTTAACCAAAGTTGCCGCCAGTAATTTTATATTCGGATTTGACGGGAGCGAAACGGTCTGATCTTTTGGCATGAGCTCAATCACAATTGGAAATAGATAACTAAACTTATAGGGGTCGTTTTCGCACGCGGCCGTGTGATGATGCGAGCCGTACCACGCCACCGGCATTCGATTAATATAGGCAGGAGCAATGTCTTTTGCATCTTCAAAAAAGGCCCCGCCGACCAGACGATTATTCCATTGACCGACCGGGTCGCTGTAATCCTGAACAGGAGTCGTGAAAGTGCGGGCTCCGATAGAAAACTGCGCCATTGCGGGACCATTCGTTGCGGCGGCTAGCAAATATAGCCGATTATACTTTCCCCTGGGCAATTCAATTGTCTGGTTAGCACATACCACCGCATTGAAAGCGCCGGGATTTTTTTGGCCCAGCACAAAAGGAACATCGTTATACATTATGGTATCGGGCAGCAATTCACCCGCCAAAGAGTTCCCTTTACCATCGAAATCGCCATCGCAGCGATTATCATCGAGACTGATGCCGTCATGATTATACGGCAAATTTATCACCTCACAAGCGGGGAGAGTCAACGGCTTTTTAAGCGGAGCCTCCAGCGTAACAGCGAACGCTTTTGGTTGATAGGGTGTGAGCGAGAAGCCTAACTGACCATTGGTGATTTGTCCCGGACCGATTTCCTCTTCAACACCATTAATTTCCCGAGCTGTTAGCACCGGCCGGTCAAAGGCAATCGCAAAGTTCTGATGGGTCTCCCCATTCAGTTCACGTATACGAATTACCATTTCATCGCTTTCTTCAGCCAGTTTTACGGCATTTACCATTACCGATGAATGATCGTTGGCACTGTCGTCGTCAATAACTTCCAACATAGAATAACTTTTTCCTAACGAGCCCTTGTGAGAAGAAGTTTGAAATGCCCTCAACGGCTGGTTTAATCTGGCCGCCTGCCAAATCACGTTCCCCTGCTGCCAATCTCCATTATGTCCCTGAATCGCAAAAGTGAATCTGTGTCGACCATTGTCCATCGAGCGCTGATCCCCGACCCAGTCCCAGCCTTCGGCAATTCCCGGTGTATGAATCAAAGTGAGACGGAGTTTTTCCGGGTTAGGATGGTCCCAGCCGTATTTGCAGTCGTTGAGAATCGCGACACCGTAGGAATTGTCCAACGCTGTTAAATCCGCCCACTGATGACCGGGGACCTCGTAAAGCTTTTCCTGATTAGGTCCTCGCTTAATATTCCCCAGCCCAAGATCATATGTGGCGGAATCATTGCCAGAATTAGCAGACACCGCTACTTTTAGCATCATTTCTCGTTCGTACCAATCTATATCATTTTCAAACTCGAGTCGTTCGGAGGCGCCCCCGGCCGCCAAACGCAGTGTTGTTTTGAAAGCGGATTTTGCCGTCTTGCGTTCAATTTCAATAGCAGTTCTGGCACAGCCGTTTTCCTTTATGCGAATGGCAGCCGGGCCGACCCACAAAGAATTGGGCGTTGCTGAAATGTCATCATAATCAATCTCCCAGGCCGGCCAGCGCAGAGGGGTATCAGGAAGAAACTCAAATCTAATCGGAGACTGTAAAAGTTCCTCCTTTGAATCCTTGTCGATGATGGATTCTACATCTCCGTCATTGTTGACGGCCACACGATATCTCTGATTCTCAAGAGTGTTCGCTGTGACTTTCAGTCCGGTTTGAAAAGTGCAGGGAGTTGTAGAACGTCTGACATCGAAGACTGCATAACCGACAGAGGGTACTCTGGCAAGAAAGCAGATGTGAAGACTGTCGGCATTTGATTCCAGCACATCTGATGGCACCTCTCGGCCGCTGGGATCGAATACGCGAACGTAGGGAGTCTTAGAGTTACCGGCAACGATGGTTGCCTCGACCACGTCCTCTCTTTCAATAGAGAGCGGGTTGTAAACGATCAAGGGCATACCTTCCGAGCGCGTATCCAAAGCGGGTGCGGTTGACGCGACCGCATGTTCCAGCATTGATGCAAATCGATTCTGCGCCAGAATTTCATCATTCCATGAGAACTCATATGCTTCGGGAATGCTGGTTCCGGTAACGTCATCATGGAATTGATGCCAGAGAATTTGGATCCACATGTCGCGCAATTCCTCTCTGGGATAGGACAATGCACCTAACCGATGAGCCAGGACTGACGCCCGTTCGGCCGCATCAGCCAACAATTCATTCTTGCGGTTCCATCGTTTCATGGCGCCCTGGGAAGTGTAGCAGCCCACACCGTGGCGGGTCATTGCTAACTCCCCTTTGAAGAAAGGAAGTCGGCTTCGGTCGGTTGATGCTACCAAATCAGACAAATCATCAGCGCCGACACTTGTTACACTTAATGGACCGTCACTAAGAATGGACTTGTGCAGCCAATCCACCGAAGCAGAATCTGGTGCGCCGCCAGTGTCTCCGGTACCGAAATAGCGATAGGCCGCATATAAGCCGGATTTTTCTCCCTGGCGCAAAGCCGTATTGAGCCAAGTCGTATCTCGACTAAGGTCTTCTTCAATTCTTGAAACATATGATCCCGGATTTAGTGCACAAACTAATTGAGAGCCGTCGACTCCTTCCCAGATTCCAATATCAAAGGGAATTCCCACCCAACAGCCCCATTCAAGTTTCTGGGTCGAAAAGCTTTTCAGTCCGCAATGATTGGCAATCGATGGCAAGGCATAACCGAATCCAAAGCAATCGGGCAGGAATATGTCCCGACTCGTCTTACCAAACTCTCTTTTGAAATAACCGTTTCCATAAAGTGTTTGTCGTACCAGTGATTCAAATGAAGGAATGTTGACATCGACAGCATCAACCCAACTGCCCACCACTCTCCATTGTCCCCTGTCTATATAACCTTTAAGTCTTGAGTACTCTTCGGGGTAGTACTCCTTCAGAAGCATATAGCGAAAAGCTCCTTCGAAGCCAAATACATAGTCGGGGTATTGGTCCATCAGTTTGAAATTATCGCGGAAAGTTGCCGGCACGAATTTGTTGATTGTTTCCAGAATACTCCAGCGCCATTGTGTGTCCAGATGCGCCGTGCCTACAACGTGCAGCTTAGGTTTTGGTGAGAACGTCGTGCCGCTATTATCCTGCGCCTGTACATAAATTCCCACCGTCAATACTACAACCGCCGACAGTTTGCATTGGTAACGCAAAGCTTACTCCTTATTACTCCGAACCGTTTTTGATGATTGAACTTTTAGTGAACTTTTCGACCATTTTCTTAGGGAGGAATTTTTTGAGCCCGCTCCGCTTCAAGCGATCCACCAAAACGGCTCCCAGAATCACCAGGCCCAGTACCACTTTTTGGGTATAACTTTCCACATTTACGAGATTCATCCCATTCTGAATTACAGCTATAATAAAGGCGCCTATTAATGTGCCCAGAATGCGACCTTCCCCGCCCATCAGGCTGGTTCCGCCAACTACTACAGCGGCTATGACATATAATTCGTAAGTTGCGCCATAAGTTGGGGCTCCGCTTTTCAATTGCGAAGCCATCACTACCCCTCCTAATCCCGCCAGCATGCCACAAATTGTGTATACCGACAAAAGAATCAGATTTACTCTAATCCCCGCCAGGCGAGCGGCCTCAATGTTGCCGCCCACGGCATAAATGTAGCGGCCGAAGATTGTCCTCGTCATCACGAAATGTGCCAGCCCGTAAAGAAGTAACATCAGAATTACGGCGATAGGTATATGCAGCAAGGGATCGACTCCCCGGCCCAGCCAGATAAAGTTTTCTGGAAGCTGATAGATTGGTTTCCCCTCTGATACTATGTAGGCCATTCCCGCAGCAACTTGCATCATTGCTAATGTGGCAATAAATGGTGGAATGCGGAAAACTGTCACCATTAAACCGCTAAACGCACCAATCGCCCCGCAGAGGATGATGCTGCCAATTCCAGCCAAAAACAAACTTCCTGTGCTCGCCTCGATACCTCCGGTCTGACCTACAATATATGCTACGGTCACTGCAGATAGAGCGATAAGACTTCCCACCGACAAATCAATACCCGCAGTTAAGATGACGATGGTCATTCCAATAGCAATGATTGCAATTACTGTAATTTGATTGGCCACATTTTTGATATTTTCGGTCAAAAGAAAAGTGGGCCAGCGATAAGAAAGGGGTTCTATTACCTCGACTTGCTTGAAGTTCTCAAAATCTGATTTAATCAAATTAACTGTAGGAAAGAGGTTATGGGTGGTTATCAGCTGATCTGGTGCGGCTCCCTCTTGCATCAATTTTTCCAGATGGGCTCGAATTTCTGCTGGGGAACCAAATATCGGCTGCAGGACTTTTCCACCTGAATCGACAATATTTTTACTCAATATACTGCCGAATTCACCATCTTCAGAATACTCCGCTGCCATTATTAAAAAGGTTTTTCCGGAGATTGATTCTCTTGATATTTGTTTTACGACTGATTCCACGGCCGCTGCCCCGGTGGGGTACTGCTCTGAAATAGTAAGAATGGAAAAAAGCACACTTAGTAAGAACAGGATCAAAAGCATTCCATAATTGGAAGCTATCCGTTGCAAATTCTGCAGATGAGTTTTCTTAGGCATAGTCCTGGGTTATACGGCCAGCGCCATAATCTGCTCTTGTGTTGCATTCGGCGCGTCGGATATTTCACCCGATATTTTCCCTTTGCGCATCACCAAAATACGGTCGCAAATTCCCAAGAGTTCCGAAAGTTCAGAAGAAACTACAATTACAACTTTTCCTCGAGCTACCAATTGTCCGATTAACACATACATATCGTACTTGGCGCCTACATCAATTCCCCGGGTCGGTTCGTCGAATAAAATTATTCGTGAATCTGTCTCCAACCAGCGTGCCACCAGGACTTTTTGCTGGTTTCCTCCCGAGAGTTCTTCGATTGGCCGCCAGGGATTAGAAACTCGAATGCCCAAACTTACGACGTGTCTTTCGAAGGCGCTCTCTTCCAACGTACGGTTAATGCAGCTCCAGCGTGACCATTTTCTTAAGCTTGGAAGTGCAAAATTCTCCACCACCGGCGCCCGCAAGATTAGTCCCTGCATTTTTCGATCTTCTGGAAGAAGACAAATACCGTTTTCAATCGCCGCACGAGGAGAATCTATCCGGCAAATTTTTCCGTCAATCAGAGTTTCTCCGCCTTCCTTACTGTCTGCGCCAAAAATCAGACGAACTGTTTCCGTTCGCCCTGCCCCCAAAAGACCGGCGATTCCCAAAACTTCGCCGCTTTTTGCAGTAAAGGATACCCCCTTCACTGCGCCGCCGCTCAAATCTCTGACTTCTAAACAAACTTCTCCGATGGTCACTTTTCCCTTGTAGTATTCTTGATCAATGGCTCGTCCCACCATTTCTCTGATTAATTGACTGTGGTTGAAATCGCCGGCATCGCGAGTTGATACCGTTACTCCATCTCGCATAACCGTGATTCTATCAGCAATGGTAAGCACTTCGTCTAATCGATGACTGACAAAAATAATGCCCATTCCCCGCGCACTTAGTTCTCGTAAAACCTCAAATAGGCGTGCCACTTCATGTGGAGCCAGTGCGGCCGTAGGTTCGTCCATTATCAGCACTTCAGCATCGCGGGCCAGTGCCCGGGCGATTTCGATTAATTGTCGATGAGCCAAAGACAGTTCGCCAACTGGCCTATCCGGATCGATTCTAGTTCCCAATCGCTGAAGCAATGTTCGTGAGAATTCACATTCATAAGAGTAGTCGATTAACCCTCTTTTGAGCTTTTCATGACCAAGAAAAATGTTTGCGGCAGCAGAAAGACATGGCACGAGCGTAAGTTCTTGGTAAATGGTGGCAATACCGGCCACAATTGCACCATGAGGATTCTGAAATGAACCTTGCCGTCCAATTATTATGATTTCTCCAGAGTCGGAAGAGTGTACGCCTGCGAGAATCTTTAATAAAGTGCTTTTTCCTGCGCCATTTTCTCCAACCAGCGCATGAATCTCACCTTTCCTAAGTTCAAATGAAGCATTCTTGATTGCCTGTACCCCTGGAAAGGATTTTTGGACGTCGCGCATTCGCACGAGCGGAGGGGGTGTCCCAAACTTTGATTCTCCCGGGTCTTCCTGGCTTGGCATTGCGCAATAAGTTATTTGGTATCAGCTTGAGAAAACAAGGCACAAGGCACTAAAATAGTGGCTTGGACAGTTTCACCGTACAGGTGAGCTTTCACCGACTCAATCGATCGCCGACCAATTTCAAGCGGCTGCTGAATCACATCAGCATATATTTTGCCAGCTTTAATGGCCTCTCGTGCCTCCGGAACGGCGTCAAATCCGATAATCTTTATTCGTCCCAACTTGCCGTCCTTTTCAACGGCGGCGAGGGCCCCTAGTGCCGAATCATCGTTGATGCCAAAAATAGCTGTCAGATCGGGATGTGCTTGAAGGATGTCTTGTGCAGTTCGAAACGCCTGCTCTTTTACTCCATGTCCCGAAAGCTTAGCCACAATCTTAATTTCCGGATGTTGAGAAATTTCCTCTTCGAACCCATGAACTCGCTGTATCACAGATTCCACTTCGGGGTGATCAATTATCGCAATTTTCCCGGAACCGCCGATAGCAGAAACCACAGCTCGAGCGGCCAAACGACCACCTTCGATATTGTCCGAAGCCACATGTGTGACCACAGTAACCCCTTCGGCCAAACAAGCAATGTCGGCGGTGAAGACAGGAATGCCGACGTCATTGGCGGCTTTAATGGCTGTTCCTATCGATTTCGAGTCACATGGAGAAACTATTATTGCGTTGACTTTTTGGACAATAAAATCCTGAATTTGGTCTTTTTGTTTGGCGACATCAAACTCACCGGCGGTTATAAGTAGTTTGAACCCGGAAGCATCAGCAGCTTTCTTCAATCCTGCTTCCAGGTCTTGGTAAAACGGATGAGTTCTGGTCAGCAGCGAAACTCCTATCACAATTCCCGATTCATTCGACGGGTTCGATTGAGATTTTGAATCTTCGCCGGACTTACTGCATCCATTTAAAGCCGCAATTACAATTATTGCAGGTAGTACCAGCTTTACAGCGAGTTGGTCGATGTTAATTCTTTTAATATTCATTTGTTCACTGCGTTTCAATTCTAATGAAATTCAGTTCTACACGTATTTTTGAATCACAATAAGCGCAAATTTCCAAATATCTCAAGCATTATCTTGCAACGAAAAGTGCGGGGTTTTCGAATCCTGTGAACAAGATTGAAAAAGTTAGTGATTGCAATAACCGTTTTTGAAAAGCCGCAAAAGTGTTGGTGAAAACAATGAATAACAATTCCTGAAACGGGTCTTCAACTTGCTTCCCCCCAGGACTCAAACTTTGCTGCCCCTTTACTTTTATAGCAGGCCCTCCACAAATAGGCCGTCCAAGGAAACTATTGTCGTTTAAGGCCGTTGCCCGCCATAAAATTCATTGACAATTAGTCGAAAGAAGCTATTATGTTCGCCCAGTTTTTTTATTGAAAGATTTACACTCCCCTGTAGCTCAGTTGGTAGAGCAGCTGACTGTTAATCAGCGGGTCGCAGGTTCGAGTCCTGCCGGGGGAGCTTAAATTGATTTCGACGCCCTTCGGCAATCAGGTCGAAGGGTTTATTGTATGTGGGATAAAGGGTTGTCTCTTTGAGAGTGCAGTTCGAAAGCAGGCAGTCAAGTAGCTTTCTTTTCTCGAGCAAGTCCTGTTGTAAATACAGTGAATACGCCCTATTGGCGAGTTCTAAGATTTGCAATCCGTGATCTATATAGTTTCGGTCAGCTTTTTGGTACTTCTCCATTTGCCCTTGAGTTCTGTCTTGTTCTGACCGCCAAGTATCAGACACGGATTTCCAATAGGCATCATCAATCAGACCATCAAGTTTATCCTCATAAGCCTTATCTAATCTCGACTGCAAACTGTCATACCGCTTTTGGAGACGCATCAGCTCTTTTTCTCGGAATGACTTTTCGTCCTTGGAGCTTTCTTTTAATGCTTTGATTATCCAGGCGGACGCGCTATCGGAAATTCGAACCTGTTTGACTATATCTGCGAACAATCCATCCAAGGTCTCTTCTCTCACGTAGGGTTGTGCACATTTCCCTTTTGCATTAGTACAGTGATAATAAATATACTTCCCCTTTTTTACTTCAGCCGTAATTCTGCAGCCGCATCGAGCACATTTCAAAAGACCACTAAAGGCAAAACTTTTTTTGGTACCTTTAGCCTTACTACCATCCTTTAACGTCTTATTTACTGCTTCAAATAATTCTCTTCCTACAACCGGTTTGTGATTGCCAATATATTTATTCCCTGACCAAACGAACTCCCCGTAATAAAATGGGTTCTTTAATATCGCCTCGACCATAGATTTCGACAGCCGTTTACCAGTTCTACTTGCGAGTCCTTCCAAATGTATCTTGTCCCTAAGACGCGACAGAGAATACTTCCCGGACGAATAGAGCTCAAATAATCGTTGGATCAAAGGAGCCTTATTGGCGTCAAGCTCAACCAATCGTGTTGCTTTGTTGTTTGTGTATCCAAGAGGAGCCTGATGTGGCCAGTCTCCCATACTGGTACAACACTGCTGGCAAGAGGATTTTAAAGAGGTATCATTACTTTGTGATAGACGTAGGATGCGTAGAGGATTCGTTCCCGGACCCGGAAGGGATGATGTCTATGTCCATGTCGATGTCAGGTCCCGGTGATCCCTGCATTGATTGGTTTACCAATTTCTCGAGTTTCTATTACTTCGGGGATCAACTGTTCTCTGAATATTACTACGACAGTTCCCTTTCGCTTTCAGGAAACTTTGTCTATCTCGGCGGCGAGCGGGTGGCCAAGATATCGAACAACGACAACACAGTGAGAAATTATTTGAATGACCATTTGGAGTCAGTGGTAGCAATGGTGAAGCCGGATGGGGATTTAAGGAATGTTCATCAACACGAGCCGTATGGAAAGCTGCATCGCAGTGTGGCGTATGACGAGTTTGATTTTGGGTTTACTGCACACGTCATAGATGAGGAACTGGATGAAGACATATACTACTGCGGAGCGAGATATTATTATCCAAAGTACAGGATATTTACATCGATTGACCCGCTCAAAGACATGTCTCCTGGCTGGGGTCCGTATGTATATGCGTTAAGCAATCCGGTTAAATATGTTGATCCTGACGGGCAGGCAGTTGAAACAGTCGTAGATGTCGTATCCATCGGCCTAAGTGCCAAGGACATGTGGGATAACCCCTCATGGGGAAACGCTGGATGGTTGCTTCTTGATATAGGTGCAGCAGCGGTCCCCTTTCTTCCAGCGGTTGGGGTAGTGCGTCACGCAGGGAAAATAGATGATCTGATTGATGCCATTAAAGGAGGCGAGAATGCAACAGATGTGGGGAAATCTACGAAGGCCGCAAAAGAAGGAATCTACGATGCAAAATCAACAAGCGGAAAACCTTATGTTGGTCAATCAAAAGATCTGGATTCTCGGCTTGATCGACAAGTCAAAGTGGGCAAGATATCGCCTGAAGAAGCGGCAAAAGCAAACTTAAAAGAAGTTCCCGGTGGAAAAACTGCGCGTGAAATTGCAGAACAGAAGCGAATAAATGAACTTGGGGGCATCAAAAATCTTGAGAATAAACGAAATCCAATAGGAGAAAGACGAAAACAGCTACTTAATGAGCCTCAGCCCTAAGATTAAAGTATAAAGGATTGACAATGGTAAAGAGCGAAGGAGAAAATAAAGAAAAGCAACGGAGATGGAACCCGGAAACTCTTAAGCTGCTAGAAGAAAAAGGAGCGGACCTAAATAAGCTACATAAAATCATAAATGTTTTTAATTTGTTTGACGAAAAGGGTATTCAGACACTCTCTCGCTTGCTGAAAGAAACAGACTTCAGAGTTGTTGACGTCATAAAAATGGACAAATCAGATAAATCTACTTATTGGTCGTTGGACGCAGAGGTTGAACTAATACCGGATTTAGAAAGAATCAATCAAATGACTGACTTGTGTGTCGACTTAGCCGCGAGAATAAGTGCTGCTGATTATGATGGATGGTATACGCAGCCTGAGGATTGATGCCACGTTTGCCACCCAGCCATAACTTCAACGAAAGTAACCTCAAGTGATAGAAGATATATGGGGTCGAATAGATATGAGTAACTGGAAAGAAGTGCCTCACCTAAAGGATAAACGGGCAACAGAGTCCCATGTCAAATCTGGGGAAGCCGTCTTTTATATCCCCAATGACCAGAATTCGAGGCCATACAAACTTATTCAGTTGCCTAGTTGTGCAATCTTTCGTGAAGAGAGAATCGGGCCCGAGACACCAGTAATTGTTATCCAAGCAGAGGTAGTGAAAGATTCTGTAGTTGTTGGATATCGCCCACTAGATGGTGGAAACGGCGTGTGCGATCTCGAGGAATTAGAAATGCTGAAGGAGCCAGATTCACGCTTCTCTTCGCCTTCTTAGTGCTGTCAAAGCATTTAAGCCAGGGATGGAATTTGGAGAAAATCTTTATTTGACTGAAAGAGGAGCAAGAGCATTCAACGCAATTACTCAAACAGCAATTACGGGAACTGGTATGGTTGGGGCGGCGATCATATACAACAATTCTTCGGATCGACAAACTTCGCAAGGCCTTCCCCAACCTCATCGGCTACCCAATTTTGATTAATTGATCAGTTGTTACCCAAGTGTCCCAATGAGATACTTCTTAACGCTTATTGCCTTTATCATTGCAACATTTGTGGGAATACTCAGATACAAATATTTAAAACAAAGTAACGAATTCCGAAGCGCACTGGCCGCGGGGCTTGCATATGCAGGATACACGCTTGTGCTATTGCAATTATTAGTCATTCTTCTTTATAAGCTAGGACTGTATCCTGATTGACTTGCATCATATCAGATCCGGAAAAGTGCGTCGATCCGGCCGGGTGGCCCGCCTTTCAGGTAGATTCCAATTTGACTTACCATTTGGGGTCAGTTGTAGCAATGGTGAAGCCGGATGGGGATTTAAGGAATGTTCATCAGCACGAGCCGTATGGAAAGCTGCACCGAAGTGTGGCCTATGATGAGTTTGATTTTGGGTTTAACGGGCAAGTATTTGATGAGGGATTTCGTTAAGATCGTTTTTGTTATGGACTGGGCGGATTGTCTTTCAAGTGGGTCAATGTCACTCAAATGAATTCGAAAGAAAAATGATTAGAAGTGCTCGTAACTAAAGAATCCCTTAGCAGGCCGAGGGTAATCTAACCGGGCTTTTACCTTTAATAATCATTTGTTCAAAGTAGTATTGTCTGATCCAGAAGTTAGAGCATCTCTTCTTACATAGTTTCCGGCCTTGATTTTCCGTTTTAGTCTTTCCTCTGCGTACTTGTCTTCATATTCTAAGATCGCAACATAATCCCGTTGAAATCGGGCATCTTCATGAAATCTGGCAGTCGTCGTAAACCAGCCATGAGTATGTATAAACGTCGGCTTGACTTCCTCAAAAATGTAATCCAAAAACCTGGGACGATCTTGACGCATAGTTCTGGCAATGATCGGATCGCAAAGCCCGGCGAAATCGTAAATACGAAGCTCACTGTAATACAAAGCGCCGCCAATGTCCGACAACAAAAAGGATGCGTTTGTCAATCCCAGAGAATCGGCGTAATGATTGAACTTAGCGCCATATCTTTCCCCCACGGAAGCAAATGATACGGGAGGTGATTCTATGAATTGTGACAGCCTTCTGGAGTGTACTTTTAACGAGCCAACGGCCAATAGAATTAGAATAAAAGTAGCCACGGCAATCTTAATCTTTGAGTCCACCCTCAATGCCGACACCGACTGATAAACGGCAATCCCAAGCAGAGCATATAATAGAGGAAAGAATACAGTTGCAAGGCGATATTCCCCCATCCAGTCGTTAATTACGATGAGATAAGTGAATACCGAAATTGACACTGTAATAATTAGGACTAATTCTCGCCAAAAAGATTTTTTTTGCAGAGAAACCTGAATTATCCGGATGAAAATTATCACGGGAATTAAAACCCAGAGTTTTGCACCAAATATGCTTTGCAGGATTTCCTGCAGCTTGTTGGAATAAAACTGTTGGAGTGTCAATGCATCTAACACAATTGAAAAGGTTGGTCCTCCTTTTGCGTGATAAGTGTTCGGGAAAATGTTATGAAAATACAAGAGCCTGAAAAAAAGATAAGATCCGTATGTGGCTGCAAATGTCACAAAAAAAACTGATAATAGTTTTATAAGAGTGACTAACTTCTGCCTGTGCGGAGGAAAATTTGCCAGGAGCGCGGCTATGGGGAAAACAATTAAGTATACAAGCCCGTCGGGCCTGGTAAGTGCAATCCCCCCCGCAATGAGGCCGGCAACAATACACTTTTTCTTGCTTAATGATTTAGCCGGAGTAGTCGTAATCGACATGTATAACAACGCCGATACAAGAGCAACCAGGAGGGCGTTTTCCAAGCCGGAACAGGTCCAAGCCACAAAAGCTGTATTGCCGACAATGAATGATAACACTATCAACGAAATCAGAAACTTGGAGTCTGTTAAAAGCTGCACCACTCTGTGTAAAAAGTAGAACGAAACTCCGACCAATAAAAGGCTGATTACTTTTGGGACAATAAATGGATCAAATACACCCGCCGCAAAAAAAGGTGTAAGCAAGAATATCCACAAGGGATTTGAATATCCCTCGACCGGTTCGAGACCCGGTTGAGAAACAAGGCCATGACCCGATGCTAAGTTTCTGGCATAGACGTACGAGATCCCGGCATCGTCGATGACCCAATTGAACAGGGGGATTGTCAAAATGAAATAAAATGTCAGGGGCAATATAACCGCTAAAATATCCATCCAATTAAAGTTGTTTTTGTTTAACCTAAATTTCATAGATCATTCCGTATACCTTTCATCAAGGCAACTCTATTCTAAATAGTCGAACAAGAAAGACTTTAGAGGATTGAAAATCAAGGACGATTGCCGAGGGGTTTGAAAATCAGAAAGGCAAGTTTTTCTAACAATTTTCTAACTGCGAACTTCGTCTAACTTCAACCAACCGCATCCAACTACAAAGAACTTCACTCAACTTAACCTATCTTATTTCAATGAATTAAGCGTGATTTGAAGTAAATTATCAAGTTATATGAAAATGCCGTTTGAAAATCCAACCTCCTCCGCATAATATTAGGAACCGCCATTCAAGCCACATAATTGATTATCCAGTTGGGGAATTCTTCTCGTAGACCCTATAATGCAACGTCCGTACAGAACTTGTGACAATTGACTTTTGGCTAAGTTTTTTGACGATTTGAGCACTTCGTGACTCATCCAGCTTGTCTGAAGTACTCCACCACCGGAAGGAAAGTTCTAAAATCGTCCTGCCGGGGGAGCTATTTAATACTCAAAAAATCTACTTTTACTAGTTATAGTGCCGCCAAATAAAAACCCGGCGGAGATTTACATCTTCGCCGGGTTTGTACATTTCGACTGCCGGATAAAATCCGGTAGTCGATGGACAAGAATTGCTACTTCATCAGCAACATCTTCTTCGTCATCATGAATTCTGGTGTTGTCAGTCGATAGAAGTAAACGCCGCTGGCAACATTGCTGCCGTCCCAGTTTACAGTGTGAGTTCCTGCTTCTTTGTTCTGGTCAATCAGTGTTGACATGCGCTGACCCATCACATTGAATATCTCAATTGTGACGTGAGTCGCCTGGGGCAGACTGAAGCTGATTTCAGTTGACGGGTTAAATGGATTCGGATAGTTCTGATTCAATCCGAATTCATCCGGCAACAGACTTCCTTCTGAATACTCCTCATCTTCGGAAGCTGCGGAAGGCATCCACGAATACTTGGCAGCAATCGCTTCACCAAGTGCGGCGAATGGATCACAACCGTCAAACTGCTGATTCAAGCAAGTCGCTGTTTCATTGACTTTTGACGGTTTAAGCAGACTTCCTCTAAACGTAATCAACTGCCCTGAAACCACCTTGTTGGCCAAGACCAGGAAGCTGTCCACGGTGATTCCGGCAAACCTGGTGCCGCAATCGAGTGTAATCACGAAGTCACCGTAGCAAAAGCCGGGATCACTTAGGCCAAGCGTGGCAAAGACTCCGGCACAGGAGTACTCAACGTTTAACGTTAAGCCCAGTATCTGCGACGCGAGCACGCCTGCAGAGGTAAACAGCGGGTTAGTGTAATTTTGAGTTAACACTCCCGGTGTACCACCATTAGGCAGGAAAGCGTTCACTGCGGCTGCACTTGTCCAGGTGGCCGTTCTGCCGCCGGAATTTCCTATTTTCACTCCGCTCGGGAACACCGAGCTAAAGAAGTGGTCGCGAATACAGCCCGGCTGTGTTGACAAGGGGTCGCCGGCTTGCGATGCTGGGCAATCTGAACCCCAGCCGCCGATGGTGAAGGTACAGAATACTTCCGAAATGCATTCGAAAGATACTTCACAGGAGACCGGGCAGCCATTGACGTCGTTGGCGTCGATAATGAAAGTACAGGGTCCGGTAGAACTGCCGGCGTCGTAAGTGAAGCAATTGTTAAACCAGCCAGTTACTTGCCAATCGAGGCAACTAACGGTCACATCTGTTATGGTTAAGCTGGCCCCTATGCAATAGCTGTTACCGGTAGAGCCGCAGTCCGGGAGCGGGTCGGGAGGAGGCAGGGGTGCGCAGGGAGTAGGAACCGGTACCGACACTTCCCGCGTACAGTTGCTGGTGCAGCCGTTGTTATCCACTATGATCAATGTAAACGTGCAGATGCTGCCTTCAGCCGGCGGTATCCAGGAGACACACTGACTGGTGGTAGAACCGTCAATCGTGCCGCAGTCAACAGACCAAGTCCATGAGTCCATTCCGTCCGGCCCACAGAAGAGGTCGTTAATTGCTACCGTGGAACCGGCGCAGATAGGAGCGCCAAAGCCATCGCCTTCGAAAATATTGCATTCCGGATTTCGATTCACCGTCACCGTAAAGCTGCAATCATCTCGATTGCCGCAGTCGTCGAGCGCCACGCAGGTAATGGTGGTGGTGCCGAACGGGTACGGATCGCACATTCCGGCTTGAGGGTCGTCACTGCGTGTACAGACCACGGGAACATCCGGGTCGCACTCATCCGAGGCAGTCGGCGGCTCGGGGCAGACCGGCGTGCCTTCGCAGACCACGATTGGGTCCGGACAGTCAGTCAACACTGGCGGAGTGACATCCACTACTGTGATGGTCTGGCATTCTATAGCCGACAGATTGCCGCTGCAATCCTCTGCTTGCCAGCACACGGTGCGGACATAAGCTCCCGGACATGCGCCCGGAGTGGTATCATCAGAAATCTCGTTCACAGTTGGATCGGGGTCGCATTCATCGGTAGCTCCCGGAGGTGTAAAGACCGGAATGGCCGGACAGTTAATAGTGGCATCGTCACCCGAAGCACCGATCACAGGGTCGGTAACATCCTGGACTATGATAGTCTGACAGACCAGGTTGGACTCGTTGCCGCTGCAATCCCGAGCTACCCAACACTTGGTGCGGACGTAAACTCCCGGACAGGCACCCGGCGTGGTTATATCTGAAACTTCAAATACACCCGGATCGGGGTCACACAAGTCAGTGGCCGTAGGCGGCGTAAACACCGGTTCGGCCGGACAGCTAATAGTATGATTCGCGCCCGGCTGGCCAATCACCGGCGGCGTGACATCCACGACCGTGATGGTCTGGCATTCTATAGCCGACAGATTGCCGCTGCAATCCCGGGCCTGCCAGCACACGGTGCGGACATAGGTCCCCGGACAAGCGCCCGGCACGGTATCATCCGAAACTAAATTCACATCCGGGTCGGGGTCGCATTCATCGGTAGCTCCCGGAGGGGTAAACACCGGCTCCGAAGGACAGCTGATGGTGGCATCATCGCCCGA
>Ga0184627_10000052_pt1 | contig 64979 bp, 48 predicted proteins | sample PLM3_127_b1_FD_133150 | JGI IMG/M metagenome (GOLD analysis project Ga0184627, IMG submission 133150) | Groundwater sediment microbial communities from an aquifer in East River, Colorado, USA - PLM3_127_b1 | ecosystem: Environmental > Terrestrial > Soil > Riparian zone | place: USA: East River... | reverse complement strand
TTGCTCAACATCCCAACGCTTCCGCCCCGAAACCTTTCGGGACTGCACAGGCATCGTCGCTGCTTCCATCAATCCTCCTTATACGATTATACCTGTCCAAATCTTAAGTGGGGCACGGCAGAGCTCTTTAAAGTATGATACCACTTCCTTAAAATTCAACAGTTGGCCTTTTAAATCCTTGATTACGGCTACCATGAAACCCTCATCCAGTGCAGGGATTTCAATAATGTCAAAGGTACCGGAATATTTTTCCGTGTCTTTAATTAATGCACCAAACAAGGGCAAGCTCATTTGAGAAAACATGAACACTTTATCCATTTCCCTATTTTTCCTAGCTTCTTCAATCCTTCCGAGCAAATCAAAGTAAAGCCGGACCTGTTCTTCAACCGGAACATTTTTCTGAGATTCCCATAGTTTTTCGACAAAGCCAAAATCGGGCATAGATTCCTAACGTTTTCGAATTGCGGTTTCAAGCTGCTCTAATTCTTCCCTCGAATTCACCCCCTGCGCTTCGATGAGGTTTTTCAACAACAGGGCGGCGACTTTTTTGTTTTGGCGGCGCAGCAGGGAAACAACGTTAGGCAGGTAGTATTCTTTTTGAACGTTCCGATTTTTGATTTGGGAAAGAAGTGAAAAGAATGGCGGGACGCGGAAGGCGAAGGTGCCGGTATTGACTTCGCGGACTTCCCGCTCCTCCGTCGAGGCGTCTTTGTGCTCAACAATGCGCAGAACGGCCCCTTTTTTGGAGCGGACGATGCGGCCGTAGCCGGTCGGGTCGGGCCAGCGGGCGGTCAAAACGGTGGCGAAAGCTCTTTGGCGGCGGTGAAATTCAGCGAGTTTGCGAATTGTCTGTAGTTTTAAGGCCGGAACGTCTCCTGCCAGGACCAAAAGCGTGCCGCGGAAGTTTTTGAGCTTGGGATAAGCCATCCGCACGGCGTGGCCGGTGCCAAGTTGTGATTTCTGCCAAACGAATTCAACTCTGTAATTACGTAAGGCTTTCTTTACCAATGCGCCTTTGAAACCGATGACGACGATGATTTTGGAGATACCAGCCGCTTTGGCCGCTTCCACCACCCAGCAAACGAGCGGTTTTCCGGCCAGCCGGTGCAAAACTTTGGGTAGGGGCGAGAACATCCGCTTCCCTTTTCCGGCGGCCAAAATGACGGCGGCCCGCTTAGAGAAGCCGATTTTTTTCGTTGACTTTGACAACTTTGGGATGAAACTTTTTGGCCTCTTCAGGAGTCATTTGGGCGTAAGCCAGAACAATTACGAAGTCTCCCACCTGTCCCAGCCGGGCCGCCGGGCCGTTCAGGCAGATGGTGCCGGAATTTTTTTTGCCTTTGATGACATAGGTTTCGAACCTTTCGCCGTTGTTCAAATTTACCACCTGCACCTTTTCGCCGGTCAAAAGATTGGCGGCGGACATCATTTTCTCATCAATGGTAATGCTGCCGGCGTATTGCAGATTCGCTTCGGTGACCCGGGCACGGTGGATTTTAGATTTCAGAACTTCAATCAGCATTCTTCCCTTTCTCTTTCAAACGGCCATTGACTAAAATATTATCAATCAAACGAACTTTACCCAACCGGGCCGCCAGGGACAAAACCATCGGTTTTCCCGGCTCCCGCACCGGTTCAAGCGTTTTAGGGTCAGAGGCCTCGACATACTCAATTTCAAAACTGGAGCGGCTGGCAATGAAGCCGCGCACTTCCGCCAGCGCCTCTTCAACGGGAATTCTTTTAGCCAGTTTTTCGGCGCCCAATTGAAGCGCCTGATACAAAACCACAGCTTCTTTTCTCTCCGGCTCACTAAGATAGATGTTGCGGGAGGAGGCCGCCAGCCCGGACGGCTCTCGCAACGTGGGACAGATTACGATTTTCAGCGGAAAATTAAGGTCGCGAACCATTTGCTCGATCACGACCACCTGCTGGTAATCTTTCTGGCCGAAGAGGGCAATGTCCGGCAAACAGGCGTTGAACAACTTGGCGACTACGGTGGCAACTCCGCGGAAATGGCCGGGGCGGGCGGCTCCTTCCAGCCCCTGCATGACTTTTTCCGCTTCTACATAGGTTTGAAAATCGGGCGGATACATTTCCTTTTCGGAAGGAACAAACAAAACATCGACGCCAGATTCTAAGCAGAGGGCCCGGTCGCGCTTCATATCGCGCGGGTAGTGGGCAAGATCTTCCGAGGGGCCAAATTGCAAGGGGTTCACGAAAATCGAAACGATAACCCGGTCGCACTCTCTTTTTGCCATTTTTACCAGCGAAAGATGACCTTCGTGCAAATACCCCATCGTCGGCACGAAGCCGATGGTCAAACCCTTATTACGCCATTCCCGGCATTTTTTTTGCATTTGCCGGATGGCGGAAATTTTGAGCACTTTAATAACTCTCTTCTTCAGTCGGAAAACGGTGGTGTTTGACGTCCTCCATAAATGCTTTGGTTGCTTTGCGGATTTCTTCCGACAAATTGGCGTAGCGGCGGACGAACTTTGGCTTGAAGTCAGAGAAAATCCCCAATAAGTCAGAAGTGACTAAAACTTGCCCGTCGCAATCCGGCCCGGCGCCGATGCCGATGGTGGGGATTTTGACCGCCTGCGTGATTTTCCTCGCCACTTCGGAAACCACCCCTTCGACAACCAGCGAAAAAGCGCCCGCTTCTTCCAAGGCCAGCGCGCTTTCCAAAAGATAGGAAGCGGATTTGGCATCCTTGCCCTGCACCACGTAACCGCCCATTTTGTGCACGGCTTGTGGAACCAAACCGATATGGCCCATCACCGGAATCCCCACCTCTACCAAATGTTTGACGGTTGGGACAATTTCTGTTCCCCCCTCCAATTTGACGGCGGCCGCACCTGCCTCCTTCAAAAAGCGCCCGGCGTTGGCCACCGCTTCGGAAGGAGAAATCTGATAGGACAAAAAGGGCATATCGCCGATGACCAGGGCCCGTTCCGCCGCCCGGCTGACCGCCTGGGTATGATAGAGCATCTGTTCCAACGTGATGGAAAGGGTGGTCGGCTGGCCGTAGAAGACCATATTGGCCGAATCGCCGACTAGCAGGGCGTCCACGCCGACGGAGTCCAAAATTTTGGCGGTCTGGTATTCGTAGGCGGTTAAAACCACAATCGGCTCTCCTCTTTTTTTGAAATCTTTAAAGTTGCGGGTGGTGACTCGGTCGGACGGGGTCATCTTTTCTTTCCTTGCGCCTTACCGCCTTGCTCGAAAAGCTTAATTCTTTCATATCCCGCAGGAACCATAAAGTCAACGGCGTTCTGCTTTTCGGCATGCAATTCTATTACACCCCGAGTATATACATACTCCTTCTGTTTTGAGCCCAGCTTTCGACGCAAAGTGACTTTGAATTCCAGGGGAAATATCGGGCTAACTGCCGCTTTCTTTTCCAGTTCTACCAACCGGATCCCAAAAACAGAGCAGATTCGATTAGCATCAAGCTCTTTCAGCGCTTTGCTTCCTCCAAATTTTTTTTGGCGGAACTGGTTATAAAATTCGATGTCCTCTTTCCCTAAAAAACCCTTGGTGGGTAACCAGTAGTCTACTTCCAGCTCGGCGGTCCCAATTGGTTTTCCAGCAGAATCCAAAGCAGAGCCGGTCCAAACCCACTGACGGTGTTCACATAAGGCCTCCGCAATTTTTCGTTTGTCGGTCAAAAACTTTGCCTGCAGATTTCCGCCGGTTAACTTGGTTACCCAACTCCCCGACAGGCGCATAGAGGAATCCACGGCCAGCGAGCGAGAAAATGATTTTCTGCCGTAGGACATTAAATAGTAGACGCTATCCGTGTAGTTGGGCACCAGTTCAACGGTATCGATGAAGCCGCCATATTGAGAAAAGTTGCGAATGATTTTAGCCGAAGTCTGGCGAAGACTCACGGTCTGCCAGACAAACGAAGTATCTTTGCGGGTTCCTCCCCAAAAAGATTCCCGTACTATCATCCGCAAGTCGGCGTAGGCCGAGAAGGGCAGAAACATCGCCCAAAGAAAAGATAAAAAAAGACCCTTTTTCATCCTTCCTTCTTAACCAGGGGTTGCCCGTCGGTGAAGTCCGGCCGCCAGTAGCGGGTGCCCAGAACCGGCTTTTCGATTTCTGCAGTCAATAGCTCGAAGTCTTTCGAACTGGCGACGAAGTCCAATTTGTCGGTGTTAACGACTAAAAGCGGAGTTTGGCTGTAGTCGAAAAAAAACTGACTGTACTTTTCAACCACTTTTTCTAAATACTCCGGGGCCATATTCTTTTCATAGTTTCGACTGCGCATCTTTATCCTTTTCCACAAAACCGAAAAAGAAGCCTCCAAATAAATCACCAAATCCGGTTTGCGCGTAGCTTTGGAAAGACTTTCTTCCAGCTTTTGATATAGATACAATTCCTTTTCGTTAAGAACCAGTTCGGCAAAGAGCCGGTCTTTGGGTAAGATGTAGTCGAAGACCACCCCCGGAAAGAACAAATCGGGGAGGGAAAGCTCCACCTGCTGCCGCCAGCGGGACAGAAGAAAGAACAACTGGGCTTGAAAGGCGCTTTTGCGTGGCGCGCGGTAAAAATCGGAAATGAACGGGTTTTCATCCGCCTCTTCCAAAACGGCGCGATACCCCAAATTCTCTGCCAGCAATTTGGCCAGGGAGGTTTTGCCGGCGCCGATGGGGCCTTCCACCGCCAGATAAGTCGGTTTATTAACCTTCGATTGTTCTTTCATCCGCGCACTTTTTCCATTCGTAATAATTCTTCTAATTTTCCCATCCAGCGGACGTTTTCCGAATGACCCTTCTCCTCAAGCAAATGGGCAATGCTTTTACCCAGTGCGGGATGAACTAAACCGGGGGCAATTTCCGTCAGGGGAACCAAAACGAACCCCCTTTCCGCCAACCGGGGGTGAGGAATCTCCAGCGTGGGATGTTTGATTTTCTCGCTTCCATAAAAGAGAATGTCGATATCCAATGTCCGCGGCAACACTTTCCCGGTTTTGCGAGCCCGTCCGAAATTTTTTTCGATTTCCAAAAGCCTCCCCATCAACTCTTCCGGCTCTAATTTGGTTTTAAAAGCAACCGCCAAATTGTAAAACGTGCCTCCTTCCACCCCTACGGGTTCCGTTTCGTATATCGAAGAAAGCGTAAGCGGAGAAACGGCCAGTTTTTTCAACCGTCCGACGGCTCCGATGAGATTCTCCAAGCGGTTTCCCAAATTGGAACCGAGCGCCAAATAGACCTCAACTTCTCTTTTCACCAAAGCCATCTGTATTAACCTTTGGGCCAATGGGCTTCAGCTTCCACCATCGGCAAACGATACAATCCGGGCGGGGAAAGCTTGCGCACCCGCACGGTGGTTTTTTTGACTGAAAATTCTTTCCCCAATTTTTCAGCCAGCCGAGAGGCGGCGGTTTCGAGCAGGTGATACTCCTTATCCATTTCCTTCAGAATCAAGTGATACACCGCGCTGTAATCCACCGTTTTTTTTAGCTCGTCTTTGGCTGCCGCCGGCCCAAAAGCAAAACGGAGTTCGCAATCGATTTCCAAAAGCGCTCCGAGCTTCCGTTCCTCTGGCGTTGTCCCGACGTGCGCCGAAAGTTTTAACCCCAAAAGCCGAAGAACATCCATTTATGGTGAGCCCTGCTTGCCCTGACTTGTTTCGACCTGTTCCGCTTGCGTTGAGCGCAGCGTAAACGAGCGCAGTCGAGGAAGCTCTGTCGAGAAAGTAATGTCGAAGGGTCGAACCATTAAGCGCTGCGCTTCTCCTGTTTTTCCGGAAAAAGCCCGAACCCCCTTTTGGCCGAAGCGAATTCGGCGGAAATTCGCTCACAAGCTTGAACCAGCTTATTAGTGGGAGTGGCCAAAGAGAGCCGGAAGAAACCTTCTCCCGCTTCGCCAAAGTAATTTCCGGGGTAAACCAAAACATTGGTCTTTCGCAAAAGCCGGCGGACGAAATTCAAGGCCGGTATCCGGCGGGGAACTTCCACCCAAACGAAACATCCGCCTTTAGGCCGCCAGGAGTTCCAACCGAGCCGGGACAAGGCGTCGGTAACAATCTTTCTCCGTTCCGCTAAAATTTGGTTGTGGTAGGCGATGATCTCCTTGCGCCTTTTCAAAAGCTCAATACCCAGCCTAAGGCAGTAATTGGAAGGATAAATTCCCAGATTGAGAAGATACGATTCCAAATTTTCAACCGCTTCCTTTTTCCCCACCGCCAGTCCCAGCTTGGGAGATGGAAAATTGAAAGAATGGGTAAAGGAGAAGAATTCGATAGAAACTTTGGAGGCTTTGGGAGTGGAAAGCAAGGGCACGGCCGGCGTTTGGTCGTAATACAGTTCGCCGTACGTGAAATCATTGGCCAAGAGAACGTTTTTTTGCGAAGCCCAAGCCACCGCCCGTTCAAAAAAACTCCGGTCGGCGGCAGCACCGGTGGGAGAATGCGGATAATTAAGCACCAAAAGCTTCGGTTTTTGCCCATAGGAAACGTCCAACGCCTCCAGGTTGGGCAAATAATCGGTGCGGGAGTAGAGGGAATACGGAACCACTTCCCCTTTGGCGGAGAAAACCGCCTGCCGGAAGAAAGGAAAAGCCGGGTCGGGCAAAAAAACTTTTTCTTTGGCTTCGAGATAAAGCAAAAAGAGGTGAAAGAAACCTTGTTTAACTCCCGGAATGGGAGCTATAGCCGCAAATCGGCCTAACTTTTGGCCGATGCGTTCCTCTACGTAAGCGGTGGCCAGCTTTTTGAATTCGCCGACCAGCTTTTCATCCGGCTTGGGAAACCAGAGCAAACTTTCTTTGAAGTGAGATTTGGCAATCTCCTCCACTTCCGGATGCAACGGCAAATCGGGGACAATCCGGCCGATATTGATTATCTCCGCCCCGCCCCGGCGGCGGGCAGCTAATCTTTCCAAAACATCGGGATAGGTGGTGGCAATTCGCTGAATTGGCTCCGCTTTTTCAACTATGACTTTTTTGACTCTCAAAATTTCCTCGAACCCGGTTTAATCAATGGTTGTCCTTCTTTACAGAGCGCGCATTCTTCCGGGGTGAACGATTCTATATCCAAAGTGGCCAGAGCTTGATGCGCTTGACCCAAATTGACCTTGCCGCCCGAACGGTCTAAAAGAACGCCGATACCAACCGTTTTTCCCCCTTCTTTCTTGACCAGCTCCAACACCTCAACGAGCGACCGCCCGGTGGTTAAAACGTCATCCACGATTAAAATTTTTTCTCCTGCTTTCAGTGAGAACCCTCGACCAAAAACGCGCCCCTCCCCCTTTTGGCTCGGTTCGGCGAAAAAGTAGAGCTTTCCCATCTGCCGGGCTACTTCGTAGGCGATAACTATCCCGCCGGTAGTAGGGCCAATCACGCGGTCAATTTCAACATCTTTAAATAAGCGAACAAACATCCCGCCCAACCGAACCAGATATTCCGGATGCTGCAGGACTCCAAATTTTTCAAAGTAGGTTCCCGAATGGCGGCCGGAGGTTAAAAGAAAATGCCCGGTCAAAAGCGCTCCGCAGCGCTCAAATAACCCCAGAACCTGGCTTTGACTGGAAATGTCAGTTTTCATTTTTCCTCTTCATCCAAAAGTATCGCTTCGCCAACGGCATATTGATGGGTGTGCGACATTGAGATTAAAATCTTTTTGTTGCCGATAACCTCTTTCACTCTTTCACCCAATCGGACCTCGGCCTTTCCTTTCCGGTCGTTGACGATTTCAATCGAAGTCCAGCGCAAATTGGAAGTCAGCCCGGTGCCAATCGCTTTTATCACCGCTTCTTTGACAGCAAAACGGGCGGCGAAGGAATAATGGGACTGCTTTTTAGCCCGGCAGTAAGCCACTTCCGCTGGGGTGAAGATGCGGAAAAGAAAAAGGTCTCCCCAACGGGTGATGGCCTGTTTAATCCGCTCCGTTTCGATAATATCCACTCCAATTGCAGCTACTCTCATCTTTCACCAGCTTCCCAAAATACCGTTTTTATGCTTTTTCGTAAACCCTTTTATATTCGACTCAACCCTACCCCTTACCCTCATTGCCGCGTCAGGAGTTATTTATGGTGAGCGGAGTCGAACCACTCCTGACGCTTGTGTCGGGAGTAACTCCCGACACAACGTTAGAATTTGAGGTAGCCATACCTCTTACCGTATCAACAGTCTATATTACCCACGGAAAACTATGGCCGAGATGATTACCGCAATTCATTTCCTCTGGATTCTCTTTATGCTGACCGGATTTTTCTGGACGCTAATTGCAATTTTTTTACACCAAAGATTTTTCAACTTTTTCTGGTTTCGCACCCTGCATCTAACAGGAATCCTATTTGTCGCTACCCTCGCACTTTTGGACAAATACTGCCCTCTAACTGTTCTGGAAAATTATTTCCGTAGAGTCACGGCTTATCCGGGAGGGTTTATGATTCACTATCTCGAAATACTAATTTATCCAGACGTCAATCCACAGGTCATCCAAATTGGAACTCTAATCGTCACACTGGTTTCTCTTGCAGCTTATTTGCTCCGGCCGCCGGAAAGAACAAAAAACTGGGTCAAAAGAATTTTAAATCGGTAGCGGAAACCTTTAGGTTTCCACTATGGAAGGTTAAAGCCTTCCGCTACGGCTACCCCGTTCGCAGCGGCCGCAGGATTAACTCCGAAGTCCAGGCATTCGGATTCTGGGTGGCAACCATCAAGCAGGCTTCGGCCACTTCCTCGCAGGTCAGTTTGACCAATCCCGGCCGATTGGTGGGACGCTCTTTTGGAAACTCGCCGGAAAACTCGGAGGCCACCGAGCCGGGAGATACACAGGTAACTTTGATATTCCGGTTGCGCACTTCCAGAGCTAACGATTCGGAAAACATTACCAAAGCCGCCTTGGAAGCACAGTAGGCCGCTAAGTTGGCATTGGCGCTTTTGGCCGCGACAGAGGCGATATTGATTATCTGCCCGCCCCCTTTTTTGACAAAATGCGGTATTGCCTCCCGGCACATCAGGAAAACGCCGCGCACGTTTACACCAAAAGTGGTATCGAAATCTTCCGTTTTCATCTCCGCCACCGGAGCCCAGATGCCCAGGCCGGCGTTGTTAATAACAATGTCAACCGTTCCATACTGCTCCACAGTCCGGCTGAGTAAGTTTTTAATATCTGCTTCTTTGGACATATCGGCCGGGACGACAAAAGCTTCGCCACCTTGTTTATTTATCTGCCCAGCCAGCTCTTCCAGTTCCTTTTTATTCCGAGCAGCAAGCACTACCTTAGCCTTGTTTTGGGCGAACAATACGGCAATCGCCCGCCCAATGCCTTTCGAAGCGCCGGTGACAATGGTTACTTTTCCTTCAATCGCCTGCATCGGAGGGAAGTTGGCGAAAGCGGTGCTTTCCGTCAAGCAAATCAAGGAATTAAAACCGAGTTTCACCGCCTTTGGAACGAACTCTATCAATCCAGTACTTTTCCGCCGCGATTATTCGTTCCGGAGTTAAGTCACTCTCGCGCTTATCAAGTCCAATTCGCCCGGGTTCAACCAGCCTCATGTTCGGAGAAAAGCTTTCGACGTATCCTTCCGGAGCGGATCGCTCGTGGGCCATTATCTTTTCGTTGGAGGGGGATACCAGATTTCGAGCAATGACATAATCGTTCAGCCCAAGCTCGTCTATGATAACCACATGGGGCAAAACCCAGCCGGGAACGCCCACGGCTTTGAGCGCCATTACCGGGTATCCCCCCGGGTTAATCCGCTCGCCTTCTTCCCTCGTTGGATACCGGTCACGCTGAAGCTCATAAAATGTCTTGTGTTCCTGATGACGCATACAAACCGCGTGATAGATAAGCCAATTTTGGAGGTAGTCGAAAATCTCCGTGTACCATCTAATAAAAAGGGGGAATTCGTTGCTCACCGGTGCCCACAAGCGGTAAGTGGTTTCACGGGTATTTAGATTCTTCGTCAGTCTCCAATGCACCCAGGGAATGGGCAGAGAAAAAAGGATAAACAAACAAAAGACCGCAACAGCGTTTGCCGGTTTAAGATTTAACTCGTTCACTATCCACAAAAAGGAAACAAAAATTAACGGAATCAAAAAGCTAAAAATACGATATTCAAAATGGTCGCCTCCGATTATGAGCGTATAGTAGGTGATATATGCCAAGACTACAGCGATTCCGGCAATCCGGGGCAAAGAAAGTTTGAAAAAAGTGAAACGGTTCTCCAGCCACCCCTTTGGTTCTTTGTCCAAAGGCGCCCTTTTGAACTTATTTGAGGGGGCTTTACGGCCCATAAAAACTAAAAGAAATAGGAGGGCCAGCCATACCCAAAGGCCGTATTCTATAAAAAAAGAGAGCAAATACTTGATACCCGCCTCGGGCCAAACTGAAATATGTTTGGAATAGTAGGTGTTTGGAAGCCACTCCCCATAGAAAGCTCGACGCCAGACCAGGTGGCCAAGCGCAACAACCAACGGCGAAATGGAAAGGAGCCATTTTATATTCAAGTTTTTTTGTTTAAATCTGTCCAAAAAGGAGAGAATGATCAGAAGCAGAGTGGCCAGAATGGCCAACGCCCCATCGGGTCGTGAAAGATAGGTTAAAACCGCAGACAAAGTAACCCCAAACAACCATGAGTAGCTAGAACTCTCTCTAAAAACGACAATAGTTATCCAAAAAATAAAGCAGAAATTAAACAGAGCGGTTTCCAATCCGGAACTGGTCCAAGCCAGAAAAGTTCGATTGGTAAGAATACCCAATAGAACTAAAGCAAGAAAAGCCACCCGGAGATGTTCTAACCGGGGCTGGAGCTTCATCCGCATTACCGACCACACTATCAATCCAAGAGTGAGATAGGAAAACCCCAAAGAGAGAATATTGGCAGACTTCGGCGGCCGAACCCCTAAAATTCGCCAGACAAAATCAAGCAATACCACCCATAAAAAACTGGTGTATCCTTCAACGGGGCGAAAAGGAGGGGGATTCCAGGTATAGCCGTATCCCAGAATGCGGTTGCTTACATACCGGAAGGCGATAAAAGCATCATCGGTCAAAAACCAGAATGTTTTCCAACCCCAATAAAGCCCCATAGTTCCCCCTATAAGTATCAAAGCAAACAGAACTTTCGTTCTTAGTTCATTCATTAAGAGTCAATAAATCACTCCGCAAAACAAAAACAAGATTGACGAAAAAAAATTTGAAAATAAAATGATTAAACTTGACCAAAAAAAACAAAAGGATAATCTTAACCTGATGTTGACCAAAGACCCGGCTCAAAGAAGAATTTTCTTTCTTTTGTGTTTTGGTCTTCTTATCCGCCTTGTCTTAGCCTGGCTCCCAGAAAAATATTTTTTCTACCTTGTATATGACGATTCTTACTATTACTTCTCGCTAGCCCGCAACTTAGTTACACGGGGAATGCTCTCGGCTGACGGTCTAACTTTAACCAACGGCTTTCATCCGCTATGGCTTTTCGTAATTACGCCCATCTATTTTTTCTTTCACAATTACCATTGGTTCAGTGTCCATCTGGTGATAACGCTCTCGGCCATTTTTGATACCGCCGCAGCCTTTCTGATTTACAAAACCCTTGAGAAATTAGGAAAACCAAACGTAGGCTTTTGGGCTGCGGCTTTCTACTTGGTCAACCCCTATGGGCTATTTTACACAATGAACGGCTTGGAAACGGCCCAGAACAATTTCTTTCTGGCGCTGCTGGTTTATCTTTCGGTTAAAGCAACACCTGAATGGCTTAAAACCGGTTGGTTTTTGCTTGGAACAGTTTGTGGTCTAACCTTGCTTTCCCGAACAGATAATATTTTTGTTATTGCCGTTTTATTGGGATATCTTTTACGGCAATATCGGGATTTTCGGGCGATTGCGAAAGCGGCAAGCATTGCTTCTTTGCTTGTTTTACCGTGGTTGATTTACAACTTCATAACTTTTGGCAGCGTAGTCCAAACTTCCGGAACGGCTTACCCCTTTCACTATCATCAGCAATATCTGAATGAACACAAAACCTTCGTTTCTTTCGATATCATTCCCTTTTTGGTTAAGCAGGGATTTTATCAATTTGCGCTGAATGCCAACCATTACGGCAACTGGATTTTAACTCTTATTATTGGGGGAATTCTTTTGTATCGGCTTAGAAACTGGCCGAAAAGCTATAGGCCTTTATTGTGGGCTTTGGTCGCTGCCGGCCTTCTTATATCCTTTCACGTTTTCGTCCGCTGGTCGGTTCGTCCCTGGTACACGCAGGCTACTTTTGTTTTGACTTTGCCGGTGATAGCTTTGGCTCTGGAAAAAGTCAACCGAAAGCTGATTGCTTTTGGAACAATCTTAGTGCTTTTTTCTGCCGTTCAGGAAACTTCGTTGCCCCGGCTGGTGCGCCGGTTTGACCGATTCAAGATAATGCTAGAGGTTATCAACAAACAGATTCCCGCCGCTGACCGGGTCGGCGCTTTCAATTCCGGATATTGTCAATATTTCACCGACCAAAAGGTGATAAACTTGGATGGGCTGGTGAACAACGAAGTTTTATCCTACTATAAGGAGAAAAAAGGGCTGGAATATTTCAGAAAGAAAAACATCCGTTGGTTGGTGGACTTTGGATTATGGATGGAAGCTATTTTCGGCCCTTATTTCGGCCCGACCGCCGAAAACTCGCTTGAAGTGATGGATATAAAGAAAGACTCAATTTATATTGATAACACTATCTTTCTGGTCGAGGTTCTGCCAGAAGGAAAGCGCCCAACACCCGGCTATGCTTTGCGATTATGGGAACATCGAGACGATCGAACCCATTGGGGAAACATTCCGATTCCGTTTTTAAGGTAAAAAAGAAGCGCCCGACTGTGGCGGACGCTTCTTTTTTTAAAGTAAGATAGATTTAAAATCCGCAGATGGAGGTGCTTTGGCCTAAGAAGACAAAGTTCATCTCTCTAACAACATCGGAGCTGGTCAAAATTCCGTTGCAATCAACATCGGCGGCCAGCGGGTCGATGTTCCCAACTTCGCCTAAGAAAGTGGCGTTCAAAATCAGGACCACGTCGGCAGAGGTGTAAACTCCGTCCCGGTTGAGGTCGCCTCGAAGATTCGAGCTTCCTCCCAGAGTTAAGTTAAGATTGGAAACCGAACCGCCGCTCAAATCTACCGATTGGGAAACCGTAGCTCCGGCATCGTTGGTGGCGGAGATGGTGTAAGTTCCGGCGGCAAGGCCGTCGATTATAAAACCGCCATCGGGGAGCGATACCCCAGTTCCAACGATAGAATTACCTCCGTCGGAAACGTTGACCCAAACGCCGGGAAGCGGCGTGCCGATATTGGAGTGGATGATACCGGCGACCGAGTGGCCAGAATCCGGTTTTTGGGTAAGGGCGAAATTGATGCCGGAAGCATCGGGAGTGACCTGGGTGGCATCTTCAAAGCGGCGGACGTTGTCATAAATTTCGCCAAAATAGCCGCGCGCCCAGGCAAGGACGAAGTAGGGAATTTTTGGCAGGCCCCCAATTACATAGTTGCCGGTGGAATCGGTATGAGCAAAGCGGACGATTCGATGGTTGTGAACAGAATCAAAACCTACTGCTGCTACTATTGCACCCTCAATTGGTTTTCCCGTAGAATCATAAGCGGGAGAGCTGGCAGTGGAGTCTTTAGTAACTGTTCCGGAAATCGTGCCCAAATCGGACGGTGGAATCGGCATTAGCGCCAGATTTATATTGGGCGTATCCTGCCCTGAATCGACCGGAACCGAGTCCGGATAAACGGCCGGGAAATAGCCGCGCGCTACGGATGCGACTTTATACAAACCTTCCGGCAGCCGCTCGATTTGATAGTTGCCGCTTTCATCGGTCAAATCTCCCCCAAAGCCGAAACCGTCCAACTGGCGGGCAATCACTAAAGCATGTCCGATGGGTAAGCCACTCGTCCTATCCGTAATTTGCCCGGAAATTGTACCAAAGCCGTGCGCAAGCGGAGTTAAGGGAATTTGAATGGGGATGGTATCGCCGCTGTCCACCGCCACCGGATTGCCAGAATACTCCGCCGGCTGATATCCAAAAGCGACCGCGGCAACCTCGTAATTACCCGCCGCCGGAACTCCTAAATAACAAACACCGTCGGAGTTGGTCTGGCAGGAAGAGACGTGTATGGAACCTTGCAATTTAGCCAATACCCGTGCCCCTTCGATGCCATCTCCCGACTCCGCATCAACTACCGTTGTCGCAATGAAGGCCACTGGGGGCGGCGGTGGAGGTGGAACAAAGAGCCGGAATTGAATGTCAATACCCGAAGTTGTCTGACCGTCCAAGACAGCCGCCAACTTGGCCGAATCGGGATGGGGGAAGCCCGGGTAGAAAAGACAGCCCAGCCCGAACTTGCAGGCCACTATTTTGTAATCTCCGGGGGGGAGATTGCTAATCTGGTAATCACCGTTGGAGTCTGTGCGCGCCATTCCGACGAAATGGGAATCGGCGGTGGCAGTGACCGAAGCGGAATCGGCGATAGCCGTGACCGAAGCGCCGACAACCGGAAGCACGGCAAATTCATGCTCCAAAGTGATGCGGCCGGATATGGAGCCCACGGCCCAACTGTTTGCCGCAAAGGTTAAAGCAACGGCGAGGGTTAATAGTGAGAGTAGGGCAAACTTTTTGAAGCGCATAGCTCCTCCTGTTATCCGGTTTTCTGCCTTTCCCCCATCCGAAAAGGCAACCTTTTTCAATATTTAAGTTAAAAACCAAAGCCATAAAAATCAAGAAAAATTTTAAGCTCTTAATTGTCTTTAAATTAAGCCATCTGTAGCTTCTTCTATAACGGTTTAACTACCAGCAAGGACAAAACGGAAATTTTTTCCGCCATCTTCCTAAAATTTTTTCCGCAAACTATTGGTTTTCTCAAGTTTCCAGCGAGCAACCCTTTGATTGATTTGAACTTATAAATTTTTCAAAACCGACGAATTCCGGCCTCTGGTTTGCCAAAGCTTGGTGTGGAGAAATAGGAGGAGTATGCACAAACGAATTGGATTCGCGGTTTTCTTAGGATTCTGCCTCGCCTATCCTTTTGAGCTTTCCGCCCAAGAGTTAAGCGAGGCCGACAAAAAGCGTCTATTAGAGTATTTAGAGAAAAATGGAGGGCAATTGCCGGCCACGGCCACCCCTCGCCCAACAAACCAAACTTATAAAACTCCGGCGCTCTACGACGACTCCTCCAATATCCCAGAAGAGTTAAAAAAAGCCGGCAAAACTGCGGAAGTAAAACAACCCAAGCTTGATGAAAAAAGCGAAGGCTCAAGCTTAAAACCATTCGGTTACGAAATTTTCAACGGCACTTCTCCCACTTTTGCGCCGATACCGGAGACCCCGGTTCCGGAAACTTACCTGCTCGGACCGGGGGACAATCTAATCGTCAACCTTTGGGGACGAGCGGAACAGGAATACCAGCTCGCAGTTGACCGGGAAGGAAAAATCTTCATCCCCAAAGCGGGTGAAATGGTGGTTTGGGGGATGACCATAACGCAGTTCGAGGGCAAGCTCAAATCGCGCCTGGCCAAAATCTACAGCAATTTTTTTGTCTCGGTAATGCTGGGCAAGCTTCGCTCGGTAAAAATCTTTGTTTTGGGGGAGGTCAAAAAACCGGGAGGTTATACCTTAACCTCCCTTTCCACCTTCTTTTCCGCCCTTTACGCCGCTGGCGGGCCGACGGAACGAGGCTCCATGCGCAAAATAAAAGTTTTGCGTCAAAACAAGGAAGTGGCTGAACTGGACCTGTACGAGCTTCTTCTGAAAGGATACAACTCCGCTGACCAAAAGTTGGAGACGGGAGATGTTATCTACGTTCCGGTCTCCGGGCCACAGGTGCGCATCAAGGGAGAAGTGAAACGCCCGGCCAATTACGAGCTTAAAGGGACAGAAAAAGTTTGGGACCTGATTGAACTGGCGGGCGGCACCTTGCCAACGGCCTATTTAAAACGAGTCGTTTTGGACCGCCTGCAAGCCGAAGATCAGCGCGAACTGGTTAATTTAAACCTCTCCGATTCCACTTCCCACTCATCCGACAATTTGCTTTTAAGAGATGGGGATGAGATTTCGGTTCTATCCAAATATCAATTTCGGCCCAACGTGGCCTGGATAACCGGAAAAATTAAACATCCCGGTTCATTCGAGCGCTCGGAGGGAATGCGGGTTAAGGAACTTTTAAACGGCGGCGAACAGTTAGAACCCGATGCTTATCTGCCCCGTGCCGACCTCTTTCGGGTGATGCCCGACGCCCGCCGGACGCTGCTTTCAGTTGCGCTGGACAAATTGCTGGCGGATGGCAGTACCGCCAACCTGATTTTGCAAGACCGCGACTCGTTGGTGGTTTACTCAATAAATGAAGTCGAGCGCAAAAAATTCGTTTCCATAGAAGGGGACGTAAAAACTTCAGGGAAATACGAGCTTCTGGAAAATATGCGCCTTTCCGACCTGATTTTTCAGGCCGGCAATCCCAACAAAAGCGCCTATAAATTGAGAGCCGAGCTGGCGCGGGTTAATCCCGGCCATCCTTCCGATATCTACTATTTCGCCTTGGATTCAATTTTAGAAAATCCCAAAACGGAAATAGACTTAATCCTGCAGGAAGACGATAAAATCTTCATCCGCGAAATTCCAGATTGGAACGAACACCGGGTGGTGAAAATATCCGGCGAGGTCAATTTCCCCGGAAAATACGCCCTGCGCAAAGAAAACGAAACCATCTATGAGATTTTCCAGCGGGCGGGCGGCTTTTCTCCCAAAGCATTCATTCCGGGAATAACCTTAATGCGCCACTCCATTGCTGAACACATTAAACGCCAGAATTTGCCCTCCTTAATAGCCCAAACCCAGCTATTGGAGAAAGATTCCCTGGGAAATATCGAAGAGCCGATACCATTGAATTTGGATGTCAACAAAGTTTCGCGAATTGTCTTTGATCCGATGGAACTCCTCAAAAGCAAGGGGAAAAAGGGAGACATCACCCTAAAAGACGGAGATGTAATTTTGGTGCCGGACCTTCCCGCCGGCATTCAGATTCTGGGGGCCATCGCCTCCAGAGGAACTATCGGCTATCAACCGGGGAAATCGGTAAACTACTATATCAAAAAAGCGGGCGGTTTCACTCCCAATGCCGACAAAAAAGAGACCCGGCTGGTGAAGGCAACAGGGCGGGTAACCTCCGGGGGAGTGGGAGGCAAAAAAGTTGAACTGGGGGATGCCATTATTGTTCCCCAAAAAATTGAAGAGAGAAAGCATTTCAGCCGCGACCTGGCGGCTACGATTTCGATTATCTCCGGCATCGCCACAACCTTTTTCATAATCGCCAAAACCAAATGAGCCGCCGATTGGAAATAACCCGCCCGCCTGAAGGAGAAACTTTTTTCTGGTTTTCCCGAATCTGGGAAAAAAGAATTTTTTTGGCCAAATTAATCGCCGCCGCTTTGGTCGGCTCTCTTATTGTTGTCTTGATTTTACCCTCGAAATACACGGCCAAAGTGGTGCTTTTACCTTCCGGCAAGCAAGACAAAGTCGGTTTCCTCTCCGGACTGGCCGGCTCGCTGGGGCTTGATTTAAGCGGCGCCACCAGCGGGCTGGAAAGCTCCTCGCTTTTATACCCGGATATTCTCAAAAGCAGGATTATTGGAGAAGCCGTTCTAAGTAAACGCTACGGTTACACGGACGGAAAAAAACGAATCGATAAAACCCTGCTCGAATATTTGAAAGCCGGAGATCTGGAAAAGGGCTTAAAAAAACTGGCCAAATTACGCCAAGTTTCAATGGACGTGAAAACGGGCATAATCAGCCTCGAGGCCACAACAACTAACCGGGAACTGTCGGCTTTGGTCGCCAACCAATTCACCGCCGAGCTGGAACGGTATAACCACAGCAAGCGGAAAACGAAGGCCTTGAACAACCAACTGAACATCGAGCGCCGGCTCGATTCGGTGAAAGTGGAGCTGGCCAAAGCCGAGGACGCCCTTGAAGCCTTTTTGGAAAATAACCGCAACTTCGCAATCTCCGACGATCCAGAATTGAACCGAAAAGTGGCCGCGCTGAAAAGGGAAGCGGTCATAAAAAGCGAAACTTACGCCACTTTGATTCAGCAATTTGAGCTGGCCAAAATCGAAACTGAAAAGGAAATCCCGATTGTACAGGTTCTGGATACGGCCGTTCCTCCCATAAAAAAATCGGGACCCAAGCCGGTTCTGATTGTTTTGCTGACGACCGTTTTTGCCCTTGCTTCGGGACTTTTGCTTGTTTACGCAAAGGAAACTTCCAAAAACTTTTTTGGACAGCACACGCTAACCGGGTTAACCCGAGCCCTGCGAAAGACCCCCAGCGTTGAAAATCGGATGGAACAAGGGGTACGGGCAGGTGAATAAAACCGAAGTTCAAAATTTTCAACCCTCCACCCTGACCCGTAAAATTCTGGGCAATTCGATCGCTTTGTTTTCCAGCCAGCTTCTGGCTAAAGTTTTTCGGGTGGTGGCCAATTTTCTTTTAGCACGCTATCTGGGGCCGGAAAATTTTGGTATTTGGACCTTGGTTCTCACCTTTACCGAGCTGTTTCGTTTCATTCCCGATTTCGGCTTGGAACGAACTCTGGTAAGGCGCATGGCGCGGAACGAAAACCGCTCCGGGCTCTCGGCCACTTTATTTTTGCGCGGTTTGTTCTCCGGTTTGGCCATTTTGGCAATTTGGGGGGCTTTATTCCTTACCGGCTACAATCAAAACGTTCGGCTATTCTTATACCTCTACTCCCTTTCCTTCTTTTTGCAGTCCGTCTCCGGAGCCTTTTCCGCATACTTCCAGGCGCAACTCAAATCCGCGGCGTTGATATGGGCCTACACGGCCTCCGGGGTGCTGTACCTTCTTTTAGTCTTGACCGGGATTCTGGGCCAACAAAACACTATTTTTTTCCTCTCCGCGCTTCTGGCAACCGAAGGGATTCTTCTAACTTTATTCGCATTCACCTTTTTTAAAAAAGGAGAAAAGCTAACCCCCTTCTCCTTTGGTGAGTTAGGACCAATGGTAAAAGAAGCGACCCCATTCGTAGTCTGGCTTGGTTTGGGAACGATTTACTATCGAATGGACACCTTATTAGTGTATCATTTCGTCGGCGAGAAAGGTGCGGGACTGTACGCCGCCTGTTTCCGACTTTCGGAAGGGTTTTTGCTAATAGCAACGGCTGCTGCTTCTTCTCTATTCCCCGTTTTTTCGCGGCTGCAAACCGAAAATAACAAGGAGTTTGTTTCTCTCTTTCAAAAAAGCTTCTTCTGGTTCTTTGTTCCAGCTCCCTTGATCGCCATCCTGATAATGGGTTTAAGCCATTCTATTATCAATTTTCTTTACGGCCAAGCCTTTGCGCCGGCCGCGGCCGGGCTTTCGGTAATTATCTGGTCGGTTCCCTTTATGTTTGCCAACATCCTTTCTACAAAAGCGATTGTTGCCTGCAACAAAGAAACCAGCATAACCAAAATAACCGCCCTGAATTTGGTTATCAATTTGGGATTGAACTTTTATTTGCTGCCGCGATACGGGTTTATCGGTGCTTGCTGGGCTACAGTGGCCACTGAAGCTTTAAACTTTTTCCTTCAGTTTTTAGTTCTACAAAAATTGTTGGGGAAAAAACTTCTAACGCCCGCGCTCCCTTATCTGCTTCCCCCGGCTGCCGCGGGGCTCTGGTTCGTGCTTCACCCCGCCAGCTTTCAGACCGCCGGCGTCTGGCTCTTCTCCTTTGGTTATTTGACCTTTTTTCTCAACCGTAAACCCCGGCTCCAATGAGAAATTCAAAGCATTCCAACTCCGGTTACGTGGTTTCCTCCCACAAGGCTCAGGCCCTGGCCGAAAAAGTCTTGGCGGTTCTGGCCGAGTGCCAGCCGTTATCTGCTTGCCGGAACGCCATTACCGGCTACGAAGCGGGCGCGGTCCTCCAAAAAATCGAATCTGTCAACCAGCAAATTGCCAGGATGCGTTATGGAAAACCGGCCTGAACCGGACCCCCGCCGCCGATTTGAGGATGGCTACTTCAACCGCCAGTACAAAAACCGCCTGTTTTTCTCCGGCTCTGACAAGCCGGTGCTCTATTCCACCTGGCGGCGCAAACTGGCAAAAAAATACAAAGGCAGGTTGTTGGAAATCGGTTGCGGAGAAGGAAACTTCCTGCGCCGGGCCGGAAAAGACTTTTCCTTCGCCTGCGGAATTGATTTGTCAACCGAAGGGCTAAAGCAGGCGGTTCGCCATCGGTTGGTCTTAAGCCGAGGCGATGCTCAAAATCTCCCGTATAAGAACGCAAGCTTCGACTTTGTTGTCGCTTTCGACTTAGTGGAACACCTCCCCCAGCCGGAAAAGTTTTTTTACGAAGCGGTTCGGATTTTAGAATTGGGGGGCGAGTTAGTTTTAACCACGCCAAATCCGGATAGCCTGGGCTGCAAACTGAAAAAACAGGAATGGTTTGGCTATAAAGACCCAACCCACTGCTCCATAAAGAACCGGCAGGAATGGATGAGAATATTCGAAGCCGCCGGCTTTGAAACCTTTTCTTCCGGCACGGACGCCCTTTGGGATTCTCCCTACCTGCCGGCGATTCCGGCCTTCCTGCAAAAAGTATTTTTCTCCGGAATTTCCAACCTCTTTTTTCTGGTCGAGCCGTATTTCCCCTGGAAATTCGGGGAAAACCTCGTTTTCTGGCTTAAGAAAAAATGAAAATCGCTTTGGATTTGACGGCGCTCTGCCGCCAACAGACCGGAATGGAATACTATGCGCTCAATCTGGTGCGGGCGCTGCTCGAAACCGACCCACCGAGCGAATACCACCTGCTTTTCCGGAAAGAAATCCACCCGGAGCTGCGACGGTTTTCGAACCGGGCAGTTTTTTACCTTTCGCCCTTTGAGAACCAAGTGGCCACGGAACAAGGGTGGATCCCGCATATCGAGCGCAAAATCAAGCCGGATATCATCCATTTCCCCGCCTTCCCGCCGGGACTTTTCTCCCGAGGGAAAAAAGTGGCCACGCTGTTTGATTCAACCCTCTGGAAAAACAAAAACCGCCTTTCCTGGAAAGCCAGGGCCTATTTTTCGCCCCTTGCGACGCGGACCCTGCGGCAGGCAGCAAAAATTTTGACCATTTCCGAAAACGCCAAAGCGGAAATCGTAAAGGCCTCCGCAGCAGCGGAGGAAAAGTTCGCCGTGACCCATCTGGCGCCCGACCCAATTTTTCTTCAGCCGATTACCCCTGAACAAAAAACGGCCGTCCGGAAAAAATACAACTTGCCGGAACGCTTTATCCTTTCCGTGGCGACTCTGGAACCGAGAAAAAACTTAGCCGGCCTTTTGCAGGCGTTTGCGCAGATGCGCGAAAAAGAACCAGAAGCTTGTCTAATTCTGGCGGGCCGGCTGGCCTGGGGGAAAGCGGAGGTGCTCAAGTCCCTTCAGAAATTGAAGCTCGAGGGACAAACCAAAATTTTGGGCTACGTTCCTAAAGAGGATTTGCCGGCTATCTATGCGCTGGCCGAATTTTTGGCATTTCCATCGTTTTACGAAGGGTTCGGGCTGCCGGTTCTGGAAGCGCAGGCGGCCGGCACGTCGGTCCTGTGTTCCCATACTTCTTCGTTTCCGGAGGTCGCGGGGGATTCCGCTCTTCTCGTGAATCCTCATTCGGTTGAAAGTACCGACGAAGGAATGCAAAAGCTCTGGAGCGATTCGGCCCTGCGCCGCAATCTGATTGAAAAAGGGGAAAAAAACCTCCGGCGCTTTTCTTGGCAGAAAACGGCTTTGCTAACGATTCAAACTTACCAAGAGGTTTGCAATGGATAAAGCCTGCCCGGCCAGGGTTTCCCTCCTTGGAGTCTGGCTGGATCGGTTTACGTTCAACGATTTTTTGAACCGGCTGGATGAAGATTTGTCCGCAGGGCGCCGGGGATATGTGGTCACCCCGAACGTCGACCATATCGTGCGGCTGAAAAAGGATGCCGAGTTTCGCCAAGTTTACGCAAACGCCCGGTTTGTGGTGCCGGACGGAGTGCCGCTTTTGTGGGCGGCCAAATGGCTGGGGGCGCCCTTTCCGGAGCGGATTGCCGGCGCCGACCTTTTCCCCCGACTGTGCCGGCTGGCGGCCGTGCGTGGCTATTCGCTCTACTTTCTGGGTGCCAGCACCGCTGTCTGCCAGCAGGTAAAGGCCCAACTCGAAAACTTGTACCCCGGAATAAAAATTGCCGGATACTATTCTCCCCCTTTTGGATTCGAAAAATCGGAGGCCGAACTGAAGCAGATTCGGCGTCGGCTCACAAAGGCGTCGCCGGATATCGTCTTTTTGGGGCTCGGAACGCCCAAACAGGAAAAACTGATTCCGCGCCTGCTCCCCCACGTGCCGGTCAAGCTGTTTGTAGGCGTGGGGGCGGCCTTGCAATTTTTCACCGGGGAAAAAAACGCCCCCCCGATGGGCGCAGCAAGCCGGGTTGGAATGGGCCTTTCGGCTGCTATCCGAACCCAGGCGCCTATGGAAAAGATATCTAATCGATGATCCTCGTTTTTTCTGGTGGGTGGCCAAAGAAAAATTTCTGACGTAAAAATGATTAAGCAAAACCTGACCTTCTTGCGCCGCATCCAACTAACTTTAGACTTGGTTTTAACCGCCTTCGCTTTCCATCTAACTTACCTTTTACGCGCCAGCGCCCCATTCGAACCCATCTATCATGCGATCCCGGAAGAGCTGTATTTTCGCACATTGATATTGATTCTATTGATATGGTTTTCGGTTCTCTTAATATCGCCCAAAGCGTATGAATACCGAGTCCGCACTGTCGGTTTTATTTTTAAACAGGTTGGCCGAGCCATTTTGTTTGCAACCCCTCTTCTGCTTGTATTGCTAATTTTCACCGGCCATCCTCCTCAAAGCCGAGTCACAGTCGCTATTTTTGCTGTTTTAGATTTTGGATTACTTTTCCTGTCCAGGATTGTCTTGCTTAAGACTTTGGAACATTTCCGGAAAAAAGGATTCAACTATTTGCGAATACTCATCGTTGGAACCGGCGACAAAGCCAAGCAAATTGTCGACCAGGCTGTCTTTCATCCGGAATGGGGAATCAAGCCAATTGGATTCGTCGATTGGAAAAAAACCAAGTGGCTCTGGAGTTACCGGCAGGTACCGTTGGTTGGATTGATGGAACATCTGCCCACCATTCTTACTAATGGCCATATTGACGCGGTTTTATTTGCCAACCCGCCTGATTGGGAAAAATTAAGCGGGGGGGTCGACATTAGTCAAAAAATTGGAGTGCCAAGTTATCTTTTGGCGGACTTCTTGAACCATGCGCCTAAAAGCACAAATGCTTCTTATCTCGGTTGGCCGGTAATCCCGCTTTCCGGTCCATACCCGCTTCCTGCCGGGCTGACGCTCAAGCACTTTTTCGATCGGCTCACAGCGCTGTTTGGAATTATTCTGTGTGCACCTATACTTTTGGGCGTTGCTGTTGTTTTAAAAGTTTCGCCTCCGGGATCGGTTTTGTTCAAACAGCTCCGGATCGGGCAGAATGGCCGCCGGTTCTGGATGTATAAGTTTCGCACTATGGTCGAAGGTGCCGATAAAATGAAAAAGAATTTGTTGAACCAAAACGAAATGTCCGGACCGGTATTCAAAATCACGGATGACCCAAGAGTAACCGGAATCGGAAAATTCTTAAGAAAAACTTCCATAGACGAACTGCCCCAGCTTTTCAACGTGCTAAAAGGGGAAATGTCTTTGGTCGGCCCGCGTCCTCCCTTGCCGGAGGAGGTTTTTCAATATCGCCTGGAACACCGCCGCCGGCTTTCCGTTCGCCCCGGAATCACCGGCACCTGGCAGGTCTCCGGCCGCAACCACGTTGACTTCGAAAACTAGATGAATTTAGATCTGCAATATATCGACAATTGGAGCTTCTGGAGCGATTTGAAAATTTTAGCCCGCACCATCCCGGCGGTGCTTACGACCAACGGGGCGAAATAAACTAACTTTCAAATTTGTGGCGCAGGATAGGTGAAACTTAACCCGCGCCACAAAACCCCTACACCTTCTTCTTCAATCTCGCCAATCTCTGCTTCGCATCCTCCACTTCCGCTATCCCCGGGTCGGCATTTTTCCAGATATCCAGAAATTCTTCATAGTTTTTTATCGCCTTTTGGTTCCAGCCGGATTTTTCATAGGCCAATCCCAAAAGATAATAAGCCTTTACCGCCCAAATGGGCATCGCTGTTGCTCTGGTCTGGTCGTATTGCGACAGCATCTTTTCCAATTCAGATACCGCCTCCGCCAGCCGACCCAGCTTGATGTAGGTTTCGACAAGTACAAAGTGATATTGAAATTCTGGGGTGCCTTTGGCCATCTTTTCAAAACTGTTTAAGGCTTCTGGCAATTTCCCTTGGGCAAGCTTGACCAATCCGTCAGCGACCCACCAGCGATACATTTGCGAGGTGTCTTTTTTTGCGATACCGCTTTTCAAGGCCCGGGCAACCTCCTCGGCTTGGCCAGTTTCCCCAGCGAGTGTCAAACACCACACAAAGAAATCGCGCATATAAGCTGGGTCATTCGGATTGGCTTTATGCTGAATTTCCATCGTTTTTTTAGCTTCCTGCAAGGCCATTTGCCAATTTTTCTGCTCAACATAAATAATCGCTTTCCCGACATGTTTGGCTGCCAGCCACCCCCGCTCCTCCCGTTCCAATCTATCCGCCACTATTCCCTGGTCCAAAACCGCCAACGCTTCTGCAAATTTACCCTGATTAAGGGGAATCAAAGCGAGATGGTATCTTGCCCAGGAACGCCAGCCCTTGCTCCCGCTGGCAAAAATCTGCTGGTAACAGCTCTCCGCCCGGATATAATCTCTTTTAAACAAGTATAAGTGCCCCATCTGTTCCAATGACTCAAACCGGTCGGGCCTTATTTCCAGCACTTTCCGGTGCGATTCAATGGCCGGGTCTATCTGGCCATTGTTGGCATAAAGCTCGGCCAGTTTATTCCAGGACTCATGAAAATCCGGCTTTATCTCCACGGCCTTTTTGTAGGATTCAATCGCCAGCTCTATTTTGCCGTTGTTGGCGTAAATCTCTCCCCGGCTGTCGTAAGGATTGGCTTCGTTTGGCGCTATGGAGATATACTTATTTATCGCTTGGATGGCCTTCTCAAAATCGCCAGCGTCATTGTAGGCGTAAGCGAGCTGGTTATACGCTAACTTATAAAGAGGGTCTATTTCGATGGCCGCAATTAGGTAGGGAATGGCTTCTTTCGGTTTTTTCAGTGAGGAGTAAAAAATGTTCCCCAGCATATAGAACGCTTCTTTTTCGTCGGGGTAGCGTTTGGTTATTTTCTTTAGCTGCTCAATTCGTTTCAGCGTATCCCCTGCCTTGCCCAACTCAAGGGCCTTGATGTAATACTTATCCTTCTGGCTGACCTTGCCGGAATATTTTACCGCTTGCGCTATCAAGTTTTTCCCCTCCGCACCGCCTACAAGCCCGGCCAGCCGGTAATAGGCCATTGCAAAAGTGGAATCCAAAGCCAACGCCATTCCGTAGCTCCTTTTCGCCTCTGAAGTATAGAGTTTGTTGTCGTAATCAAGCCCCTCCAAATAATAGCGATATGCCTCCGGCGAATGGGTAGTGACAGCGGCGACCGGTTTATTATTCTCCGTATCGGCTTTTAGAGGTAAAGATAAATTATTTTTCAAGTCCCAACCCAGCTTGTCCACTACGGCAAAGATATCTTCATTGGAAGCTCCATTCACTCGTTGAGAAGCCAGAACCCTTCCTCCCCTCACTTCTGAAATCTCGCCTGTCACAACTAAATTCGGCTTGGTCTGAAGCACTTCACCGGTCAGAATCCATTTTACCCCTGCTTTTTTGGCCACTTCCGAAGCTAACTTCCGGTCGATGACTTTAACATCCCCCTTACACATTAAGTTTAAGATGTCATACAGCCTTTGGCGGCTTATTACACGCAAATTCTCCGACTCGGACAAGCCGGTGATTAGAAGCGAGGTTATCATCTGCGCGGTTTTGTCTTTATCCTCCGGGTCGGCCACGTTCTCGAAATACATTACGGCCAGAGAATTTTCGGCGGCGGCGGTTTCTTTATCCGTGCCTATCTCAATGTTGAACGGCTTGAAAATCAGGAAAAGCAGAACCAGCAGACCAATCCCAGCCGGAACTAAAAAGGGCAGCCACTTCTTTCTGGGCTTTTGGGGAAGCGGCTTTCCCTGTTCCAGATTCTTCTTCTCATTGCGCAAGTCGGCTAAAAGGTCGGCCGCGCTCTGATAGCGAAGGTTTTTGTCCTTCTTCAAAGTTTTATCGACTATCTTCTGCACCCCTTCTGGAACGTCCGACTTGTAGCGCGCCAAAGGCTCCGGCTCTTCGTAGCAGATGGAATAGCTGATGGCGGCGTTGTGGTCGCCCGGGAAGGGCAATTTGCCGGTGATTAGTTCATACAAAACCACCCCCAAAGAGAAGATGTCGCTGCGCTGGTCGATTTCTTCCCCTTTGGTCTGTTCCGGGGACATATAGGCGATGGTGCCAACCGTAGCCCCGGATTCGGTCAGCTTGGAAACACCTTTTAACTTGGCCAGCCCGAAGTCCATAATCTTGACCAGGTTCTCTTTGGTGGCCATTATGTTGTCCGACTTTATATCCCGGTGCAGAATCTCTTTTTTGTGGGCGGCAGAAAGCCCTTCGGCGGCTTGAACGGCGAACTCCAGAACTTGAGGCAGCTTCAAACCCTGCTGGGCTAGCTCCTTCAGGGTTTTCCCTTCGACATATTCCATAACGATGAAGGATTTTCCTTCCGCTTCGTCGATGTCGTGAACCGTGGCGATATTTTGATGATTGATGGCCGAGGCGCCTTTGGCCTCGCGGATAAAGCGCGCTTTGGCGGAAGAATCCTGCCAGAGATGCTCCGGCAAAAACTTCAAAGCGACCGTGCGACCTAAGCGGAGGTCTTGGGCCTTATAGACTACTCCCATTCCGCCTTCGCCTAATTTTTCGAGGATTTTATAATGGGAGATGGTTTGGCCTATCATATCGGTTCTTTCCGAAATCAGAAGAAGTATAAGGAGACGTGTATTCCTCTGTCAATTTGTAATAAGTCCACAAAAAGTGTGCCCTGCACAAAAAACGGGCAGTCTTGGTTTGAAATTAGCTCTCCTTCGTACGATATTGGTGCCGGCAATGATTTTGCTGGGATGGGTAGCGATGAAAAAAAATTACAGGCTCGAACAAGAGTTAGACGGCTTGAAACAGATTCTCGAAGAACATAAAGAAGGAGGTCAAATGAAATCCACGGTATTGCTTTTTATTTTTCTGTCCGTTGCGCTATGGTCGGCTTCCGGCCAAGAGCTACCCGGCATTGTCGCGCCCCAAAGCGTAGCGGCCGTATCCGACATCACCGCTCTGGAAATCAACCCCGCCGGTCTGGCCTTTTCTTTCGGCTTCGGCCTGCTTTATTCACACCGAAACTTAAAAACTCCCGCCGGAGACGACATCTATGCCGTCAATCTCGGCGGCTTTGGTTTTGAGGTAGCCGACCTAAACCATTTTTCTCTTTTCAAGGGCACCCAAACCCGCGCCGTTTTGGCCCTCCCGCTCGGCAAATTGGCCGTCGGCGGGCGTTACAGTAAAATAAACGCCAAAGGCAGCCCGTATGATGCCACCGGCTTCTGGGATTTGGGGTTGATGCTGCATTGGAATCGCCGGCTTTCTTTCGGCGCCGTCGCAAAAAATTTAAACCGTCCCCGAATTTTGGGAGAACGAATTCGCCAAACGTATGTGGGTGGTGTCGCCTACCGACCCATTGGCGAACGGTTGACCCTCGGATTGGATTTTGAGCAGTCGCAAAAGCAAAAATTTGACCGCGGTTTTTATCGCCTGACTGCAGACTTTGAAGTTAAACCCGGCCTGCGGCTTTCCGGCAATTTCGACCGCACCAAATCCTTCGGCTTCGGCGTAAACATCGGGCTGGGGAATCTCGGCATTAAAAACCGCAACTCCTATGACAAAAAGGGGAACTATACCTCTTCGGTAAACTCGATTTACCTTTCCAGTCGTTTTATGGGGAATCTTCTGCCGCCTCCCAACAAAGGTTTAGTGGTGAAACTTTCCGGTGAATTTCCGGAAGAACCCTCCCGCAGCTTTTTCAGCCCAAAGAAGACCAGCTTCTTGGAGCTTATGCAGGGGCTTTCCGAAGCCCCCCAAGACCCCAAAATTAAAGGAGTCGTTCTGAAATTGGGAACCACCGACTTCGGCTTCGCTCGCTTGCAGGAAGTGGCAAATGAAATCAAGGCGTTTCGTGCCTCCGGTCGAAAAGTCATCGCCTACCTTGAAGAAACCGGCGACGCCCAGTATTTTCTGGCCGCCCACGCCGACAAAATCGTAATGCCGCCGGTCAATACCCTCGACTTTAACGGCATCAAATCGACACGGACGTTTTACAAAGGGACGCTCGACCAGTTGGGCATTAAAGCCGAGTTTTTGCAGCACGGTAAATACAAATCGGCCGCCGAGGTTTTGACCCGCACGGAAATGTCCGACCCGGCCCGCGAAGAAGCCAACTCGATTTTAGACGAGCTTTTCGGCCAAATTATTTCAGCGGTGGCGGCTGGACGGAATCTTTCTGCCGATTCGGTGAAAAAATTAATCGACCGAGCCCCGCTGATTTCCACAGAAGCCCAAAAAGCCAGCTTAATCGATACGCTCCTTTATCCCGACCAGTTAGAGGACTACGCCAAAACCATTTTCGGCCGCAGGCTGTTTTGGACGTCTCTTAAGCCATACATAAATCCGTCTCCCTCCATTCAACCCTGGCAGCCGTATCCGGAAATTGCCGTTGTGCGCGCCACCGGAGCAATCGAAGAAGGCCAGTCCGGCTCCGACTTCTTATTCGGCAAAACGCTCGGTGCCGAAACGATGCAAAAAACGCTGAAAAAAGTAAGCGGGGATAAAAATGTAAAAGCCATCGTTTTGCGCATCGACTCCCCCGGCGGCACCGTGCAAGGCTCCGATTTAATCTGGCGCGCAGTAAGCCGGGCCGCCACCAAAAAGCCTTTGGTGATTTCGATGGGGGACGTGGCCGCCTCGGGCGGCTACTACGTCACCACCCCGTTGAAAGAAAACATTCTTGCCTCGCCCGGAACTATAACCGGCTCCATCGGCGTTCTGGGCGGAAAGTTTGATATGACCGGTTTTTATCAAAAAATTGGCTTAAGCAAAGAGGTCCTGACCCGCGGCAAAAATGCCGACATCGAAGGTTCTTCCCATCCCTTCACCGAAGAACAAAAACAAAAAGTTCAGCGCGAAATCGATTTGGCCTACGAACACTTTGTATATTTGGTTGCGGAAGGCCGCGGGAAATCTTTTGAGCAGATTGACTCCGCGGCCCAGGGCCGGGTCTGGACCGGCAGCCAGGCGTTAAAGCTGGGACTGGTTGACCGCCAGGGCGGGCTTTTGGACGCCATCCGTTTGGCCCGTCAGAAAGCCGGATTAAAACCAAATGAGAAAATTACGCTTGGGACTTACCCATCTTCAAAGTTCTGGACTAACTTTGCGGCCGAAAATTTAATTTTCGCGGGCCTTACCGCAGGCTTAATCGAAAAAGAAAAACTGCTTTCCGGAGCCGCGTATCAAAAATATTACTTCGCTCCCCACGCCCAGGATTTGGCTAATCGGCAAATGTTAAACCGAGCAATAACGGGAGGCGGCGGCGACCTCTTCGCTGCTTGGTTGGCCGGTAAAACCGCCCCTCTTTCGGACCGGCCAAACCTGCTATTCCGGATTATCCGGCCGGTTCGAAAAATCTTGGAGGAGTTTTCGGAAGTCCTCTCCTTAGGTAAAGAACCTTTTTAGGTTTTCTTTTTGGCCAAAAGCGGTTTGAGATGATGGTGCAGATACCAAGCGATACCAAGTAAAATAAGGGCCGCTATGGCATAGTCGAACTTATGCAGGTATTTTCCGATGGTATTCCAGTTTTCCCCCAGCTTGACGCCGACATAGGTCAAAGCATAGCACCAGGGGACGGCGCCGACAAAGGAGTAAATGGCAAACGGCCAGAATTTCATTCTGGAAATTCCAGCTGGAAGGGAAATGAAGGTACGGACGATGGGCAGCATCCGCGAAAAAAAGACCGCCGCGCTGCCGAACCGATTGAAAAAACGGTCGGCGTTGTCGAGATCCCTTTCCGAAAACAAAATGTATTTTCCCCATTTTCTCACCGCGTTTCGACCGCCGTAATAGCCGACCCAGTAGGTAACCACCGAGCCAATCAGATTGCCAAAGGCCCCGGCCATAGTCGCCCCCCAGATTGAAAAGCGTCCCTCGTGCACCAAAAAGCCGGAGAAGGGCATTATGATTTCGGACGGCAAGGGAATGCAGGCTGATTCAATCGCCATAAACAAACAGACGATGGGATACCCCCCGGCTGAAATAGCCGCAGTAACCCACCCGGCAACCGTTTCCAAAATTTTTGCTATCATTTTTTCTTTTCTGCCTCCAGCATGAGCAGGCGGTGCCCTTTTTTCTCTTTAACCGTGAAATCAAACCCCAGGTATGAAAATTTTTCATCCACGGACGGAATTCGACCCAATTCATCAATTAAAAGCCCTCCCAGAGTCTCATAATCCTCCGCCGGAAAACTGGCTCCAAAAACCTGGTTGAACTTCTCCGGCCGAATCCGCGCCGCCACGGTGGCGCGTTTTTCGTCAAGCCAGCTCACTTCATCCAACTCCACGTCATACTCATCCTGAATTTCTCCTACAATCTCTTCGATTATATCTTCCAGCGTGATTAACCCCGCCGTGCCGCCGAATTCATCCAGCACGACGGCCATGTGAATTCGCTTTTTCTGAAAATCCACCAAAAGTTCCTGCACCTTGCGCGAATCCGGCACAAAATAGGGCGGGCGCAAAATATCTTCGAGAATGACTAACTCCGAATTCAAAAGCAGGTTGATAATGTCTTTGGTATGGATGATGCCGACGATATGGTCCAAATCTTCCCTATAGACCGGAATCCGCGAATATCCTTCTTCAGCCACAAATTGAAGCAATCTTTCGCGGGGAGTTCCCAGTTCAACGGCCACCATATCGGTCCTTGGCGTCATCGCCTTTCTGACCGGAGTATCGGAAAATTCGAAAATAGAGTGAATCATTTTCTCCTCCCCTTTTTCGAAAATCCCCAGCCGGCTCCCTTCCGAAACCAAGTGCTTGATTTCCTCTTCGGTGACGAAGGGAGCCCTTGCCTCCTCTTTGAAGCCAAAAAGATTTAAAAGCCCGCGCGAAGCGCCGGTGAGCAGTTTGATGACCGGCAAAAGCGCTAAATAGAATAAGTGCACCGGCCGTGCCACTCGCATGGCGAACCTTTCCGGGTGATGCAAAGCCAACATCTTGGGGAAAAGCTCGCCAAATAAGAGTGAAAGAAAGGAAATCGCCAAAGCTACTAAACCGATGGCAACGGTTTTGGTTACGCCCGAAATGGGCGCCGCCAGCCGCGCCTCCAGCTCTTCGATAACCGTCGCGCCGCCCAAAACTCCCGCCAGGGTGCCGACGATGGTAATCGCCACCTGCACGGTCGCCAGAAACTTCCCCGGATCCTCTTGCAGTTGCAAAACCCGCTTGGCTTTGACGTCTCCCTTATTGGCCGCCGAGCGCAGCCGCGCCCGCCGGGCGGAAACCAGGGCAATCTCCGCCGCCGCAAAAAAACCGTTGACCAAAATCAAGGCGACAATAATCAGGGCTTCCAAAACGGCCGATTTCATTCCTTTGGATAATAAAAGAATCAGCCCTCCAAAGCACCGATTTTTTTAACCGCTGGGGCGCACCGCGCAAAAAGGCGATGCTGGTGTGGGAAGCGGGGAGAAAGGAAACCATTCAACCCGGCATTGAGCTATAGGCTCAAACCCAAAAACCGCTTGATTTGAATCTGCTACAAGTTATCTTTTCGATGAGGGCGGGTTAGCCCGTTGAGGTTTTTCTACTTTCGTAAATAAGCGTTGGCTTGCTCTTGGGGTCAGCGCAGGAGGTATAAAAAATGAAAAAAAATAATGGGTGAATAGTCGTCTCTTTTTTCGGCCAAAAAAACGGGCGGGTTTGAAACCCGCCCCTATAAAAAAAACAGAAGGAGGTTCAAAATGAAGCGTTTCTACTTAGTTTTGGGTGTGGGACTTGTGACAATTCTCGCATCGTTGGCGTTGACACTTGTCCCGAGCGAAGCCCTTGGAGCCGTCCCCAAACTCATCAACTTTCAGGGAATTTTGAAAACCCCGGCGGATACGGCCGTGTCTGATGGCTCTTATTCCGTCACCTTCACCATCTACACCGCTCCCACCGGCGGCATCAACCTCTGGACGGAAACCCAATCGGTGGCGACCACCGACGGGCTTTTTGCTGTTCTCTTAGGTGCCTCAAATCCAATTCCGGATACGGCTTTTAAGGGTTTGGAGCGCTGGCTGGGGATTGCCGTTGCTCCGGATGGGGAGATGCCCACAAGACAGCAGTTGGTGTCGGTTGGCTATGCCTATCGAGTCAGTTCTGTGGATAGTGCCTCCGGTGGAACGATAACCAGCAAGGTCTCCATTGGCCCAGGGCATACGAATACGGGTTTACACGCTTTTGTGGCGGGGGAAAACAACAACGCTCTTGGAAACTATTCCGTAGTCAGTGGTGGGGGCGGCCCTTCTGCTTCCGACTCCAACTCGGCGCTTGGGGGTAACTCCGTTGTCAGCGGGGGCATAAGCAACACCGCCAGCGGCTTTGGCGCCACGGTCGGTGGCGGGTACGCCAACACCGCCAGCAATACTGCTGCCACCATCGGCGGAGGGGGGAGCAACAAGGCAAGTGGTCCCGGTGCAACCGTCGGCGGCGGCAGTAGTAATGATGCCAGCGGCCAAGACGCAACCGTCGGCGGCGGCTCCGCCAATACGGCCAGCAATTTTGAAGCGACCGTCGGCGGCGGTGCAGGTAACACGGCAAGCGCGGAGAAAGCCACCGTCGGCGGCGGTGCGGTCAATTCGGCAAGTAACTCTTTCGCCACGGTCGGTGGCGGTGCCAATAACCGGGCACGCGGACAATACTCCGTTGTCAGCGGCGGCGGCGGAATTTTTGCAGTCGATTCCAACTCGGCACTCGGGGATTGGTCTACGGTCGGTGGTGGCCATAAAAACGTTGCCAGCGGCATTAATGCAACGGTTGGTGGGGGTATCAATAACACCGCCGATGCTTACAGTACGGTGAGCGGAGGAATCAGCAACACAGCAACTGCGACAGGATCCGCTGTAGGTGGGGGTTCAAACAATGCCGCCAGTGGCACCTCTTCTACAGTTGCCGGTGGGGAGAGTAATAAAGCCCTTGCTGCCTTTGCTTCAACGGTTGGGGGCGGACTAAACGATACGGCCAGCGGCCTCTACTCCACGGTTCCGGGGGGTCGGGCCAACAAGGCCTTGGGCGATTATTCTTTTGCCGCCGGGCGGCGGGCCAAAGCCAATCATTCTGGCGCTTTCGTATGGAGTGACTCAACGAATGCCGATTTTGCTTCCACGGCTGCCAACCAGTTCTTAATCCGCGCTTCCGGTGGAGTTGGAATCGGAACAGCCAGCCCAAGCGCGAAGTTGGATGTGGCCGGGTCATTGGAAATCGGCAACGGAACACCGATTGCGCGGGTGCTAAGCGCTACCGGCGCACTCGATTTTCCCTCAACCAGCCCGCAAACCAGTACCGATTTGACTATTACTTTGTCGGGAGCGGTTGATGGGGATGTTGTTTCATTAGGGGTACCAAATGGTAACGCCTTCTCCAATACTATCTATTCGGCCTGGGTTTCAGCAACCAACACAGTAACGGTACGCTTTAACAACTATTCGATCTCATTTGAAGACCCGCCGGCTGGAACATTCAGGGTTATGGTCACCCAGTTTTAAGGGGGGGAACATACCGACCCGGTCTAAGAGGCATAAAAAAGCCCTCCGCTTTTTCAGTGGAGGGCTTTTTGTTTTGGGTGTCTATAGAAATTCACTTCCCCCGGCTCGTCCTTTTTTCTCTTTTTGGGGGACTCTTTCCCCGGCCGGGTTGACTTTTCAAACCGGTCGTCGATGCCGTTCTTGTCCTTGTCCTTGAAATCGTCGTACTTTTTCTTGCCCTTTGATTCCTTCTCTTCCTTTTCCGGCTTTTCTTCCTTGGACGGCTTTTCCTTGTCCAAAGAGGCGGCTGAAAAGCCGCCCTTTTTTTGACCTCGCCTTTATATTCCCTTCCAAGGAGCAGAGGGAGAGGGCGAATGCCGTTCGCCCCTACGCCGTGACCAGTTTGGCCTTGCTGGTTTTCTTGCCGCCTGTGGTGAGCTTGGTCGAACCATTGGACTTGTGGCCGTTGCCGTTGGCGGCGTATTTTTTGGTGCCCAGCTTCTGCAGGGCAATTTCTGCCGCCCGCTCGCCGGATAAAAGCATCCCGCCGAAGGTCGGGCCCATCCGCGGAACCTGGAAGACGGTGCAGACCGCCACGCCGGAAACAATCAGGCCGGGGTGTACTTCCACCGTGTTTTCCACCACCAAATCTTCCGATTTTTCGACCCACATACCGGAATAGGTCTTGTTGGAAATGATGCCGCGTTTGGCCAAGGATTCGACCACTACCGCGTCGTGGCCGGAGGCGTCGATGACCAGCTCGGACTCCAGAGCGACCGGGTCAACGCAGGTGATGGCGCGCGGCAGGGCCGAAACCGGCGTCCAGTTGATGACCGCGCCCGCCACCCGGTTGTTCTCGCGCAGGACCACGTCGTCAAACTTGGTCAGGTTGATGACTTTGACGCCGGCATCGCAGGCGGCCGCAATCAGCTTGGAGCAGGCGTGCGGGCCGGAGGCGATGTAGAGCCCCTCGGATGCTTCCTCGTACGGGCAGCCGATTTCGTCTAAAATCTTCTGGGCCGGACGGCGCACGGTGACACCATTCATAAAGTAGCCGCCAATCCAAAAGCCACCACCCAAGTAGTTGTTGGCCTCGACGATTAAGACCTTTTTACCGGCCTGGGCCAAACGCCGACCGGCGACCAAACCGGAAGGCCCGGCGCCGATGATTATAACGTCGGAATAGATGTGGTTGGTAAATTCCTTGTACCATTTGTCCACGATGGCCTGCGTTACCTGGCCTTCGGAGACGGGGGCAAAACGGTTCATACTGTTTCCTCCTTTAAAGGGTTGTTAGTTTTCTGTTCAACATTCATCTTTCGTTTTTCCTGGTAGCGGAAGCCTTCTTGTCCCGCTTGCGTTGAGCGCAGCGTAAACGAGCGGAGTCGAGGGATAGGCTTCCACGATGGAGGTCTAAAGACCTCCGCTACCTTTTTTGTTACCGGCACCTAACACAAACCGCACCGCCAATCTGGTTTCGCCCAACTTGGAGGTGCGGCTTTCTCCCTACGCTGGCATTACCCAGATCAGGTTCAAAGGGTATTTCTCAGGCCCAATTTCTCCCGGGCCACCCCTATCATCAATATATTACCCTTTTTCAAAGAAAAGGTCAAGAGCAAGTTGGCAGTCTATCTCCGACTCTTGCCGCAAGGAGCGGAATAATTTGTACTCCATCACTTCAGGATGAACTACCTCAAGCGCCGCGGCCTGGCCTTAGTGCTTCTTCCGAACGGCTCCGAACTTTTTGGTGTCACTTTCTTAACCCGCGAAACGAAGGGGATTTCCCCGCCGTCAAAATCGGGCAGCATAACCCGAGGCAAGGCCACTCCCAGAGCCATTTCGATATCGGAAAGCTGCGACAGTTCTTGAAGTGAAACCAGGCTGAAAGCGTCCCCCTTGGCCAGCATTCGGGCCGTGCGCCCCACCCGGTGGATGTAATCCTCCGGCGTCGCCGGCAGGTCGTAGTTGATAACGTGCGAGATTTTTTCCACGTCCAATCCCCGCGCGGCAATATCGGTGGCTACCAGAAGCTGGAATTTTCCCCGGCGGAAGCTTTCCAAGGCCGCCACCCTTTGGCCCTGGCTCCGGTCGCCGTGCAAAAGCCCGACTCCGTATCCTGCCTGCAAAAGCCGCCGCGCCAGCCGATCGGCCCGGTGCTTGGTGCGGGTGAAAATCAAAACCGAAGGCATTTTGGCCTGCCCCAAAAGATGGAGCAGTAAATCCGTTTTCCGCTCCGGCCTCACCGGATAAACGGCATGCGTAATCCCGACCGGCAGAATGGCCGGCTGCTCGTTGGTCGCCGCCACCCGCAGGGGATTGACCAAAATTTGGTGCGCCAGCCGCAGCACGGCGTCTGGGATGGTGGCGGAAAAAAGCAAATTCTGCCTCTTGCGCGGCAGGGAGCCGACGATGCGGCGGACGTCCGGATAAAAACCCATATCCAGCATCCGGTCGGCCTCGTCCAAAACTAGATAGGAAAGTTTCTCAAAGCGGGTTCTATGATTTTGCTGATGGTCCAAAAGCCGCCCCGGCGTGGCGATGATTATATCCCTCCCGTCCTTCAAGGCCTCCTCTTGCGGCACGTAGCCAACCCCGCCATAAACCGGAAAGGAGCCGATTCCCAAAGGTTTTCCAAACTGCCTGGCGACCTGGTCTACTTGCAAGGCCAGCTCTCGCGTCGGAACCAGAATCAAAACCCGGCTCCCGCCCGGCCTTTTCTCGTCCAAGAGCTTGGTAATTATGGGCAAAAGGAAGGCCGCCGTTTTGCCGGAGCCGGTTTCGGCCGAGGCAACGACGTCGCGGCCGGACATAATGGCCGGAATCGTCTGGGCCTGGACCGGGGTCGGCTGAACGAAATTGTATTTTTTGAACAGCGGCGCGAATTTCGGCGAAAGCCCGAGGGAGTTAAAGGGCATAATCTCTGCCGTCGCCAACCTCGGACGTTTCCTTTTCTCCTAAATAAGGCGTCGGTTGAGGCGTGACGGCTTTTTCTTCCCGCTTGGGCGCTCGCACCCGCTTGATTTGGGCTTCTTCCCGTTTTCCGATGCGGGTTCCGAGAATAAAATCGGCCACCGGCAATACTACATTAAAATTTTTGTACTGAAAACGGTGATGCAGGCGGTGATGCCGATCAAGAAAACGAAAAACCGCCGTTTGCTCCACCCGGCGCCCTTTGGGAACGTGCATAAGCCAGTGCAGGGTTTCGTAAGCGGCGTAGTAGGCCGTCATGGCCGCCAGAGCGGGCCAAAAAACGGGAAAGCCGGCCGATTTTTGGAGAAAATAAAACGCCGGCAGGTGCAGCCCTATTAAAAGCGGCGCATTCCACCAGCTGAAAGGAACTTTGTCTTTATGCTCTTCTTTTTGCAGATGATATCCTTCAAAAGCGTTGAAAATCTGGTGATGGGTCAAGGTATGCGTTCGGAAGGGGTAATCTAAAAAACCATACGGCCGGTGCAGCAAAAAACGGTGCAGGGTCCACTCAAAAAACGAGGCGTAAACGACCACCGCGGCAAAAACAACTGCTCCTGCAAGAATGTCAATCAAACCGAACCTCCTGTTCAATCCCGCCCTGGCACCAGCCGAAGCGGCAGGGGCCGGTGGGATTTTCTACGATTAGAAACCTCTCTTGAGGGGTCTTCCCCTCCTCCTGTTTGGTTAATATAACTCTTATTCAACAGTCCGGCAATCGTTTTGATTTTACCGAAAGCAGGTTTTTTAATTGACCAATCGGATTTGGATTGTATATTGGCGGTTTGCATTTTTGAAATGGATGCAGGATTTGGAAGGAAAAAGGAGTAAGTAAGAATGCGCAGACGGTATATGTGGATGCTGGTGGTGACCGGCGTTTTCGTGATTGGAGCGCTGGTCTCGTTGTATCCCACGTTTAAAGTCTGGACGATGACGGCCCAGGAGAAGCTGGCCAAAATCGACGATCCGGACTATATCAATACCGAAAGAAAATCGATAAAGCTCGGGTTGGATTTGCGCGGTGGGATGCACGTCGTTTTGGAAGTGGACAAATCCAAGCTGACGCCGGACGAGGCTTCCGACGCCGTCGACCGGGCTTTGGAAATCATCCGCAACCGGGTGGACAAGTTCGGGGTAGCGGAGCCGTTGATTCAAAAGCAGGGGAAAGACCGGATTGTGGTGGAGCTTCCCGGCATCTCCGACCGTGCCCGCGCCACCTCGCTAATCGGCCAGACCGCCCAACTGGAATTCAAACTCTTGGAAAATCCGGATAATTTGAAGAACATTTTAAATCAAATCGACAGGACCCTGGGGCCACAGAAAGACACGACAGCCAAAGAAAAACCAAAACCGGTCACCGACCTTTTTGGCAAAAGCACGGGGGATACGGCTAAAACGGAAGAAGAACCAACCGAAAAGCCTTTCTCTTCCTTATTGCAAACGGCGGGTAACGGATATTTCTTTGTCCAGCCGGAAGATGTGCCGCAGGTACGGCGGTTTTTGGAAAAACCGGAAGTGCAGGAGCAAATAACGCCGGACGTGGAGATTTTGTGGTCTTCGAAAAATGAAACTTCGGAAGGACGGCCTCTGGCCGGGCTGTATCTGGTCAAAAAGCAGGTGGAGTTATCCGGAAAATTTTTGACTTTTGCGCGCGAAAACCGTGACCCGCAAACCGGCGCGCCGACCGTGGATTTTGAATTAAACCGCGATGGGGGGCGGATTTTCGGGCGGCTGACCGGCGCCAACATTCAAAAGCCGTTGGCAATTGTCCTCGATCAAAAGGTGGTTTCCGCCCCCATCATTCAGGGCCAGATCTCCAACCGAGGACAAATTACTTTGGGAGGCGGCGGCACGATGGAGGAAGCCCACGATTTGGCCATCATCCTGCGCGCCGGGGCGCTGCCGGCGCCGGTGAAAATCATCGAGTCCAGCCTGATTGGCCCCTCCTTGGGGGCCGACTCGATCGAAAAAGGGAAAATTTCCGGCTTAATTGGTATCGGGCTGGTCATTCTTTTTATGTCTTTCTATTACCGACTTTCGGGCGTTATCGCCAGCTTCGGGATGCTTTTGAATTTCGTTTTTCTGGTGGCGATTCTGGCCTCCCTGGGGCTGACTTTGACTTTGCCCGGCATTGCCGGAATCATTTTAACGATGGGTATGTCGGTCGATTCAAACGTTTTGATATTTGAAAGAATCCGCGAAGAGATGCGCTCCGGCAAAACCGTGCGCGCTTCCATCGAAGCCGGTTACAAACGGGCGTTGTGGACGGTTATCGATTCCCACGTCACCACCTTGATTACCGCCATCATTTTATTCATTTTCGGCACCGGGCCGGTAAAAGGATTTGCCGTTTCACTTTCCTGGGGAATCACCATTAGTTTGTTCACGGCGGTGGTTGTAACCCGCGCCATTTTTGAAATTCGCAAAGAATACAAAACTTTGAGCATTTGATGGTTCTATCCGCTCACCATAATATGGTTCAACGCCGTTCACCATAAAGGAGTATATGTTCCATATATTGCCCAAAACGAACATCAACTTTATCGGCCAGCGAAAATACGCTTTCTTAATTTCCGGCATACTTTCGGTAATCGGCATCGTGGCTTTCGTGTCCATAATGATTGGCAAGGCCAATATGGGCCTGGATTTTTCCGGCGGGACGATGATTCAGGGAAATTTTGAAAAACCGGTGACCGTGGCAGAGCTGCGCGGAGCTTTGGCTACTTTGGGCAAGGGGGATGCGGAAATTCAGGAACTGGTCGGGCACATCAAACCCAATTCGTTTATCATCCGGGTTAAAGCCACGCTGACCGAATTAGGTAAAGTCGATACGTTGCTTTTGAATGCCATTGCCAAGGCCTTTCCAGACAACCCGTTTCTTCTGGATTCGAGTCACGAAGTCGGGCCGGCGGTTGGAAAATTACTGCGCAAACAGGCGCAACTGGCGGTACTTTACTCTCTTTTTGGGATTTTGATTTACATCTGGATCCGGTTCGATTTCCGCTTCGCCGTCGCCGCCACCATCGCCACCTTCCACGACGTTCTGGCGGTTCTGGGAATTATGTTTTTAATGCAAAAGGAGATAACTCTTTTGGTCATCACCGCCCTCTTGACTCTGGCGGGGTATTCCTTGACCGATACGGTGGTAGTGTACGACCGGATTCGGGAAAATTTGAAGATGTTCAGGAAAAAGGGAGATTTTGAAGCCACCATCAACGCCTCGGTCAACGAGGTTCTCTCCCGCACGGTGGTGGTCTCGTTGACCGTTTTCATCACCGTTCTGGTTATCTTCCTTTTCGGCGGCAACGTGGTGCGCGATTTTGCTCTGGCAATGATGATGGGAGTGGCGGTTGGTACCTATTCTTCAATATTCGTCGCCAGCCCCATCATTGTGGAATGGGAAAACCGCTCCCCCAAGCGGTTTAAGTAACCACTTCAGTTCTCTGCCCTTAAGTTAGAGAATAAACTGGGAAGTTTTGCGCCCTTATGGGCAAATGCAGGGCGGGAGCGGAGTGCCCAAAAACACAAAATTAAGCTCAAAAACCACATCGGCTGAAGCTAAGAACCCATCGCAATTAGTGTCCGCACAACAAGCACAGCTACAGATGCCCAAAAATACGCAGTTCAACGATAGAACCGCGTCGGCACTGGTTAGAAGTCCATCCGAGTTCATATCACCCCTGGAGATAAGACAGGTAATTCCATCGGCAGTCGGGTCAAGGCCGCAAATGGGAAAAGGAGGCGGAGGAATAGTAAAGCCACCCGCAGTATTTAAAAGCAGTACCACATCAAAAGAAGTAAAAATTCCATTGTCATCTAAATCGGCCGCGTCAATACAAGGAGGCACAGAAGTGCCAAGAAAGATGAAATTTGTAAAACCAGTCGTATCGGCCCAATTAACTGTGCCGTCGCCGTTAAAATCACCGCGAATGAAACAACCCTGCGCAAGGATGGTTGTCGATACTCCAAAGAAGAGAATTAGAGCCGCCAAAAGCCCGATACATTTTTTCATAAACCCTCCTATAAAAGTTACTTTTTCCCGATTTGGAGGGCGGCGGAAGCCGCCCTCCAAATCAAACGCTACCCCGCCTTATTTTAGCATGGTGGGAGAGTGCCCAAATAGGTCATATTGAGCAAAATCACCACGTCGGCAGAGGTCAAAATGCCGTCACAGTTGAGATCCGGTACGCAGGGGGGATACATGCCGATTCCAAGGAAGGTGCGGTTTAAATGCAAAACCACGTCGGCAGAGGTTAAGATGGCGTCGCAGTTCAAATCACCCATGTCGCAGGGGCAGAAGCCCAACTTCCTCGTCGGCACCAGCAGGAACTCGCTGTTCCGAATCTGCATTATATGTAACCCAAACTGGTCCTCGGTCTGCCTGGTTTGGCCGCTGGTCCGCTTGGGAAAGATTTCGTAGGCCAGATAGTGGGTCGACGTGTCATAGGTCGGCTCGTTATTCTTTTTGGCCGGGGTCAAAAGGAAGCGCGGCACCAGCGAATCTATAAGCTCCGGCAGTAACGGATCATCAAACTGATCCCGCAACTCTACCGGGACCCTTAACGGCTCCGGCTTCCTAATCCGGTAGGCCTTATAGTGATCCACACTATCCCAAGGGGGATGGGGAGACTTTGTGGTCGGAACCAAAAGGTAGTTCAGCGAGTCCAAGCGAACGGTGTCTTGCTGGAACTGATTCACAAACTCAACATCCCTTTGGAGGTTTCGTCCAATGGCCCGATACCAGGTCAGATGATCATCCGGGTCAACGATATCGAAAGTATCGTTTTGCGCGGGTTTAAACACGACTTTTCGTACCGGGTTGGAAAGGTAAAAGATGCTGTCCAGTCGGACCATATCGTTGGCGATAAACTGGTCTTCGACCTGAACCGTCGCCTGGAAAGGCAGCGGGACAATACTCCAAGTCTTATAGTGATTCGGCAGCGTGTCTGCCGGTTCACAGTTACTTTGGGCACCATTCAGACCACCCGACCAGATAATCCAATCACCACAAGCTCCCACGGCACAAAGTTCAACTAACCCGCCGCCTACATCAAAGTAAGAATAGCAAGGAGTACAACCGGAATCAGCACAGACTCCTAAGTTACAGGGCACGCTCAAATATCTGATGGCCGCATAATATGGCCCTTTGACACAGCAATCAATCGGCAGTCTTATCTCTTCACAGCAGAAGACATTTGTCCCGGATAAAATTACCTGGCCGGCTGGTCCTTCACACAAAAGTTGACCCGGTTTGGGACAAAGCGGATCGGTGAGGTCCACCTCATATATTTCTGCCTGGGCAAGCAGAGTACAGGGTTCAGCAGAGGAACAAACCGCCAAAGATTCCGCCACAAAGCCAACCCGGAAAGGATAAGCAGGAGCCGGGCAAGTTAAAGCGGGGTCTTGGTAATGGTATAAAACTCCACCCGGGAAACTACAATAGGTACCGATGTTGCCCGAAGTATTGTTGGCCAAACAAAAATCGGTTTGCGCAGGAGACATAGGCGCTGCAGCTTTGGAAAGGTCTACTAATTCCGGATACTTCCCTTTTGAGAACAGAGCTGGTTTAGGATTCTCTCCCCAAATTGATACCTCTTTGGCCGTTTGAAGCAAACAGAATGGCGCTTGTGGACAAGGTGGTGGTGGGACACATACGCTCTGACAGGATAATAAGCCATCGGTCCAAATTGCCAAGTTGCCCGGTAAGCCAAGTTCACAAAAGTCCAGGAAACCAACCGCGAAGCCATAATCACAGCACAAGTCACAAGTCATATCATGACAGATACCGCCGCAGGGACCATTCGGAAAATTAAAAGTCAGGGAAGCGAAATAGGTGGTGTCCACACAGCAGCTATCATCCAGAGGGATGACAACTTCCTGACAGAAGGTGTTGGGAGGGAGTATAATCTGCACAGCTGGACCGCTGCAAATGACATTCCCCGGCTTGGGGCAAGCCGGGTCAGTAAAGTCAGCCAGGTAAATACCCGGTGTGAGGACCATCAGGCAGGACTGAATAGGGTCACAATTGGACAATAGTACGTGAATAGCATTGACCTCGAAGGGATAGACCTCGCTGCAGCCAAGCGGAGGACAATTTTTAGCCGGGTCCTGATAGCTCCAAACTGTTCCCGTGTCGCCGAAGATAAGGTCACAGGGACCACCCAAGTTTCCGTCGAAACAGGCGGCGGTAAAGGGGCAAACATCAACCGAAGCTGATGCCTTCCCCTCCCATTTAAAATTTCCGGAAAAAGGTTCCGTGCCCGCCGGTGCATATTTGAGCGGGCCAGCATACTTGTCCAGACGAACCTCCCCCTTTACGCCAGTGGGAACAGGCCCCGAAATTTGAGTCCACAAATTGGGCTGGGTGGAGTTTTTGTCTGCGTTTGCGTTCTGTTCCGCGGCAAGGATGCAAGGCCTAAGCATCGCCGTAAGCGCAAGCGCCACAAACAGCAACCATAGGGGGAACTTTTGAATTCTGTTCCTCAAAAAAGAGCCGGCCGACATTATTCTATTTCCACTACACATAATTACACCTCCATAATTCTTTGTTTGGCGCCCCGATTTTCCGTCGGGGCGCCAGGTTTCCACTTAAATTAAGTTGCTAATTTTTAAGAATAGTTTAGCGCTACCGTCTTTCTCGCTGAGCCAAGAGAACCGGTGTTGTCTTTCCAAACCTCCTTTAGAAGGACTGGTTAGTTTTTCCTTACCAAGCCGGGGTTTCTTCTTTCGATTTGCCTAAAACGGCTCCCTCAACCGTTCCTCAAAGGCAAAAGGACCCACCCCACCCTATGCCCAAATCCACAGACACTACTTTATACGCAGGTGTAATTTAAGCTGTAACCATAAGTTTTGTCAAGTAAAATCGTTATTGTGAAAAAAATAACTTATTTTTTGGTTATCCGCAAGAGAAACAGATACTTAGCAATCTGCATCTTTGAATGTTTGGGTGGAAATTTTTTCCTATGCCTGAAAATCGCCGAATGGGTAAACTGCTCCTTCAAGCAGGTTAAGTAGGGTTCAGTCAAAAGCTCTCTTTTTCTTCCATCTTATACCTTACAAACGGAAGGGGAACTTTGCCCCACCTGCGCTGGGCGGCATAATCCCGCATGATGGGCATATCTCGACCGGGGGGAGATACCCTCCCTTCCGGCAAAACGGCCACTAGCGCTACGTTGTTTTTCGGATAGCTGATATCGGCCCGTACATCGATGAGAAAAAGACTGCTTTCGGCCTTGGAGCCAAAATAAGAACCAAAAAGACCGGCCAGGTAAGCCGGCGTGTCGATTAACCAGCGAATATCTTTTCGACGAAAATACTCCAACCCGTTGATGGATTTGTAGTAGGACAAAACCTCGTTGTTTGCCAGACCGTCTAAATTGATGACGCGCCGGTCGGTAAAGTATTGTAAGTAACCTGAATTGAATGCCCCCACTACCTCACCGGAGGGAACTTTGGTATATATCATTTCCATCATCACCTTACTGCGGTCGGCCAACTTGAAACGGGTGGCGGTGAAAATCCAAAAGCTACCAGCCAAAATAGAAAAAATAAAACCGAGCGCTATTAGGTTGCGATTGACTTTTTCCAAGGTTAAAGCCACAAGCGGCAAAGTCATAACAAATACCGCTTGTGAATACCAAGGACGCACCGACCAGCGGATAAAAATGTGAAAAGCCGCGAATAAAGCGGTGGCAATCAACGTCCACAAGAGCGGACGGTATCTTTCGGGCCAATTTCTTAGCCGATAAAGTAAAATTCCGGCAATAACCAGAGCTAAAATCCAGCTACCATAGTGAAAAGCGTTTTCGGCAAAATTATAAAACCCCATTTTTAACAGAAAGGGGACGAGTGCAGAAGAAAAATAGGTTTTGTGTTCGTTCAAATATTGTTGATGATAGTGCCAAGGGTAGGCGGTGCCGGAAGTTTGGATCAGAGTACCAAAGGTTATGAAATTGTAAACCAACCAGGATGAAATAAGCGATAAGGCAACCAAAATTGATTTGGCGACTGGCAGAAAGTTGCGAGTGCCCCAGAGGAGATAGACCATCAGAATAGTTACGGCAAAGACGTTGTCGGTTCGGGAAAGTAGAGCCAATCCGCAAACCGCTCCAAAAAAAAACCAACTGGTCTTCAGCCATTCCCTGTTTGCACAAACAGAAAGGTAAACCAACAACGCCAGAAAAAAGTTATTCTGCGCGGTCTCCAACCCGTTCATCGTGTGCAAAAGCCCCCAGGGATTGACCAAATAGAAAGCCGCCGCCCAAAAACCGGTTTTTTCTTTCCCCAATCTTTCCAACGTTTTGTAAATCAGAAAAGCGGCCAAGGTGTCGAAGACCGCCGAGACGGTTAACACCAAATGAATGCTAAACCACGGATGCTTTTGGAAAAAGAAAAAAATGGGGGTGATGACGAAAAGCCAGAGCGGATGGAAACCATTGGTTAAAGTAATGCCGTCGGCGGAAAGCATTCCGCGGCTGACCAGATTGCGCGCAATGGAAAAGTAATAGTAGGCATCATCGGAGATGAGATAGTAAAAATACCGCTCCGGCAGCCAGGCTAAAACGAGGCGAATCAGGAAACCAAAAGCAAAAAGGTAGAATAATTTTCTTTGAAAAAGCTCTTTTAATAGCATCGGTCTAAGATTGCTCCAGAGAGATTTTTGCCCGGTTCATTCTACCGCCACCGAATCAAACTCGATGGGAACTTCCAGGTCGGGAGGGGGATGAAAACCTTCCGGCAGCACTGCTATCGCAAATACATCATTCTTAAAATATTCTATCTGTGAAACGGTGGCCACTAATTCAAAGGCTCCCTTGGCCTCCGGCCCAAAGTATTTGCCGAAAGCCATCCGGATGTAAAAAGGCTGGTCCACCAGCCAGCGGATGTCTCTTTTCCGCAGATACTCCAGCCCCTTTCTTTTCTTGTAATAATCCAAAACCTCGTTGTTGACCAGCCCATCCAGATTAATCACCCGTTTATCCGTCAAATACTGCACGTAACCGGAATTGAACGCCCCCACCCGGTCACCGGGGGGAATTTTTTCGTTGATAAGCCCCAGCATAACCTTGGAACGCTCCGCCACCAAAAACTTCACGTCGCTGACCGCCCAACCGGAGATCGAGAGGGCAAAAACAGCGGCAATGGCTGCCAAATACCTATGGAATTTTCCCACGGCCAGCGCCACAACCGGCAAAGTCAATATAAAAACCGACTGGGGATACCAGGGGCGCACCGACCAACGAATAAAAAGATGAAAGAAAACAAAAATCCCGGAACCCAAAAGTGTCCACAAAAGCGGACGGTATTTAACCGGCCACTTCCGCAGGCGAAACAGCAAAGCAATTGCCACCACCGACGTGATGGTCCAATCTCCGTAATGATGAGCGTTAGCGGCAACGCTTATAAAGCTGTTTTTGAGCAGATAAGGGATAAACTCGGTGGAAAAATAGGTTTTAAATTTGTTCAAATAGGACTGATGATACATCCAGGGATAGGCCGTGCCGGAGGTTTGCACGACGGTGCCAAAAGCGGCATAGTTAAAAACCAACCAGGGCAAAACTACGGCCAGGCTCACCGCTACTGGTTTAATTAGCGAATCAAAGCTCCTTTCGCGCCAGAGAATATAGCCAAGCAAAACGGCAACGACAAAAACGTTGTCCGTTCGGGAAAGCAGAGCCAATCCACAAACCGCGCCAAAAGAAAACCCGTTCGTCTTCAGCCATTCCGTATTTGCGCGGACTGATAGATAAACCAGCACCGCCAGAAAAAAGTTGTTCTGCGCGGTCTCCAACCCGTTCATCGTGTGCAAAAGCCCCCAGGGATTGACCAAATAGAAAGCCGCGGCCCAGAAGCCAACTTTTTCTTTCCCCAATTTTTCTAACGTTTTGTAAATCAGAAAGGCCGCCAGCGTATCGAAAATCGCGGACAGACTCAATACTAAATGAACGCTAAACCAGGGATACTTTTGAAAGAAGAAAAAAACCGGAGTGATAACAAAAAGCCAGAGCGGGTGGAAGCCATTGGTCAAGGTAAGGCCGTCGGCGGAGAGCATTCCCCGATTAACAAAGTTTCTGGCTATAGAAAAATAGTAGTAGGCGTCGTCGGATATTAAATAGTAAAAGTATTTTTCCGGGAGCCACGCCAAAATTAGACGGATTAGAAAACCAAAGGCGAAAAGAAAGAGGACCCTTTTTGAAAGCGAATATTTAAAGAAAGTTAAAAGAGCCGTCATTTTAATCGCGGCCAGGGGAAGGAACCCCATTCGCGGCGGGCCGCCCAATCCCGCACAATCGGCACTTGTCTTTCGGGCGGGGGAATCATGCTATCCGGAAGAACGGCAACAACCAGAACGTTATTTTTGGGAAAACGGGTGTCGGGCAGATGACCCACAATGGCCATTGAGCTTTCCGCCCTGGGGCCAAAATAGGGACCAAAAAACCGGCAAATAAACGAGGTGTAATCAACCAGCCATTTAATGTTTTTTTGATGGAAATACTCCAAACCTTTTCCATCTTTATAGTACGACAAAACTTCGTTATTAACAAAGCCGTCCAAGTTTATGACTTTTTGATCGGTGAAATACTGTAGATAGCCGGAATTGAAAGCTCCTATTCGTCCATCCCCCGGAGCCTGTTTGACGGCCAGGAGCATGTCTTTGAAGCGGTCAATACGCCGAAAATAGGAAGGGGACCAGACCTGCAAACCGGCAAAATAGAAAACAAGGACTGCTCCGGTCAGCACTACATAACGTTTGATTTTCTCCATAGCCAGGGCAATAGCCGGTAAAGTCAAAACAAAGGCGCTTTGCGGATACCAGGGCCGCACCGACCAGCGGACGAAAATGTGAACGGATATGAGCAGGCCCGCTCCTGCCAAAGCCCAAAAAAGCGGGCGGAATGTTTCCGGCAATTTTTTGAGCTGATAAAGTAAAATTGTGCCAACCAGCGCGGTCAACATCCAATTGCCGTAATGGAAAGCATAGAGAGCGAAACTATAAAAGCCTGATTTTAAAGCATACGGAATTAAAGCCCAGGTAAAATAGCTGCCGTGCTCGTTCAAATATTGCTGATGAGCAATCCAAGGAAAGGTGGTGCCGGAGGTTTGCACGATGGTGCCGAAAACAGTCAGGTTATAAGCTAACCAGGGCAGAACTACTAATGTGGCTATCGCCGCTGCCTTAACAACCGGAACAAACCGCCGAGTTCGCCAGAGCAAGTACGACATCAAAACACTTATCGCAAAAATGTTGTCGGTGCGGGAAAGCAAAACAAATCCACAAATCGTTCCGAAAAGAATCCAACCAGTTTTAAGCCAATCGGAGGTGGCTTTTAGCGATAAATAAACGAGTAAAGCCAGAAGAAAACTGTTTAGGGCAGTTTCCAGCCCGCTCATTGTGAACTGTAAAACGTAGGGGTTAAACAGATAAAAAGCCGCCGCCCAGAAACCGACGTTCGGCTTTCCTAACTTTTCCAAAGTTTTGTAAATCAAAAAAGCCGCCGCCGTATCAAAAAAAGCAGAAAAAGTGATAACCAGGTGAATGCTGAACCAGGGATAAGAATGAAAGAAAAAATAAATCGGCGTAATCACAAAAAGCCAGAGGGGATGAAAACCGTTGGTTAGGGTGAGGCCATCGGCGGAAAGCATGCCACGAGTTACCAGATTCCGGGCGATAGCAAAGTAGTAATACGAATCGTCGTAAACGAGATAGAAGAAATATTTCTCGGGCAACCAAGCTAAAACCAAACGAATTAAAAGGCCAAAACCTAAAAGATACAGGAGTTTTTTTTGACCCGAACCTTTAGGCAACATTGGCTTAAGATTGCGCAGCATCAATCGTCAGTCAACCCTAAATTTGAGCTATTTATTAAGTAAAATCTACAAACGAAATTGGCTATATTAGGTATAACTATATGATGGGTAACAAGAAACAGTTTTTGGCGGCGGCAGGTTTTCTCGTTTTTTTGCTTCTTCCGCTTTCCTCCCGGCCTCAACAATCCGTCCCCCAAAATCTTTTCACGATAGCCCGGCTGAAATACGGGGGGGGGGGAGATTGGTATTGGGGTCCTTCGGCTTTGCCGAACTTGTTAGCGTTTATTCGCAAAAACACCAATATCCGCACCGCGCCCGACGAAGCGCGGGTATCGATAATGGATGAAAATTTCTTCTCCTATCCCTTCTTGTATATGACCGGGCACGGGAACGTTCATTTCAGCGAGGAGGAAATTCAACGGCTTAGAACCTATTTAACCAAGGGGGGCTTTTTATTGGCTAATGACTCCTATGGGCTGGACAAGGCCTTCCGGCGCGAAATGAAAAAAGTTTTCCCGGAAGAGGAATTGCTTGAACTTCCCTTTTCGCATCCGGTCTATACCTGTTTCTTTAAGCTTCCCAACGGGTTGCCCAAAGTTCATAAACACGATGAAAAGCCGCCGCAAGGTTTCGGCTTATTCTATAAAAACCGCCTGGTCGTTTTTTACGCCCACGAATCCGATATAGGAGACGGATGGGAGGATGCCACCGTTTATAACGACACGCCGGAAAAACGAAATTCCGCCTTGCAAATGGGAACAAATGTAGTAATTTATACTATTACGGGGGGAGAGAAAAGCGAAGGGAAAGCAAAATGAGCGAAAAATACCTCTCCGAACTGGCAGCCAAGCTTTGGTCGTTGTACAAAAAGGAACGCAAGTACTCAGTCTTTCGCGGCGTTCTCTACACCTTGACGCTCTGGACCGGACTTCTGTTTTTGGGGTTCCTATTCTCCCTTATTTTAGTTACCACCGGCTGGGCAAAGGTGTTTTTTATGGCCGGCCTTGGCGGCACCACTTTTTTAATCACACGTTTCTTGGTTTTGCCGAACGTCAAAAAACCGAGCCTAACCGCTTTGGCCAAAAAAGCGGAAACGGGCTTTCCGGAATTGGAAGACCGCTTGATTTCGGCTTTGGAGCTGACCCCCTATCTGCAAAACCCAAGAGGTTTTTCGCCGCAACTGATTGAAGCAGTCATTGTCGAAGCGCACCAGAAATCAACCGGCAAAGACTTTAGCCGGCTCGCCGACCGGCGGCCCGTCGTAAAAGCGGCCAGGATAACCGCCTTTGCCATTTTGATCACCGCCCTTTTGCCCTTCCTCTCCTGGCCGGTTTTTAAATTGACCGTCACGGCTTTAGGCAAACCGTTTTCGGCAATCGAGGAAGTGCTTCCCTACAAGCTTTTTACCTGGCCGGAAGGGGGCAAGGCGGTTAAGATGAAAGATTTTGAAGTTAAAGTCACCGCCGTCGGCAAAAACCTGCCGAAAAAAGGAAACCTCTACTATCGTTTTGAAGGCGGAAGCTGGCACCCGGTTGCCCTTTCTCTGGCAAAAAAGAAGGAAACCTTTAACCCCGCCGCTCCGGAGACCAGCCTGGCCGGTTATGTTTTCAAAGAACTGCGCCGTAACATAGATTTTTATTTTGCCTCCAACCGCACCAGAACCAAAACCTATCATCTCGAGGTAGTTGACGTTCCGTACATTAAAAACCTGAAAATCGGACTAAAACCGCCTGCCTATACCGGTTTGTCTATCCGGCAGCTAACCGATAACGATGGAAACATAGCCAGTCTGACCGGCAGCAAGGTCTCCATCTCTTTCATCTGTCAAAAGCCGTTGAAATCCGGGAGACTGACTTTTAACGATGGAAAAACCATACCCGTCAAAATTAAAAACAATACCGGTGATGCTGCTTTCACGCTGGCCCAAGCCGGCAGTTATCACATTGAAGTCATTGACCAGGATGGCAACCCGAACGTCGACCCGATTGAATACGAACTGCGGCCGATTCCGGACGAAATGCCCCAGGTGGAAATCACCCGCCCGGGAGCCGATTTGGACCTGACCGAGCGGATGTTCGAGACTTTGGGAATAGAAGCCAAAGACGACTTCGGTTTTTCCTCGTTAAAACTACAGTTTACGATTACCTCCGAACGGGCTCCGGAAAGAAAAAAATCGATTAACCTGCCGCTTTCTGGCCCGGACCAGGCCAGCCTGCTTTTGGCTTATGGATGGGACCTTTCCACCCTTCGGTTAAATCCGGGGGACGTGGTCAGCTACTATGTCGAAGCGGCCGATAACGATGCCGTCTCCGGCCCCAAGAAAGCCCAGAGCAAAACCTACCGTTTCCGGCTGCCCGGTTTGGACGAAATGATTGCCGAAGCCGCCCGCGGAACGGAGGAAAATTTAGACGTTCTAGAAGAAGCCGCCGCCGAGCAAATGAAACTTTTGCAGAAGTTCCAGCAAAAGGCCAAAGAGCTTTTGCAATCCGGCAAATTGGACTGGGAAAACCAAAAACAGCTGCAAGAGCTGGGGCAAAAACAGGAGGAACTGCAAAACCGCTTAGACCAGATGCAACAGTCCTTTCAGCAAAACCTGGAGAAAATGCAGGACAATGATCTGCTCAACCAACAGCTAAACGAGAAAATGCAGGAACTGGCGCGCCTGTGGGAAAAAGTGGCCACGCCGGAAATGAAAGAGCAGATGAAAAAACTTAAGGAAGCTCTGGATAAGCTGGACCCCGAGCTTCTGCAAAAGGCTTTAGAGGAGTTTAATTTCACACAGGAAGAACTCCTAAAAAATCTCCAGCGCTCGATTGACCTGTTAAAACGGATGGCCCAAGAGCAAAAAATGGACGCCCTGCTCAAACAGGCGGAAAAAGCGCTGAAGGACCAAAAAGAGATAAACAAAGATGCAAAAGAAGGCAAACGCTCTTCTTCCGATTTGGCCCAAAAAGAGAAAAAAGTAAAAGAAGGCCTGGAGCAATTGGAGAAAAAAGCGGCGGAGTTGAAAAAAGAGATGGCCGAAAAACCGTTTGCGGACTCGGCCACCGCCAATCAGTTCTGCAACTCCCCGTCCAAGTCGGACGCCAAAAAGAAGGCCTCCGAAACCGAGCAAAACTTTGAACAGGGAAAAATGAAGCAGGGGCAACAATCCGGAGCGGAAACGGAAGAGGAATTGGAAAAGATGTTAAACCAGATGCGCCAGGCCAAAAACAATATGGACCGCTCGGAGGAAGAAAAAAACCTGGCGGAAATGAACAAAAATCTGCAGGATATTTTGACGTTATCGGAAAAACAGGAGGAGCTGTCCAAACAGTTGCAAGAGCTGCCGCAAATGGAATCCCCCAACTTAAACCAAATGGCGCAGGAGCAAAACGAACTGTCGGAAGAGACCAACAAGCTCTGCCAGAGATTGGATAAGTTAGGCCGCCAGACCCTCTATTTCCAGACTGAAAGAAATTCTCCCACTGCCCAATGCCAGAACAGTATGAGCCAGGCGGTGCGGAATTTGAACAACCGCAATCCCCTGGGAGCCTTGCAAAATCAAAAGGAAGCGATGTATCAATTGAACAAGGCCGCCAAACAAATGGTTCAGTCTATGCAAAACTGCAAATCCGGCCAATGCAGTTCCGGAGCCCCCAAGCCGGGCCAAAAGATGCAGGGAATGTGCAAAAAACAGGGGGGAATCAACGCCCAGACCGAAGAAATCGGTCAAAACGGACTTAAACCGGAAGAGCTGGCCGCCTACGGCCGCTTGAAAGCCCAGGAGCGGGACATACAGCGCGAACTGGAGGAGATGAAAAGGCAATACCAGGAAAATAAAAACGTTTTGGGAAGAACCGACGAATTGTCCAAAGATTTGGCCAAGCTGGTCGAAGAGATGGAGCGGGGGCCGTCGGAAACCGTTTTGCGCCATCAGGCCCAGATTTTGAACCGCATGCTGGACTTTCAGAACTCCCTGCAAAAGCAAGGCGAAGACCAGAGGCGAAAAGCCGAAAAGGCCGTCGATATTTTCCATCTCTCCCCCAAAGACCTAAGCCCTGATTTGGGGCGGCGGGCCGCCGAAATGGAGGAACTTTTGAAAAAATTTATGGACGAGCCGCGCCCGCCGGAATATGAAGAGGCCATTCGTTCTTATTTTGAAACGCTGAAGATACAGAACCTAGCCTCTCCGCCTCAAAAGTAGTAATGAGGATTATCAGCGGGCTCTTCTTCTTATTTTTGGCGATAACCGCTTTCGCCGTGGGGCAGACTGCACCTGCCGATTTTGCCCTGGAACAACAGCTCCGGCGCGCCGAAAACTTTCTGGCCGCTGGAGAATACGAAAAGGCGGCTCTGCTCTTGGAGCGATACTACCCGGCTAACAAAAACAGCCTGCGGCTGTATTCCATTTTAAAAATCGCCTACTTGGGGATTAAGGAATATGGCAAGCTCGAAAATTTGATTGAAGAAGAGCTTGAACTTTTTCCAAAAAATAACGAACTTCGCTTGGACCAAATCGAGCTTTTCCTGCGCCAGGCGGCCCCGGCCAAGGCGGACGGCGCCGCCAAAAAATTCATAGAGTCCTCTCCCCGGGATTCCTTAACCTACCAAAACTTGGCCGGACGCTATTTGACTGCCGGATACGCCGAAGAGGCGCTCGAAATTTACGAGCGCGGCCGCCGCGAGTTGGGAAAACCGCTTCTGTTTTCCTTTGTTATGGCGGAAACCTTTCGGATGCTGCGCCGCTACCGGGAGGCCCTTGAAGAGTATCTTAAATTGCTTGAAAGCGATCCCAACAACGGCGCGTTTTTTCCCCGCACGGCCGGGTTGATTGATGAAATTCCGCCCGACGATGCCAACTTTGAAAATTTCTTGGGAAACCGCTTAACTCAAAATCCGACGCCGCTCAACTTCCGCATAAAAGGGGATTGGGAATTCAGAAAGGGAAACGTGGACGCCGCCATTGCCGCCTATCAGGAAGCCGACCGCCGCGGAAAAACCGAGGGGATTTTGCTTTTGGAACTGTCCCGCAAAATATCCACCACGTATCCGGAAAAAATGGCCGCGCTGGCCGCCGGTTACGAAAAATTGTACCCCAAAAACCCCGACCTTTACCAAATTCTTTTCCTTCTGGCGCGCGCCCAAACCGCCTTGGGCCAATTTTTACCGGCCCGTGCCGGCTACCAAAGAATTGCCGCAACCTCCCCTTTGCCCCAAGACCGCTCGGCGGCGCTTTTGAAAACCGCCCGTCTTTTTCTGGAAAATTTGGCCTTGCCTGACTCGGCCTTAACCTATTTTGGTAAAGTCGAAAAATTTGCGGCCCCGCTGGCGCAGCAGGAACTGGCGGTCAAAAAAGCCCAGGCCCTGGCGGCTCTTGGAAACTTCGAAGAGGCGCAAAAAACGCTGCTTGGACCCTCCGGCTGGAATTTTGAATGGGCCGAACAGAAGGATTTCCTTTTGGCGGAGTGGGAATTTTACTTTCTAAATTTTGATGACGCCGAAAAAAAATACAACGCTTTGGTGGAAGCCTACCCTCGCGGAGAACGGGTAAATGACGCCCTTAGGCGCATAGCCCTTCTAAAACTGATGGGGAAAGCGAAGGATTCCCCGCTGGCCGTGTATGCCGCGATTTTAAAAGATTTGGCCCAGTTCAACGAGAGCTCGGCGCAAGATAAAATCAGTGCTTTGGAAGGAGCCGACCCCTCCCTGGCCGCCGAAGCACTTTTCAGCCGGGGAATTTATTTGATCGAACGGCTGAAAATTATCGAGGCGGTTTTGGCTTTTGAAAAAATTAGAACCCAATATACCCAAACGGCCCAAGCCCCTTTGGCTTTGGAGAAACTGGGAGAACTGACAGAATTGAAAAAAGAGCCCGAGCGGGCCAAATCGTATTATTCCGAACTGTTGGAGAATTATCCCGATGCTATAAATGTGGAAGGCGTCAGGGGTAAATTGCGCCGGCTTTCCGAACGCTTCCCGGCCAAATCTCCCTAAACTTAAAATTAAGCCGAAACCGATTCGCGCCTTTTGGGGTGGCTCGGACGGCCCGTTTGCTGTTGGCCCCTCAATTCATCTTCCAGTTGTTTGACCCGCTCCATATATCCTTCCACCGCGCGCAGCTTGATTTTAGTGGTGGTTCGAATCAAAAGTCCCAGCGAAACCAGCATAAACAGAACCGAGTTCACCTGGCGAAAGATCTCCCCGTAGTTGAACAAAGAATCCATAAAAGCCAAAACGCCCAGTGCAAAAAGCACCCCGCACCAAATCAACATAACTCCTCCTTCTGCCTTGACAAACCAGTATCCCCTGCCTAATGTAGGCACTCTATGTATCGGTCGAAACCTAAAAAAGATTTACGGGTAGATGCGTAGCGAAGCATTCCTGCGTTGGTTTTTGGGAATCTTCGTCGTGGCCGCCGGTTTGGCCGCTTTTGGCCTGACCGTCGCCCCTACTCTTTCTTTTTGGGACTGCGGCGAATTTATTGCCTGTTCCGCTATTTTGGGAATTCCCCATCCTCCCGGCGCACCGCTCTACGTTGAAATCGGCCGAGTTTTTACCCTACTTCCCATAGGGGAGGATATCGGTTATCGAGTGAACCTGATATCCGTTATCTCTTCCGCCTTCACCGGGCTGATGGGATTTTTGATAATCTTAAAACTTTTTGAGCTCTGGTGGCCGGGAGTGCCAAGCCGTTTCTGGAAATATTTGGCGGCCGTCTCGGGCGCGCTCTGCCTGGATTTTTCCAGCACTTTCTGGTCTTCCGCGGTCGAGGCGGAGGTTTATGGCTTCTCCATGTTTTTAATGCTGGGCTTAATGTACCTGACTTTGCTCTGGTACGACGAACGCTTTTCAATAACCGACAGAAATGCCGATTATAAAAAATCTAATCCCGACCGCTACTTGATTTTGATTTCCTATCTGGGGCTTTTATCGGTCGGCGTGCATATGACCGTTTTTCTGATAATGCCCATCATTTTTGCTTTTATCCTTTACGCCGACCCGGAAAAACGGCGCGATTTTCGTTTTTGGATAACCGCGGGCTCTTTGCTGATTGTTTTGGGCGTGGTCGAGCCCTTCCTAATCGCCGCAGTCGTCTGGACTTTGATCAGCGGCCTGGTTTATTTCACTAACGGCAAAACCAACGCCTGGCGGCTGGCCTTCCTTATGACCTTATTCGGTCTTGTGGGATTTTCCGACCAGCTCTATATACCCATTCGCTCCGCCCAGGACCCGGCCATTGACGAAAACAACCCGAACAATTGGGGAACCTTTAAGGCCTTCTTGGAACGCAAGCAGTATGGCCAGGAAAATATGCTCACTAGGATGTCGACCCGGCGGGCGAAGTGGTCCAGCCAGTTCGGCCGCCATCCCCGGATGGGTTTCTGGGGCTTTTTTGAAGAACAATACGGCAAAGGGGGTTGGGCTTTTATGCCGGTTTTCTTATTAGGTTTGACCGGCTTATTGGTTCCGCTCCGAAAAGACAAAAAGAGCGCACTGTTTATGTTGGCCGTGGTTTTAGCCGGAACTATTGGCTTAGTGCTGTATATGAACTTCGCCGACGGAACCAGAATGGACCGCTACGGGGAAGCGGGGCTGGAGGTGCGCGACCGGGATTATTTTTGGACGCCCGGTTTCGTCACCTTTGCTCTGGCCATAGGAATTGGAATCGGGATTCTGGGGATGCTGCTCTCCTCCGAAGAAATTCGTCAACGACTTAAGGCCCCTTTGCGATTAGCGCTTTCCGGCTTCCTAATTCTGTTGGCAATCGCTATTCCCACTCTCGAACTGAAAGCCAATTTCGTCCGCAATTCCCGCGCCGGCAACTATCTCCCCTACGATTATGCCTACAATCTGCTAAGTTCCTGCGACCGGAATGCCTTGATTTTCACCAACGGCGACAACGATACGTTTCCGCTGTGGTGCCTCCAGGAAGCTTACGGAGTTCGCAAAGACGTCCGGGTAATTAACTTGAGCCTGTTAAACACCGGCTGGTATATCCTGCAGTTGAAAAACAAAATGGGGGTTCCGATTTCGCTGGCCGACAGCCAGATCGAAATGCACGATCTTCCCTTACCCAACGGGCTAATCGCCAGCCGCCCGCTCTATCCCTACTTCGACAAACGCCGGGGTATGTCTCATTATTTGATGACGTTTCAATTGGACAAAGAGGTTGTGCGCGTCCAGGATTTTATGATGGAAGACATCGCCACGGCCAACGATTGGAAATACCCGCTCTACGTCTCCCGCACGGTCCCCGCCAATTCGCGGGTCGGGCTGGACAACCATCTGCAGGCCGAAGGAATGGTTCTGCGGCTGGTACCGCAAACGGGGCAGAGTATGTACGACATCGAAAAATCGGAAAAATTCCTTTGGGAAACCTACCGCTATCGTAACTTCGCCACGCCGGACGTGACGATGGACGACAACGAAACCGGGATGATGGTCGCTTTCCCCGAACTGGCTATCGAACTTTTTAATTTGTACCTGCAAAAAGGGGACACTGCCCGGGCCATAACCCAGCTGGGTAATGCCGTCGAACGCTTTCCTTTCTATCCGCGCAGCCTTTTGACCCTGTATGAGTTCTATCAGGCGCGGGGCCAACTGGACAAAGCCCGAAAATTGGCGGAGGGCCCGCGAAAATTTTTGGAAAGGGCCGTGCGCCGCTCCCCCTCCAATCCGCTCTGGTGGCTTTTCTTATCCAATGCGCATCAAATTGTAGACCAAAAGGGGGAAGCTTATCGCGCTATCCGAAAAGCCTGGGAAATAAACCCCTCCGAAGAGTATACGTTCCAGACCTACCTGCGTTACTGCCTGGTTGACAACAAAACCGCCGAAGCGGTCCAACTGGCGCGGGAATGGTTGGAGGAACACCCCAACGACGCTTTTGCGCTGCAAGTGGTGGGTCAGTATGGCAGCGGCTTTTCGGCTCCGCCTCCAACTCCTGCGCCGCGTTGAGAAGATACTGCTGCGCATTGAAATAAAAGCAAAAAGCAGTTGGTTGCCTTCTAAAAAAACCGCTTATTTACACCGATGAATTTGCGGGTTATTCGCAAAGGTGAAAGCCTGTGACTCTCTTGGCGATTGCGCTTATGTGTCTCATATGGGGTTTAACCTGGGTGGCCATAAAGATAGGATTAGAAGACCTGCCCCCTTTTCTTTCCGCCGGGGTCCGTTTCGCCTTAGCTTCCGCTATGCTCTGGCCGATTGTGCTCCTGCGCCGGACTCCCCTGCCGAAGAACTGGCCGGAATACCGCAAAATCCTCGTTCCCGGCTTTTTTATTTACGGGATCAACTACGCCCTCGTTTATTGGGGCGAACAGTACATCGGCGCCGGGCTTTCCGCCGTCCTGTTCGCCTCTTTCCCTTTTATGGTCGCAATTTTAGCCCATTACTTTCTGGAAAATGATAGGATCAGCGCAGCTAAGCTGGCCGGCTTGGCTATCGGTTTTTTCGGAATCCTGCTGGTCTTTTACGGCGGGCTGGATCTCGGCCCGAACAGTTATTTGGGAATGCTGGCACTTTTGGTTTCCAGTTTGTCCGCCGCCCACGCCAATATTCTGATAAAACGCGACCTACATAAAGTCGACCCGATGGCCGCCACCGCGCTGCAGATGAGCTTGGGGGCCTTCTTGCTTTTGGCGCTTGGCACGCTGGGAGAGAGCTGGGCTGATTTCCACCTGAGCGCACCGGCAGCCGGATCCATTCTTTTTCTGGCTATTTTTGGCTCGGCGGTCGCATTTTCGCTTTACTTTTGGGCCTTAAAGAAAACCGAGGCCTCCAAGCTTTCCTTGATAACCTTCGTCACCCCTCTGGTGGCACTGCTCGGAGGGCATGTTATTTTGGACGAGCCGATAACCGCGCGGCTGGCTTTCGGGGCCTTTTTGGTGGCCGCCGGAATAGCCATCGTGATATACTTTCCCGGTACAAAGAAAATTACAACCGCTTAAAAATCGTATCCCAGCCAGAGGTAAAATTTTTTCCCTTCTTGAGTTGAATGTGCCCAGGCCGCGCCAATTGGCCCCGCCGGAGTGGCGGCTTGCAAGCCGGCCATAAAACCGGAGGAGAAATTCCGAAAATCGAATTCTTCTGCTTTCGTCCATCTCTTTTCCAAATCCCAGCGCAGCGCCGGATAAACCCGTCCCCACAATTTAGCTCTCAACCCCGCGCCTAAAACCAGAAATTGCCGGGCGGTGTAACCTTTGCGATGGCTGCCGGCGAAGAAATCCGGCCCGCCCAAGCGAAAAAGCTCCGATTGCGGCAAATTTCCGCTGGAAAGCCCGGAGGTAACCTGCGGCAGAAAGGTCAGAGATTTTCCAATAGGCAAAAATTGGGAAAAGAAGGCATAGGCCTTGCGTTGATTGACGTTTCCGCCCAAAACATTGGAGGCTATACTAACCCAGACCACGTTGTAAGCTCCGCGGTCGGCAAAAGGGTTTCTATCCCGGGTATCCACAAGCGAGCGCAGGGAAATGGAACGCAGCTTGAACAATTGCCCGGTGTACGCTGCCGCCCCCTCCACGAAATTCTCCACGCGCGCCTCCGCCGACACCGTTCCCAAGCGAAAAATATGCTGACCCAGCGACCAATACCCTCCCCATCTTCTTTCCCGATAGGGAGAGAAATTCTCAAAATCGGAATAACTTCGCCATCTTTCGCGGTATAACAAAACTCCGAGGCGTGAAGTCAGATAAGTTTTGAAAACTCGATCGGTCTTGAACGAAACTTCATACAGCTGGCGGCGAACGCCGTATTGCAGATGAGTTTTAAACTCCGTGCCGATGCCCAAGAGATTGGCGTCGATAAAATCGACAAAACCCTCGCTCTCAAAATCGCTCACATAATGCCCCCCCAAACGCATCTGCTCATATCTCTTTTCCTTCAGAATCAACTTCAACACCGGCCCGTTGGTTCCCGGCTCCAAATTGGCAGAAACCCGTTCGAAAAGTCCCGTGGCATAGATGTTGGTCACCCCCCGGGAGACCCGTCGGGAATTGAAAAGCATCCCGCCTTTCAAGGGAAAGTTCTGCATCACCACCCAGCTTCGCGTTCGGCGATTCCCCTCCAGTGCCACCTTTTCTAACTTGGCTTCCCGCATTTCAAAATCCAACTTTCCCGCTGCCGAATCTTTCCAAACCGGCCGCGGGGCTCCCAAAAGATGATAACCGGCGCTTTGGTATTTTTCTTCCAATTTTCGACAAGCGGCCAAAACTTCACGGAAGTCCAAAGGCTCCCCCAGGGGGAGTGCCACCAACGCCAAGAGATCAGACGCGCCAAAAACGGTATTGCCGGAAAAGCTTACCACATAGATTTTTGGATTCGGAATGGCTTGCACCGACAAAGAAGCGCCGGCCGGATCATAAGCTGCTTCCACCCGTTGATATTTTCCGGTTGCCGCAAGCGAATCCAACCAGGCTTGCAGGGTCAGAACCGGAACAGAGTCTCCCGGGTGAAAGGCGAAGTCCCTCTTCAACTCCACAGGCATTTCAAAACGGTCAAAACAAATCTTTCCTTTCGAAACGGGCGGCGACGACTTTTGCAAAAGCCGCAAAATCTCTTCCTTCTTCGCCATAACGGCTCGGTAGCCGAAATCGAAAAGCAGACGGCCGGCCGAAAAATCCCGCGACCGATATCTTTTCAAATCCGGCTCTATGACCAAATCGGCAGAGGCCAAAGCCGCTTTCTTTCTTTCTAACGTTAAAATCGTGGTCGCCTGATCGATCACGTCCAGGGGAGTTCCCAGTTGGTCCGCTTTCAAAAGCGGCGCGGAGGTATTAATCGCGATCACAATTTGTGCGCCCAATTCCCGCGCCATATCCACCGGCACCGGTATTAAAAGCCCCCCATCCACCAAAAGCCGGCCCCCCTTTTCCAGGGGAGTAAAAACCAGGGGGGCGCTTAAAGTCGCCCGCAACGCTTCCGCCAAATCACCGGTTGCAAAAACCACCGTATCCCCGCTGACCAAGTCGACCGCCAGCGTTCGAAACGGGATGGGCAGCTTGGAAAAATCAAACCCTGCCTTTAAATTTGCCGCTGCCGTCAAATCCGAAAAAAGATTGGAAAGTTTCTGTCCGCTCGTGACCGCCAGGGGAATGGCCGGTTTGAGCCCCTCAAACCGAATCGAAAGAAAATAATTTTCGTTCCCTTCCTTCTGGGTCGAAAAAAGCGAGCTGCGCCGCGGCTGGTCGCGAAAAATTTCACCCCAGTCGATCCCGGTGATAATCCGCTCCAGCTCGTTCGGCCGGTATCCACAGGCGTAAAGCCCCCCAATAACCCCGCCGATGGAGGTTCCGGCCACGGCATCCACTTTCACCCCAATCTCTTCCAGCGCGGCAAGCGCTCCAATTTGCGCCAGCCCCCGCGCACCACCGCCGGAAAGCGCCAGGCCGACCTTCGGCTGTCCCGGCCGTTCTGCGAGTATCTCTTTGAAGTTATCTAATGTTATTACGCGTTTATAATTAAATGAAGCGGCCCCACCAAAAGAGTAAATAAAGAAGAGGAAGAGAAAAACTCGCCGGCTTGTCTTAAACAAGGCCATACCGGATCAAAATAATAAAAAAACTCTACAGATTCCAAGTTCGACAAAAAACAGATATATTCTTCTCGTGCCGAACCGGAAGGAAGAGAAAAAAATACATTCGCTGTTTTTCAAAAAACCTCGTAAAAAAGAAAATTTTTTTGTGGTCGAAGGCGAACGCGCCTTTGCCGAACTCTGCCGAAGCGACTGGAAGATTTTAAAAACCTATGCCGAGCCAGGGATGGTAAAAAAAGCGCTTCAATTAGCAGCGCCAAACCGAACGATGCCGATAGAAGAAATCTCCGCCAAAAAACTGGCCGAACTGGCCCAAACCGAAACCCCGCCCGGAGTTTTGGCGCTGGTCGAAAAACAGGCTTTCACGCTTGCTGAAGCCGCCGCCGAAAAGCGCATTTTGATTTTGGACAACCTGCGCGACCCCGGCAACGTCGGAACGCTGCTCCGTTCCGCCCGTTCTTTGGGTTGGAGCGGCGTCATCCTTCTGAAAGGTTGTGCCGAACTCTTCTCTCCCAAAGTCGTCCGCTCCACCGCCGGCTCCTTGTTTCATTTGAAAATCGCAGCCGACGCTCCGGCGGAAAAAGCCATCGACTATTTGAAGGAAAAAGGGTTCCAAATTTGGGTTGCCGATTCCAATCAGGGAATTCCGCCAGTCAACGTCACTCCGCCCGATAAACTGGCACTGGTAATCGGTAGCGAAGCCACCGGCGTTTCCCGGGAAGTATTAGCGGAAGTCAACCAACACATTAAAATTCCATTAGCCCCCGGCGCCGACAGTCTCAACGCCGCCGTTTCGGGAGGGATATTGATGTATCTTCTGGGTCCAAAAATGTAGGGGCACCCGCCATTGGCGGGCCGTGCCTTCCCCTTCCTGTTTCGGGAAGGCCTGCCCGAGCCGAAGCTCGAGCCACGGCCAGGGGGACACAGGGGTTAGGTTGTATCGGTAGGGGCAATTCATGAATTGCCCCTACACCTTCTTTTTCAACCGCGCCAACCTCTGTTTCGCATCCTCCACCTCCGCTATCCCCGGGTCGGCATTTTTCCAGATTTCCAAAAACTTTTCGTACTCTTTTATGGCCTTATCCCTATCCCCTTTTTGTTCATACGCCACCCCCAGCCAATACCGGGCTTTAACTCCGTAAAGAGGCGACCAGCCGAGATAAGACCAGCGCGTCACTCGTTCCAGTTCCTTTATCGCCTCCTCCAATCGGCCGGTTTTTAAAAGAGATATGCCATAAAAGAAATTTGAAGGACGGGCATTTGGCTGGAGCAATTTTATCGCTTTTTCATAATGTCCGATAGCCAGGGCATACTTTCCTTCTTCGCAGGCCAAGTTTCCCATACCGAAACCGTAGGCATTCTTCAGCCTGAGCGGCAATTTATCGCTTAACTCTTTTTTGATTTCTTCCATCAGCTGGTAAGCCATCTTGGGGTTGCCATTTTTCAACCAGGCCCAGGCCAGCTGGTCCCGCCCGGCAATTTTGTCGGTCGGGTCTCTCCTTCTTTCAGCGGCATTCTTTTTTGCGTAATCGAGCATAGCCGGCCAGTCCCCCGTTTCATAGGCCAGCCAGAACAAAGAAGCATAATCTCTCATAACTATCTCCGCCAGTTGCTGGTGCTGATGAAACAAAAGATTTTCCTGCATTTCTTTTCGGGCCTCTTTCAGCTGTCCGCGGTACATAGGAATGGAAACCAGGTCATTTTCTGCCTGACCTTTTTGAAGTTGGTTCGCTGTGGAGCCGTACTGGCGGAAATATTTTTCGGCGGCGGCGTAATCCTGCCGCCAGAGGGAGATATAACCCAGCGTTTGAACGCTTGGAAAGTCGGAACGGAAAGAAATCGCCTTTTGATACCAGAAGACAGCCGAATCCAGTTCTCCGAAAGCGCAGTAGATCTCCCCTTTGCTGTCGTATGGGTTCGGCTCGGCCGGGGCTATTTGAAGATAGCGGCCTATCGCTTCCAAAGCTTCTCTTTTACGGCCGAAATTGGCATACTGGTAAGCCAGCGAATTCCACAAAAGTTTGTCCAGAGAATCCTGTTTTAAGCCATTCAGCAAGGTTTGCTTCTCCCTCGTGTAGTCACCTATGAACCTGTAGCTTACACCAAGTTCCCAATAAACGCTCTGTTCGTGAGGATACCTTTGCAAAAGCTTTTCCATAATCTCGGCCGCTCGCGGTAGGTTGACATCGATATTTCCGACATACCGGGCTTCGATCCGCAAACGCTCTTTTTCGGTTACCCGGTCTTTTAGCTGCCGGGCCTTCTCTAAAGCTTTTCTCTGAACCGTTGGATCCCTCGCCACTGTATGATAGATGGTTGCCAAGCCGAAGTAGGCCATTGCAAAGTTGCTATCCAGTTCGATGGCTCTCTTGAAAGCTGCTACTGCCTCGTCCGAATTTAATTTTTTGTTAAGCTCCACTCCTTCCAAATAGGAGCGGTAGGCCTCTGGTGAACTGGTGGTAACTTCTGCCACCGATTTGGCTTCGGGGGCCGGCGCGGAAGCCACGTTCATACCGCTTCTTACCAAAACGGCCAGACTATCCACCAAGGAGAATATCTGCTCGTTGGGGAATCCGGCCAGCCGATGGGAACTTAAAATCCTTCCGGATTTAACGTCAATCAAGCGCGAGGTAACGGTCAAGCTCGGCTTATCTTGTAAAACACTCCCCAAAAGCATGGTTTTAACCCCCGCGCGAGTGGCTATTTTGGAAGCCAAATAAGGGGTTATTTTTTGCGTGTCGGCTTTGCCCATCTGCTGCTGAACGTCGTAGAGCCGCTCGCGGCTGATGACTTCCACCCCTTGGAGTTGCGAAAGGGAAGTGGTCAAAAGGTTGGTCAGCATATCGCCGGTATGGTCTTTATCCTCCGGGTCGGGAACGTTCTCAAAGTACATTACCGCCAGCGTGTTCTGGAAAGCCTCGGCGCTTTGTTCGGAATCCAAGCTCAAACCAAAAGGTTTGAAAATCAGAAAGAGGGCGACAGCACCAATGACAGCCGCCGAAAGAACAAACGCCAAAACTTTTCTTTTATTTATGGGAATTCCACTCGGAGACAAAACCGAAACACCCGAATCCGCATTTCTTTTGACTCTTCTCAAATCGGCCACCAAATCGGCAACCGACTGATAGCGCTCTTCCAGCTTTTTGGCCAGACATTTGGAGACAATTTCCTGTAACCCCTGGGGAATCTTGCTGCTATAGCGCGCCAAAGGATGAGGCTCGGTATATAATAGCTCGTAAAAAATCGCCTCCTGACTGTCTCCTTCAAAAGGCCTCTTGGCACACAAAAGTTCATATAAAACCACCCCAAACGAAAAAATGTCGCCACGCTGGTCAACCTTTGTCCCATTAACCTGCTCCGGCGACATATAGCAGGCGGTTCCCAGCTGCGCCCCGGATTGGGTGAGCGTGGTGGCTCCCTCCCATTTGGCCAGACCGAAATCGGTTATCTTTACCACCCTTTTGGAATTCAACAAAATGTTGGCCGGTTTGATATCCCGATGCACCACCCCCTTCTCGTGGGCCGCCTGCAAACCTTCTCCGGCTTGAATGGCAATCTCCAAAATCTCGGAGATAGACAATTTCTCTTGCTTAGCCAAATCGGAAAGAGACCGGCCTTCGATGTATTCCATAACCAAAAAGGCGGTATTCTTCTCTTCGCCCACCTCGTGGAAGGTGGCGATGTTGGAGTGGGAAAGCATGGCCTGGGCGCGAGCTTCGTGCACAAAACGTTTGCGGAATTCGGGGTCAGCCGCCCTCTCGGGCGAAAGAAATTTGATGGCTACCTGCCGCCCCAGATTCAAATCTTCAGCCAGATAGACCGCC
>Ga0184627_10000050_pt1 | contig 66775 bp, 59 predicted proteins | sample PLM3_127_b1_FD_133150 | JGI IMG/M metagenome (GOLD analysis project Ga0184627, IMG submission 133150) | Groundwater sediment microbial communities from an aquifer in East River, Colorado, USA - PLM3_127_b1 | ecosystem: Environmental > Terrestrial > Soil > Riparian zone | place: USA: East River... | reverse complement strand
TGCCTCCAAGGCCTGCCTCCAAGGCCTGCCTCCAAGGCCTGCCTCCAAGGCCTGCCTCCAAGGCCTGCCTCCAAGGCCTGCCTCCAAGGCCTGCCTCCAAGGCCTGCCTCCAAGGCCTGCCTCATGGATGTTACGTGATACCGGCTTCCGCAAGCTGGCCGTCCAGCTCGCTCGGCGTCGCTGATCCGCACTTCCTTGACCCGCAGGTTATCGGCCACGCCCTGGTAGCGACCCTGATGGCCAGCGCGGCGGTGGCTCCGGCCGAGCCGGAGCGCAGCTTCTCCCCGATGATGTAGTGGTGGTCGCCCCGCCACGGTGGTCGATCTTGATGACCCGCTCCGTTGCGTCCCGGATGTTGCCAGTGCACGGTAGGCTCGAAACCTCGACGATCGTCCCGGAGCGGAGCATGCAAGTCAGGCAGACGGGTTCGAGTGCGACCTCGGGTGAGCCGCCAGCCACCGAAGTGGGCGGCTGGTCCTGGTGCCCGCGCTGCGACGACCTCGCCGAGGCCGTGGCGGCAACGCCCTGCGCCACGTGCGCCACGCCCCTGGTGGCGATCGGCCCGACCCGGACAACTCGGCCGTTCCTGACCCGATCCGCCGGGGCCGCGCGCCCGCCGGGCTGCCCTGGTGGCTGGACACCCCGGATGCCGGCCCGGCCGCGCCCCCCGGCCCGGCCGCGCCCGGCGGCCCGGCCTCGCCCGGCGGCCCGGCCGCGCCCCCCGACCCGGCGGCCGCATCGGCCGGCCTGGCCGTAGGGATCGTGCGGACCGACGGCAGGGCGGGCCACGACCCCGCCGAGCCCAGGTCCGACAGGCAGGCAGCGGTGGCCCCCTCGCCGCGCCAGGGGAGGTGGCTGGATGCGGGATCGCGGCAGGCGGTCGGGCAGCGCTGGCTGGTCGGGTTGCTCCTGCTCGTGCTGGGGGCCGGCGCGGTCGTCGTGCGAGGCGTCAGCTTCGCGCCAGCCGAGCGCCGCACGACTGGCGCCGGGGTGCCCGCGCCGGCCACGACCCTCGCCCAGGCGACCCGGCAGCCGGTCGAGGGGCCGCTGTACGGCCTTCAGGCGGTGCCCGAGCAGGCGGCCAGCCCGACCCGGACCCTGCCCGCCCGAGGGCCGGCGCCGGTGACCGGCGCGTCCGGGTCGATGATCGTCCGGTACGGCGGCTGGCTGTGGCGCCAGCGCCTGTTCGGCGGGCCGGCCTCGCCGCTCGGGCCCGTCCCCGACTCGCCGGTGGTGGCCCTTTCGCCCGACGGCCAGCGCCTCGCCCTCGTCCAGACCGTCCAGGGCCGGCCGACGATCCAGATCCGCTCGGTCGGCGGTCGCATCGACCGAGTGGTCAACGGCACCGGCCCGGCCTGGAGCCTGGACGGCCGGCTCGCGTACGTCCGCATCCCCAGGGCCGTGGCCACCACGCCGAGCATGAGCCGCAACCCGCAAGGTCCCGAGCTGCGGGTCATCGGCGACGACAGCCGGTCGAGCGTCCCGCTTCCGGCTGCGCTGGGTGACGCCCAGGCCGGCTGGACCGGTGACGGCAACGTGCTCCTGCTGGGCCGGGGAGGATCCAGGGCCGGGCTGTTCCGGGCAGACGTGGAGGGGGGGCGGCTCGAGGCACTGTCCCCGGCTCGCGGGGACGCGCTCACCCGCGGGCTCCTGCGCCCCGCGGACGCGGTCGGCCCACTCGGCGACGCGCTCGCCGGCGTGCGCCCCCGGCTGGTTGCGTTGGCACCCGACGGGCGGCGGGTGGCGCTGGTGACCGGCGTCGAGGATCGCTCCCGGCTCGACGTGATCGGGTCGTCCCGGCGGGTCAGGATCGACCTGCCCGCCGACCGCTTCCGGAGCGTGCACTGGACGCCGGGCGGGAACCTGGTCTGGCTCAATGGTCAGGGCCGCCTCTGGGTCGTCGACATGGCCACCCGCCGGGTTGTCGCCACCGGCCCCGGCCTGCCCCGCGGCGCGCGCATCCTCGGGCTCGTTCCGTGATGCGGGCGGGCGCGGCGGGAGCGGTGGGGGAGCGGGAGGGGCGCCGGCTGCGGGCGGGCGCGGCGGGAGCCGTGGGGGAGCGGGAGGGGCGCCGGCTGCGGGCGGGCGCGGCGGGAGCCGTGGGGGAGCGGGAGGGGCGCCGGTGAGCGCTGTCCCCGGTGGGTTCCGGCCGCGGGGGGCTGGGACCGGCGTGGGCGGGCTGCCCCATGGCGACCCGGCCGCGTGCGTGGCCGTCGCGGTCGGCGCCTGCCCCGAGCTGCCGTTCTGGCCCACCAGGCCGGAGGCCGAGCCCGACGAGGAGATGGTGCGCCAGTGGGCGCTCGGCCTGCCCGGGGTGGGGGAGGCCGACGGCGGGCTGGCCTGGGTCGGTCGTGACAAGGCCCCCGGGCGGCCTGGTCTGGCCCCGAGCGCGGCCGGCACCCTCGACCCCTTCCTGCGCGCGCTCCGGTCCCGCCAGGCGGGCTGGCTGAAGGTGCAGGCCACCGGCCCGGTCACGCTCGCTCTGGCGCTCCGGGCGGGCGGGCGGGAGGCGTTCACCGTCCCGGCGGCCCGCGGCCCGTTCGGCATGGGGTACGCGGCCCGCATCCGCTCCTTAGTGACCCGGGTGCGGGAGGCCCTGCCGGCCTGGAAGCTACTGCTCGTGCTCGACGAGCCTGGCCTCGGGCACGACCTGGTCGCCGCCCGCCCCAACCTGGCCCTCGACCTGTGGCATGCGGTCGTCTCCACCGGCGCCGAGGTCACCGGGATCCACTGCTGCGCGGCGCCACCCTGGGGGCTCGTGCTCGACCTGAACCCGCAGCTCGTGTCGTTCGACGCGGTCGCTCATGGCGACGCCGCCACCGACGACCCCGCCTTCCGCCGCCTGGTCGAGACTGGCGCCGGCGTGGCCTGGGGGCTGGTCCCGGCAGGGGACGGTCCCGGCGCTGGCGAGGCGGACGCTGACGCGGTGGCGGACCGCCTGCTCGACCTGGTGCGCTGGACCGCCGGCGACTACCTGCCCGAGGTGCTGGCCCGGTCGGTGGTCACGCCCATATGCGGCCTGGCCGGTCTGGCCGAGGCCGAGTCGGTCCGCCGGCTCGAGGTCGCGGCAGCTGCCGGCGGGCGGGCCTGGTCGCTCGCAGGCCTGCCCTGACGGCCCAGGGGTCCGGGGCCTCGAGTAGCGAAGCGGTGGCCCCGGATGGGTAGGGGGCACGGGCCGCTGCAACGGGTGGTTTCGGAGCCCATGACGGGCGATGATCGTCGCAGTGGTGAAGCGATGATCGTCGCAGTGGTGAAGCGATGATCGTGGCACTGGTGGAGGAAAGTCGGCGAGCGGATCGAGGAGCGACCATGAGTGCGGGCACGACCCCGGACGAGCCGCCTCCGTCGGTGGGCGAGGACGACCTGAAGCGCCGCGCCCCCGCGGCCGGCGCTGGGGCGGCACCGGAGCCGTCCGGCCCCCAGGCCGAGCCACCCAGGGAGGTCCGCATCAGGGCGACCCGGACCAGCACGGTCTGGACGATGGCAGCGGTCGGCATCCTGCTGCTCACCCTGATCCTCGTCTTCATCCTGCAGAACAGCGGCCGGGTCCTGGTGAAGCTCTGGTTCTGGGACGCGACCCTGCCGCTCGGAGTCGCGCTGCTGTTCGCCGTGGTCCTCGGCGCCCTGCTGGTGTTGGCGATCGGTGCCGCCCGCATCCTCCAGCTCCGCTGGGCCGCCCGCCGGCTCAGGAACGACCGCACCTCCGCCCGGGCCGCCCGCAGGCGCGGGCGCGGCCGGTCCGGCAGCTGACAACGGCGCCGGAGCCGACCGGGCCGGCAGGTTCCGGTTCGAGCCGGTATCCCCGCACCCACCCGAGCTGACGGTGCTGCGGCGTGACCCCGACTGGTGGGCCGCCTGGGAGCGGTGGGCGCAAGTGTCCGACCGCCGAGAGGCCGGAAGTCTGTGATGGGGTAAGCCGGGCCTGATCGTGGGGGTACGGCTTTATGAAGCCGGCGGGCGCAGAACCTCGCGCCAGTCGGCCCGCTGCGCCACCACGCCCCACTCGTTCCAATAGCATGTAGATGACGTAGGCCAGCTTCACGTCCTCCTCGCCAGTGGGCAGGTGCTTCTTGTGCACCAGGGTGCGGGGCATGGCCACATGGACGTGGGGGAAGTTGTTGCGCGGTTCACCATGCCCGGAGTGGAAGGTGACAAGCTCCCGGTCGTCAGCGTCGGCGACCTGCATGTGGTAGTGCGAGCAGCGGGCCTGCTGCCGCGACGTGTCGAGCTGGGCACGGAACTTCAGGTGCAGCAGGAGCCTCGTGCCGGTGGTGGTCGCCAGCACCAGCGGGTTGGGCCGCACAGCGATGGTCGCCTCGGTGCCCCCCTGCAGGAAGTCGGGCTGGTGCAGCACGCTGGCATCGCGCGACACGCAACAGGACCAGTCGGTAGGGCTGAAGGTGCTCTCTGAATGCCGCCTTGGGGTCAGCGCTCAATGGCGGGCAGCATCAGGGCGACCTCCCAGACGTGCGGTGCCTCTACGTCGAATTCGCCGGCCTCGTAGCGGCGCTGGAACTCCTCACCGCTGATTCCGAAGTACCGTCGTGCTTCCTCGTCCAGCAGCGCCGCCCACTCCTCGCTGGTGAGTTGGTGAGCCTCGGGCAGCCTGCTGTCAGGATCAGGTGGCGCTTCTTGCTGTTGCGTTCGTCGCTTGGCTCGGCGCTTCAGGCCGTTCCTTCGGAACCACCAAGGCCGGTCATCGCCGTGCGCCGCGTGCGACATGGCGCGCTCCCCTCTATCCTGCGCCACCCCCACTATGAGTCAAAGCGCTCATTCCGGCAAGGGCGTTACGGGTAGAAGGTTGTGACGTACGTCACAGCGCACCCCCCGGTCACAGCGCACCGCCCATGGTAGGCCCAATGCCGGACCGTGCGCCCACGAAGGCTGAGTGGGCGAAGCTCTCGCGCTCCTGGCGCAACCGGCTCGACGACCGGATCTCGACGCTCGAAGCGTACCGCGGCGCGGCTGGCCGGCCGGTGACCCGCCGGCATGCAGCCGGCCACCCGCCGGCATGCAGCCGGCCAACGCTATCCGACGGGGGCGCGCACCTCCCGGTCGGGGACGGCAGGCTCGCCGGCCGGCGCGGGCGGGGGGAGGTGCTCGGCCAGGCCGTAGCGGTCGTGCAGGCGGCGCAGGGGGGCGGGCGCCCACCAGTTCCAGCGGCCCATGAGCTTCATGGTCGCGGGCACGAGCAGGGTACGCACCACGGTAGCGTCCACGATCACCGCGATCGCCATGCCCAGCCCGATCTCCTTGATCGTGAGCAGGTCGCTCAAGGCGAAGCCGAGGAACACCACCACGATGAGCAGTGCGGCCGAGGTGACGATGCGGCCGGTGCGCTGCAGGCCGAGCGCGACCGCGCGGTCGTTGTCGCCGGTCTCGTCCCACGCCTCCTTGATCCGGGAGATGAGGAACACCTCGTAGTCCATTGACAGCCCGAACGCGAAGATGAAGATCAGCACGGGGATCGAGATGTCGACCATGCCCGGCGGGTCGAACCCGAGCAGGCCGGACAGGTGTCCCTCCTGGAACACCCACACGAGCGCGCCGAAGCTCGCCCCGAGGCTCAGCACGTTCATCACCACCGCCTTGACCGGCACCACCACCGACCCGGTCATCAGGAACAGCAGCACGAGGGTTGCCAGGCCGATGAGCGCGAACGCCAGCGGCAGGCGGGCGGCGAGCGAGTCCCGGTAGTCGACCAGGAACGCGGCCGACCCGGTCACCGCGGCCCCGGCCGGTCGAGCGCGCGCACCCGCTCGACCAGCCGTCGGGCGACCGGGCCCTGGCTCGGTCCGGCCGGCACGACGTCGACCACGGTCAGGGTGGGCAGCGGCAGCGGCCGGACCTGGACCGAGTCGGCGCCGGGCAGCGCGCCGATCCGGCGGACGTAGTCGGCCAGCCCGTCCGAGCGGGGGTCGATGTCGACCACGACGACGAGCGGGTCGGTGCCTGCGCCCGGGAAGCGTGCCCGCAGCGTCTCGAACAGCTGGCGCGACTCCGACGAGCGGGGCAGGGCCTCGAGCCCCGAGTTCTCCAGCTCGGCGTGGCGGAAGGGGAGCGCAGCGAGCAGCAGGACCAGCGCGACCAGGACCACGATGACCGGTGCGAAGCGCTGCACGAGCCGGGACTGGCGGTAGAAGAAGCCGAGGTCGGCCGGGCGGGCCCGGGGCGGCCGGATGCGGCCGCCCCAGATGGCGAGCAGAGCGGGCACCAGCGTGATCGCGGCCAGCATGGCGACCAGCACGACCCCGATGCCGCCCCAGGCGAGCGAGCGCAGGAACGGCTCGGCGAACACCAGCAGCCCGGTCAGGGACACCGCCACGGTGAGGCCCGAGAACGCGACCGTGCGGCCGGCGCTGGCCAGGGTGCGCTCGAGTGCCCGGGGCAGGTCGAGGCCGCCGGCGCGCTCCTCCCGGAACCGGCTGACCACGAGCAGCGAGTAGTCGACGGCCAGGCCCAGGCCGAGCATGGTCACCACGTTGACCGAGTACGACGAGATCTCGGTGGCGCTGCTGAGCCAGAGCAGGATCAGGAGGGCACCGGCCACGGCGACGGCGGCCAGGACCAGCGGCATGCCGGCGGCCAGGACTACCGAGAGCACCGCGCCCAGCCCGGACCGGGTCCGGGCCCGCAGCCCGACCTTTCCGAGGCGTCCCGCGGCCGTGCGCCCACCGAAGATGAACAGGAGCAGCACGAGCATGACCGGCAGCGCGACTGCCTCGCCCTTCTCCAGGTCGTGCTGGGCCTGGCGCTGGAACTCCCGGTTGGCGGGGGCCTCGCCGCCCACCAGCACCGTGGGGGCGTCGATGCCCTGGGCCCGCTGCCGGACAGCGTCGACAGCCCGGTCGCGCTCCTGGCGGGAGCCGTCGGCGGCCAGCTCGACGCGGAGCAGGACGGCCCGCTCGTCCCGGGCCACGAGCCCGCGGGCGGGCGCCCGGTACCCGTCGACCACTCTGGCCACACCGGGCACCCGCTCGATCTCCTCGGCGGCCGCGGTGACACTCGCGCGCAGCGCCGGGTCCCGGGTCTCACGCCCGTCGACCAGCACCAGGACCTCCTGGCCGCTGCCGGCGAGCTTCCGCAGCCGCTCCGAGGCCTGCACCGACTCGGCGTCCGGGCGGAGGCCGCTCTCGTTCGCCAGCCGCCCGAAGACCTGGGAGCCGAAGCCGAAGCCGGCGGCCAGCACCACCACCCAGGCGGCCACCACGAACCAGCGCCGGCGGCGCACGTGCCGGGCGAGGGAAGCGAACACGCAGTGACCTCCTGGGCCGACGGCGGGGCGGCTGCGGCCAGCATAACCAGCTTGGCGGGGATCGGGTCGGTTGACCCACAGGTCCGCGCTTGGCGGGGATCGGGTCGGTTGACCCACAGGGCCGCGGGCTTCCGGGCTCCTGTCGGCCAGGCGCGGGATACTGGGGGCATGGGAGCAGACCAGGGAAGGGGAAGCGTGCCGCCGTCGGCCGAGGAGGCCGCCGGGCTGGCCGACGAGCTGCGGGCCAAGCTGAACGACGCGTCCTACCGGTACCACATCCTCTCCGACCCGGACATCTCGGATGCCGAGTACGACGAGATGATGGGCGAGCTGATCGCGCTCGAGCAGGAGCTCCCCGACCTCGTCACGCCCGACTCGCCCACCCAGACCGTGGGGGCGCCCCCGTCGGCGGCGTTCGCACCCGCCCGCCACCGCGTGCCCATGCGCTCGCTGGACAACGCCTTCAGCCACGCTGAGCTCGACGCCTGGGGCAAGCGGACCGAGCGCACCGTCGGCCAGGTCGAGACCTATCTGTGCGAGCTGAAGATCGACGGCCTCGCCGTCTCCCTCCAGTACGACCGGGGCCGGCTGGTGCGCGCGGCCACCCGGGGCGACGGCTTCGTGGGCGACGACATCACCCCGAACGCCCGCACCATCGGGAGCATCCCGCACCGCCTCAGCACCCCCGACCCGCCCGAGGTGCTCGAGGTGCGCGGCGAGATCTACTTCCCGACCGCTGGCTTCGAGCGGTTCAACGAGCAGCAGGCGGCCGAGGGCAAGCAGGTCTTCGCCAACCCCCGCAACGCCGCCTCGGGCGCGCTACGCCAAAAGGACCCCCGCGTGACCGCCACCCGCCCGCTGGCCATGCTCTGCCACTCGTTCGGGCAGGCCGAGGGGCTCCGCTTCGCCACCCACTCCGAGTTCCTCGACTGGTGCGCCGCGGCCGGCCTGCCCGTCGCCCCCCAGACCAAGCTGTTCGGCACCCTCGACGAGGTGCATGCCTTCGTCGACCACTGGGCCGAGCACCGCCACGACCTCGAGTACGAGATCGACGGCGTGGTGGTCAAGGTCGACTCGGCCAGGCAGCAGGAGGAGCTCGGCTACACCTCCAAGGCGCCCCGCTGGGCGATCGCCTACAAGTACCCGCCCGAGGAGCGCACCACCCTGCTCCGCGACATCCAGGTCTCGATCGGGCGGACCGGGGCCGCCACCCCGTTCGCGGTGCTGGAACCGGTCCTGGTGGCCGGCTCCACCGTCGGGCTGGCCACCCTCCACAACGAGGACGAGGTCGCGCGCAGGGACGTCCGCCCGGGCGACACCGTGTTCGTGCGCAAGGCCGGCGACGTCATCCCCGAGGTCGTCGGCCCGGTGCTCACCAAGCGCCCGCCCGACGCCAAGCCGTGGCCCATGCCACGGACCTGCCCGGAGTGCGGCACCGCGTTCGTCCGGCCGGAGGGCGAGGCCGTCACCCGCTGCCCCAACACCACCGGCTGCCCTGCCCAGCGCTGGGGCACCCTGGTCCACTTCGCCTCCCGCGGGGCCATGGACATCGAGCACCTGGGGGAGAAGACCGTCGCCGCCCTCATCAAGGCCGGCAAGCTGGGCGACGCGGGCGACATCTACCGGCTGACCGCCGAGGATCTGGCCGAGCTGCCCGGGTTCAAGGACAAGAGCATCGCCAACCTGCTCGACGCCGTCGAGGCGTCCAAGCAGCGCCCGCTGGAGCGGCTGCTCACCGGCCTTTCCATCCGGCACGTGGGCGGGCACGTCGCCTTCGTGCTCGCCACCCGCCTGCGCTCCCTGGACACCATCGCCAACGCGACCGAGGACGAGCTGAACGCGGTCGACGAGATCGGCCCCACCATCGCCTCCAGCGTGGCCGCCTGGTTCGCCGACGAGGGCAACCGCGACCTCGTCCGCCGCCTCACCGAGGCCGGCGTCAACACCAGGGCCGACGGCGCCGCCGAGCCCACGCTGCCGCAGGTGCTGGCCGGCAAGGCCGTGGTGCTCACCGGCGGCCTGGACGGGTTCACCCGGGAGGAGGCCGAGCGCGCGGTAGAGGAGCGCGGCGGCCGCGTCACCTCGAGCGTCTCCAAGAAGACCGACTACGTGGTCGCCGGGGTGGGCCCCGGCACCAAGGCGGCCAAGGCGGCCGAGCTCGGCGTCCCCATCCTCGACGAGTCAGGCTTCCGCGAGCTGCTCGCGCGCGGCGAGGCCCCCCCAGCGGGCTAGCGGCCCGGGCAGAAGAGCACCTGGGCGGGGCCTGGGCCCAGCTAGCCGGTCGGGCGCTCCCAGCCGTTGGGCAGGCCGAGCAGCCCGATGTGCTGCGAGATCGCCCAGGCGGCGGCCTTGACCAGCTCGCCCAGCCTGGTGACCCGCTCGGGGACGATCCGGTAGGAGGGGCCGGAGACGCTCACGGCCGCGACGACGGTGCCGTCGAAGGCGTGGATGGGCGCGGCGACCGCGTTGAGCCCGACCTCCAGCTCCTCGACGGTGTAGGCGTAGCCGTCGGCCCGCACCTGGTCGAGCTGCCCGGCCAGGTGGGCCGGATCGACCACCGTGCCCGGGGTGAACCGCTCGAGGGCACCAGCCAGCAGCCCGGCCAGCTCTGGCTCGGGCAGGTGGGCCAGGAAGACCTTGCCGCTCGAGGTGGCGTGGAGCGGGGTGCGCTGGCCCACCCAGTTCACGGTCGTCACCGCCGACGAGCCCATCACCTGCTCGATGTTGATCGCGTGGCGGCCGTCGCGGATGGCCATGTTGACCGTCTCGCCGGTCTCCTCGGCCAGGCGCAGGCAGATCGGCCGGTTGTACTGGTGGAACTCCAGGCGCGCGGTGGCACCCCCGGCGAGCCGGACGATCCCGAAGCCGAGGCGGTATCTGCCCCGCCCTGCCTCCTGCTCCACCAGGCCGCGGGCCTCGAGCGTGGCGAGCAGGCGGAACGCAGTGGACTTGTGGATGCCGAGCCCGCCCGCGACCTCGGTGACCCGGGTGGGCCCCCGCCGGGCCAGGATCTCCAGGATCGAGATGGCCCGGTCGACGGACTGGATGACGAGACTGCCCTGAGGTTCGCTGGCGTTGCTCATCGCGCAACATCCTACCGGAGTGCCTGGTCCCGGGCCCGGCCCGGGATCCCTTACCAGAACGTCTGGATCGCGCCGGCGCCCCACTCGCTGATCGCGCCGGCGCGCTCGTCGGCGCCCCGGCCCCGGCGGTCGGGTCGCCGTTCCGCGGCCCGGTCGGGCCCGGGCCCGTCCGCCGACGGGCCGTGGGCGCGGAGCCCGCGGGCCGGCGCCCCCAGCCGTGCCCGGTCCGGGCCCGACCGGCCCCGGCTGGCCAGCCGGTCCGGGACCGACCCGGCCCGCCCGGCCAGCCGGTCCGGGACCGACCGGGTCCCGCCGACCAGCCGGTCCAGACGGAACAGCTCGATGTTGTGGCGCGTCGCGCCCCGCTCGGCCAGGTCGGCCATGACCTCGCCGATCACGCTCGCGAACTTGAACCCGTGCCCGGAGCAGGGCGAGGCGAACGACACCTGCGGGTGGTCGGGGTGGGTGTCGATGATGAAGTGGTGGTCCGGGGAGTTGGTGAACAAGCAGCCGACCAGCGACATCGTCGGGCCGGCGCCGTCGGGGAAGTAGCGGGCGGCGAACTCGCGCAGGATCTGCTCGTCGTCGGGCCGCGGTTCCAGCTCCAGCAGGTCGGGGTCGCCGGCCTCCTGGAAGTGGTGGTACTTGCCGAACTTGAACCCGGGGATGCCGTGCACCGGGAACCCGTAGAACCGGCCCTCGTCGACCAGCAGGTTGAACACTGGCAGCCGGTCCGGGGTGAACAGCTCGGGGCGCTGCGGCTGCAGCCAGGCGAGCACCTGGCGCTCGGGCACGGCCAGGCCGTCCAGGAAGGGCAGCAGCTCGGCGCTCCAGGCGCCGGCGGTCACCACCAGCCGGTCGGCCTCGTAGACGGCCCGGTCGGTGACCACGCGCACGCCGTCGCCGGCCGGGTGCCACTCGAGCACCCGCTCCCGCCCGTGGACCTCGGCCCCCTCGGCCAGGGCGGCGTTCACGTAGGCGACCACACAGCGCTCGGGGAGCAGGAACCCGCCCTGGGGCTGGAGCACGGCCAGGGTCTCGCGCGGCAGCCGGTACCCGGGGTAGCGCCTGGTCAGCTCCTTGCTGGTCAGCACCTCGTGGGGCAGGTCGTGCTCGAGGCAGGAGCGCAGCGAGCCCTTGAACACCCAGCTGTCGGGCGGTCCGGCGTCGATCGACCCGGTGATGTGGAGCAGCCGCTCGCCAGCCCTGCCCTCGATCTGGCGCCACAGCTCGTAGGAGCGCTGCAGCAGCATCACGTAGCTCGGGTCCTCGTAGTAGGCGAGGCGGATGATGCGGGTCTGCCCGTGCGAGGAGCCCATCGCGTGGGGGACGTCGTAGCGCTCGAGCCCGAGCACCCGGTGCCCGCGCCGGGCGAGCTGGTACAGGGTCGAGCTGCCCATCCCGCCGACGCCGAGCACGATGGCGTCGTAGCGTGCCGCCAGCATCTCGCCCCTCCTTCGGTCCTGTCTTTGATGGATGTCGCTGGAACTCTGGCGACCCGCCGTCCTCTGTCCATGTGGGGGGAGCTCGCTCCCCCCACGGCCCCCCAAGAGCGCCTGTGCCATCGTGCTGGGGGATCCGCGGTGACCAGTACACGCTCCCCCACGGCCCCCCAAGAGCGCCTGTGCCATGGGAAAGCGGATCCCATGCTGTCACGCCTTCAGCCGCATGCCCTGGGGGTCGAAGAACGGGGTCGGGGTGACCGTCGCCACCCTGGGCCGGCCCTTGACCGCCACCACCAGCCGGCTCCCCGGCCAGGCGTGCGCCGGCTTGAGGTAGGCCATGGCCAGCATCCGGCCGACCGTGTGGCCCTTGGCGCTGGCGGTGACCCGCCCGCTCACCTGGCTGCCCGGCCGGACCTCGTCCTCGTGGTCGTGGGCCTCGGCGCCGGTGTGGATCTTCTCCTTGACCGCGGCCACGTCCCCGATGGTGGAGACCTTGTCGTCGACGTCGGCGGGCAGCTCGCTGTCGAGGACCAGGCCGACCCAGCGCTCGTCGGGCCCCTGCTCCTGGACGCGCAGCAGCGCGTCGCGGCCGACGAAGTCGCGCTTGTCGAACCGGATCCACCGGTCCAGGCCGACGTGGAACGGGGTGTAGCGCTCGTTCACGTCGTTGCCGTACAGCGGGTAGCCCTTCTCGATGCGGAGCGACTGCATCGCGGCCACGCCGTAGGGCAGCAGGCCGAAGTCGCGGCCCTTGGCGGTCAGGTGCTCCCACACCCCGGCCGCCTCCTCGGCCGGCAGGTACAGCTCGTAGCCGAGCTCGCCGGTGTAGCCGGAGCGGGAGAGGGTCAGCTCGGTCTCGCCGATGCGGCCCGCGGCGAACCGGAACCACCGCAGCGCGTCGAGGTCGGCGTCGGCCACCACCGTCTTGAGCAGGTCGCGCGAGCGCGGGCCCTGCACCACCAGCAGCGCGACCGCGCCAGACACGTCGGTGGCGTAGGCGCTCGCGCCTGCGGCGTGCTCCCGGACCCAGCGGAACGTCTTCTTGCGCGGGCCGGAGCTGGCCACGACCATGAAGTGCTCGTCGTGGAACTTGTACACGGTGACGTCGTCGACCACCCCGCCGTCCTCGTTGCAGATGGTGGAGTAGCGCAGCCGGCCCGGCTCCATGTCACGGACCTCGTTGACCAGCAGGTGGTTGAGCAGCCGCTCGGCGCCAGGGCCCTTGACGTCGATCTCGCCCATCGACGACAGGTCCTGCATCCCGATGTTGGTGCGGGTGTTGACGTGCTCCTCGACCGGCGACAGGTAGGACACCGGCAGCAGGTAGTCCCCGCCCGCCCTGACCAGCTCGCCACCGAGGCGCCGGTGGATCTCGTAAAAGGGTGACCTGCGCTCTGCCATGGCCCTCACCCCGTCGCTGCGAGGCGGTCGAGCAGCGTCCGCCGCCACCGCTCGGTCCGCTCGACCTCGTTGAAGGTGTAGACGTGGAAGCCGACGACCCGCTCGGCCGGGTCGGCGAGGATCGGGGCCAGGCCCTCGACCAGGCGGTCGGGGCGGTAGCCGCCCGGGCGGAGCAGGTGCCGCAGCCAGCCCCGGTGGCGCCTGACGAAGCGCGCCGACTCCCCGAGGCCGATGCTGGACGAGACCCGCAGGAGCTTGGCCGCCTCCACCGGCCCGGGCAGGCCGAGGTGGATCGGCAGCTCGACCCCGCGCCGCCGCACGCGGCGGACCCAGCCGGCCACCACCCGGGGGTCGAAGCAGAGCTGGCTCACGATGTAGGTGGCGTAGCGCCGCTTGTCCCACATCGCCTGGATGGTGACGTCGTCCTCGATGACGGGGTGGCGTTCGGGGTAGCCGGCGATGCCGATCTCGTCGAGCCGGTGGCCGGCACCGGCCATGGCCTCCAGGAGGTCGAGCGCGCTCGCGAACGGACCGCGCGGCTCCTCGAGGTCGCCGGCGATCACGAACACCTCGCGGATGCCGAGGTCGCCGAGCCGCTGCAGCACGTCCTTGAGGTGCGCCTCGTCGGCCAGCAGGCGGGCCGAGACGTGCGGCACGACCTGGTAGCCCAGCTCGGCCAGGCCCGTGGCCACGTCCAGGGTGCGGCCGAGCCCCTTCCGGGGCGACGACGTCACCGCGAGCTTGGCGTCGGCGGGGACGTGCTCGGCGACCCGGTCCACCACGCCGTCGAGGGGGATCACCTCGTAGCGCGGGCGGCGCAGGGCCTCGGCCACGGCCAGCGCGTGCTCCTGCCTCATCGTGCCGCTCCCCGGAGTCCCGGCGCCGGCCCCCTGTCAGGCCGTCGCCCGGCCGACCCGCTGCTTGGGGGTCTCCTTGGTGGGGTCGATGAAGGGCTTCTCCACCACCTTGGCGGTGGTCCGCCCCTTCGGCGTCTCGGCCTCGACCTCGGTGCCGAGGCCGGTGAGGGCGAGCGGCAGCATGGCGTAGCCGATGTTGCGCTCCAGGCGCGGCGACCAGCACGCCGAGGTCACCTTGCCGACCAGCTGGCCGTCATGGCGGACCGGGAAGAAGTCGATCATCGAGCCGTCGCTGTAGGAGCCGAGGGGGGCGCCGCCGAGCTCGACCCCGACCAGCTTGCGGCTGATGCCCTGCTCCTTGATGCGCTTGAGCGCCTGCTTGCCGACGAAGTCGGCCTCCTGGTCCAGGTCGACCATCCACGGGTAGCCGATCCCGACCTCGTAGGGGTTGTCGTCCAGCCACATGTCGGCCCCGTAGGCGAGGATGCCGCCCTCGATGCGGCGGATGTGGGACGGGCCGATGACCGAGAGGTCGTGGGGCCTGCCGGCCTCGAGCACGAGGTCCCACAGCCGGATGCCGTTGGCGGTTGCGTCGTGCACGTAGATCTCGTAGCCGAGCTCGGCGGTGTAGCCGGTGCGCGACACCACCACGTCCATGCCGTCGAGCTGGGACTCGGCCAGGGAGTAGTAGGGGATCTCCAGCACCTCCTCGCCGAACAGGTCGACCATGACGTCCTTGGACTTCGGGCCCTGGATCTGCACCGGGCTGACATCGGCCTCGCGGATGGTCACGTTGAACGTGGAGTTGTAGGCGAGCCCTCTGGCCCACAGCAGCACGTCGCTGTCGGCCAGCGACAGCCAGAAGTGGTTCTCGCCCAGCCGGAGCAGCACCGGGTCGTTGACGATGCCGCCGTCCTCGGCGGTGACGAACACGTACTTGCACTGGCCCACGGCGCACCTGGTCAGGTCGCGGGGCACGAGCATGTTGGTGAACTCGAACGCGTCGGGCCCGGTGATCTCGACCTGCTTCTCCACGCCCACGTCCCACATGGTCACGCCCTCGAGCAGCTTCCAGTACTCCTCGACCGGGTCGCCGTAGTGGCGGGGGTGGTAGGTGTGGTTGTAGACGCTGTAGAGGGTGACGCCGTGGCGGCGTGAGGCGTGGAAGAACGGGGACCGCCTGATCCGGGTGTACAGCAGCACCTGGGGATGCTCGATGATGTCGGCCATCGGGGCTCCTTCCGTACGTTGTGGTGGTCAGGACCGCATCCGGCTCATGCCGGGGTCGAACAGGGGGTCGGGGGCGACCGTGGCCGGGTGCCGCACCCCGAAGTACTCGACCTCCACGGCCGCGCCCTCGGCGGCCAGCTCGGCCGGGAGCCAGGCGTAGGCGATGCTCGCCCCGACCGTGTAGCCGTACGCGGCGCTGGTCACGAAGCCGACCGGCCGGTCGCCGGCCCAGACCGGCTCCTTGCCGAGCAGGACGGTGCCGTCGTCGACCGTGAGACAGACAAGGCGCCTGGACGGGCCCGCGGCCCGCCGCCGCTCGCACGCGGCCCGGCCGACGTAGTCGGCCCGCTTGCCGGGCCTGACCGCGAAGCCGAGGCCGGCCTCGTAGGGGTCGTGCTCGCTCCACATGTCGGTGCCCCACAGCCGGTAGCCCTTCTCGAGCCGCAGGCCGTTGAAGGCGCCCCGGCCGCCGGCGATCACGCCATGGGGCTGCCCGGCCCGCCACAGCAGGTCCCACAGGCGCAGCCCGAGGTCGGCCGGGGCGTACAGCTCCCAGCCGAGCTCACCCACGTACGACAGCCGCAGCGCCACCACCGGCACCTCGCCGACGTACACCTCGCGCGCCCGGAAGAAGCCGAACCCCTGGTCGGAGAAGTCATCCTCGCTGCACGCCTGGACCACCTCGCGGGCCAGCGGCCCCCACAGCCCGACGCAGCAGGTGGCGCCGGTGGAGTCCTCCACGTGGGCCGAGCCGTCGGCCGGGAGGTTGCGCAGCAGCCAGTCGAGGTCGCGGGGCCCGTTGCAGCCGACCTGGAAGCGGTCCTCGCCGAGCCGGGCCACGGTGACGTCGCTGCGGATCCCGCCCCGGCCGTCGAGCATGAGGGTGTAGGTGACGTAGCCGGGCGGGCGGTCGAGCTCGCCGGTGGTGAGCCGCTCCAGCACGCCGAGCGCGCCGGGGCCGCTGACCGTGACCCGCTTGAGCGAGGTCATGTCGTACAGGGCGGCCCGCTCGCGGGTGGCCTGGTGCTCGGCGCCGACGACCGGCGACCAGTGGCGGGCGGCCCACTCCTCGCGCCCGGGGATGGCCCGGCCGGCCACCAGCGGCGCGTTGGCCTCGAACCAGTGGGGCCGCTCCCAGCCGGCGAACTCCAGGAAGTAGGCGCCCAGCTCCTCCTGGCGGCGGTGGAACGGGCTGACCCGCAGCGGCCGCGGCTGCTCCATCGGCTGCAGCGGGTGGATGATGTCGTAGACCTCGTCGTACTGCTGGACGGCGCGCCGGCCGAGGTAGGCGGGGCTGCGCGCCCACGGCTCGAAGCGGTGCAGGTCGCACTCGCGCAGGTCCACCCCTGGCGCGCCCTGCGCGATCCACTCGGCCGTGGCCTTGCCGACCCCGGCCGCGTGGGTGATCCAGACCGCCTCGGCCACCCAGAACCCGCGCACCTCGCGCGACTCGCCGACCAGCGGCAGGGCGTCCGGGGTGAACGAGAACATCCCGTTCAGGGACTCCTCGATCCCGGCCCCGCGCAGCGGCGGGAGGAGCTCCTGGGCGTCGGCCCAGGCCTGCTTGAAGTCGCTCGGGGTGAAGGCCATGAGCGACGGCATCACCGGCGCGTCCCAGGGGGCGAGGATGGCCTCGGGCCGGACCGGCAGCGGGGTGTGCTGGTAGGAGCCGACGCCGTAGCGGTCCTGGTGCTGCCGGAAGTACATGGCGCTGTCCTGGTCGCGCAGGATCGGGTGGGCGACCTCCTCGGTCTCCCCGGCCAGCGGCGGCAGGGGCGCGGTGCGGACGTACTGGTGCTGGAACGGCACCAGCGGCACGGGCACGCCGGCCATCCGCCCGATGAGCGGCCCCCAGATCCCCGCGCAGCTCACCACCACGTCGGCCTCGAGGTCGCCCTGGGCGGTGGCCACGGCCCGGGCCCGGCCCCCCTCGACCCGGATGCCGGTCACCGGGGTGTCGCCGACGAACCGGGCGCCCCGCGCGGCCGCCTGCCCGGCCATGGCCTCGGCCGCCCACACGGCCTTGGCGATGCCGTCGGAGGGGACGTGGAAGCCGCCGTGGATCCTGGCCGGGTCGAGCAGGGGGACCAGCTCGGCGACCTGCTCGGGGGCGAGCAGCCGGGACGCCACCCCCCACGAGGTGGCCAGCCCGTGCTTGCGGTGCAGGTCCTTCCAGCGCTCGGGGGTGCGGGCCACCTCGATGCTGCCGACCGGCCGGAAGCAGGGCCGGCCGCTGTGGCTCAGCTCGCCGTAGCGCCGCACCGAGTAGGCCGCGAACTGTGTCATCGTCTGCGACGGGTTGGTCTGGAACACCAGGCCGGGCGCGTGGGAGGTTGAGCCGCCGGTGGCGAACAGGGGTCCCTGGTCCATGACGGTCACGTCGTGGCCGCCGAGCCGGGTCAGGTGGTCGGCGACGCTGCAGCCGACGATCCCGGCGCCGATGATGACGGTGGCGCGGCTGTTGCGCATGACGCATTCGTTTCGCTGAAGGGAACTGGATTCTCGCCGCGGCCGCCGCGCCGGGTCAAGGTCGGACGGGGTGGCCGGTCTTGACTGGCGGGAGGAAGAGCCTGTTTGCTTTCGATGTTGCGAACTGCGGATCGTGTTGCGGATCAGGCAACGCGCGGGGTCATCGTGCCGAACCTCTTCATCGACGGGGCGTGGGTGGCCTCCTCGGCCGCCCTGGAGAGCGACGTCGTCAACCCGTTCGACCAGAGCGTGATCGCCAAGGTCGACGAGGCGGCGCCGGACGACGTCGACCGCGCGGTCGCCGCCGCACGCCGGGCGTTCGACGCCGGCGACTGGGCCAGGGTCCCGGCGGCCGAGCGCGCCGACGTACTCGACCGGGTAGCTGACCTGCTCGTCTGGAACCGCCGGCAGGTCGCACACACCGAGACCCTGGACACCGGCAAGACGCTCACCGAGAGCCGCGCCGACGTCGACGACGTCGTCAAGGTCTTCCGCTACTACGCCGGCCTGGCCGACAAGGAGGCCGGGCGGGTGGTCGAGACCGGCAACCCGGGAGCGGTCAGCCGGATCGTGTACGAGCCGGTCGGCGTGTGCGCGCTGATCGCGCCGTGGAACTACCCGCTGCTGCAGATGGCCTGGAAGGTCGCGCCCGCCCTGGCCGCCGGCAACACCGTGGTGGCCAAGCCGAGCGAGGTCACGCCGCTCACCACCATCCGGCTGGTCGAGCTGCTGGCCGAGGCCGGCGCGCCGGCCGGGGTGGTCAACCTGGTGCTCGGCCGGGGGCCGCAGGTCGGCCAGCGCCTGGTCGAGCACGCCGACGTCGACATGGTCTCGTTCACCGGTGGGCTCGCCACCGGCCGCCGGGTCATGCAGGCGGCCGCGGCGACCGTGAAGAAGGTCGCCCTCGAGCTCGGCGGCAAGAACCCCAACATCGTCTTCGCCGACGCCGACCTGGAGACCGCGCTCGACTACGCGCTCATGGCGGTCTTCCTCCACGCCGGCCAGGTCTGCTCGGCCGGGGCCAGGCTGCTGGTCCAGGAGGAGGTCTACGACGACTTCGTGGCCGAGGTGGCCCGCCGGGCCGACCGCATCCGGCTCGGCAACGGGCTCGACGAGGGCACCGAGTCCGGCCCCCTGGTCTCCGCCGAGCACCGGGCCAAGGTCGAGCGCTACGTCGAGACCGGCCTGGCCGAGGGCGCCCGGCTGCTCGCCGGCGGGCGCCGTCCGGACGAGCCGGAGCTGCAGGCCGGCTTCTTCTACCGCCCCACGGTGTTCGCCGACTGCCGGCGCGGCATGCGGGTCGTCCAGGAGGAGACGTTCGGCCCCATCCTCACCGCCGAGCGCTTCCGCGACGAGGCCGAGGCGGTGGCGCTCGGCAACGACACCCCCTACGGGCTGGCCGGCGCGGTCTGGACCGGCGACGCCGGCCGGGGCCAGCGGGTCGCCGCCCGCCTGCGGCACGGCACCATCTGGATCAACGACTACCATCCCTACCTGCCCCAGGCCGAGTGGGGCGGGTTCAAGCAGTCGGGTGTCGGGCGCGAGCTCGGGCCGACGGGTCTCGCCGAGTACCGCGACGCCAAGCACATCTACCAGAACATCGACCCGAAGCCGCTGCGCTGGTTCGCGGGCTGACCGCGTCCGCGAGGAGGCTCAGCAATGGCAGACGACAGGGACGCGCCAGGCCCCGAGCACGACGTCGTGGTCGTCGGCGGGGGCACCGCCGGCGCGGTCGTGGCCGCGCGGCTGACCGAGGACCCCGACCTCGCCGTCTGCCTGGTCGAGGGCGGGCCGAGCGACGTCGGCGACGAGCGCGTGCTGCGCCTGCGCAACTGGGTCAACCTGCTCGGGTCGGAGCTCGACTACGACTACCCCACCGTCCCGCAGCCCCGCGGCAACTCCCACATCCGGCATGCCAGGGCCCGCGTGCTCGGTGGCTGCTCCTCCCACAACACCATGATCAGCCTGCTGCCGCTGCCCGACGACCTCGACGAGTGGGAGGCGCTCGGCTGCGCCGGCTGGGGCTACGACGCCCTGGCCGGCCTCGCCGACCGGATCGAGTGCCGCATCGCCCCCGTCGCCGAGCAGGACCGCAACCCGGTGGCCAGGGACTTCGTCACGGCCGCGAGCGCGGCGCTTGGCGTGCCCACGGTCGACGACTTCAACGCCAAGCCGTTCGGGGCCGGCGTCGGCTTCCTGCCGGTCGGCTACGACCCCGACACCGGCCACCGGTCCTCGTCGTCGGTGGCCTACCTCCACCCGCACCTGGATCGCCCCAACCTCACGCTGCTGCTCGAGACCTGGGCCTACCGCATCCTGGTGGACGGGCGCGGCGACGCCCGCGGTGTGTGCGTGCGGCGGCCGGACGGGACCCTGCAGGTGGTCGGGGCCAGGCACGAGGTGGTGCTGTGCGCCGGCGCGGTGGACACCCCGCGGCTGCTGCTCCTCTCCGGCATCGGGCCCGCCGGCGACCTGCGCGAGCTCGGCATCGAGGTGGTCGCCGACGTGCCCGGGGTCGGCGAGCACCTGCTCGACCACCCGGAGTCGGTGATCGTCTGGGAGACCAGGGGGCCCCTGCCGCCCATGTCGGCCATGGACTCCGACGCCGGCCTGTTCGTCCGCCGCGACCCCACCGACCCGCGGCCGGACCTGATGTTCCACTTCTACCAGGTGCCGTTCTGCGTCAACACCGAGCGTCTCGGCTACCCCGTGCCCGAGCACGGCGTGTGCCTGACCCCGAACGTCCCCCGGCCCCGCAGCCAGGGCCGGCTGTGGCTGCGCACCGCGGACCCGGACGACAAGCCCGCACTCGACTTCCGCTACTTCACCGACCCGGGCGGCTACGACGAGCAGACGATCGTGGACGGCCTGCGCGTCGCCCGTGAGGTCGCCGCGGCCGAGCCGCTTGCGGCCTGGCTCGCCCGCGAGGTCGCGCCCGGCCCGCAGGTCACCACCGACCAGGCGCTGTCCGCCTACGGCCGGGCCGCCCACCACACCGTGTTCCATCCAGCGGGCACCTGCCGGATGGGCCTGGGACGCGACCCCCTGGCCGTCACCGACCCGCGCCTGCGCGTGCGCGGCGTCGGCCGCCTGCGGGTGGCCGACGCGGCGGTGTTCCCAGCCATGACCACGGTGAACCCGATGGTCACCGTGCTCATGATCGGCGAGCGGGCCGCGCAGCTCGTGGCCGCCGACCTGTCCGCACAGGCCGAGCCCAGGAGGGCGGACGCATGGCCGACGTGATCGAGGACCGCCCGGCTGCCCCTGCCGCCGCCGATGCGGGCGGGGGCGAGGCGACCATCTCGGTGCGGGGCCTCTGGAAGATCTTCGGTCCACGGGAGCACCGCATCATCGGCACCCCCGAGGCCGAGCTCGACCGGGCCGAGCTGCGCCGCAGGACCGGCTGCACGGCTGCCGTGCGCGACGTGAGCTTCGAGGTCCGGCCCGGCGAGGTGTTCGTGGTGATGGGGCTGTCCGGCAGCGGCAAGTCCACCCTGGTGCGCTGCCTCTGCCGGCTCGTGGAGCCCACCAGCGGCGAGATCCGCATCGACGGCGAGGACGTGCGCGGCGCCAGCCCGCGGCGCCTGCGCGACCTGCGCAGGCACAAGATCGCCATGGTGTTCCAGCACTTCGGCCTGCTGCCGCACCGCCGCGTGCTCGACAACGTCGCCTACGGCCTGGAGATCCAGGGCGTCGGCAGGGCCGAGCGGCACGCCCGGGCGCGTGAGATCCTCTCGCTGGTGGGCCTCGAGGGCTACGACGAGGCCTACCCCGACCAGCTCTCCGGCGGCATGCAGCAGCGCGTCGGCCTGGCCAGGGCGCTCGCCGTCGAGCCGGGGCTGCTGCTGTTCGACGAGCCGTTCAGCGCGCTCGACCCGCTCATCCGGCGGGACATGCAGAACGAGGTGATCCGGCTGCACCACGAGGTCGGCAAGACGATGCTGTTCATCACCCACGACCTGGCCGAGGCCCTCAAGCTCGGCGACCGGATCGCGATCATGCGCGACGGCGAGGTGGTCCAGCTCGGCCGCCCCGAGGAGCTGGTCGGGGCGCCGGCCGACGACTACGTGGCCGACTTCGTGGCCGACGTGCCCAAGGGCAACGTCCTCACGCTGCGCTGGGTGGCGAGGGAGCCGGCGGCCGGGGAGCCGCTCGACGGGCCGGAGCTGCCGCCGGGCATGGTGATCCGCGACGCGGTGCAGACCGCCCTCGGCACCGACAAGCCGGTCAAGGTCGTGGAGGGAGACCGCCTGCTCGGCGTCGTCGACCGGAGCCAGCTCCTCTCGGTGATGGCCGGCCAGCCGGAGCCCCCCGGCGCCCCCTCGGGCCCCGGCGCCCCCTCGGGCCCGGCGCCCCCTCGGGCCCCGGCGCCCCCTCGGATCCCGGCGCCCCCTCGGGTCCCGGCGCCCCTTCAGACGCCGACGCCGAAGAAGGTGCTCCCGTGAAGCGGGCGGGCACGACCCGGAGCGCAGGTGGGAGGAGGCAGCGCCCATGACTGCCGTCCCGGTCCCCGTCGGCAGGCGGTTCGCATGGTCGAGCTGGCAGCGGGTCGCGGCCGTGGCCGCCGTCCTCGGCGTCGCCGTCGTGTACGTCGCGTTCCGCGGGCAGTACGCGCTGCCCCACGACGACGACGCCGGGGTGTTCCGCGCCCTCAACGCCGTGCGCGACTGGGTCGACGACAACCGCAACTCGAGCCCGGTGTTCCTGTTCTTCGTCAACCAGATCCGGCTCGGGGCCGGCACGCTCTTCGACACCTTGCAGGCGGTCCTGCAGGGCATGGGCTGGCTCGGGGTCACCGCGGCGGTGGGCGCGCTCGCGCTGGTGCTCGCCGGCTGGAGGACCGCGCTGCTGGCCGTGGCCGGCTTCCTCGCCTTCGGCATCCTCGGCCTGTGGGAGGAGAGCATCGACACGCTCGCGCTGACCCTGACCGCGGTGCTGCTGTCGCTCGCCATCGGCGTGCCGCTCGGGATCCTCGCCGGCCGCTCGGCCCGGTTCGGGCGCCTGATCAGCCCGGTGCTGGACGTCATGCAGATCATGCCGACGTTCGCCTACCTGGCCCCGATGGCCCTGATCTTCCTCATCGGGGCTCCCGCGGCGGCCATCGCCACGCTCATCTTCGCGATCCCGCCGGCGATCCGGATCACCGCGCTCGGCATCCGGGGGGTGCCCAACGCCTCGGTCGAGGCGGCCACCTCGATGGGCTCGACCCGCTGGCAGCTGCTGCGCAAGGTCCAGCTCCCGATGGCCAGGCGCACGATCGTGCTTGCGGTCAACCAGACGATCATGATGGCGCTGGCCATGGTGGTCATCACCGCGCTGATCGACGCGCCAGGGCTGGGCGAGAACATCATCCAGGCCCTCGAACGGGTCAACGTCGGCAACGCCTTCGACGCCGGCCTGGCCATCGTGATCATGGCGATCGTGCTGGACCGGGTCACCGTGCGGGCCAGCGAGCGGGTCGAGACACGCAACCGGGCAGGCCGAAGCTCCTCGGCCGCCCGCCGGCGGGCGCTGCTGCTGGGCGCCGCGGCCGTGGCCGGGCTCGCCATCGCCGCCGGCCTGGCCACCCCGCAGGGGCGGGACTTCCCCGAGGCGTGGTCCTTCTCGTTCGCCCAGCCGGTCAACACCGTGGTCGAGTGGGTGGAGACCAACCTGTTCGCGCTGACCGACGCGGTCAAGAACTTCCTTACCGCGTGGCTGCTCAACCCGTTGCAGGAGGTGCTCACGACCGCCCCCTGGTGGCTGGTGGTCGTGGTCGCCTTCGGCCTCGGCCTGCGGGTGAGCGGGCTCGGGCCGGCCCTGACGGTGGCCGGCTGCCTGGTCGCGGTGGCCGGGCTCGGCCTCTGGCAGCACGGCATGGAGACGCTCACCACCGTGCTGGTCGCCGCGGTGCTCACGCTGGCAGGCGGGATCGTCCTCGGCGTCGTCGCGGCCCGGTCCCCCCGGTACGCCGCCATCCAGCGCCCGTTCCTGGACGCGGCCCAGACCATGCCGTCGTTCGTCTACCTGCTGCCGGCGGTCGCGCTGTTCGGCGCCACCCGGTTCACGGCCATCGTCGCCTCGGTGATCTACGCGGTGCCGCCCGTGATCCGGCTGGTCGAGGACGGCATCCGCGGCGTGCCGCCCACGGTGGTCGAGGCCGCCACCGCCGCCGGCTCGACCAAGACCCAGCTCCTCTGGAAGGTGCAGCTCCCCATGGCCCGGCGGGGGCTGCTGCTCGCGGCCAACCAGGGGATCGTCATGGTCCTCGCCATGGTGGTGGTGGGCGGGCTGGTCGGCGCGGGCGCGCTCGGCTACGACGTCGTCGCGGGCTTCGCGCAGCGCGAGGACTTCGGCAAGGGCCTGGCCGCGGGGGTTGCCATCGTGCTGCTCGGGGTCATGCTGGACCGGATCACGCAGGGTGCGGGCGGGCGCTCCGCGGCCGAGCAGGCCGCGCGGCACGCCGGGTGAGATGAGGTGCAGGTGACCTGCCGCCCCCTCCGGCGGTGGGCGCGTCACGAAGGAGAGGGAGGGATCGGATGAAGGGCAGCACCAGGGCCCGTCTCGTCGCGGGCATGGCGGTACTGGGCCTCCTCCTCGCCGCGTGCAGCGGCGCGAAGACCGAGACCGGCAGCGGGTCGGCCGGGAGCGGCAGCCAGGGGGGCACGGTCAAGATGGCCATCAACCCGTGGGTGGGCTATGAGGCGAACGCGGCGGTGGTCGACTACCTCCTCGAGAACGAGCTCGGCTACAAGGTCGAGAACAAGAACCTCAAGGAGGAGGTCGCCTGGCAGGGCTTCGAGACCGGCGAGGTCGACGTCATCATCGAGAACTGGGGCCACGAAGACCTCAAGAAGACCTACATCCAGGACAAGAAGGTCGCCGTCGAGGTCGGGCCGACCGGCAACGACGGCATCATCGGCTGGTACGTGCCGGCCTGGATGACCGAGCAGTACCCCGACATCACCAAGTGGCAGAACCTGAACAAGTACGCCGACCTGTTCAAGACCTCGGAGTCTGGGGGCAAGGGCCAGTTCCTCGCCGGCGACCCGTCGTTCGTCACCAACGACGCGGCCCTGATCGAGAACCTGAAGCTGAACTTCAAGGTCGTGTACTCGGGCAGTGAGGCGGCCATCATCAAGGCCGCGCTGCAGGCTGGACAGCAGCGCAAGCCGCTGCTGTTCTACTTCTACGAGCCGCAGTGGGCGCACGCCCAGGCGAAGTTCGTCAGGATCGAGCTGCCGGCCTACACGACGGGCTGCGACGCCGACCCGAAGAAGGTCGCCTGCGACTACCCGCCGTACGTGCTCGACAAGATCGCCAGCAAGAAGTTCGCCGACACCGGCGGCAAGGCCTACACGCTGATCAAGAACTTCAAGTGGGCGAACGCAGACCAGAACGAGGTCTCGAACGCCATGACCAACGACAAGCTGTCGGCCGAGCAGGCGGCCAAGAAGTGGGTCGACGCCCACAAGGACGTCTGGCAGGCCTGGATCCCGACCAGCTGAGCTCTGGGGCGACGCGGCCGGGCCAGCGCGAGCGAGGCGGCCCGGTCGCCCGGCCTGCGGGTTCGGTCGTGCTACCGTCGATTCGAGATGACGCAATTCCTTGACCCCTGGGACCCGGAGGGCTCCCGCCCGCCTGGCGCGGCAGGGGACGACCGGGGGCCCGACCCCGAGCCGATCGTGCGCTCGGTGCGGATCGGCTTCCTGCTCGCCGGGACGATGGTGGCCGCCATGGTCAACGCCGGGCTGCACGGCGTGCGCGGCGAGGGGGGCGTGAGCCTGCTCGTGACCGGGACCGCCGCTACCGTCGTGCTGGCGGCCATGGGCTTGGCGGTGTGGGCGCTGCGCCCGACCCGCCTGCTGATGGTGGGCAAGCGCGCCCTGGACCCGCCCGACGCGCGGGAGCGGCGGCCCCGGGCCGAGCGGGCCCGTGCCATGGGCTTCCGTGGGCTCGCCATGACCTGGGCCGGCCAGGCCATGCTGCTCGGCTTCCTGCCGGTGGTGGCGGGCCTGGTGCTCGAGTCGATGCACGGCCACGACTGGGAGCTGCTCGCGTTCGCCGGGGTGAGCCTGCTGGCCGGGTTCGTGTTCCAGCGCGAGGTGAGCGACGCGGTCCGCCTCGCCGTGGACGACCCCGAGCTGCGGGCGAGCTACGGCCCGCGGTGACCCCCGGCGCTCCATGCGTGGGGGGGAGCGCCGCAAATGGAGCGGCGAGCGCCCGTCCGGCTTGGGTAGACTCGGCTGTCCGCCGGACCGCTCGGAGGCGTCGCCAAGGCTGCGGCGCCCTCGGCCGCCGGGAACCCAGCCCGGTGGCCGTGCCGGGCGGCATCCCCGAGAAGGAGCAGCATGCCGATCAGCCGCGCCGACGTGCAGCACGTCGCCCGCCTCGCCCGCCTCGCGCTCACCGACGAGGAGCTCGACCGCTTCCAGTCCCAGCTCTCGGTGATCCTCGACGAGGCCGAGAAGGTGAAGCGGCTGCCCACCGAAGGCGTGCCGCCCACCTCGCACCCGCTGCCGCGGGTGAACGTGTGGCGCGACGACACGGTGGGGGAGTGCCTCAGCCTGGAGGAAGCGCTGTCCACGGCGCCCGAGGTCGAGCAGGACCGCTTCATGGTCCCCCGCATCATCGAGGAGGGACCATGACCACCGTGCCGTTGTCCGGCCTCACCGCGGGCGAGCTGGCCGGGATGCTCGCCCGCGGGGAGACCACCGCGGTCGAGGTGACCGAGCACGCAATCGCGCGCATCAGGGCGACCGACGACCTCCTGCACGCCTTCCTGACCGTCACCGACGAGCAGGCCCTCGCCGACGCCGGCGCGGTCGACGAGGCGCGCGCTGCGGGCGAACCCCTCGGGCCGCTGGCCGGCATGCCCCTGGCCCTCAAGGACGTGCTGGTCACCAAGGGGCTGCGGACCACCGCCGGGTCGCGCATCCTCGAGGAGTTCCGGCCTCCCTACGACGCGACCGTGGTGGCCCGGCTGCGCCGGGCGGGCGTGGTCGTGCTCGGCAAGACCAACATGGACGAGTTCGCCATGGGCTCGTCCACCGAGAACTCGGGGTTCGGGCCGACCCGCAACCCGTGGGACCCGACCAGGGTGCCCGGCGGGTCCAGCGGCGGGTCGGCCGCTGCCGTCGCGGCCGGGCAGGCCGTGCTCGGGATCGGCACCGACACCGGCGGCTCGATCCGGCAGCCGGCGTCGCTCTGCGGCATCGTCGGCGTCAAGCCGACCTACGGGCTGGTCAGCCGGTACGGGCTGATCGCGTTCGCGTCCTCCCTCGACCAGGTCGGCCCCTTCGCCCGCGACGTGCGCGGCGCCGCCACCCTGCTCGAGGCGGTCGCCGGCCACGACCCGCTCGACTCGACCTCCATCCCCGACGCCCCGACCGACGTCACCTCCGGGCTCGAGCGGGGGGTCGAGGGGATGCGGATCGGCCGGGTGGCCGAGCTGTTCCCGTCCGAGGGCACCGAGCCGGGCGTGCTCGCCCGGGTCAACGAGGGCGTCGACCGCCTCGAGCGGCTCGGCGCCCGCGTCGAGGAGTGCTCGCTGCCGTCGTTCGAGTATGCGCTGTCCGCCTACTACCTGATCGCGCCGGCCGAGGCGTCGTCGAACCTGGCCCGCTACGACGGCGTGCGCTGGGGCCTGCGGGCCAAGGACGCCACCGACGTGGTCGACATGATGCAGCGCACCCGCGAGACCGGCTTCGGGGCCGAGGTGAAGCGGCGCATCATGCTCGGCACCTACGCGCTCTCTGCCGGCTACTACGACGCCTACTACGGCCAGGCCCAGAAGGTGCGCACGCTGGTGCTGCGCGACCTCGAGCGGGCCTTCGAGCGCTTCGACCTGCTGGTCGGGCCGACCACGCCGACGGTCGCGTTCCCGCTCGGCGCGCGGGTCGACGACCCGCTGGCGATGTACCTGTCGGACGTGTTCACCGTCCCGGTCAACCTTGCCGGGAACGCTGCCGTGTCGGTGCCTGCCGGCCTGGCCGAGGGCCTGCCCGTCGGCCTCCAGCTGATCGCTCCGGCGCTCGGCGAGGCCACCATGCTCCGGGCCGCCTGGGCGTTCGAGCAGGACCTCGGCTTCGACGAGCGGCCCCGGGAGATCATCGTCGACGACCGGGCCCGGATCGCCCCGAACGGCGACAGCCCCGACGCCGTCAGGGAGGTGCGGCCATGACGTCCCCGGTGACCGAGGGGACCGCCACCCGTCACTACGAGACGGTCATCGGGATCGAGACCCACTGCGAGCTGGCCACCGCCACCAAGATGTTCTGCGCCTGCCCGGCCACGTTCGGGGCCGGGCCGAACACGCAGGTCTGCCCGGTCTGCCTGGGCGAGCCGGGCTCGCTGCCGGTGGTGAACGGGCGGGCGATCGAGTTCGCGACCCGCATCGGCCTGGCCCTGAGCTGCCGCATCGCCGAGCGGTCGCAGTTCCACCGCAAGAACTACTTCTATCCCGACATGCCCAAGAACTACCAGATCAGCCAGTACGACGAGCCGCTGTGCGTGGGCGGCCACCTGGACGTCGAGGTGGACGGCGAGCTCCGGCGGATCGGCATCACCCGCGTGCACCTCGAGGAGGACACCGGCAAGAGCCTGCACGTCGGCGCCACCGGCCGGATCCACGGGGCCGACTACTCGCTGGTCGACTACAACCGGGCCGGCATCCCGCTGGTCGAGATCGTCTCCGAGCCCGACCTGCGCAGCGCCGAGGAGGCCCGTGCCTACGCGGAGGAGCTGCGGGCGGTGCTGCTCGCGCTCGGGGTGTCGGACGCCAAGCTCGAAGAGGGCTCCATGCGCTTCGACGTCAACATCTCGCTGCGGCCGGTCGGCCACGCCGAGCTCGGCACCAAGGTCGAGCTGAAGAACCTCAACTCGCTGCGCAGCCTGTACCGGGCGGTGGGCTTCGAGGCCGAGCGGCAGCGCCGGGTCCTGGCCGACGGCGGCCACCTCGTGCAGGAGACCCGGCACTGGGACGAGGGCCACGGCCGCACCGAGCCGATGCGCTCCAAGGAGTTCGCGACCGACTACCGGTACTTCCCAGAGCCCGACCTGGTACCGGTCGAGGCGACCGCCGACTGGGTCGACGGGATCCGCGTGACCCTGCCAGAGCTGCCCGCCGAGCGCCGGCGCCGCCTGGCCGAGACGACCGGCCTCGGTCCCAAGGAGGTCGCCTGGCTCGTCCGCGACCCCGAGGTGCTCGCCTACTTCGAGCAGGTGGCCACCGGGAGGGACCCGAAGGTGGTGGCCACCTGGGTGATGGGGGAGCTGCAACGCAACCTGCGCGAGTTCGAGCGGGCCATGGCCGACAACCCGGTCGGCCCGGAGCGCCTCGGCGAGCTGCTCGACCTGGTCGCGGCGGGGAAGGTCTCGGCCACCGCGGCCAAGGACGTGCTGGCCGAGATGTTCACCTCCGAGGCCGGGCCGGCCACCATCGTGGAGCGCAAGGGCCTGGCTCAGATCTCCGACACCGGCGCGCTGGAGGCGGCCGTCGCGGCGGTGGTGGCGGCCAACCCCGACCTGGCCGAGAAGTACCGCGGCGGCAAGCAGGGCGTGCTCGGCGCGCTGGTCGGGCAGGTCATGCGCGAGACCCGGGGCCGGGCCAACCCCCAGCTGGTGAGCGAGCTGCTGCGGCGCGCGGTCGGCGGACCGGGGGGGCCGTCATAGCCACCGTCGGGATGGTGTCGACGCGGTTCGCCGGGACCGACGGCGTCACCCTGGAGGCGGCCAAGCTCGCCGCGGTGCTGGAGGCGGCCGGCCACCGGGTCGCCTGGTTCGCGGGCGAGCTGGGGGAGGAGTTCCGGCCCGGCCTGCTCCACCCGCCGGCGCACTTCGAGACGCCCGCCAACCGGGCCCTGGAGGCCGCCTGCTTCGGGGTGCGCACCCGCTCGCCGGCCACGACCGCCACCATCCGGGAGCGGGTACGGCGCCCGCCTGCGGGAGCAGGCCGGGCGGCTCGGGGTGGACCTCCGCTTCGTGCCCGTCGGGGCCCGGGATGGGGATGGGCCCGGCCTGGCCGACGCCTACGCCGCCGCCGACCTGGTCTGCTACCCCTCGACCTGGGAGGGGTTCGGCAACGCCCTGCTCGAGGCGTTCTTCCACCGCCGGCCGGTGCTGGTCAACCGCTACCCGGTCTACGCCGCCGACATCGCCCCGGCCGGCGTGCGCTGCATCGAGCTGGACGGCGGCCTCTCGCCCGAGCGCTGTCGGCAGGTGCGGGCGCTGCTCGCCGACCCGGCCAGCTGGCAGGACGCGATCGAGGCCAACTACGAGACCTGCCTGCGCCACTTCTCCTACGCGACCGTGCGCGGGCGGGTGCTCCCCCTGCTCGACCGTGCAGGACGATCATGGCGCGGTAGGCAGCGTGACAGCGCTGCTGGACCGCAGAGGAGGAAGCCATGGTCCGTGACCTGCTGATAACGCAGATCCCGCTGCTGGAGAAGGTGCTGCGCTCGGTCGCGGTCTACCTGTTCCTGCTGCTGTCGCTGCGCCTTGGCGGCAAGCGCGAGCTCGCCCAGCTCAACAGCTTCGACCTCGTGGTCCTGCTGCTGCTGTCCAACACGGTCCAGAACGCCATCATCGGCAGTGACAACTCGCTGCTCGGGGGCCTGTTCGGCGCGGCAGTGCTGCTGGCCGCCAACTACGCGATCGTGCGGCTGGGGTTCCGGCACCCGGCGCTGACACGGGCCCTCCAGGGCACGCCCACTGTGCTGGTCGAGAACGGCAGGACGCTGGACGGCAACCTGCGCCGCTACCTGGTCACCAGGGAGGAGCTGATGGCGGCGGTTCGTCGCCAGGGTGCCCGTAACCTCGAGGACATCGAGGTCGTGGTGCTGGAGGCCAACGGCGCGCTCACCGTCGAGCAGCACGATCGCACCGCGGAAATCCTCAAGCGCCTGAGCCGCATCGAGACCTCGCTGGCGCCCGGCCACGGCTCGGGGCCCCCACGCTGAGCCGTCCGAGCGGGCTCAGCCGGACCGGCGGTGCCGGCGAGACCACTCCTCGATGGCCCTGCCGCGACCGCGCCGACCAAATCACTGGGCCCGCTTGGCGTGGTCCCGCATGGCCTTAGTTCACCACCCGCCGGCGGCGGCGCTGCTCGGCCCGGGCCCGCTGGTCGTGGCGGACCTCCAGGGCGCGCAGCTCGCGCTGCAGCTTGTGCCAGCCGGCGAGCCGGTCGGCGGGCAGCTCGCCGTCCTCGACCGCCCGGCGTACCGCGCAGCCCGGCTCGGCCTGGTGCCGGCAGTCGGAGAAGCGGCAGCCGGCGGCCAGGGACGCGACATCGTCGAACGCCTCCCTGGCACCGTCGTCCGCCGACCAGAGCTGCAGCTCGCGCATGCCCGGGGTGTCGACCAGCATGCCGCCGCCAGGGAGGAGGAACAGCTCGCGGTGGGTGGTGACGTGCCTGCCCCTGCCGTCGGCGCTGACCGCCGCGGTGGCCAGCGCCTCCCGCCCGAGGAAGTGGTTGACCAGCGTCGACTTGCCCACACCGGACGAGCCGAGCAGGGCGGCGGTGCGGCCGGGCTCGAAGTGGCCGGCCAGCTCGTCCAGGCCCTGGCCGGTGACCACGCTGACGGCGTGGACGTCGACGCCGGGGGCGACGTTGGCCGCCTCGACCACCTGCTCGTCGACCGCGTCGCTGAGGTCGGCCTTGGTGAGGACCACCACCGGGGTGGCGCCGCTCTCCCAGGCCATGGTGAGGTAGCGCTCGAGCCAGCGCGGCTTCAGGTCGCCGGTGAGCGAGCTGAGCAGGAACACAACGTCCACGTTGGCGGCAACCACCTGCTCCCGGGTGACCTTGCCAGCCTGGTGGCGGGAGAACGCCGACCGGCGGGGCAGCACGGCCACGATTGCCGTCCGGCCGAAATCCGGACCGCCGTGCAGGCAGACCCAGTCGCCCACGGCGGGAAGGTCGGCCGGCCCGGCCGCCTGGTGGCGGAGCCGGCCGGTGACCTCGGCGGTCACCTCGCCGTCCTCGGTCGCCACCACGTAGGCGCCCCGGTGGACGGCGGTGACCCGGCCGGGGCGGTGCCCCTCGCGGGCGTACGGCTCGAAGCTGCTCGCGAAGAACGGGCCCCAACCGAGTGTCTTGAGCTCCAGCGTGAAGGTCCCTCCTGTGCCGCTGCGTCGTCCCCGCCAGTGTGGCCGCCCCCCGGGATCGGCGCATGCGATTTTCGGCCGGCTCCCTCCCGCTTGCCGGGCAGACCTTCCTTGGGGAGCCACCAGCCTTGGGGAGCCACCAGGTTTGGCGCTTGGTGATGCGGGCCCGGTGGTCTGGTGGGCTCGCTTGAGCGTGCCGCGCCAGGCGGCGTCCCAGGCGCTGTTACGCTGCCGCGAGGGGGTGACGGCAACAGGATGGGACAGCCCGCTCTGACCCTGTGGGGCGCAAGGCTCATCGACGGGCGCGGCCGTGCGGTGCGCGAGCGAGCCAGCGTCACGACCGCCGGCGGCAGGATCACCGAGGTCGCCGACGCCACCGGCGAGCGCCCGCCGGATGGTGCGGTCGACCTCGGCGGCCGCACGTTGCTACCCGGACTGATCGACGCGCACGTGCACCTGTCCAGCGACGTCGCTCGTGGTCCGGGCTTTGGGCCGCCGCCGCCTCGCAAGGGTGAGCCGCCGCGGCCGCGTGCGCTGGGCTACTTCGTGCTCGCCAACAGCGCCCGCGCGTTCCTGCGGGCGGGCATCACCACCGTGCGGGACGTCGGCAGCTACGACGATGAGGCGCTGGTGCTGCGGGAGGCGATCCGGCTCGGGCTCCTCGACGGGCCCCGGGTGCTGAGCTGCGGGCGGATCCTTTCTGCCACCGCCCCGGGCGGTCGGATCTTCACGACGATGTACCGGGAGGCCGACGGGCCCGACGAGTTCCGCAAGGCCGTGCGCGAGCAGCTGCGCCGCGGCGCCGACTTCGTCAAGGTGATGGCGACCGGCGCCCGCTCGGTGGTGGGCGAGGACCCCGAGCCGGCGCAGCTCACCCGGCCGGAGCTGCGGGCGGTCGTCGAGGAGGCCCACCGCATGGGGCTGCGGGTGGCGGCCCATGCCGAGGGCCTGGGTGGGGCACGGCTTGCCGTGGAGGAAGGGGTGGACACCATCGAGCACGGCCTGTCGCTGCACCGCGCGCCGGAGCTCCTGGAACGCATGGCCGAGCGGGGCATCGTGCTGGTCCCCACGCTGTCGACCTTCCATGACCTTGCCGATCGGTTCGCGGACGAGTTCTCCCCGGTGCTGGTGGCCCAGGCCAAGCGCCAGCGCGAGGAGGCCTACCGCACGCTGGCGGCGGCCAGGGCTGCCGGGGTGGTGCTCGCGATGGGCCATGACAGTGGGCCGCCGGGCGACGATGCGGTAGAGCTGGTGCGCATGGTCGAGGGCGGGCTGCCGCCGTTGGAGGCCATCGCCGCGGCCACCAGCGGCGCCGCTCGCGCGCTGGGCCTGGACGATGTCGGTGCGGTCGCGCCGGGCAAGATGGCCGACCTGGTGGTCGTCGACGGCGATCCGCTCACAGACATCGGGGCCCTCACCGATCCAGCGTCGATCTGGCTGGTCCTGCTGGCTGGCCGCCCGGTGGCCGGCCGGGCCGTCGAGGCTGGCGGAGGATGGCAGGATGGCGCATGACCGTCGACCGCGAGCGGGTGGCGCTCGCCTCCTTCGTCGGGAACGCCGTCCTCGCCGGCGGTAGTGCGGTTGCCATCCGGTTCAGCAACCGTGAGCTGGCTCCGCTGTGGGGAGCCGGCCTGCGGTTCTCGCTCGCCGCAGCCCTGCTGGTGGCCGTCACGGTGGTGCTGCGGCTGGCGCTCCCGCGCGGCCGGGCACTGACCGGTGCGCTCCTGTACGGCCTGTGCAACTTCGGCGGCGGCTTTGCCCTGGCCTACTACGGGTTCGTCCGGGCCCACGCCGGGCTCGGCCAGACGCTGCTCGCGCTGGTGCCGCTCGCGACGCTGCTGCTGGCCGTGGTCCAGCGCCAGGAGCGCCTGCGCGTCGTGGCGGTCGCCGGAACCCTCCTCGCGCTCGCAGGGGTGGCCGTGATGTCGCGGGCGCCGGTGCGGGAGTCGGTGCCACTGCGCTCCCTGCTCGCCCTAGTGGGCACGGCGTTGTGCTTCGCGCAGGCGGCGGTGCTGGTGCGCCGGTTCCCCCGCGTCCACCCGGTGACGATGAACGCCGTGGGCATGGCGACGGGTGCGGCGCTGCTGCTCACCGGGTCGCTGCTCGTGGGCGAGCCGCTGGTGCTCCCGCAGCGCGCCGCGACCTGGGTTGCGCTCGGCTACCTGGTCGTGGTCGGGTCGGTCGTGGCGTTCGTGCTCTACCTCGTCGTGCTGAGATACTGGGCTGCGTCGCGTACGGCGTACGTGTTCGTGCTGATCCCGTTCGTCACCGTGGCACTCTCCGCGTGGCTCGACGACGAGCCGATCGGCGCCGGACTGGTGCTCGGAGGTCTCCTGGTCCTGGCCGGGGTGCACGTGGGTGCGCTACGTCCCACGCGAGTGCCGCCCCCGCCGACAGCCCCGCTGCCGGCCGAGGACGGCCGCAGCAGGCGGCCGCCCGCAGGTCGGCCTTGAGGTGGGCAAGGCTGAGCCCGGCCGGAGGACGCAACGGGCACGCGCTGGCACGGGGATGGCACGACGGCGCCCCGGCCGGAGGACGCAACGGGCACGCGCGCTGGTGGTCGACACCACCGACCCGTCGTCGGAGGCCGCCGGCGTCGCGTTCTGGGAGGAGCTGACCGCGGCCGGCGGCGAGGCATGGTCGTCAAGCCGCTGGACGCCATCGTCCGAGGCCGCCGTGGCCTGGCGCGGCCCGGCGTGAAGTGCCGCGGCCCGGCGTGAAGTGCCGCGGCCCCGAGTACCTGCGGATCGTCTACGGCCCCGAGTACTCCCTGCCGGCCAACCTCGACCGGCTGCGGCAGCGCAGCCTCGGCCACAAGCGCTCCCTGGCCCTGCGCGAGTTCGCCCTCGGCATCGAGGCCCTCGAGCGCTTCCTGCGCGGCGAGCCCCTCCACCGGGTCCACGAGTGCGTCTTCGGGGTCCTCGCCCTCGAGAGCGAGCCGATCGACCCGCGCCTGTGACCCGCCGGCCGGCCCGCGGCTCGGATGGTTCCACCACGAACCAGCGGAGATGGTCTTGACAGTCGAGATTGCCCCGTTCAGGCTCGGTTGCCCAGCCGTGGGCGGTGTGACCGGACAGGGTGTGCCGAGGCGGCCGCGTCAGCATCCAGCCGGCGCGTCAGGGGTTCGAGTCCCCTCACCCTGACGACGGCCGCGGGCGCGCGCCGCGCCCGCGGTAGCATCCCGAGGCATGGACGCCGCCGGCTTTCGTCTCCGTGCCGCCTGCGGGATCGCCGGGCCCGTGGCCTTCACCGCGGCCTGGGTCACCAGCACGCTCCGCCAGACCGGATACTCGGTCGCCGAGGAGCACCTGAGCGGGCTCGCCGCACCCGGCGCCCGCGACCCGGAGATCATGCTCGCCGGCTTCCTCGCGCTCGGCGCCTGCACGACCGCGTTCGGCTCCGCCCTGCGGGAGGCGCTCGGCGGTCCCGGGCGGGCCGGCCCCGGGCCCTGGCTGGTCCGCTGCGCCGGGGTTGGCACGGTCGCGGCCGGGCTGCTGCGCCGTGACCGCATGCTGCTCCACCCTCCCGGCGGCGCCGGCGGCGGGCAGTCCTGGCACAACCACGGGCACGACCTGGCCAGCGGGATCGTGTACGCGGCGCTCCTCGCGGCCCCGCTGCTGCTGGCCAGGCGCTTCGGCGACGACCCCGACTGGGCGCGCCTGCGCGGCCCGGCGCTGGCCGCCTGGCTCGCCAGCGCCGCGCTGCTGGCCCTGTTCTGGTCGGAGGTGCTCGAGCCCTGGAACGGCATCGTCCAGCGGGTCGCGGTGACGGTTCCGCTGGCGTTCATGGCCGCCCTGGCCGGCTGGCTGCTCGCCCGGCCCCCGGTACTACCCGTTCCTGCGCCCGGTCCCTAGCGGTAGTTTCCGGCCTTCGTTGATCGTTGAGGCTGTTTCTGCTGGTAGGACCGTGTGTGGCGGTAGGGTTGGTGTGGTCCCAGTCCAGCGAGGCCGGGGCACGCTTGGCACGCAGGTAACTATTCGGTTGGACCCTGCCACAGCGGAGCAACTTCGCCAGGTAGCCAGGGATCGCGGCGTTGCCTACACATCGCTGTTGCGGACTTGGATCGAGGAGCGCTTGAACAGCGAGATCGCGCTCATCCGGCCCGAACGACTCCAGATCGCATATGCCGGCGAGAGCGTCGAGAGGGATGCGCTTCATTGGAGCGGAGAAGGTGAAACAAGACTCGTGCGCGTCGGGGCCGCGTGACACGCCTATGCTCGCCATCGTGCGGGCGGCCGTGGCCGAGGTCGAGATCGAGGACTACAGCCGGGTCGACCTGCGGGTCGGCGAGGACCTGCACGTCGTCGGCCACGCCGCCAACGACCTGGCCCACCTGCTGGCCGAGCTGATCGAGAACGCCATCTCGTTCTCCCCGCCGGGCACCCGGGTGCAGCTCAGCGGTCAGCACGCCCACAGCAGCCACGTCATCCAGGTCGAGGACGCCGGCCTCGGCATGAGCGACGAGGAGCTGGCCCAGGCCAACCAGCGCCTGGCCGACCCGCCGGATATCGACTTCGCGCTGTCACGGATGCTTGGCCTGTACGTGGTCGGCCGGCTGGCCCAGCGGCACGGGATCAAGGTGAAGCTCGCCCACTCCTGGTACGGCGGCGTGACCGCCCTGGTGCTGGTGCCGCGGACCCTGCTCGAGCGGGTCGACGGCTCGCAGCCGGGAGCGGCCGGGCGGGCGTGGTCCCAGCTCGAGGTGACCCGGCGGGCCGGGCTGCGCTCCGGCAAGCGCGGTCCCGACCCGGGCCCGGTTGGCCGCGGTGCTGCTGGCTGCCGGCTGCTCGCCGTCCCGGGGGAAGGCGCCGACGGCCGACGTCCCGCCCGGCCGGGCCAGGCCGGTGCCACTGGCCGGGGCTGGCGCCACCTTCCCGGCCCGCATGTACGAGACGCCGAGCTGAGCTACGCCGTGGACCGTGACCTGGAGGTCGCCGCCGTCGGCAACCTCGCGGGCAGGTTCGTCGTCCCGAGCTCGACGGCCGCGGCCGCGGCCGCCCGCGATCTCGCCGAGCTGAGCGCGATCAACGACTTCAGGTGAGCCCGGCCGCCACCACCTCCTTGGACGCCTACCCGATCACCAGCTACAGCTTCCTGGTGGTGTTCCAGCGGCAGTTCGACGCGGCCAGGGGGGCGACCCTGCTGCGGCTGCTGCGCTACATGACCGGGGAGGGGCAGGCATCTGCCACCAAGCTGGACTACGCGCCGCTCCCGCAGTCGCTCCGCCAGCTCATCGCGGCCAAGCTGCGGCTGCTCACCGGGCCCGACGGCACGTCGCTGGCCAGCGGCCAGGACGGCAACCCTGCCGGCCCGGCCAGCGGGTAGGGCAGCCGGGTCAGGCCCCGGTGATCACCACCTTGCCGGTCACCTTGCGGTCGTAGAGGTCGCGCACCAGCCCGAGCGCGTCGGCCAGGGGCGCGGTGGCCTGCACGCGCACGTCCAGCTTGCCGGCCACCACCTGGTCGGCCAGGTTGGCCAGGTCGCGCACGGCCTGGTCGGGCGGGACGCTGGTGAACACCCGGAAGCCGAAGATCGCCACTCCCCTGCTGTAGAGGTCCTCGACCCGGAAGGTGGACTCGGCGTCGGCCGAGTTCCCGTAGACCACCACCCGCCCGTTCGGCGCGGTCGCGCGCAGCAGCGGGCCGAGCATCGGACCGCCGATGCCGTCGAGCACGACGTCGAACTGGCCGTCCACGTCCGACCCGTCGCCCGGGTGGACGAGGGCCTCGCCGCCGGCCTCGCGCACCGCGGCGGCGCGCTCCTCGCTCGCGGCCTGGCCGGTGACGGTCGCGCCCGCCCCGCGGGCGAGCTGCACGGCGAGCTGCCCGACCCCACCGGCCGCGCCGGTGACCAGGACCCGGTCGCCGGCGTGGGCACGGGCCAGGCGGAGGATGCCGACAGCGGTGATCCCGGCCACCGGGAGGGTCGAGGCGAGCACCGTGTCGCACGCTTCGGGCAGCGGCGCGGTCCACTCGGCCGGCACCGGCACCAGCTCGGCGAACGCGCCGCCGCCCGCGCTCAGGCCGACGACCCGCTGGCCGACGTCGAACTCGCGCACGCCCTCGCCGAGCGCGGCCACGGTGCCGGCCACGTCCCAGCCGATCACCGTGCCCGGCGGTTGCCGGCGCGCGGTGCGGATCTCGCCACGGTTGACCGAGGCGGCCTCCATCCGCACCAGGACCTGGCCCGGGCCCGGCGACGGCTCTGGCACGTCGGCGAGCGCGAGGGCCGGGGAGGCGGAAGGGTCGGCGACCAGTGCGCGCATCGGGCGGCTCCTTCGGGGGGGACGGCGGGCCCCGGCCGTGGGTGGCCGGCGCCTCAGGCCCCAGATCGTGCCCAACGGTCCGCGTCAACGCCAACCGGACGGCACCCCTGGAGGTTGACAGGCCAGGTACCATGCCAAGCAGTGCCGCCAACCAGTGCAGAGGCCCGGATGCCCTGTCGAACCAACCTCGTACTTATCACCTAGCGCGGGCCCAACGCCGGGTCCGCGCGAAGCCTCCTATGCCCGTACGGCAGGAGGTTTTTTTCTTGCCCTTGGATCTGTCCGCCCCGCCAGCGACTGGAGTCGAGCAGTGAAGGTCACCGGAGCGCAAGCCCTCATCCGCAGCCTGGAGCGATGCGACGTCGAGGTCGTATTCGGGCTCCCCGGGGGCGCCATCCTCCCCGCCTACGACCCGCTGCGCGACTCCTCGGTCCGCCACATCCTGGTCCGCCACGAGCAGGGCGCCGGCCATGCCGCCGAGGGGTACGCCTGGGCGACCGGGCGGGTCGGGGTCTGCATGGCCACCAGCGGCCCGGGCGCGACCAACCTGGTGACGGCCCTCTGCGACGCCTACATGGACTCGGTGCCACTGGTGGCGATCACCGGGCAGGTGCCGAGCGGGAACATCGGCTCGGACGCGTTCCAGGAGGCCGACATCACCGGCATCACCATCCCGGTGACCAAGCACAACGAGCTGGTGACCGATCCGGCCCGCATCCCGGGGGCGATCGCCGAGGCGTTCTACATCGCCTCCACCGGGCGGCCCGGGCCGGTCCTGGTCGACCTGCCCAAGGACATCCTCCAGGCCGCCACCGAGTTCACCTGGCCGGAGTCCATCGACCTGCCCGGCTACCGGCCCACCGTCCGGCCCCACGCCAAGCGGGTGCGCGAGGCGGCCGCCATGCTCCGCGAGGCGCGCCGGCCCGTCCTGTACGTGGGCGGCGGCGTGATCAAGGCAGGTGCCCACGAGGCCCTGCGTGAGCTGGCCGAGGCGGCCCAGGCGCCGGTCACCACCACGCTGATGGCCAGGGGCGCGTTCCCCGACACCCACCCGCTGGCGCTCGGCATGCCCGGCATGCACGGCAACTACGCCGCGGTCGCCGCCCTGCAGGAGGCAGACCTGGTCGTGGCGCTGGCCGCCCGCTTCGACGACCGGGTGACCGGCAACCTGGCCACCTTCGCGCCCAGGGCGCGGATCGTCCACGCCGACATCGACCCGGCCGAGATCGGCAAGAACCGCGCGGCCGACGTGCCCATCGTGGGCGACATCAAGCTGGTGCTGGAGGAGCTGGTGGCCGCCTACCAGGGCGTGGTCGCCGGGCAGGGGCCGGGCGACACCGCCGGCTGGCTCCGGGGCGTGAACGACTGGAAGGAGCGCTTCCCGTACCGCTACGACCAGCAGCCCGACGGCCGGCTCAAGCCCCAGTACGTGGTCGAGCGGGTCTCGGCCCTGGCCGGCGGGGACGCGGTGGTGGTCGCCGGCGTGGGCCAGCACCAGATGTACGCGTCGCAGTTCTTCCGGTTCTCGCGTCCCCGCTCCTGGATCAACTCGGGCGGCCTCGGCACGATGGGGTTCGCGGTCCCGGCCGCGATGGGCGCCCAGGTGGGCCGGCCCGGCGAGCTGGTGATCGCCATCGACGGCGACGGCTGCTTCCAGATGACCGCGCAGGAGCTGGCCACCTGCACCGTGGAGCGCATCCCGATCAAGGTCTTCATCCTCAACAACGGCCACCTCGGCATGGTCCGCCAGTGGCAGGAGCTGTTCTACGACGAGCGCTACTCCGAGGTCGCCCTCGGGTTCGACGTGCCCGACTACGTCAAGCTGACCGAGGCGTACGGTGGGGTCGGGCTGCGCTGCGACCGGGCCGAGGACGTCGACGCGACCCTCGAGAAGGCCCTCGGGGTGGAGGGCGTGCCCACCGTGGTCGACTTCCGGGTCGACCCCCACGAGGGCGTGTTCCCGATGGTCCCGGCCGGCCGCCCCAACGACGAGATCATCCTCGGCCCCGAGTTCTCCCCCGAGGAGCAGGCCGCCGCGACCCGCCGGGAGGTGCGGACGGGATGAGCCGCCACCAGAACGAGTCGCAGGTGGTCGTCACACCCCGCCGGGAGGTGCGGACGGGATGAGCTTCCATACCCTCTCCGTGCTGGTCGAGAACAAGCCCGGGGTGCTCGCCCGGGTCGCCGGCCTGTTCAGCCGGCGCGGGTTCAACATCGAGTCGCTGGCGGTCGGTCCCACCGAGGACGAGTCGGTGAGCCGGATGACGATCGTGGTCGACTGCGCCGAGCGCCCGCTGGAGCAGGTCGTCAAGCAGCTCAACAAGCTCGTCAACGTGCTCAAGATCGTCGAGCTGGAGCCCGGCCGCGCGGTCGAGCGGGAGCTGCTGCTCATCAAGGTCAAGGCCGACCCGGCCTTGCGCTACCAGATCATCGAGCTGGCCGAGGTGTTCCGGGGCAAGATCGTCGACGTCGCCCCGGAGTCGCTCACGATCGAGGCCACCGGCAGCCCCGACAAGGTCGCGGCCATGCTCGAGATGCTCGAGCCGTACGGCGTGCGCGAGCTGGTCCGCACCGGCAGGGTCGCCCTTGCCCGCGGCAACCGCGGCATCACCGACCGCGTGCTTCGCGTGCCCAGGTCGGCATGATGCAAGTGGCGTCCACTCCCTGTCGTCCCCGTGTGATCGGGGGGGCAGAAAGCACCCCCCCGAACCCCCCCGACGAGAACCCGGAGGTTCACTGATGGCCACCGTCTATTACGACGACGACGCCGACCTCGGCCTGGTGCAGGCCCGCAAGGTCGCGGTCCTCGGCTACGGCTCCCAGGGTCACGCGCACGCGCTCTCGCTGCGCGACTCCGGGTGCGAGGTTCGGGTCGGGCTCGGCGAGCGGTCGGCGTCGAAGCCCAAGGCGGAGGCGGCCGCGCTCTCGGTCACCTCCCCGGCCGAGGCGGTCGCCTGGGCCGACCTCGTCATGGTGCTGGTGCCCGACACCGTCCAGCGCCACCTCTACCAGACCGACATCGCCCCCAACCTCAAGCAGGGCGACGCGCTGTTCTTCGCCCACGGGTTCAACATCCACTTCGGCTACATCACCCCGCCACCAGAGGTCGACGTGGCCATGGTCGCCCCCAAGGCGCCAGGGCACCTGGTCCGCCGCCAGTTCGAGGAGGGCCAGGGCACCCCCGTGCTGGTGGCGGTGGCCCAGGACGCCAGCGGCAAGGCGTGGGACGTGGCCAAGAGCTACGCCCGCGCCATCGGCGGCACCAAGGCCGGCGCGCTGGTCACCACCTTCCAGGAGGAGACCGAGACCGACCTGTTCGGCGAGCAGGCGGTGCTCTGCGGGGGCACCACCGCGCTCGTCCAGGCCGGGTTCGAGACCTTGGTCAAGGCCGGCTACCAGCCCGAGGTCGCCTACTTCGAGTGCCTGCACGAGCTGAAGCTGATCGTCGACCTGCTCTACGAGGGCGGGTTGTCGTGGATGCGCCACTCGATCTCCGACACCGCCGAGTACGGCGACTACACCCGCGGGCCGCGGATCGTCACCGACGAGACCAGGGCCGAGATGGGCCGCATGCTGGCCGAGATCCGCTCGGGCCAGTTCGCCCGCGAGTGGATCGCAGAGGACGACCAGGGCCGGCCCAACTTCACCCGCCTGCGCGAGGCCGGCCACGACCACCAGATCGAGCAGACCGGGCGGCCCCTCCGGGCGATGATGTCCTGGCTGCGCCGTCCCGACGGGGACCCGGGGGCTCAGGTGGCCGAAGGCGGCAGCCCCCGGGTGGATCAGGGCCGGGTAGGGTAGCCTGTCGCGATGGTCCGGATCCTGATCGCCGAACCGCTGGCCGAGACCGGCGTCGAGCTGCTGCGCGCCCACTACGAGGTGGACGCCCGCGCCGCCATGACCCGGGAGGAGCTGCTCGGCGAGGTCGCCGGGGCCGACGCGCTGGTAGTGCGCTCGGCCACCCGGGTCGACGCCGAGGTGCTCGAGGCCGGCCGCAACCTCAAGGTGGTCGCGCGGGCTGGGATCGGCTTGGACAATGTCGACGTGGCCGCGGCCACCCGCCTCGGGGTGCTGGTGGTCAACGCGCCCCAGTCCAACGTGATCTCGGCCGCCGAGCACACCGTCGCGCTGGTGCTGGCCCAGGCCCGCAACATCCCCCAGGCCCACGCCCGGCTGCGTGAGGGCCACTGGGAGCGGGCGCGCTTCCAGGGGGCCGAGCTGTACGGCAAGACGCTCGGGATCGTCGGCCTGGGACGGGTCGGCGCGCTGGTCGCCCAGCGCCTGAACGCCTTCGGCATGCGGCTGCTCGCCTACGATCCCTACGTCGCGCGCGACCGGGCCACCCAGATGGGGGTGGAGCTGGCCAGCCTGACCGAGGTGCTGGCCCGGTCCGACATCGTGACCATCCACCTGCCCAAGACCGTGGAGACGACCGGGCTGATCGGCGAGCGCGAGCTGGCCGCCATGAAGCCGGGCGCGCGCCTGGTCAACACCGCCCGCGGCGGCATCGTCGACGAGCTGGCGCTGGCCAAGGCGGTGGAGTCCGGTCACCTGGCCGGCGCGGCCATCGACGTGTTCGTGGAGGAGCCGACCACGGAGAGCCCGCTGTTCGACGTCGACGAGGTGGTGGTCACGCCCCACCTCGGCGCGTCCACCGCCGAGGCGCAGGACAAGGCCGGGCTGGCAATCGCCGAGCAGCTCCTCCTCGCGCTCTCCGGCCAGTTCGTGCCCAACGCGGTCAACGTGGACGCCGGGCCGGTACCCGACGCCCTGCGCCCGTTCCTGCCCCTGGTCGAGAAGCTCGGTCGCCTCTACACCGCGTTCGCCGGCGGCGGTCCGGGCGGCCGGGCGCTGGTCCACGGCGGCGGCCGGGTCACCGTCGAGTACGTCGGCAAGCTCGCCGCCCACGACACCCGGGTGCTCAACCTGGCCGCGCTCAAGGGCATGTTCACCCCGGTCGTGCACGAGCCGGTGACCTACGTGAACGCGCCGCTGCTGGCGGCCGAGCGCGGCATCGAGCTGTCCGAGATGCGCACCGGCCAGAGCCGCGACTGGGTCAACCTGGTGACGCTCTCGGGCGACGGCCCCATGGGCCCGGTGAGCGTGGCCGGGACCACGGTCGGCCCGCGGGACGCCGAGCGCCTGGTGTCGGTCAACGGCCTCGAGCTCGACATGGCCCCCAGCGAGCACATGATGTTCCTGTTCTACGAGGACCGCCCCGGCGTCATCGGCCGGGTTGGCACCATCCTCGGCGCAGCCGGGCTGAACATCGCGAGCATGCAAGTCGGACGGCGCAAGCAGGGCGGCGAAGCCCTGATGGCGCTCACCGTGGACGCGGGCATACCCGCCGGCGTCCTGGACCGGGTGGTGGACGAGATCGGCGCCCACGACGGCACCGTCATCCACCTCCCAGCCGAACCAGGAGCACGGGCGTGATCCGGACGACCTCCGTGACGCCGAGCCTCCTCATCCTTCGCTGCCGTGGGGCGGCCTTGTGCCGGCTGCCTCACGGGGGCCCCCACGGCGCGACAGGAGACGGAAGCGGAGCACACATTGGAGGGGTTCGGCCGTGGCCGATCGGATCAGGATCTTCGACACGACCCTGAGGGACGGCGAGCAGTCCCCGGGCATCAACCTCAACGCCAAAGCCAAGCTGGAGATCGCCGAACAGCTCGCGCGGCTCGGCGTGGACATCATCGAGGCTGGGTTCCCTGTAGCCAGCCAGGGTGACTTCGAGGCCGTGCAGGGCATCGCCCGCGCGGTCAAGGGGTCGACCGTGGCCGCGCTCTCGCGCACCCAGCGGGCCGACGTGGACCGCTGTTGGGAGGGGCTGCGCGACGCCCAACATGCGCGCATCCACGTGTTCATCTCGACCAGCCCGAGCCACATGGAGCACATGCTCCGCATGACCCCGGCCCAGGTGGTGGCCGAGACCCGGGCCGGCGTGGGCCGGGCCCGCGAGCACACCGACGACGTCGAGTTCAGCCCCCAGGACGCCACCCGGACCCCGCTCGACTTCATGCTCGAGGTGCTGCGGGCGGCGGTGGAGGCCGGCGCCACCACCCTGAACATCCCCGACACGGTCGGCTACGGCATCCCGTGGGACTTCGGCACCCTCATCCGCCGCGTGCGCGAGCAGGTGGCCGGCGACTACGTCATCTCCTGCCACTGCCACAACGACCTGGGCCTGGCCACCGCCAACTCGCTCGCTGCCGTGCAGGCGGGCGCGCGCCAGGTCGAGGTGTGCGTCAACGGCATCGGGGAGCGGGCAGGCAACGCCGCGCTCGAGGAGGTCGTGATGGCGCTGCGCATCCGTCCCGACCAGTTCCCCGGGGTGGAGACCGGCGTGCGCACCGAGGAGCTGGCCCGGGCCTCGCGGCTGGTGTCCCGCCTGACCGGCTACCCGGTCCAGTACAACAAGGCGGTCGTGGGCAAGAACGCCTTCGCCCACGAGTCCGGCATCCACCAGCACGGCGTCCTGGCCGACAAGGGCACCTACGAGATCATCGACGCGGCCGCGGTCGGCCGGGAGGGCAGCCAGATCGTGCTCGGCAAGCACTCCGGCCGCCACGCGGTCGACGACGCGCTGCGCCGCCTCGGGTTCGAGCTGGACCGCGAGGCACTCGCCCGTGCCTTCGTCCGCTTCAAGGAGATGGCTGACCGCAAGACGCGTATCACCGACGTGGACCTCGAGGCGATCGTGACCGACGAGGTGCTCGCGGACGAGGGCGCCTGGGGGTTCGTCGGCCTGCAGGTGGCCGGCGGCACGGTGATGTCGCCGACCGCGACGGTCCGGCTCAGCCACGACGGCGGGGTGGTCGAGGAGTCGGCGGTGGGCGACGGCATGGTCGACGCCGCCTGCGCCGCGATCGCCAAGGCGGTCGGGATCGAGGCGGTCCTGGTCGAGTTCCACGTCTCGGCCGTGACCGGCGGGACCGACGCCCTCGGGGACGTCACCGTGCAGGTCGAGACGCCAGGAGGGACCCGAGTAACCGGGCGCGGTGTGGCCACCGACATCGTTGAGGCCTCGGCGCGCGCCTACCTGCAGGCGGTGAACCGGCTCGCCCGCACCGCCCCGTCCCGTCCCGAACCGGTCAGCACGCAAGGAGTGCCAGCATGACCCGCCAGCCCAGCGCCACGCGGCTCGCGCACGCGAAGGAGGCCCACGCCGCCCTGGCCCGCGTGTTCGGGGTCCGCGTCGGCCCCGCCGACGCGGCCCCGCACGACTCGGCCGCCCCCGACCCGGTCGACGAGGAGCGCGAGCGCCGGGCCGCCCTGGGCCGCGTGTTCGGCACGGAGGCCTGATGGGCGCTCCGCGCGAGACTGCATGGAGCCCGCCGGCGGCGGACGCTCCAGGCATCCATGGCGACGGCCAGAATCGGCCGTCGCGCACGCATGTGGTCGCCGTGCTGCCCGGGGACGGCATCGGGCCCGAGGTGACCGCCGAGGCGCGCAAGGCGGTCGACGCCGCCGGCGCGCGCCTCGGCTTCGGGGTCGACTGGGCCGAGCTCGACCTGGGCGCCGACCGGTACCTCGCCACCGGCGAGGTGCTCCCCGACACCGTGCTCAAGGAGCTCGGGCAGGTGGACGCCATCCTGCTCGGCGCGGTCGGCCGGCCCGACGTCCCGCCCGGGGTGCTGGAGCGGGGGCTGCTGCTGCGGCTCCGCTTCGAGCTCGACCTCTACGTCAACCTCAGGCCGGTGAAGCTCTACCCGGGGGTGGCCTCGCCGCTGGCCGGGGCCACCCCTGCGGACGTCGACCTGTTAGTGGTGCGCGAGAACACCGAGGGTGCCTACGTCGGGGCGGGCGGCACCGTCCACCAGGGCACCCCGGCCGAGATGGCCACCGAGGAGTCCCTGAACACCCGGCATGGGGTCGAGCGCTGCCTGCGCTATGCCGCCGGCCGGGCCAGGGAGCGCGACGGCGTGCTCACCCTGGTGCACAAGACCAACGTGCTCACCCACGCGGGCGGGCTGTGGGCGCGCACCGCCCGCGAGGTGGCCGAGGAGGCCGGGGTGCGGCTCGAGTACGCCCACGTCGACGCCGCCTGCCTGTACCTGGTGACCGACCCGGGCCGCTTCGACGTGGTGGTGACCGACAACCTGTTCGGCGACATCCTCACCGACCTCGGCGCGGCCATCGCCGGCGGCCTGGGCACCGCCGCCAGCGCCAACCTCAATCCGGGCGGCCGGGGGCCCGGGGGGCTCATGCCCAGCCCCCCGGCGGATGGGGCCCCAGGGGGGAACCGGGGCCCGTCGCTGTTCGAGCCGGTGCACGGCTCGGCCCCGGACATCGCCGGGACGGGCCGGGCCAACCCGGTCGCCGCCGTCCTGTCCGCCGCGCTGCTCCTCGACCACCTCGGCGAGGCGCAGGCAGCCGCCGCGGTCGAGGCCGCGGCCGTGGCGGTCCTGCCAGGTGCTGCGAGATACTCCACACGAGAGCTTGGGGACCAGATCGCCGCGGCCGTCGCGGACGAGGTACCTGTACCCGCCCCGCCCACCGCCGGTGACCGGGAGGCTCCCCGAGAGCCGATCATCCGGACGACGACACAGTGAGCTGCGACGAGGCAGCGCTGTCTGGCTCTTGAGGAGGAGTACCCATGCCGATCCGGGCGACCAGCAAGATCTGGATGGACGGCGAGTACGTCGACTGGGACGCCGCCCGCGTCCACGTCCTGACCCCGTCCCTCCACTACGGGTGGGGAGCGTTCGAGGGGATCCGCGCGTACGAGACGGTGTCGGGGACCGCGGCGGTGTTCCGGCTCACCGACCACATGAAGCGGCTGTTCCGCAGCGCCAAGATCTACCTCATGGAGCCGCCGGTCTCGCTCGAGGGGTCGGTCAAGGTGGTCAAGGACCTGGTGGCGATGAACGGCGTCCGCACCTGCTACATCCGCCCGATCGTCTACCTCGGCTACGGCGAGATCGGCCTCAACCCGCTCGTCTCCCAGGTCCGCATGGCCATCGCCTGCTGGCCGTGGGGCGCCTACCTCGGCGAGGAGGCGTTCGAGACCGGCGTGCGGGCCAAGGTCAGCTCGTGGCGGCGGCTCGACCCCAACATCATCCCGCCGGCGGCCAAGGCCACCGGCCAGTACCTGAACTCCTCGCTGGCCAAGGCCGAGGCGATCAAGGCCGGGTACGACGAGGGCATCCTGCTCAACCCGAACGGCTACGTGACCGACGGCTCAGGCGAGAACCTGTTCATCGTGCGCGGCGGCGCGCTCTACACCCCGCCGCTGGCGGCCGGGTGCCTGGCCGGCATCACCAGGGACAGCATCATGCGGATCGCGGCCGACGAGGGGCTCGACGTGCACGAGAGCGACCTCGTGCGCACCGACCTCTACCTGGCCGACGAGGCCTTCTTCACCGGGACGGCCGCCGAGGTCGTGCCCATCCGGGAGGTGGACGACCGGGTCCTCGGCGACCCGGGCCCGATTACCCGCCGGGTGCAGGAGGTGTTCGTGGCCGCGACCCGCGGCCGGGACGAGCGCTACACCGACTGGCTCGAGCCGGTCGAGTAGCCTCCGCTCCCGCCTTCCGCGCCCCTCCCGCCACCGCCGGCGCCCTGCCGGTCCTGTTCCCTGTCGCCGCAAGGCGACAGCCCGTGCGCTGCCTCTGGAGGGCTCACCCGTGACCTTCGACGTCCCTGACAACGGCTCCGACCGGCTGCGCCTGAAGCGCGACCGACCGCGTCCCGTACCGGCACCCGCCAGCGACCCCGAGCGGGTGGAGACCTACGACACCACCCTGCGCGACGGCTCCCAGCAGGTCGGGCTCAGCTTCACCGTGGCCGACAAGCTGCGCGTCACCCAGCTCCTCGACGACCTCGGGGTCGACGTCGTCGAGGGGGGCTGGCCGGGCTCCAACCCCAAGGACGCCGAGTACTTCGCGCGCGTGCGCGACCTGCCCCTGCGCCACGCGGTGCTGTCCGCGTTCGGCGCCACCCGGCGGCCCGGCCGGGGCGCCGACGACGACCCCAGCCTGCTGGCGCTGCTCGACTCGGGTGCGCCCGTGGTGGCGCTCGTCGGCAAGTCGTGGGCCCTGCACGTCACCGAGGCGCTGCGCACCACCCTGGACGAGAACCTGGCCATGGTGGCCGACTCGGTCAGGCTCATGGCCGCCGAGGGGCGCCGGGTCGTGTTCGACGCCGAGCACTTCTTCGACGGGTGGGCCGCCGACCGTGCCTACGCGCTGGCGGTGGTCCGGGCGGCCGCCGAGGCCGGCGCGGACACGGTCGCCCTCTGCGACACCAACGGCGGCACCCTGCCGACCACCGTCGCCCGGGTGGTCGCTGAGGCCGCCAGCGCCCTCCCCGGGGTCCGCATCGGCGGGCACTTCCACGACGACGCGGCGTGCGCCGTGGCGAACTCCCTGGTCGCGGTCGCCGGCGGCGCCCGCCACGTCCAGGGCGCCGCCAACGGCTACGGAGAGCGGTGCGGCAACGCCGACCTGTTCGCGGTGGTGGCCGGCCTGGAGCTGAAGGAGGGGCGCAAGGTGCTGCCGCCGGGCCGGCTGGGCGCGCTCACCACCACCGCCCACGCCATCGCCGAGCTGGCCAACCTGGTGCCCGACGCCCGCCAGGCGTACGCCGGCTCGTCGGCGTTCGCGACCAAGGCCGGCCTGCACGCCTCGGCGATCGCGAGGCGGCCAGACGCCTACTCCCACGTCGACCCGGCCGCGGTCGGCAACCGCATGCGGGTCCTGGTCAGCGAGCTCGCCGGGCGGAGCAACGTGCTGGCCAAGGCGGGCGAGCTCGGCCTGGACCTCGACGCCGACGCCACCTTGGGTGCGCGCGTGCTCGACCGGGTCAAGGAGCTCGAGCACCGCGGCTACACGTTCGAGATCGCCGACGCCTCGTTCGAGCTGCTCGTCCGGCGCGAGGCGGGCCAGCTCGAGGCGCCGTTCGCGCTCGAGAGCTACCGGGTCCTGGTCGAGCGCGGCCGCGACGGCACCGACGTGAGCGAGGCGACCGTGCGGCTGCACCTGCCTGACCGGGGGGCTGACGTTCCGCCCCCCGGGCCCCCGGTCCCTGACCGGGGGGCTGACGTCCCGCCCCCCGGGCCCCCGGTCGGGGACCGCCGCACCGTGGCGGTGGGAGAGGGGGTCGGGCCGGTGCATGCCCTGGACCAGGCCCTGCGCCGGGCCCTGGCCGACGACCACCCCGAGCTGGACAGCGTCCACCTGGTCGACTACAAGGTGCGCATCCTCGACGGGCGGGCCGGCACCAAGGCGGTGACCCGGGTGCTCATCACCTCGGCCGACCCGGCGGGGGAGTGGACCACGGTCGGCGTCTCCGACGACATCGTCACCGCCTCCTGGGAGGCCCTGGCCGACGGCATCGAGTACGGCCTGCTCCGCGCCCGGACGGCGACCACCGCAGCCGCCGCCGCGCATCGCTGACCCGACGCTCACGGTCGGTGCCCGCCGATGAGGGACAATCGTCGCTCCACCGTCGTCGCTCCGGGAGGTGGTGCCCGTGGCCCGGGTCCGCTGGGGCCCGCCCGTCATGGCGCTCTGCGCCGTGGCCCTCGCGGTGGCCGGCACCGCCTGCCAGGACGGCGGGCGTGCCGCCCCGACCCCCTCGACCACCGCGGTGCCCGCCCCGGCTGAGCCCGACACCAGCGCCCAGGCCCCGTCCACCCGGGCCTCGGGGTTCACCGCGCCGCTCGACCGCTCGGCCAGGCACCCGAGCGGGCTGTCGCTCAAGCTGACCGCGATCGCGGTCGCCGAGGACTCGATCAGCCTCGAGGTGGTCGTCACCAACGGCGCCAAGCTCGACCTCAGCCTCAACAACGCCGACGACCTCGTGCTCGTCGACGACCGGGGGGCCAGGTACACCGTGTCCCCGCCCGGCGACAACCGGGCGGTGACGGTGCGCCACGGCACCACGCTGCGGGGCCGGCTGGTGTTCATCGGCCAGCTCGACCCCGACGCCGCCTCGCTCACCCTGGTCGCCAACTCCACCTCGCAGGGGGACCCGAAGTACTCCACCCACCCGAAATTCGAGGTGCCCGGCATCCCCCTGCGCCGGTGAACACGGCGGGCGCACCAGAGGCCGCGCGCGGGAGGAGGGCGCGCCGACCCGCGCCGCGCTGGCCGCTGCTGGTCGCCGCGGCCCTCGTCGTCGGGCTCGCCGGAGCCTGCACCGGGGGGTCGCGCCCGGCGCCGCCCCCGTCGTCGGCGCCGCCCCGGCCGGTCTCGGAGCTGTTCAGCACCGACCTGCCCGTGTCGGTGCTCGGGTCGACCGGTGTGGCCGGCTCCGAGCTGCGCGAGGTGCGGGCCATCCTCACTGAGCTGGGGGCCGAGCAGACCGCGCGCGGCGTGGTCATCACCCTCCCCGAGCGGGTGCTGTTCGACTTCGACAGGGCCGAGATCCGGCCCGGCGCCGGGCCCGTCCTCGACAAGATCGCCAAGGTCCTCCGCTACCACGCCGACGCGCCCGTCCAGGTGGGCGGGCACAGCGACAACCGGGGCGCGCCCGAGTACAACCAGCGCCTGTCCGAGCGCCGGGCCGAGGTGGTCGCGGCCGCGCTCGCCGACCGCGGCATCGACCCTGACCGCCTGGACGCGTCCGGCTTCGGCGAGACCCGCCCGGTCGCGCCCAACCAGCGTGTCGACGGCACCGACGACCCGGCTGGCCGCCAGCGCAACCGCCGGGTCGAGGTGGTGGTGGTCACCGGCTGACCCGGCCGCGGCCGGTGGGATCCCGCCCGGTGCGCCGGCCCGCCCGAGCGGCTATCGTCAGGGCATGCGATCGCGGGCACCGGGGCACAGCCCGGCCGGGAGCGACCCCGTCCTGGTCACCCTGGAGGAGGTCCAGGAGGCCGGGCGGCGGGTGGCCGGCGTGCTGCGTCCCACCCCGGTCGACCGCTCCGACACGCTCAGCCGGCTCGCCGGCCGGCCGGTCCTGCTCAAGCCCGAGCACCTGCAGCGCACCGGCTCGTTCAAGATCCGCGGCGCCTACAACCGCATCTCCCGCCTCGACCCGGGCTGCGCGGTGGTGGCCGCGTCGGCCGGCAACCACGCCCAAGGGGTGGCCCTGGCCGCCTCGCTCACCGGCCACAAGGCCACGATCTTCATGCCCTCCTCCGCGCCCCTGCCCAAGGTCGATGCGACCAAGGGGTACGGGGCCGAGGTGGTGATCGGGGGCGACTCGGTCGACGACTGCATCGAGCGGGCCCAGCGGTTCGCGGCCGAGCGCGGCGCGGTGCTCGTGCCCCCGTTCGACGACCCGCTGATCATCGCGGGCCAGGGCACCGTGGGGCTCGAGCTGGTCGAGGAGGCGCCCGAGGCCGAGACGGTGGTCGTCTCGGTCGGCGGCGGCGGCCTGATCTCGGGCGTCGCCACCGCCCTGGACGGCCTGCGGCCAGAGGTGCGGGTGGTCGGGGTGGAGGCGGCCGGCGCCGCCGCCATGCGCGCCTCGCTCGAGGCCGGCCGCTGCGTGCGCCTCGAACGCCTGGCCACCATGGCCGACGGGATCGCGCTCAAGTCTCCCTGCCCCCTCACCCTGGCCCACGTCAAGGCCCGCGTGGACGACGTCGTCACGGTCACCGAGGAGGAGATCAGCCAGGCACTCCTGCTGCTCCTGGAGCGGGCCAAGGCGGTCGTCGAGCCCAGCGGGTCGGCCACGCTCGCCGCGGTCCTCAGCGGCAAGGTGCCCGGCTCCGGGCCGGTCGTCACCGTGCTCTCGGGCGGCAACGTCGACCCCTTGCTGCTCATCAAGCTCATCGACCATGGCCTGACGGCCGCCGGCCGCTACGTGGTCCTGCGCGTGGTGGTCGACGACCGGCCGGGGAGCCTGGCCACCCTCACCGCCGAGATCGCCCGCCTCGGCCTCAACGTCCTCCAGGTCGAGCACCACCGCTCCGGCCTCGACCTCGACGTGGCCAAGGTCGAGATCCGTCTCACCCTCGAGACCCGCGACTCCATCCACCGCGGCGAGATCGTCGCCGACCTCGAGAAGCTCGGCTACCGGGTCGAGCCGCTGCGCTGAGACGACCGGCTGCGAGGCTGGAGCGGGACTTGCCGTCCCGCCCGGTCAGACCGGGTGGGGGAAGGCCAGTTCCCCGGCCCTGACCGGTGCGTCCAGGCGGTTTCTCGGGCGGGGCCAGGGGACAGGCCCAGCGCGAGTTGTAGGCGCACGAGGGGCCCCCAGGAGCGCCTGTGCCAGGGTCGCCTGACCGCGGTCGCCAGGAGGGCGCGATGCCGCCAGCGGTCAGGGTGATCGTTCGTACACCGAGACGTGCTTCTCGGCGGAGGCGGTGAACGGCTCCCGTTGCCAGCCCGCCCAGCGGTCGCGGAGGTGGAGGCCGGCCAGGCGGGCCATCAGGTCCAGCTCGGCCGGCCAGGCGTAGCGGAGGAGCGTGGGCTGCAGCCGTATCCCCTCCGGCCGGACGAGCACGAGCTGGGAGTCGATCCGCTGCGCGACCGGGTCGTGGACGGCGAGGTCGAGCCGGACGCTCTCCGGGCTGAACCGTCCGACCGTCACCGCCTGCCCGTGGGCGAAGCGCCCGACGTCCGGCACGAACGCCTCGACCACGAAGACCCCGCCGGGGGTGAGCCGGGCGGCCACGTTGACGAAGCAGACGACCTGGGCGTCCTGTGACAGCAGCATGAACAGGGTGTTGTAGACGAGGTAGACGAGGTGGTACGGACCCTCGACGGCGACCTCGGCGAAGTCGCCGATGGTGACCGGGATGTCCCGGCCCCCGGGCTTGGCCCGCAGCCGCTCGACCATGCGCTCGCTGGCGTCGATGCCGTGCACCTCGACGCCCGCAGCGGCCAGGGGCAGCGCGACGCGGCCGGTGCCGATGGCCAGCTCGAGCGCGGGACCGGGGCCGGCCAGCTCGGCCAGCCGCTCCACGCAGTCCCGGGTGTCGGGCAGGTTGCCGTGCCACTCGTCGTAGACGTCGGCCACCTGGTCGCCGTAGGAGGCCGGACCATATGCGTCCATCTTCTTATTCCAGCAGGTTCGGCCAAGTAGGTCACGAGGATTCAACGGTGCGGCCTGGTCCCGGCCGGCCGGAGGAACAGCACCTCGCTGCCGACAGGCCGGAACCCGCCCGCCAGCACGGCCCGCAAGGAGGCGGCGTTGCCCGGAGCGACCTGGGCAAACAGCGGTTCGCCGGCCGGGACCAGGCCGCGGGCGGCCGCTGCCAGCCCGCGACCGAGCCCCTGGTTCCGGCGGCTTGGCTCGACCTCGAACGCGAGCTCCCAGCGGCCGGCCAGCCCGCGCCCCACCAGCAGGACGCACCGTTCGCGGTCGTCGGCGAGCACCCGGATCCCCGCGCGGTACCGGGCGGCCCGCGCCACCCGTGGGTGCCCGGCCAGGTCAGGCCGGGACCGGAGCGTCAGCCCGCCAGGTCCAGGCAGCTCGGACACCGCAGGGTCGGCCAGGCCCAACTCGTCCGGGAGGGTCGGTGCGGGCGATCCCGGAGCCGGTGCCGGGGAGCCGCAACCGGCCAGCGGGCCCTCGCCGGGGTGACGCGGCTCCGGGAGGGCGAGCCCGGGGGCGGCCAGGACGACGTCCAGGCTCCCTGGTGCGGCGCCGAGCTGGTCGGCGAGCCAGGCGAGGAAGGGGGCCTCGAGCGGGGCGCCGAGGTCGCCGGGTGGGAGGCGGCGGTGGACCGCCGCCGGGTCGATGTCCGCGACGACGATGCTGTGGGCGGTGAACCCGAGCACCGCGTCGACCGGCCCGGGCAGGGCTGGCAGCACCTCGACGTCGCCGTCGGCGGGCGGCGGCGCCCCGGCGGCGGCGTCCCGCAGGATCCTGAGGACCCGGCCGCTCCCCGGCCGCTGGCGTCCCAGGCGGGCCCGCTCCCGGGTCACGGCCGCAGCGGGATCTCGAGCAGCGCCTCCAGGGCGGCCGCCGTCTGCGCCGGGTCGGTGTGGTGGACGGTGGCCATGCCGAGCGTCCGCGCCGGCTCGAGGTTGTGCGGGAAGTCGTCCACGAAGACGCAGGCGTCCGGCTCCACGCCGATCGACCGGGCGCCCAGCGCGTAGATGGCGGGGTCGGGCTTGCGCAGCCCGACCTCTCCGGAGATGACCACGCCGTCGAACAGCTCGCCGAACCGGCCGCGGTCGTAGCGACCGGCCCCCCACGAGTTGGAGAGCAGGCCGGTGCGGATCCCCGCCCGTCTGGCCGCGAGCACCACGCCGGCCATCTCCGGCTCCGGGAGCATGCCGGCGAACAGCCGGTCGATCAGGCCCTCCGGCCGCACGCCGAGGGCTTCGGCCAGGCCCGGCTCGAACACGGCCTCGTCGATCCGCCCACACTCGAGGTCGGCGACCAGCCTGCGTGCGACGGGATCGCCGACCAGGCGGCCGAAGAGGGCGTCGACGGCCAGCCCCTCGGCCTCACAGAACGCCTGGAACGACCTGATGACGCTGCTCGTCAATACCCCACCGAAGTCGACGAGCAGCCCTCGGTACCGGCCGGGGCGGGTCTTGCCGCCGTCGCGGGTCCCGTCCGCCGAGCGCACGCCATCTCCATCCATCACACCCACCGTAGCCGAGTCGCGGGTCTCGGGCACAGCGCGTTCCCGCGGAGACGCGCTATCTCCGGGTCCGAGCCGGCCATCCCCGATTGGCCGCTTGAGCTGCGGGTTCTCGCTGCGCGAGCAGCCAGGAACGGGTAAAATGTCCCTATGCAGAACTTCGATGACAACGTCGCCGACCGGACGACCATGACGGTCCCGGTCTACGTCGGCAATCCCGTGTATGCGCTTGCCGCGGAGGTGCGGGCGGTGGAGCAGGGGCACCGGGCCCGGCTCCAGCCGGACGGCTCGATCCTGGTCAAGGCCGACTCCCAGGACGGCAGCTACCGGGTGCGCGTTCACGGGGTCGAGCGCGGCGTGCTCGTGTTCGACTGCACCTGCCCGTCCGGCGACTACCGGGCGTACCTCCCGGTGCCCTGCAAGCACGCGGCCCTGGCCGGGCGCCGGCTTGAGCGCGAAGGCTGCGCGACGTGGCAAGCGGGCAACTGGCGGCCGCGGGAGCGGGCACCCCGCCCCGGCGGGCCCACCCATCGGGCGGCCTGACCCATCGGGCGGCCTGAGCCCGAGGCGCGTTCGGCAGGGCGAGGCCGCGGGCGGACGAGTGAGCCAGCGGCACGCCCGGCTGCCACGACGCCGACCTGCCGCACCAGGGATCGGGTCGGCCAGTATGCTTGGCGGTGATGACGGGGGCGGACCGGCCGGCGGCGCGATGAGCGTCCTGCAGTACCTGCGGGGCTCGGTCTCGCGTGGGCGCTGGACGTGGCTGTGGATCCAGACCGCCGCCGGGCTCGTGCTCACCCCGCTCGAGGTGTTCGGCCTCGCCGCCGGCAACGTCGCCCTCGCCGAGGCGTCGTTGCTGCTGTGGGGGCCGTTCTTCATCCTGGCTCCGTGGTCCTCGGTGCTCGTCACGCGCGTCCAGGCCGGCGCGCTCCCGGACGCGCTGGCCGGCCCCGTGGCCAGGACGCTCGGCAGGCTGGCGGCCTGCTGGCTGGGCGAGTCGATCGCTGCCGCCGCGCTCAGCGGCCTCTCGGCCGGGCGGGGCCATCCCGGCCGCGCGATGCTCCACGCGTTCATGGTGCTGCTCGCGTTCTGGTGTACCTGGCTGGCCCGGGGCGCAGCGGCCCAACTCCGCCAACGGCACTCGACCCGGTAGACCACGGGCAGCCAGACGGCGCTACCACGCGATGGCTGCCGACCGAGCGGGGTACCGCCGGGTTGTGCCACTGTCCGTCCGGACAACCCGCAGGGCGCCTGGACGGCTTGACGAGGACTGCCCTAGCAGTTCAGGAATCCTGGACCTACGCGTTGACCTGGGAGGAAGCTTGACGGTGGGCCGTAAGGCTAGCTACCCTGTGGTTTCAATGCTCCCCGCCGTTCGCTTCGGCGAACTGGCGGGGCTTTCTCGTGCAGGGGGTCGTGGGTGAGTTCATCTCCGCTGCGCGTCTGGGTCTTCATCGACGCTCAGAACCTCTACCGGGACGCCCGCGAGGCCTTCCATGCACGCGGCGACCCCTCCTCCTACGGACAGGTTCATCCCCGACGGTTCGGGGAACTTGTCACCGCCCGTGGTTCGGCCCGGAACCCTCGGCCCCGACAACTAGAAGAGGTGCGGGTCTACACCGGCACGCCATCGTCCTCCAAGGAGCCCAAGGCAAATGCTGCCCACATGAAGCAGCGAGCGGTCTGGGAGAGCCAAGGCGTCAAGCCCTTCACTCGACCACTCCGCTACCCAAGGAACTGGCCGGCACCCGGCGCGGGCAGCGGGTGAGCGTCCCGTCCGCGTACAGGAAGCCGAGCTGGTGCGCGAACAGCCACACCAGGGCGACGTTCAGGTAGCCGGCCCCGGTGATGCCGAAGCCGAGCCTGGCCACGTCGACGGCGACCGCTCCCAGGGCGAGCGCGGCTGGCACGCGCAGCCCGTGCCGCTGGTGCAGCCGGACCATGACGGGCGCGAGGGCGACCACGATCAGGTAGACCCCGAGGAACCACAGCGGCTGCGGCACGAGCCGTGCCGCCATGCGCACGCCGGCGTCGGGCACGCCGACCAGGCCGAGCACGGGAGGGAGCGCGAGCTCAGACGGCCACGAACACGACCGTCGGGCGGAGCAGGCGGGCCGCCCGGCCGGTGACGAACTCGACCCAGCCGCCGCCCCGGCGGGTGACCGCCTCCACTGTGACCAGGTTGGAGAACCCACCCACGAAGAAGAACACGGGCATGACCTGCAGGACCCAGGTGGCCAGCCACAGCCCCCGGACGCTGGTGAGGGCGTTGCCGCCCGTAAGGCGGCCGTCCTGCCAGAAGGCACGGTCATGAGCCAGTGGCCGAGGACGACCACCAGCATGCTGCCGACCCGCAGCAGGTCGACGTAGCGGTCGCGACCGGCCGGGGTGGCGGCCGCGAGCGCCCTCGCGGCCGCGAGCGGCGAGTGGCGGCGGGGCGGGGCGATCACAGACATCTTCTGGTTCCTCTCCGATTCACGTGGACCACGGCACTGCAGCATCGTCTGGCACCGGCGGGCCGGCGCCTATCGGCACCCGCGCCCATCCCGTCCGCCCGGGCCGCCCGGATCCGGTGGGAGCAGGCACCCAGATCGGCCTGGGCGCTATCGGAACCCCGCCGTCCGGGCCCGCGCCCCGATGCACCGATCCCGAGAACGGTAAGATCGGACCTCGTGCCTGCTCGCCTCCGGTCGCCGCTAGCGCGCGGTTGGACGGCCGGCCGGCACGCCGGTCCGGGTCCGCGGGCCGGGCACGTTCCCGTCGAGGAGGCGAGGCGTTCGCGGCTGATCGTGGAGGGCTGGCCGGGTACGCCTGCGCAGCCGTCGGGAGTGCAGGAGGAGCCAACGTCAATGGACCAGTCCGACCGTCCGGCAGCGCCCCGCCAGGAGATCGTCGACTTCGCGGCGCGGCTGGCGCCGGCCCTGGCCGAGCGGGCCGCCCGCTACGACGAGGCCGACGCGTTCGCCCACGAGGACATCGACGAGCTCGTGGCCAGCGGCTACACCGCGATCACGGTGCCGCGCGAGCTGGGCGGCCTGGGCGCGAGCGCCCTTGACCTGGTCGCCGCGCAGAGCCGGCTCGCCGAGGGCTCGCCGGCGACCGCGCTGGCGGTGAACATGCACCTGCACGGGGTCGGGATCCTCGCCGAGGGGCTGCGGGAGAGGGTCGAGCCGTTCCTCAAGCTGGTGGTGACCGACGGCGCCATGCTGGCGGGCGGCTTCTCGGAGCCGGAGTCCGGGGGGAACTGGTGGTACCAGGCGTCGACCGCGGTGCGGGTGGACGGCGGCTACCGGCTGTCGGGAATGAAGACGTTCTTCACCGGGCTCCCGCGCGCCACCCACCTGTTCCTGTCGGCCGCGGTGGAGACCGAGGCCGGCCGGGAGCCGATCGGGTTCCTGGTCCCCAAGCCCGACAAGGGCGTGCGGGTGGTGGGGGAGTGGAAGGCGATGGGCATGCGGGCGACCGGCAGCCACGTGCTCGCCATCGACGACCTGCTCATCCCCGACGAGCACGTGGTGGACCAGGGCTTCGCGGTGGCGGCGAGCTTCCTGACCGGCTCCCACTGGTCGTGGCCGTCGTTCGCGAGCGTGTTCCTGGGCGCGGCGGAGGCCGCCTACCGGCACGTCGTGGACGGCCTGCCCAGGCGGCGGAACGAGGGCCTGGGTCAGACCCTGTCGGAGCTGCCCGGCGTCCAGCAGGCGGTCGGGGAGATGCGCATGCACCTTGACGCGGCCCGGGCGATGCTGTACGCGGCGGTGGGTCGCGCGCCCAACCCCGACCCGGTCGCCCACTACGGCGAGATGGCCGCCGCCAAGCTGTTCGTCTGCCAGGCGGCCGTGCACGTCTGCACGCTCGCCCTGCGGACCGCCGGAGGCACCGCGTACCTGCGGTCCGGGCCGGTGGAGCGGCTGCTGCGCGACGCGCACGCGGGGCTCCTGCTGCCGCCGTCCCATGACGCCACGCTGCAGTGGGTCGGCAGGGTGGAGCTCGGCGCGGGGGCGCTGCCGTGAGGACGATCGACCGGACCCGGCCGGTGCCGCCGGCCCGGTACGACATCGACCTCGAGCACTACAGCGAGTTCGACGAGCTGTGGTGGGACCCTGAGGGGCCAGCCGGGCTGCTGCACGCCATGAACGGCCCCCGCGTCGGGTTCTACCTGCGCGAGCTGGGCGACGCGCGCGGGCGCCTGGTGCTCGACGCCGGCTGCGGCGGCGGCCTGGTCGCCAAGGGCCTGGCCGGTGCCGGGGCGGTGGTGACCGGGCTGGACCTGTCGCCGGCGTGCCTGCGGGTGGCGCGTCGGGCGGTACCGGACGGCTTCCGCCCGGCAGCCGGGCGGATGGAACGGCTGCCGTTCGCCTCCGGGAGCTTCGACGCGGTGGTGGCCGCCGACGTCCTCGAGCACATCCCGGACCTGCCCGCCGTGGTGGAAGAGGTCGCCAGAGTGCTCCGCCCGGGTGGGAGCTTCCTGTTCGACACCATCAACCGCACCGCCTGGGCCTGGTTCACCGCCCTGTTCGGGGCCGAGCGGCTGCTCGGCTTCGTGCCACGGGGCACCCATGACTGGCGGCTGTTCATCCGCCCGAGGGAGCTCGACCACCTGCTCACCCGGGCCGGCCTCGAGGCTGTGACCACCACCGGACTGGCCCCTCGGATCGGGCCGGCCGGCATCGTCCGCGGCCTCGCCCGGCGCAGTCTCCCCCTGCCCGAGTTCGCCACCGGCCGCGACCGGCGGGCGTCCTACCTCGGCCACTACCGCAAGCGGGACCCGGGGGCTCGGGAGCCCGGAGGCCGCGCCCCCCGGCAGGATCGCGGGGAGCCCAGGCCGCAGGGAGCCCTTGACGACAGCCCCCGGCAGGATCGCGGGGAGCCCAGGCCGCAGGGAGCCCTTGACGACAGCCCCCGGCAGGATCGAGGGACTCGATGAGCGCGCGGCTGCAAGCCGTCGGCACCGCGGTGCCCGGGCACGTCTACAAGCAGGCCGACATCGTCGACGCGTTCTTCGCCCGGCTGCCCGGGTGGGAGCCGGCGTGGGCGGAGGTGTTCGAGGCGAGCCGGGTGGAGCGGCGCGCCGCCGTCATCGACGTCGACGCGTTCTACGCAGGCACGCCGACCACCGCCGACCGCATGCGGGCGTTCCCGCCCGCAGCCCGCCGGCTCGGCGCCGAAGCAGCCCGGCGCGCCCTCGCCCGGCTCGGCCCGCAGGCCCCCGCCGAGATCGGCGACCTGCTCGCGGTCTCCTGCACCGGGTACGCAGGGCCCGGCCTGGACGTGCACCTGGCCGCCGACCTCGGGCTCGGCCCGAACGTGCGCCGGCTCGCGATCGGGCACATGGGCTGCTACGCGGCCCTGCCCGCGCTGCGGACCGCGGCCGCCCTGGCCGCGCCGGCCGGGCCGGGCAGCAGGGCCCTGGTCGCCTGCGTGGAGCTGTGCAGCCTGCACCTCCAGCCGGCGCAGAGCCGGGAGGACGCGGTCTCGCAGGCGCTATTCGGCGACGGGGCGGCCGCCGCGCTGGTCGGCGTGGACGGGCCAGGCCCGGCGATCGTGGGCGCCCGCACGGTGACCGTGCCCGGGACCGAGAGCCGCATGGGCTGGATGGTCGACGACGACGGCTTCCACATGTCGCTCTCGCCCCGCGTGCCCGCGCTGGTCGAGCGGGGGTTGGCCGGACTGGTGGGGGAACTGCTGGCCGACCGCGGCCTGACCTCCGGCGACGTGCCCCACTGGGTGGTCCACCCGGGCGGCCCGGAGATCCTCGAGCGGGTGCAGCGCCGCCTCGGCCTGGCCGACGAGCAGCTCGCGCGGTCCTGGGAGGTGCTGGCCGACGGCGGCAACCGCTCCTCGGCGACCGTGCTGTTCATCCTCGAGTCGCTGCTCGACTCGGGCGTGCTGCGGGCGGGGGAGTGGATCGTGGTGCTCGGCTTCGGCACAGGCCTGACCATGGAGGCGCTGCTCCTACGGGCGTAGCCAGGAGGCCGCGGCCCGGACCGGTGACCGATCACGAGCACGCAGGAGAGGTCGATGCGAATCGTCCGCTATCGCCATGACGACCAGGTCGAGTTCGGGATCATGGAGGGGGAGGCGATCGAGCCGATCACGCCGCACCCGTTCGGGCCGTTCCAGTACACCGGCGAGCAGGTCCCGGCCGGCGACGTCAAGCTGCTCGCGCCGGTGCTGCCGACCAAGGTGGTGGGCGTCGGCCGCAACTACGCGGCGCACGCCCACGAGCTGGGCAACGAGGTCCCGCCCGCCCCGATCATCTTCCTCAAGCCGTCGACCGCGGTGACCGGGCCGGGCGACCCGATCGTGTACCCGGCCGGCGTCGACCGGGTCGACTTCGAGGGCGAGCTGGCGGTGATCGTCGGCAAGGTCGGCCGCCGCCTCCGGGACGCGGACGCGCTCCAGGGAGTGCTCGGCTTCACCTGCGCCAACGACGTGACCGCGCGTAACCTGCAGGCGGCCGACGGGCAGTGGACGCGGGCCAAGGGGTTCGACACGTTCTGCCCGCTGGGCCCGTGGATCGAGACCGACCTGGACTCGAGCGACCTGGCCGTGCGCACCCTGGTCAACGACGAGCCGCGCCAGTCCAGCCGCACGTCGCTGCTGGAGCGGGGCGTGGCCGAGCTGCTCGTCTTCATCTCCTCGGTGATGACGCTGCTTCCCGGCGACGTGATCCTGACCGGCACCCCGGCCGGGGTGGGCCCGCTCGCCGTCGGCGACCGGGTCGAGGTCGAGGTGGAGGGCGTCGGCGTACTCGCCAACCCCGTCGTGGCCGAGCCGCCAGCCCCCGGGCAGGCGCGTCCCTGACCCTGGTGGACGGGAGGAGCGCCAGCCGTCCCTGACCCTCAGCTCGCCCGCGCCGTGCGCGCGCGGAGCAGGCGCCGGTAGACGGTCTCGTACCCGGCGGCCATGCGGGGCAGGTCGAACCGGGTGAGGACGTGCTTGCGGCACGCCTTCGGGTCGAGCAGGTGGACCCGGTTGATCGCCTCGGGCAGCTCCGCCGGGGTGTCGCGGACCCAGCCGGTGACGCCGTCCTCGACCACCTCGGGCACCGACCCGCGACGCAGGGCCACCACCGGGGTGCCGCAGGCCATCGCCTCGACCATGACCAGGCCGAAGGGCTCGTCCCACCGGATCGGGAAGACCAGGCAGTGAGCCCTGGCCAGCAGGGCCTTCTTCTCGCCGGTGCTGGCCTCCCCGAACCACTCCACGTCGGGGCCGAGCAGGGGCCGGACCCGCTCGTCGAAGTAGCGCTGCTCCGCGGGCTCCGAGCACTTGGCAGCCACCACGATCGGGCGGCCGGCGGCCCGGGCCGCCTGGATGGCCAGGTCGGGTGCTTTCTCCGGGTTCATCCGGCCGAGGAACAGGCAGTAGTCGTCCTTGTCGACCTCGAGCGGGTACTCGGCCACCGGGACGGCGTTGGGGACCGTGCCCGCCCAGCGGACACCACGGCCGCCGGCCCGCTGGGCGTCGGAGACCGCGACCAGCGCGGTCTGGCGGGCGATCCGGCCGTAGTACTCGGTCAGCTCCCCGGTGACCGGGCCGTGCGCGGTGACCACGGTCGGCGCCCGCCGGCACCTGGTCGCCAGCGGGCCGAGGAAGGAGTGGTCGTGCACCACGTCCAGGTCGAGCGCGTCGAGATGGTCGGACGCCATCAGCGCGTGCATGACCTCGGGCATCGGCTGGCCCATGCGGTCGGTGGGCGCCTCGGCGTAGGTGCGCCGGAAGGTCCCGCTGGTCCGGCTCTCGCCCGTCCCGATCAGGGTGACCTCGTGGCCGCGGGCGACCAGCCCCTCGACCAGCCAGTACACCATCGCCTCGATCCCGCCGTAGCCGCCTGGCGGCAGCGGATACCACGGCGGTGCGACGACGGCGATGCGCAGCGGTGAGCGAGCCTGGTCGGTAGGCAAGCGGACCTCCTGGTCGGGACGCCACGGCCCCGATCGGTCGCTGCCAGGTGCGGCCGTTTCCGACCGGTCGGTAACCGACATGTCGGCACGCCCGGGACAGGACTTTATCGATTCGTTAGCGGCCGAGCGCCCTGTTCCGTTACGCGTCGCCGGTTGAGGTGCCATAGGCCGCCGCCGTCACGAGGCCCCTCAGGGGCGCCGTCACGAGGCCCCTCAGGGGCTCCGTCCCTCGGCAAGCCTGCGGTACACCGCCTCGTACCCGTCGGCCATGACGGGGACGGCGAAGCGCTCGGCGACCCGCCGCCGGCACGCCTCCGGGTCGAGTTCAGCGGCACGCTCGATGGCTGCTGGCAGCTCGGCCCGGTCGTCGCGGACGAAGCCGGTGACGCCGTCCTCGACCACCTCGGGCACCGACCCGCCGCGCAGGGCCACCACCGGGGTGCCGCAGGCCATCGCCTCGACCATGACCAGGCCGAAGGGCTCGTCCCACTGGATCGGGAAGACCAGGCAGCGGGCCCTGGCCAGCAGGTCCTTCTTCTGCTCGTTGTCGGCCTGCCCGAACCACTCGGCGTCCGGCCCGAGCAGCGGCTGCACCCGCTCCTCGAAGTACCGCTTCTCCTCGGGCTCGGCGCACTTGGCCGCCACCACGATGCGGCGCCCAGCCGACCTGGCCGCCTCGATGGCCAGGTCGGGGGCTTTCTCGCCGTTCATCCGGCCGAGGAACAGGCAGAAGTCCTCCTTCTCGGCCTGGAACGGGTACTCGTCGACCGGGATCGCGTTGTGGACCACCCCCGACCAGGGCAGGTCGGGCGCGCGCGAGCGCTGGAACTCCGAGATCGCGACCAGGCAGACGCTGGGGCCGAGGTTGGCGTAGTACTCCGCCAGGTCGCCCTCGATCGGGCCGTGGGTGGTGACCACGGTCGGCGAAGGCCGCGCCCGCGCGGTGAGCGGCCCGGCCAGGGAGTGGTCGTGGACCACGTCGACGTCGAGCTCGCCGAGGTGCTCGGCGGCGATCAGGGCATGGGTGACCTCGGGGATGGGCTGGCCGATCTTGGCGCTGGGCGGCTCGGCAAAGGTCTGCCGGAACCCGCCCGACACGGTGGGCTGGCCGGCGCCGATCAGGGTGACGTCGTGGCCGCGGGCGCTCAGTTCCTCGCTGAGCGAGTAGACCATCGCCTCGATGCCGCCGTACCCGTCCGGAGGGAGCTGGTACCAGGGCGGCGCGACCATCGCGACCCGGAGGAGCTTGCCAGTAGGGGAAGAGTGGTTGCCAGGCAACGGGGGTCCTCCTGACCGCATCGCAGCCACCCGTCCTCCGCGGTGGCTACCCAAGCAAGCATTACCGGCCAGACCGGCAGGCAAACGACGAGTTCAGCGCTGCTGCTACGATCGGCGCCATGAGCGACGACGCAGGCGGCACCGTCCGCACCCGGTTCGCGCCCTCGCCGACCGGGTTCCTCCACGTCGGCACGGCGCGCACCGCCCTGTTCAGCTTCCTCTACGCGCGCAGGCACGGCGGCGTCTTCGTGGTCCGCATCGAGGACACCGACGTGGAGCGCAACGTCGAGGGCGGCGCCGACTCGATCGCCGGTGCCCTGCGCTGGCTCGGTCTTTCCTGGGACGAGGGGTACGGCGTGGGCGGGCCCAGCGGGCCGTACGTGCAGACCGAGCGGCTCGACCGCTACCACGCCGCCGTCAACGCGATGATCGCCCAAGGCGACGCCTACCCGTGCTACTGCGCCGCCGAGGAGCTCGAGGAGCGGCGCCGTGCCGCCGAGGCGCAGGGCCGGCCGCCCGGCTACGACGGCCGCTGCCGCCACCTCACCGGCCAGCAGGTGCGCGCGTTCGCGGCCGAGGGCCGCAGGGCCGCGGTGCGGTTCCGGCTCCCCGACGACGGCGAGACGGTGGTGGACGACCTGATCCGGGGGACGGTCCGGTTCGACAACGCCACCCTCAGTGACTTCGTGATCCTGCGGCCGAACGGGATCGCCACCTACATGCTGGCGGCCGTGTTCGACGACGTCGACATGGGCGTCAGCCACGTGATCCGGGGCGAGGACCTGTTCCCGTCCACGCCCAGGCAGGTGCACGTGTTCCGCGCCCTGGGCCGGCCCGAGCCGCCCCAGTTCGCCCATCTGCCCCTGCTCGTCGGGCCCGACCGCAAGAAGCTCTCCAAGCGGCGCGACCAGGTCTCGCTGCAGGCGTTCCGGGCCCAGGGCTACCTGCCCGAGGCGATGGTCAACTACCTGGCCCTGCTCGGCTGGTCCCTGGACGACCACACCGAGCACTTCAGCCTGGCCGACCTGGAGCGGTCGTTCTCGGTCGAGCGGGTGTCCCACAACCCGGCCGCGTTCGACGACAAGAAGCTCGCGGCCGTGAACGGCTGGTGGATGCGCCAGCTCGACCCGGACGACTTCGCCGGCCGCGCCCTAGAGCTCGTCCGCCAGGCCGGCTACCCCGACGCCACCACGGAGCTGTTGCGCCGGGCCGCGCCGCTGGTGGTCGAGCGGGTCACCCGCCTCGACGAGGTCCCCGGCATGGTCGGGTTCCTGCTCACCGACGACGTCGTCATGGACCCGGCCGCCGTCGCCAAGGTCCTCGACGGCGAGGGCAGAAGCTTCCTGGAGGACGCGGCCAAGCGCCTCGAGCCGCTGGAGCCGTGGACCGCCGAGGCGATTGAGGCGACCCTGCGAGGTCTGCAGCAGGAGCGGGGCCTCAAGCCGAAGCAGGCGTTCCAGCCCATCCGCCTGGCCGTCACGGGAAGCCTCGTGAGCCCGCCGCTGTTCGAGTCCATGGAGCTGCTCGGCCGGGGCCGCTCGCTCGCCCGCCTGGACCGGGCGAGGACCTTGGTCGGTTGAGGGGAGAGGGCGGAAGCCGGTACGATGCGCGAGCCCGTGGGCGTAAGGCCCATGCTCACCCATGGGGTGTGGGGTAATTGGCAGCCCGACGGGTTCTGGCCCCGTTAGTCTAGGTTCGAGTCCTAGCACCCCAGCACAACGCAGCACGGCCCCGTCGTCTAGTGGCCTAGGACGTCGCCCTCTCAAGGCGGTAACGGCGGTTCGAATCCGCTCGGGGCTACCACAGCTTCGTATTCGAACTTGCCCTTGCCGAAGAGCAGGTCGAACGGCGCCTGGTAGGCCACCGTGGTCAGCTTGCGGTCACAGACCTCGATGCGATCGAACACCGCCTGGTTGAACAGCCGGCGGGTCCTTTGGTTGGCCCGGCGGTAGGCGTACCCGCAGTTGGCGGCGAACCGCATTGCGGTCTCCAGGACCTCGTGCCACTGCTCCAGGGTAGCGTCGACCGCCGCTAACCGCTGCTCGGCGGTGCGCAGCTCGCCGCCGATGCGTTGCTGCTCGGCGTGGAGCACGGCCAGGTCGATCGCGCCGGCGTAGTAGGCGTCGAGCAGTTTGTGGCGCTCGCCTTCCAGCTTGACCATCCGCCGGGTCACCAGCTGCCGTTCGCGGACGGTGCGGTCTTGTCGGCTGATGATCTCGGCGTCGAGCGCGGCGTGGAGCCGCGCTAGCCAGTCCTGGGGGAGCTGGACCTGCTCGTACAGGCGTTCGATGGCGGTCTCCAGCAGGTCGGCCGGGACGTAGGCCTCGCGGCAGCCGGTGCGGGCCTGGTTCTTCTGCCCCAGGCAGTAGTAGTAGAGGTAGCGGCCCTTGGCGAGGGTGAGCGACAGCCGCCGGCCACAGACCCCGCACCACAGCACGCCCTTGAGCTCGTGGTCGTGGCGGCGGTCGCGGGTGCCGCGCACCGCTCTGGCCGCAAGCAGCTGCTGGACGCGGTGGAACGTATCTGCATCCACCAGTGGCTCGTGCTGCTGCGTCCCCGCGGAGGGCAGGTCATCGTCGTCCCCGAGCCGGGCGACCGGAATCCTCGGAGCACCGCTCAAGCCGCGCGGCGTCCGCGCCCCAGGCGCAGCGACGCGCTTCGCGTGGACTGGGACCAGCTCGATGCCGCGACCGGCGCCACGAGCACACGATCGAGGCGCTGATCGCCCACCTGGATCGGGAGTGGCTCGAAGCTCGGGAACATTGGCGCGGTGCCTGGCGTGGATGCCGTTGAGGGTGACCTGGTCTTCGTGCAGGTGGGGGCGGCGGTAGCTGCCGGCGCGCTTGATCTCGGCGTGGTTCCACGCCGATGGGGGCAGCGCAGCGAGGTCGGCAAGGACGTTGGGGCCGCGTTTGCGCAGGGTGAGCCAGGTGATGCCGCGGGCGGACAGTTCGTCCAGGACGGCGTAGGTGGTGAGCTGGGCGTCGAGCACGAGCAGGCCGGGG